>Ga0114993_10002591_pt1 | contig 19591 bp, 17 predicted proteins | sample ArcticOcean_MG_C_FD_87042 | JGI IMG/M metagenome (GOLD analysis project Ga0114993, IMG submission 87042) | Marine microbial communities from western Arctic Ocean - ArcticOcean_MG_CB2_150 | ecosystem: Environmental > Aquatic > Marine > Oceanic | place: Arctic Ocean: Canada Basin | collected...
GAAGCGCCCATGCCAAAGCCATGTATTACGTGAGCGGTTTCTGGATCACCGCCGAAAAACAGATACAAAACACCAAGGCCTAAAAGGCCCATCGCGGCCACAGTTAGCCCCATAATAGATCCACCATAAAATGAAACAGTGAGCGCTTCCGCCGCGCCTCTCTCTTTCGCAGCTGTAGTAGTGCGAACGTTGGCCTTGGTTGCCGCATACATACCGATAAATCCAGCGATGGCTGAACTGAATGCTCCAACTAAAAAAGCGACTGTGGTTCGCCAGCCTAGGTCCGATACCAATATCGCCGCTCCAACAACTACAACGAAAACTACTAGATAGGTGTATTCTCGCCGCATAAAAACCATCGCTCCGCGATGAATTTGGTCACCAATTTGTGTAACCTTCCCAGTACCTTGAGGAAATGAGAGCATCGCTCGATAAATAATTAAAGCAGCCGCCAAACCAATAACGCCAAGAATTATGGGGAGTAGAGCATATGATGACATTAATGTTTCACCTATTAAAATTTAAGTTACACCAAGAAAACAGCTGTTTACGGTACGAAACCTGATGGATAATCTTATCATGTATTGCCTTCAGAGACTTCTTAGTTTTTAGCTATTCACAAACAAACTATTTGCATTAAATCATTTTCTGCCAATCTTTTTAGCTCTCGGGTGAGCGCTATCATAAACCTTAGCGAGATGTTGAAAATCAAGATGAGTATAAATTTGGGTCGTGGAAATATCAGCATGCCCCAAAAGCTCCTGCACCGCCCGAAGGTCACCACTAGACTCCAGTAGGTGACTAGCAAAGGAATGACGCAACATGTGTGGGTGTACTTTACGACCCAATTTTTGCCGCCTCGCCCAAAACTGTACTCTTTGTTGAATAGCGCGCACACCCAAACGGTACCCGCCGCGACTAACAAAAAGAGCTTTTTCATGTTGGGCGGCCATGCGACAGCGACGCTCACCCCAGTCTAGTAGGGCTTGGTGCGCATAACGACCTACCGGAAGTAATCTTTCTTTGCTGCCCTTCCCTAACACTCGAACTAAACGTTCTGTTAGATCCAGATGATTAACATCAAGCATCGATAGCTCAGACAAACGTAACCCAGAAGAATAAAATAGTTCCAAAATTGCTCGATCTCTGTAATCGAGATCACTCTTAGGGTCGATCCCAACCAACTTCACGGCTTGATCAGCTGTCAGCGGATGAGGCAATTTCCGGTGACCTCTAGGCGCCGTAACGCCTATAAATGGATTGCAACGAACTAATTTTTCTCGATCGAGATAACGATAAAGACTACGGGCAGCCGATAATGCTCGCTGTATAGAACGACTAGCTAGACCATATCGATGGAGTTGTGCAGGAAATAATAGTGCTTCAGCTGAATTTAGACCTAACAAATCATCTCTTCTTAGGCTATCAATGAAGCTCATCAGTTTGGTTAGGTCCTGTTGATAGGCAATCACCGTATAGTTAGAGAGGCGCCGTTCATTTTTGAGGTAGGCTAGGAAATCGTCAACATAAAATTTTCCAGTCATCATATTTTCCTAAATAAAAACGTTACGAACCAAATAGACAGTTCGATTAACTCTTCTTGATAACGCTACAGAAACGTGGACTTACATCACGAAAATAACGTTATTATATTTAAAGTTAAAATCACATTTCACTAAGATCAATCTGTCCTTTATAAACAGTTGTCGCCGGACCTCTCAAAAAAAGAGAACCCTGCCCAGACCACTTTACCTGAGCAATACCTCCCGGCAACTCAACCTCAATTTCTTCATCGATTTGGCCAAGACGATGGCACGCAACAGCGGCAGCAGACGCTCCGCTTCCACACGCTAAAGTCTCCCCCACACCTCTTTCCCACACTCTCACTTGAATTCTTGATCGTGTAACCGGACAAACAAATTCAACATTGGTCCGTTTCGGAAATCTGGGGTGCTGCTCGATTATTGGACCTAATCTCTCTAATGGAGCAGTCGTAATATCGTCCACCAACAAGACAGCATGTGGGTTGCCAAATGACACAACGAATATTTCAATGTTCTCTCCTTCCACCTCCAACTCATAGGTCTCTGACTTTTCCGCAGCTTTAAAAGGTATCAACATCGGCTCGAAAACTGGCTCGCCCATGTCAACGACTACCTGCCATTCATCTTTGATTTCGAGTTGAATAGAACGATCGCCCGTATAAACCAAAATTTGATCATGGTTAGTCAATCCCTCATCACGTACAAACTTCGCGAAACAACGTGCTCCATTCCCGCATTGTTCTGCCTCACTACCGTCGGTGTTAAAAACTCGCATAGAAAAATCTGTGCCTTCCTGACCAGATTCGACCACCAACAATTGATCAAATCCTATACCAGTGTGCCGATTCGCCAAACGTCGAATATGATTAACTTCTAGTTGAAAGGGCTCGCGCACTCCATCAAGGAGCACGAAGTCATTACCCAAAGACTGCATCTTCGTAAAAAACAGCATATTAAGAATCTCTAAGATTTTTACTAAACCAATTACGTTTTAAAATTATAGCCGGGCTAACTGAAATAATCGCGCACTTAACCATGTTCATTTGGGCAAAGCTCAAGCCAACTATACGTCGAATCTCCCATGGCAACAAACCATGGATTGCGTAAATCGCATTTGTTGTAAGTCAGTCGTTTGCTATCGCAACGAAGAATTGATCCACCAGCTTCTTCCACAACACAGTGAGCTGCTCCGGTATCCCACTCTGAAGTTGCGCCGAGTCTCGGATATACATCTGCTCGACCTTCAGCTACCAGACAAAACTTAAGTGAGCTTCCCATCGCGAGCTGCTGAACCGGCTGCCGACTTCGAGTTTCAAGTGCACGACGAAAACGCTCTACCATTTTACTAGCGTGTGACCGACTAGAAACCATTCGCGCTGCACCGCCATGATACTGCTTAGTCATTATCTTCTCTGGAACACAATCTTCTAACTGGCGCCATGCGCCTTGCTCAGAAGCAGCAAAATAAGTAAGCTTTTTTGCGGGCGCATGCACCACGCCAAGAATTGGATGACCTTCTTCAATCATCGCTATGTTTACTGTAAATTCACCATTCCTACTGATAAATTCCTTGGTGCCATCCAAGGGATCGACTAACCAAAAGCGCTTCCAAATCAGCCGTTCTTCGATATCGATACCTACCGACTCTTCCGAAAGCAAAGGCATATTTGGCGTCAATGTTCGCAACTGATCACAGATGAAGTTGTGAGCAATCCGATCAGCAATAGTCAATGGTGACCCATCCGATTTTTCTTCTACAACATAAGAGGAGTCATACAAATTCATAATTCTGTGCCCAACCTCAATGGCAATCCTCTTAACTTCGTTAAGAATTTCGAACTCAATCATTTATGTTAGACAAATTGTCTTGTATCAAGTAAGTTGCCAACATAGAGCGCGCATCAGTAAAATCATCACTCCTTCTTAACAGTTCAATATTCGAAATGGGATATGGCACTATTTCAAGCGCTTCTGGCTCATCTCCTTTAAGAGAACTTTCATATAGGTCAGTGGCAAGAAAAATGGACGTCCAAAAGGGTGAATAATTTGGCCACAACGATACGCTAGTCAAAAATCGGTATTCTTTGGCACCAAATCCAATTTCTTCCTGCATTTCACGACCAGCTGCAGACTCAGGTGATTCCCCATTCTCTACCCTACCTTTGACAAATCCGAGCTCATAACGCTCAAAACCTACCGAATACTCACGAACCAACAAGATCGTGTCATTGTCTAGAAGTGGGACAACTAAAATACCTCCAATACTACTTCCTCCCAATCTTTCATAACATGCTTGATTGCCATTTGAAAACTGTAAGTCGACCTCTTCAATGTCAAACAGCCGACTTTTCGCAACGGTCCTTATGCTCTTTATCTGCGGTAACTTGGTCAACTTGCCCCCTTTCTGAAATCTTACCTGTCTGATTCAGTCACAACATAGCAAAATAAACTAAAAAATATAATTTATCCTTTTTATGACAACTCCATTATCAATCAAATACGGGAAAAATATCAAAAATCAGGATTTTCTGACGGATCCTGAGCAAAAAAAAATCCTTGGGTATCTGGAAAGACTCTACCAAGAATTTAGTGTGCATCAATCGCCTAACTTTATTAATCGTTTTGGTCAAGGATTATCTAATACGCAAGTCCTTAATCCCAAAGGGATTTATCTCTGGGGAGGAATAGGTCGTGGAAAAACCTATCTGATGGATATTTTCTATGATTCTCTTTCCTTTCCTAACAAACGACGCATCCACTTCCATCATTTCATGCGTGAAATCTATAATCACTTGCGTGAATTAGGGCCGTGCTTAGACCCTTTGTCTCATGTTGCAAAAACAATCGGTAAAGACCTTCGCGTTCTTTGTCTAGACGAGCTCTTCGTATCAGATATCGGAGACGCCACGATCCTCTCTAATTTCTTTTTAAATCTGGTGAAGGAGCATGTAACGCTAGTAATTACTTCTAACACACCTCCCCAGGATCTTTACCAAGGAGGCTTTCAACGCCATCGATTTCTATCCACTATAGAACTAATTAAGAACCACACTCAAGTGTTACAACTCGATGGTGATATTGACTATCGCATCACGTCCAAACTGCAGACCAATCATTATTTAGAACCTCATGACCATACGACCGAGGCTCATCTTTGCGAAATCTTTAAAAACCTGACCAGTGGTTTGTCGCGAAATGATACAGCTATCCATATTAACGGTCGACCCATCCAAGCACACGCGGTATCAGGGGGCGTGATCTGGTGTGATTTCGATAATCTCTGTCGTGTCCCAATTTCAAAATTCGAGTTTATTGAGCTCGCTCACACCTATCACACGTTACTTCTGTCAAAAATTCCCCTGCTCGGGTCAGAGGATGACGACGCTGTAAGGCGTTTTGTCGAATTGGTGGATGAACTGTACGATCGTCGCGTAAACCTGGTAGCATCGGCTATGAGCAAGCCTGAAACACTTTATAGCGGCACCCGTATGGATGCCCGGTTTCAACGGACCGCAAGTCGATTAAAGGAATTTCAATCAATAAAGTATATTAACGAGCCTCACCGACCATGAGCATCTACTCAGCGTTTTACTCCTAAACTCGTATTGTGATTTTATCTTCAAATCACCAAACTTTAAGAGACGAAAAAGAATAAGGCTCTAAGGTGATACATTGAATTCTTTCCATGATGCCTCACCGATAATGAGACATAATTGTTTATCATTCCAGTTTGAGAATTCCCTCGCTCGCTACAAGAATGAAGACTCTTTATTTAAGAGAACAACCAATGCTGGTAACTACGTTTATCTCGGATGAGAAAGAGCTTTCTATTTAAGTGGATCGTTGTCATATGGCCTCTTATAGGATTTATCACGATTCTAATTGTTGGATCGCAGTCTAGTTGGTCTTCTTGGTATCCACCCCCATCTAAAGCAGGCTTAGTTAGCGTGATATTGCTTTCTTACACACTAACGTTTCTTTTCTGTAACCGTCTCACAACGTATCCAATAAGAAATCCGATTTTATTATTTTTTCTCATCACATCTCTGACACATATCGGAGCAATCGCAATTCCTGGCGCGTTTCGGTTTTATTATTCAAGATCTTTTATCCTTGTCTCGTTCTTAATTACATTGACTTGGGTTTCAATTGGTTACCTATTGTCCGCACACGAAAAATCAAATAAAAGGGTTGGTTTCGTACCTGACAAGTACACAGAAGAACTTACTTTGATGGAAAATTATCAATGGGTAGACCTGTCTAGCGCACCCTCATTGGATGAAGCTGAAATTGACATTATCAGTGCAGATCTGCATGGAGCCCTGACAGACGATTGGAGACGATTCTTGGCAGCTGCGAGTTTATCTGGCATCCCACTTATTGACTCTGCTACGCTCTACGAAACAGTGACTGGGCGTATATCTTTGCCTCACCTAGAAAATAGATCTATTGATGAAGTGAAAACTCAGTATCCGGCATATCTCCCAATTAAAAGAATCCTAGATATGTCGTTAATTCTAATTTTTAGTCCATTGATACTTCTAGTTATGACAATAATTGCTGTGGCGATACGTATAGAAGGTAAGGGCTCAATAATATTCATACAGGAAAGAGTGGGATATCGGAGTCAAATTTTCAAGATTTATAAATTTCGAAGCATGTCGAACTTTTCTGACAGTCAACCGACAAAATTTACAAAAAAAGATGATCAGAGAATAACTGCTGTCGGGCGCATACTTCGAAAACATCGACTTGATGAACTTCCGCAGTTGATCAACGTTCTTAATGGATCAATGAGTTTGATCGGACCGCGTCCAGAACAACATGATTTTGTTACAGAATACAGCGATACAATTGCTTTTTACCCTTACCGTCACTCCGTCAAGCCTGGAATCACTGGATGGGCACAAGTCTCTCAAGGCTACACATTAACGGAAAAATCTACGCGTAAGAAGCTAGAGCATGACTTTTATTACATCAAAAATGTCTCCCCTTGGTTAGATTTCCTGATCCTCATTAAAACGTTTAATACAATATTAGGTGGTTATGGGTCTCGCTATTAATACTCCTTGATCAGAGACTTATCACCTCATTAATTTTTTTGGCAGAAGTGAAAATAGACTGAATACTTTGCGCGGCGTCCTCAGCGGTCAGATTTTCTTCAACATACTGCCTGCCGCTCCTCCCTAACAATTGTCTCGTCTCTGGATTTTCATATAGACGCAGGATCGCAGTCACAAGCTTATGGGGTAAGTCAGGCGGCACAACGATCCCACTGCCTGCCAATCTTACTAGATCTGCTGCATCACCTTCAGGTAAACTCGCAACAAAAGGCCGTTCCGCAGCCATAAGACTTATAATTTTTGATGGTATTACTGGAGTTTTGACTCGAGAATTCAACGTTACTAGAGCGACATCGAAACTGGCGACAACGTACGGATATTGTTCCTGTGGTTGCATGCCGAGAAAAGTAATATTGTCTAGCCCCGCATCTCGAGATTTTTTTACAATTGAAGTTTTTTCAACCCCACTACCGACTAGAAGAAAATGTATTTCCTTTTTTTCTTTTAGTGCGAACGCAACATCAATGATGCATTCTACTCCTTGAGATAAACCGATCGTGCCTGCATATCCAACAACAAATTTCTCATTCAATCCTAATCGCTCTGAAAAACTATTCCTTTTAGGCAGAGGAACGACTGTCGTCGTGTCTACCCAATTCGGGACAACCTTTACAGATTCCAATTTTGAAGGCACAACACCAACAACATGCTGTCGGTTTCCTTCTGAGTGCACAGTAATAGCATCAGAAAAAAGATAGGTCCATTTTTCTACCGATCTAAAAATCCTAATTAGCAGAGCATTACTAAGTACCCCCTGATCTATATAAGCCTGAGGATGAAGATCCTGCACCCCCAAAACTAATATTGCTTTCATTTTCCATGCGAGAATTCTCCCAGCTAATCCTATTAGCAAAGGAGGGGAATAAACGTAAATCGCCTCCACATTCGAACATCTCAAACCACCTAATAACAGCGCCAAAGGAGCCAACACATGACCGGCTGCCAAATTTATTTTTACCGATCGAAATATCGGCATTCTTACTCTTATAATCTTTATCCCGAAATTAAAATCAGTCTTAAAAAATCCCTTCCGAAATTCTTTAGGTATTGTTTCTAGGTTGTACCAAGGATAGCCTGCTACGACTGTGACCTCATGTCCTTTTCTTTTTAGAGAGGATGCTAGATCGAAAAATAAATTAGCCGATGTGCCAATATCTGGAGGAAAATAACGACTTAGCAACAATACCTTAATTTTTCTTTCCTCTAATCCCTTACTCATTAGCCGTACAACTAGACTTCTTATCGATTCAATTTATTTGTTAGCGCAGCACTAATACCCGGTGGAAAATCCGACGATCTGACAATCTCATCCCGGTACAATTTGAACCAGGTAATGTTGTCCTTGACCCCATCTTTGAGATCAACTATAGGGTTGTAATCGATAAGTTCCCGTGCCTTGTCGATTGAAGCCCACATTCGAGATTTTGTATCCCATTTTCGTTTATGCCTATGTACATGTGGCGCGTCATTACCAGTTAACTCATTCACAAGATCGCCAATTTCTTTAATTTTCTGCTCTTTCCCAGCTGCCAAATTAAAATTGTTTCCCACAGCCTGCGCATAATAACCTGATTTAACAAGGCCTTGCACTAGATCCAATACATATGTGAAATCTCGCGTCTCCTCTCCCGTGCCAGTTATTGGAAGAGACTGATTCGCTAAACTCCAGTATATAAAATTCGGTATCACATTCCGATATTGGCCTGATACTTCACCCGGCCCATATGAGTTAAAAAATCTACAATTTACCGATGGCAGCTCATGTTGATGATAAAAAAAATTGCAATACATTTCACCAGTCATCTTGTTAATCTGATACGGAGAGGTCAATTTTAACGATACAAAATCCTCTTTAACAGGTAAGTCCGGATAAGATCCATAGATTGCACACCCCGACGATGCGTATACAAATTTTTCTATCTTTGCTAATGAACAAATCTCGAGTAATCGTATAAGACCTATTACATCAGTAAATGCAGAAGCTTCTGGATAATCGACCGACCGTTGATTGGCAAAAAACGCTGCCAAGTGAAACACAATTGTTGGTTTTTCCTTGAATACTCTCTTTAAATCTGCCTCCTTTCGAATATCACCCTCAACAAAAAGCACATTTTCAAATTCAGGCACGTTCCAAGGAATTCGATCTTTTACCGCCGAAAGATTATCCAATACAATTATTTTCCCAGTTTTCCCGACAAGCAAAGATAATGCTATCGTTAGGTTACTGCCTATTGCGCCAGCGCCCCCTGTAATCAAGACGGCTCTGCCTTCATAATACTTTCGGATATGTTCTGAAAACGAGATTAAACCGAAGTATTTGTCTACCAAGTTGGTACGAAACAGTTGCTTATCGGATCCTTCCATTTTAGCCTCAATATTACTTGTTATCTGGGATTTCGATTGCACATTTTTCTACTGTAATCGGCTTATTGAGCCTCATAGACTCTTCCAAAGAAAACGTCGTTAATGAATTATTTACGTACTCCACCATAGCAACTGGTGACTCCCTGCCATCAAGGATGCTTCGTAAGGAAGTTATCAATAATTCCCTATGACCCCAATTGCTTCCCATTGATTTACCAGCCGTTTTTGTCCGACCAAATCTCGAGAAAGTTGCTGTTCGGAAATTATCTAGCACACCAATGGCTTCACCGCCTATTATTTCTATCCGCTCTCTAGGGTAGGATTTATCTCCTCCAGAAAAATAGCTGATAGTTGAAACACAGTCGTTTTCAGTCCTGACAAATATTGCGACATTATCAGTTGGATGATGGTGCGCAGCACCAAATGATTGACAATAAACTTCTGTGATTAGGGAGCCAGAAAAAAATTGCACCAAATCAATATAATGACAGACTTCTCCGATAATTCTCCCTCCTCCCTCATCGCTATCATATATCCAGCTGTCTCTCGACACAGACCCCGCATTAATTCTAAAATTAATTCCTAATGGGCCCGAAACAACAGAAAACTTTTTTTTAAGCCATTCAGAGAACGGTGAAAATCTTCGATTATATCCAACAAACAAATGTGCGTCCTCGGCTTTTGAGCGCGCTACAATTACTTTATCTAACTGACGACGCGTTATTGCTAACGGTTTTTCTACGAACACATGTTTGTGAGATTCCAGAACATCACAAACCATAGATGCATGCAGCCCATGCCTCGTTAACAAAATTACTAAATCTGTACTATCATCACTCAGAGCTTCGTTGTAATTTGAAGAAATATTACTGATACCATATTTCTTCGCCATAGCTTGAGCATTAATACCCCGCGCAGAAACAATCCAATGAAGATGCGCTTCGTCGATTTTTCCGAGACACGGCAATAGAGTGCCACGCGCATACTGTCCTGCACCGACAATTGCTATCGTAACGTTTCGATTTCCAGAAGGATTGGTTTTTATCCCAGAACTGAGAGAAAGGATCATCTCCGTTTTAACTCTTGGCAACTCATCATAATTGAGCACAACTCCCACATTAGTACCAATGTCTCCTTTTAGCACTTTCTGATAGGCTCGCACTGCCTCGCTAAACCGAAATTGTCGTGATATCAAGGCTTTCACATTAACTGCCCCTGCCTCTACCAAATCGAGAAAGGTGCGGACATTCTCTATACCGCTCCATCGAAATTGCGATACCAAAACGCTAGATAATGGCTCCGACACAGCTGCTTCAGAAAGCCCTGGTCCCCAACCCTTTGGTATAACTAGATTTAATTCTTTTTCAAAAAAAAGATCGCGTGGAATATTAAGCCCAACTAATCCACTCGCTACAATTGTTGCTCTTTCCATGCACATGGATGCTGCTTGGCGTAATGGTTCATCTGATTTCGTCGACGCTGTAATGATGACGCTATCTAACCCATAGCCTCTAGAAAATCCCATTGCTTCTGCTTCTAGATCAGCTGTACTTGAATCAAAGACGGCGTCACAGCCTACTGTTTTCGCAAGCTGTAATCTATTTTGCAAGATATCAACGCCAAGCACCTTGCAGCCGTTTGCCTTAAGAACTTGAACAGTAATTTGACCCAAAAGACCTAGGCCAATTACCGCAGTGCGATGACCAATTTCAGGCTTTGCTAAACGAAGAGACTCTAAAGCAATCCCGCCTAAAGCCGCGAAGGATGCTTCATCAAATGATATAGAGGAGGGCTTTTTTACGCATAATGCCCTTGGCATCAATACATATTCTGAATGACTGGCATAACCGCTACCTAATGAAACTACGCTATCACCCACCGAAAACATATCTACCCCTCCACCAATTTCTTCGACAACTCCAGCTGAGCTATAACCAAGAGGCACGGGTATATTTAACCGTCCATCTGCCTGGCGGTACGCTTCCAACAACCCTTCTGTTTTAATCTTTTTAGTTACCTGAGCCACCCAATCTGGCCTAGCAAGAGCCTTACCGATTAAATTCTTCTGAGCGAGCTCGATCATCGATTTCTCTGTTCCCACACTAACCGCAGACGCTACGGTTCTAATTAGTAAATGTCCATGCTTTATGGTCGGCATAGGCACCTCAATCAGTGCTAACTCGCCCGTTTTATAATTCTGTGTGAGAACTTTCATTTCGTCTGCAAGACTCGCTTGATCTTTTTCGAATGTGAGCCACTAACACCACAATTGGTTAGTAGTGTTTTGACTGAAAAATAAACGCACGAAATATCCGATACCAGTGGTTGACTTCTCTCAATTAAACATTCATTGACCATTGTCGCGCCTATTTTGAGGGAAAGTAATATCTCGATAAATAGATAACTGACTCGCGGCGCAAATGTCTACATCAAATTTCTGCAATATTACTTTCCTCGCTTCTTCACCATACCGTATTCGTTTTTCTCTGTCAGCAATCAACCGAGCGACTTTCTCGGTCATCTCGACTGCATCATCGACCCGGACAATGTCACCCGATACACCCGAACACAAATGCTCCTTAACGTCACCGACATCTGTAGTAACCACCGCCTTCTTCATGCTCATAGCTTCCCACAATGTTAGCGGTCCTGACTCATTAAGAGAAGTGCATAAAAAAACATCAAACAAAGATAGACTCCTTCGAATGTCCACACTCTTACCCGAAAAACAAAGATTGTTTACTTGTAGATCATCGGCGTATTCGAGTAAATGGCGGAAATACTTCTCCTGAGCCCTATGGACTGGCCCCACAATAATGAAATCTAAATTATCAAATTGTTTGTTCAAATAACTAGCCACTAGAATAAATAGCTCTAACCCTTTTATCGGGTTGATATTTGCAACCGTTCCAATTGTGATAGTACTGTGAGCAGCATCTGAGGCGATGGTATTAACTGTGGTTTCGTTCTCCGAGCAAAACTCTTTCGTATTAACAGGCTGTCTAACCAATCCGGTCGGTATCGATTCATTTTTGATCAAGGAATCATAGTATGATTTTGTTCTATTCGAAGAAAAAATATAATAGTCAGGGATTCCGCTTAGCTGTTGAAACAGCCATCGGAAAAAACGGGGCAGAGCCGTGTCATTTAGATGCCAAATAACTCTGCAACCAGCAAGTTTCCCGGCGATTATCCCTTTGTACTGCCACGCGCCGCCGCTAGCATGCACAATATCAAACGCTTCTTTCTTAAAAAAAATATATAGAGCAAGTATCTCAAAAACAGAACAGAGGACGTATTGAACCGCAGCAGCTGGTTCTCTGGTTATACGACTTAGGGATATGGTGCGATATCGAATTTCACTTTTTCGAAGTAACTCTTCAAATCCTTTCGAATTACTACGTGGCATCACGACCGTTGTTTCAACTTCTTTAGAAAGTCTTTCGGCCAAGCGAGCCATTCTAATTTGTGGTCCACCCACTTTCGCCTCTTCGATTATGTTAGCAACCCTAATGAAATTATTTTCTGACATTGTCATGCTTTGAATAACTTTACTTTCAAATAGCTTGTAGACTCATCATTAAGACAATCGGTTTACCAATTTGTAGGTGTAAATATTAAATCTTTATTAATATTGTATTTGTGTTTTCTAACTAGCTGGTACATATCAATAAGGGTGTCAACTGTCAAAAAATGTGGCTGTAATCCGAGTTCTTTTAGACCAGTATATGTTGGATTGTAGTAATGCGATTCTGCTTCTTTTCTGGGATTTAGTAAATGTTGAACATCAACCGTCAGGTCGAGTGCAAGCCCAGCTTCTTGTACAAGTTTAGCCAACTCATTAACCGTGAACGTCTCGACAATTTGATTTAATATGCGGAGCTCTCCAACTCTTGCAGGTTCTTTTTCAGCCAAAGAAACACATTGAATAACATCTTTTATGTTCAAGTATCCACGTGTCTGCTCGCCAGAGCCATAGACCGTAAGAGGATATCCCGCTACAGCTTGTGATATAAATCGATTGATAACTGTACCAAACACATAGTCATAGCTAAAGTGTGTCCCCAAATGCTTATCTAAAGCAATCTCTTCTGTGCTTATACCATAAACTGGTCCCTGCATCAGATCCGTAATGCGCAAATCCCACATCCTGACCCCAAACCAAAGTAGATCTGTATCCATAATTTTTGTAGTGTGATAAATCGAAGATGCTTGGCGAGGAAACAAAAATTTATCTTTTCTTTTCTTATGTTCAATTTCGATCCATCCCTCCTCTATATCAATATTTGGCGTTCCATATTCACCCATAGTGCCGAGCTTTATGATATGCGATTGAGGCGAATGATCTCGCACTGCGTACATAAGATTATTGGTAACGAGCAAGTTATTAAGAATTGTCGTGTTTGCACTTTCATGGTCTATCATAGAGAACGGCGCTGAAGGCTGTTCCGCATAATGAATAACAGTTTCAGGTTGACCTGAAAATTCGGCGTTAGGAGGCCAGAAATAGATTGCGCTGCCATCAAAGAGCGACCTCATTGTATCTGCGTTCGCTAAATCACCAATAACGACCTTTATAGTTTGCCCTGTTTTTTCCTCCCATATTCTGGCTCTTACTTCCAAATTTGGCACGGAAAAAAGATCCGTTACCTTCAATTTCTTTGATAAGTTTCTGCGAAGATAGTTATCTACAACGGTCACTTCATAACCACGATTGGAAAAATAGAGCGCTGTCGGCCACCCCAGATATCCATCTCCGCCTAAGATCAATATTCGAGACATCTTTCTAAACGTTAGTCCGCCATCCGTCGTCGTTGTTCATTGAGGCTCGAATCAAACTTTCTGGTTATCAGCAAACACATTGTTTTCTAATAGGAAGTGTGTGAGCTCTTCCTTGCTTAGGTATGGCCCTCCTTCAGATACATAACGATTACCATCAACAAACTCTCCTATGTTGGTATACTCATCTATTACCCTCGAGTAATATTCGTGAAATGCTGGCAAGATCATGAAGAAATCGTTAGTTTCCATTGCTCGCTTCGACTCCTCTTCCGTCATTAGCTCTTCGAAAAGCTTCTCTCCGCTCTGGCAGCCTATTTCTTCGATCACTATTTCTTCAAATTGGTTCGATAGCTTCGGACTCAGCTGACTAACCATAACTTCCGCAAGATGTTCAATTCTTACTGACGGCATTTTAGTCACAAAAACTTCTCCCCCTTGTGCAGTCTCTAGAGATTTTTTCACCAAATCAACGGTTTGATCTACACTCATAATAAAGCGTGTCATCCTCCGATCAGTTAAAGTTACCGGCCCACCTTTAATTATTTGCTCTTCGAACACTGGTACTACAGAACCATTAGACCCCAGGACGTTACCAAAACGAACCGAGGAAAAGATAGTCTCCCCAACTTCTTGGTTAAGGTTTGCAGCTGTAACCAAGCGCTCCCCCATTAATTTTGTAGTTCCCAAGACATTTGTCGGATTAACAGCTTTATCTGAGCTCATAAAAATTACTTTTTTCACCTCTGCTGCTGACGCTGTCCGCAGAACATTATTTAAGCCCAGAATATTTGTCTGCACGGCTTCCATCGGAGAGTATTCACACATCCCGACATGCTTTAGAGCCGCAGCATGCAGAACAATGTCCACACCTTTCATGATAATTCCTAACCGATCCGCGTCTCTTATGTCTCCCAGATATGATTCCACTCTAGGATTATCTAGAAATACTCTCTGCTGAAAATATAGAAGACTCTCATTATTATCAACACAGCGTACAACACAATCTGAAGTATTTTTTGACAGCTGCTTCACTAACGCCGAACCAATCGTCCCACAAGAACCAGTAATTAAATATGTCGTCATATGCGTGAATGGCCTTACTTGAATTCGATTTCGATTGTTCGCTATCTCTGTATAGCGGAACCCTATACTACCGCCTTTATCAGAGCTCCAAAGTCATACTAACCACTATTATTGAATCGTTCGGCTCGAGCAGGCTCTGCAAAACGCCTCCCACCCAGACAATCGAATCTCTAGATATTGCGCACTATGCTTTTCCGCCATCACAAATCTTGGCAGTTCCCATCGCGTCTGTTGACGTAGCCCCCCAGGGATACTTGTGCTACCAGTTGCAAATCCCATCTCTTTCACGATTTCCCACTCTCTTCTCCCTACTTCTTTTTTACCCCCAAATGGATATGCGAAATGTTTGACAGATCGCCCTAAATTACTTTCCAATATTTCTTTTGATAAGAATATTTCTTTTTTTGCCTCATAATCTGTTAGCACTGTTAAATTTGGATGGGTATGTGTATGCGCACCAATAGTTATCAAATGATGCTCATTCAATAATTTTATCTCATCCCATGTTAATGTGTTATTCGGGTATTGTGGGCGCACCGAGCTTCCAGTGAGGTGTTCCATAAAATTGAGTCGTTCATTGTGGTCTAATTTCAAAAGCTGGGCGCGCAATACTGCATAACACCTCCTCCTGTCAGAGTTAGTACGAAATTTCCATTCCCCTAAATGTTGGATGGAATCTACCCTTAAGGAATTTCTCTTTTCTAATGCGCTCCACAATTCCATCCACCAAATCCATGTGTTTCCTTCGGGATACATCGTTGTCATAAAGATGGTCGCAGGAACATCGTATCTTTCAAGGATTGGCAGCGCATGGATCAAATTATCTTTATATCCATCATCAAACGTTACCGCAACCATGAATTCCTCCATCGGAGATACCATATTTTCCGACAACTTATCTAAAGAAACAACGCTGTAGTTTTCCGTAAGGAATCGTATCTGCTCAGAAAATTTATCAGTTGAAACCGCGTGTCCTAAAAACGGGCTATGGCTAGGAAGAACTTTCAGATCCGGTAAAACTTGGTGATAACAAAGGATAGCAGCTTGCCCTCTCCAATTCTTGATAAAATTACTCTTGTAAAGTCTGCCCCCTAAATGTAAAAATGTTTTTTCAAGCACCCGACTTTTCATTAAACGCAGCATCTGAAAATACTATTTTTTAAAACTACGTCGGCAGGCCACATACAGTTCTCCACATTATTTATCGAAGTACAGCTAACCACTGGCGAGAGAATGTTATTTTCCCCAACTTTATTAACCAATCAAATACAGTTCCTTTCCTTCTATGTCGCCACGCTACTCGTATCCGAGATCTATATCTCTGCCAGTATGGTCTAGAAGTAATACTGCTGACTTCCTCAAAACAAAAACCTAACACTTCGGGTATCACGATTAATTTTATAAGATCAGAAGCTCTTAACCATAGATCATAATCTTGAGCATTCGGCAAAGTTGGATCAAACCCTCCAACACTCTCGAGTACCTCTTTTCGGCAAACAACTGCAGATGTAGAAAATATATTATTTTTATATAGAAGGCGACTAATCGCGACACCTGGTCTATATTTCTGACCATGACGTAAGGTTATCTTATCTCCGTTAACCTGTCTTTTCTCCTCCCAATGAAGGACAAAATTTATGTCATTGTTCTTTACTATTTCACTCCGAACCCGTCTCAACTTCGCGACATCCCATGCGTCATCTGAATCAAGAAACGCAACCCATACATGTCTCGCTAACTCTAGGCCGCTATTTCGCGCAACACCAGGCCCCTGGTGAGCAATTGTTTTTATAACAATGTCGACTCCTTGGTCAAGAAACTTCTGCTTCCACTTTTCTAGCGCCACTACAGTATTGTCAGTGGATCCATCGTCACAAAAAATTATTTCGTCCGGTGGCTCTTCTTGTAGCACCAAGGAAGACATGGTTCTAGCAATATATGTTTCTGAATTATATGTTGGACAAACAACAGAAATTTGAACGTTTTTCACCTCCGCATTAAGCATGTTTTTCGAACCAACAGTCCGCAACATATAATTTAAAAAGTGTTTCCGCTGAGCTGGCGTTCAGAGACTTTCTATTATGTAATCTTCTGATACGAGTCGGTGAGATAATTGATGTTAATTCTGGACTGCGTAACTTTTGCAGTCTACTCGATATACGCTTGATATCAGAGTTCATCCAGTGTGAAACCGGCCCGTTGAATCCGACTTTTCCCCGCGTAATTATCTCAGCTGGAAGATCATTACGCAGCGCTCTTTTCAAAGATTTCTTTGCGTCACTAAAACGGTTCGACAGCATTGTCTGCGATGGGATAGAGAATATTAATTCGGCTAATGAATGATCTAATAAGGGTACTCGACCTTCGATTGATGCAGCCATGGTGGTTTTATCCATTAACGCAAGAACGTTGTCAGGCAAATAGTTATTAATATCAGTCAACAATCGACTATATTGGAACCCTCTTTTCTGTTCCAGTGGAGCCAGCATTGAGAATTGATCTTTTACTAGGTTCAGCCCTCTCAAAAGAAGATCCTGATCATTTAGAAGATTATTTAATACTCCAATATTTGTGCCAGATGTCGACAGTCCGAAGGCAACACCAGTATCCCAAGCAATAGAGCCATAATGTAGGATTTCCTGATTCAGTTGACTCAACCACCGTGTCCAGCTTATAGGGATCGATGAAAGTCTTCCTGCAAGCATATCTCGTCGGCTTCGATAGTGATGACTATAACCTCCAAACAATTCGTCTCCACCCGCTCCGCAGAGTATCACCTTTATGCCATTCTCTGACGCGCGCTTCGACAAATAATACGATGATATGCTCGCTGAGTCTCCCATAGGTTCATCTATCTTTCCTAATAGTTCATCCAACTCGTTGATGCTTTGATCAGCTGTCAAAGTATAGTGATGATGGGTAGTTTGATATCTATCCGAAACCATTTTTGCGAAAACTCCTTCCTTGCTTGTCTTTCCTTCGCAATCAACAGTGAAAGTGTGCACATCCTGAGCAGCTTTTTGGCAGTATGATGCCGTTACTGCTGTGCTATCAATTCCCCCACTTAAGAAGATTCCCATTGGCACATCACTTCGACTGTTAAGCTCGACCGACCGCTGAAAAATCTGTTGGATTTTTTCATCATATTTACCCCCTGAAATGTCGATGTCATTTCTCGAGGACGCCTCCCAGTATTTATTTATCTCCACGTGATTGTTACTTACAATTAGAGATTCTCCCGGCAACAATTTTCGTATCCCTTTCCATATCGCCCTTGGCGCGGGGACATATGATAGGTTGAGATAAAGCAGCAAACTATCAACATCAACTTCTTTTTGAAATCCTGGCAGCTGCGTAAGCGCAGTTTGTGTTGAAGCGAAGGCGAATAAATTTCTATCTTGATAATACAACAGAGGTTTAATGCCAAATCGGTCTCGAGCCATCCACAAAACTCTTTTTTTCTTATCCCAGATCGCGAAGGCAAACATACCAACTAGATATCGCAAACAATCTGTCCCATATTCTTCATACAAATGCACCAAAACTTCAGTATCCGCATTTGTTCGGAAAATATGACCCTTTTTCCTTAGCTCTACTCTCAACTCTATATAGTTATATATTTCTCCATTCATTATGACGAAGATATCCCCATCTTCGTTCGTTATTGGTTGATGGCCAGTTGGAATATCGATAATTGACAATCGCCGAATCCCCATCCCAAAATCTTGATCTAAATAAGTGCCCGCATCGTCTGGGCCTCGATCAATCATGGCTTCATTCATTCGTTGCAACCATTTTCTTTGAACTGGTTTACTATCGAAACGAAATATTCCACAGATGCCACACATCAGTCTTTACCCCAAACGATCTTATAAATATGCTTTGTTGGAAGTTTTAGTGATCTACGGAAAGTTACAGTAGGTGCGGGCACTACTTTCCCATAAGACACGGCCTGCCACCCCAATAGGGATTCTCCTCCTTTACAAATCAATGGCTGCCCATCTTGCGCACAATCGAACTGAAAACTTCCCCTCATAGACGAGTTTCCGAACTCAAGGCCATTTCTTTCTTTTTTGATAATATCCATCCATGCCGCGAAATGAAAAAATGTTGTTATTAATCTTTGATCTATCCCTTCGATCATATCTTGCACTTCAAAGTATTCTTTATGTATTCTAATCGTTCGACACCAACTTAAAGCCTGATGAATTCGGTCAAACCCAGTGGTCTCGATATCAATTTGAAGAACTTCTTCGTTTTCTGATCCCGTGACCGTATATGGTCGATTGTAATAGTTAGTGGGGAATCTCGTCGGGCTATGCGGTAATAGGCCATAGTCATCTATCGTTATCGTATTATGCGCCTCCGGACGCAATCCAAATCTTCCCCATTTATCATCTGAATAATTTTTTCTTCCTCCGTCTATGAGCACAGGCAACCCAGACTTAAATAACGAAAAATGGCCCAGATCCTCGTGGTAGTGGCCCGCTCGGCTAGATGGATCCGTAGGATTTCCTCTGACAAATAACAACTGCTCAAACTTCTCAAACCTAAACCATCCATCGTCACGAAAAGTAGAATATGGCATTGCGACCTCAATAAGCACACATCAATCTGCGCCTTGATAATTATCTTTCCAAATCCAATTCCATGAAAACTCAGGCAGTCGTTCAGCACCGATATTCGATGAACCAC
>Ga0114993_10002592_pt1 | contig 19589 bp, 16 predicted proteins | sample ArcticOcean_MG_C_FD_87042 | JGI IMG/M metagenome (GOLD analysis project Ga0114993, IMG submission 87042) | Marine microbial communities from western Arctic Ocean - ArcticOcean_MG_CB2_150 | ecosystem: Environmental > Aquatic > Marine > Oceanic | place: Arctic Ocean: Canada Basin | collected...
AATCCCTTCCCCTCCGCCAGCTAACCTCCATAAATAATTGAAATTTATTAACTTATTTCGATACTGTATTGCCTCCCCCAACAATTTCCCCAACACCGATTCTTACGCAGCCGTCCACCAAGCGCATCTCTCAGCACAACATCATCATTTCACAGTGTTCCGGGTGTTCCAGGTTTGGCCGGATCAGCCTGCATAGCGCCGATGCAAAGGTGAAGGCTATCCAGATCTCTGAACTGGACAGGGTCTTTGGCGCCCGCAACCAGGGTTATTTGGAGGTCGATCAGGCGCCAGTTTGAAGAAAGATCACTGGTTGCAGCGTTAGAGTTGGTCTTGGTCTGGTAACATTCGTGAAATTATCCAAGATTGCCGTCGCGGAGAATTTACCCAGCCGAGGATCCCGGAAGCGGCGCGACCAGGCGATCGACTGGCCCGTAATCGTCGGTGAAGGAAAATGCCACCGAGTTGCCGAGGGCAACGGTGACCTCTTCGCAATCCCCGCATAACCACTCCTCCTCATCGGGGAAGTCATTTTCTTTTCGCCATACAACGAGCCATCGCGAAGCGGTCATCCACTCTTTGCGACCGGCGATTATTTCCTTGGTGTATTGCCCCGTGCGGTAATTGCCGTTTGCTTCACCTCGTGGCCCACCGGCTAGCTGTGTAGCAGTGTAATGTTGGAACCGATGAGTGGTCTTCCCTCGCGTATTGGTAAGCTACGATCCGTCAGTATACTGTGGAGTCAACGGTTTCCGCTTTTCCGGATTGGAACAATAAAAAAGGTTCACCCATGCTCAACAGTACCGACCGATTGCTGACGACCCATGTAGGCAGCCTACCTCGCAACGAGACTCTAACCGACCTTTTAATCCGCCAAGAAACCGGAGAGTTGATCGACGGCAATGCTCTCGCCTACCAGATCGAGGCAGCAACCACCCAAGTGGTCCATAACCAGGTCAAAGCAGGTGTTGATATCGGTAACGACGGCGAACAGTCTCGGGTCGGGTTTCAGACCTACGTGCCGCGCTGTATGTGCGGCTTTGGGGGCGAATCAAAACGCCCCCCCGCGCGTGACCATATTGAATTTCTTAGCTACTCGCGACAGGCAGCAAACCGCTTTCCACATTCTGCCCGTGTCGCCAATGCTCCCGCCGCGATCTCGGCGGTGCAATACATCGACGATATACCAATCCTTGAAGATGCTGCACGGTTAAGAGAACTCGGCGGGGGGTTTTCTGAAACGTTCATGACCGCGCCGTCGCCCGGCATTATCGCGACGACGATGCTCAACCAACACTATGAGAGCCATGAGGCTTATTTGATGGCACTAGCCTCGGCGCTCAGCAGAGAATACCGCGCCATTCACGAAGCAGGTCATGTTCTGCAGATCGACAGCCCCGATCTCGCGATGGAGCGGCATCGTTTTTTCGACGATCTAGATGATAACGCGTTCCTTAAACAGATGGAACTGCACATCGCTGCAATCAACACGGCTATCGCCGGCATACCGCGCGAGCGGGTGCGACTGCATGTCTGCTGGGGCAACAATGACGGTCCGCATATCTACGACATAGCGATGGAGACCATTTTACCGGAACTATATCGCGTGAATGTAGGTGCTCTGTCGATTGAGTTTGCCAACCCGCGCCATCAGCATGAATACGACGCATTGCGTGTTCATCCGCTGCCCACACACATGCTTTTAATTCCCGGCGTATTAGATACGACCACGAACTTCGTCGAGCATCCCCTTGTTGTTGCGCGTCGTTTGCAAGAGGCTGTGGCGGTAGTTGGTGACAGGGAACGCGTCATCGCCGGCACCGATTGCGGTTTCGGCACTTTTGCAGGCCGCGAATACGTAGCCGCGGAAATAGTATGGCTAAAACTAGCGGCAGCGGCCGAAGGCGCACGTATCGCCTCGGGCATTTTATGGAGATAACACAGTGCCTCATCGAACACTATCCATTGCCTTGCTCAGGCGTTCACGTATTTCGAACGGAACATACAGAACAATGACAAGGTAGCCAGACAACCGAAAGCGGGGCCAAACCGGTGAAATTCAAAGCACAGCAAATTCAAGCCATGGCGATAGCGTCCTATGATATCACTTTCTCTAGAGAACGGGCTGAAGAGCTCGCTAATGAACTCGAACGTCACTCTCTCCATATCTCACAAGCCTCACCAGCGCTCGAACTCGACGACCCGCTCTGGGCACATGTTCGACGCATGCACCGGGACTGCCAGAAAAGCGCGACCCCACGAGTGACTGAAGATGAGTGAGGCCTTACTCAAACTCGACATGGTGGGTATCGCAGCGGCGATTCGCGCGGGTGAAGTGTCGAGCCTTGAGGTCACGCGCGCGTGCATCGATCGCATTGAACGACTGCAACCCCATCTAAATGCTTTTATTGCATTGGATTCGCAAGCCGCTCTAGTGGCAGCGGAGCGTGCGGATCAGGCACTCGCGAGCGGGCACCCCGCAGGGCCATTGCACGGGGTGCCGCTTGCCCACAAAGACTTACTCTATCGTTGCGGGCGTATTTCAACTGGTGGCTCGAAGATTTTGCGCGAGCAAGTAGCGACACAAACCGCAACCGCGCTAACGAGGCTCGATAGAGCTGGCGCGCTAAATCTGGGCCGGCTTAACATGGCGGAGTTTGCTGCTGGAGGCACGGGGCACAACGAACACTATGGCGACTGCATTAACCCTTGGGGGGTGGCGCGTGCGCCAGGTGGTTCGTCTAGTGGTTCGGGCGTCGCAGTTGCGTCGCGAATGCTATTTGGCTCGCTCGGTTCGGACACCGGAGGCTCGGTTCGTCTGCCCGCCGCGTTGTGCGGCGTTGTTGGACTTAAGCCGAGTGAAGGACGTGTCTCAAAGCACGGTGTGATAGCGCGCTCATGGTCAACCGATACACTCGGCCCACTAACTCGTAGCGTGCGTGATAGTGCCCGTTTGCTAGCGATTATCGCCGGCCGCGACGCCAACGATCCGACCAGCAGTGCTTTAGCGGTCCCAGACTATGAAGCGTGCATCGAGCAGCCCATCGATAAACGACGCATTGGTATTGCACGAAACAGCTACTTCGAAGGCGTGGAAGTCGATGTCGATAGCGTGTTACAAAGTGTCGCACAAACATTCAAGGTAACCGGTGCCGAAGTCGTGCCGGTTGACCTTCCCGACCCATCAGTAGCCTTCGAACTCGCCGAGATCATCGTCAAATCTGAGGCCGCTGCTTTGCACGAACGCTGGCTGCGCGAACGACCTGGCGATTACTCGATCGCAATCCGCTCGGTCATTGAAGCCGGTCTTTTCATTCCTGCCGCGCACTATTTGCAAGCGGTGAGATTGCGCGGCAAGCTGCTTGATGAATTTTGCCGCGAAGTATTTTCAAAGGTCGACGTAGTGTTGTTGCCGGCAACACCGATGGCTGCGCCTTTGCTGCGTGACTGCGACCCAAACTCGACCTGTGGAGCCGCGCAAACGATGGCGCAATTCCCACGCTTTACGCGTCCATTCAGTTACCTGGGCTTGCCGGTATTGTGCGTGCCAGGCGGCTTCTCCAAGCAAGGAATGCCGATCTCTTTTCAGTTAGTCGGCGCACCGTTCGACGAGCCGCTGCTACTCAATATTGGTCATCGTTACCAACAAGAAACAAACTGGCATCGCTGCGCGCCACCCTTGCAATCTTTTCTCTAAAACAAAGCACAAGACGGCAAGCCGAGGAGCCGTGTGACAGTACAACGTATATTGAAGAAGTATGGCTACCCACCTGATTTGCAGGCCCACTCACGCTCCGGTTAACTCATCAGGGCTGGCATAACCGCCTGGCTCCCTCATACCAGGTGGACCACTCAATCTAAGCAGGTCACAACCGACCGGGGTACCCATCGCGACGCCGCGTTGGCCTTGTTCGGAGTGGATAAAGCGATGCCAGACCTCACCGTCGCGATGTTCTGCCAGGACCCAAACGGGCCAGTGTTTGACCGGTGATGAATAAGGTTCGTGGTATACCCCCGGAACTGGACGACTATATCGGGGATAAGCCCCATCTGGCACGAGGTAATCTCCCCAGTTCAACTTCCCTGTGAGGAAAGATTGGTGCCGAGCTCCTGGTTGCATGGTCCCGCCGACGCGTTTTGACGGCTTTTGATTAACAATCTCAAGCATCGTCGGGGGCGTTCCAAACTCACCCGGGCAAGGATTCAAGTCGTTCTCGGAACCCGGACGGTATCTTCTCTTTACCCTCTCGTTGACGGCCTAGCCACTTACCGTCTTATTCTCCAAACTAAAAAACGCCAAGGTAGGTCGAGCTGGGGATGAGGGCTCGATAAGGGTGACCCGTCACAACGTAACTTCATGGCCCCAAAATCTTAACAATGCGTCTTTCATATTCCGCGCGCTATAGCGCGCGGCAGTATCGTGGCCATGTCGGATCATATTTGCGCCAACTTCGGTGCCAAACGCTTCCAGCGCCGCCGCTACCGCTTCAGCGGCACCGCGCCAATCTTCTGGATCACACCAAAATCCATTTTCATGCGTCGCGTATTCCACGCCACCACCGCCGAGAAAACCAGTTAGAATACAGCCCGACGACATCGCTTCCAGCGGTGGCAACCCAAGAGCGTCTAGACGGTTGAACGATACAAAAACCATGCTCTGTCCCATGATCTCCGCCGCCTTCACTTCAGCCATTTTGTCAATTTTCATCCAAGGGACATCGGCGAAATGAGGAAACAGGCGTTTGAATTCTCCCTCCACGAAACTCGCCTCCAAGGCCATCTTTCGCGGCATGTAGGCAATCTGGCGGGATTTCTCCAGAGGCCGGTAGATCTTTGGATTGATCGCATACGGCACTATTGGTGTATTCTCGTAGCCAAGTTGCTCCTTTAGACTTTTCGTCATGAACTCGCTGCCACAAAACACCCGATCGATGCCGAGTTCTTCATAGTTTCGCGCATTACCCAGCCCACGATAGATATAATAGTTATTCTGGCAAAAAACGATCGTGCGCAGCGGCGTAGCCCCGAAATGCTTGATGTAATCGCCCCAGCCCTCGGGCAGAACAACTATATCGTTCTTGTGAAACGTCATGTTCTCGTCAAGAGTCAATTCAGGAACGTCCGCGCTGTTCAGGAAATAACGGTTTCTGTCGGCGCCTCGAATATGGGAATCGGGCCCACAAAGAACAATAGAGGCATTAAACCCGTTATCTAAAAGAACTCTTACATGAATATAGGCGGTTTTTACACCTCCCGACACGTTTTGAAAATTCGCAGATAAGTAAAAGATTCTTTTATTATTCAATATTTCTTCCAATTTTTAGATAATTACGTATCTATTTTTACTTTTTTGGATACGAAAGATATATCTTGGAGTTGATATTCCCCAAAAAGCATTTATATTGTGGAAAATCCATAAAACAAACCGAGCGTCAATGGAATAAATTCAACAACACTCGATCAGACGAGCTTGTTTACCCCCCTCACTCAGACGGCTCTTGCGAACGGCCACAACAACAAACCGCAATCCGCGGTTATCTGGGACAGTTCCTTTTAATTTCTTTTTTTTCAATTGATATCAAACGAATCTCGTTCAAGCGACATCGCTTCCCGTCGGATATCATCTGACACGCCGCTTGGCTCCATGTGAGATTAACGCTGTCATTCTGGGACCTCAAAGATATGCTAGCTTAAAGAGGGATCGCCATCTCGAATGAGGCTGTTCGGGGTTGGTTTCTTACGTTCGGCGGCTAGGTTTCTCGCGACCTACGTCACGCGAGGTCTCGTGCAAATGACCGCTAGATTCTTGATGAAATGCTGATGATCACGACGGCGATCTGGGACCACTAGGCGCGGGTGCGATCCTTCGATCTGCCAGCCCAAGAGATGCATTGACTGGTGGTCTAGCTTGTCCCCTCGCGGGCAAAAGCGCCGTTTGTCTTGTAATCGCGCTTGCCGGTTATTTGATCGCCGCTTATCGTCCTGGGGATCTGTCCATTCTTAAGGATACTGGCAATGAGCTCTCCCGATCGTCTGCGCGACATGTTGGCGGAACCCGGTCTCGTCGTGATGCCGGCGGTCTGGGACGGGCTCAGCGCCAAGCTGGCCGCCGGCGCTGGATTTCAAACGGCGTTCCTGTCAGGATCCTGTGTGGCGGCGAGCCGTCTGGGCGGCCCCGATCTCGACCTGGTCTCCTTCGGCGAGATGTTCGACTCGTTCAATATGGTGCACGGCGCCGCTCCTCAGACACTCGTGCTGGCCGACGGTGATCATGGCCACGGTAACGCCATGAACGTGCAGCGCACGGTCCGGGCATATGGTCGCGCCGGGGCGGCGGCCGTGCTGATCGAGGACAAGATCACGCCGCGCGGCCTGACGGCGGCGGGCAAGCCCTGTCTGCCGCGCGAAGAGGCTCGGATGAAGATCCGCGCTGCCGTGGAAGCCGCGAAGGAGTCCGGTATCCTAATCCTGGCGCGCACCGATTGCCGGCCCACCCAGGGCATCGACGAGGCGATCGCCCGGATTGAGATGTATGTCGAGGAAGGCGCTGATATCCTGTTCCTCGATTCGCCCGCCGATGACGACGAGATCCGACGCGCGGTCGCCACCGCAGCCGGGCGACCGTCATTCGCCGTGCTATCGCCGGGCGCACCCCGGGCGACCCCGTCGCAGACCGAGGCGGCGGCCCTGGGATTCAAAATCGGCACCTACCCAACCGGCATGCTGTCGCCCGCAATCGCTGGCATCAAGGCCGGGCTGGCGGCCCTAGCAGCCGGAGGGGCCGAAGCGACCAGCGCCCTCCCCCCCGCCGAGTTTCGCGCAACCCTGGGTTACAACGATTACGACGCGTCGGCCAAACCGTTCATCATCGGTAACCAAGGTTAACCATGCAAGCGAAGGGATCCGCCAAGCCCGAGGTTAGCTCCATGGTCGTTGACGCCAGGCGGCCCGACCCGATCAACCGGGTCGATTAGCCGAGTACACCGTCCTGCTTCAAGGTCGCGATCGCCGCGTCGTTCAATCCCAGCCAGTCACTGATCACCTGCTCTGTATGTTCGCCCAGCATTGGCGACGGTGCGATGCGCGTCGCCTTGCCGTCCACCCGTACCGGCCAGCCCGGCATCTTGAAAGGCCGGTGTACCGGGTGAACCATGGTTTGCATGACTCCCCGCGCCTCGAACGTAACATCGTTATTCAGTTCATCGGTATCCAACACCGCCCCGGCGGGAATTCCCGCCTCGCCGACGCTCTTCATCGCCTCGTATTTAGTACGGCCCTGGGTCCAGGCGGCGATCACCTTGTCGACCTCGCTCTGCCGTCCCACGCGATCGCCAGGGGTAAGATAGCGCGTATCGCCGATCAGATCGTTTCGCCCGATCACTTTCAGCAGCCTGTCCCAATGATCAGGGTTGGCCCGGCTGGTCATGATGTACACGTAATCGTTGGTCCCACCAGGGGCACAGGGGTACAAGCCCATCGGCGCATTGGTCACCCCCGGCACCTTGCTACCGCCACGCTGGGCCGCCTTACCGGTTCGGCCCTGGGTTGCGAAATTGACCCGCATGTAGTGCAGCATTGCGTCCTGCATCGCGACTTGCAGCCGGTGGCCAGTTCCGGTCTCGCGCCGCTTGTACAGCGCCCCGAGGATGGTGATCGCCATCAACATGCCGGTGCCGGTGTCACCAATGGTGATGCCCGGCCGGGTCGGCGGACCGTCACTATCACCGGTCACGCTGAAGGTTCCGCCACAGGCCTGGGCGATCATGTCAAATGCCAGGTTCTTCTCGAACGGGCTGCCCTCGCCGAACCCCTTGACCTGGGCATAGATGATGCCCGGATTGATCGCCTTGACCGCATCGTAGGACAGGCCCAGCCGCTCAATCGCGCCTGGGGCGAAGTTTTCCATCATCACATCCGCCTCGCGGATCATGTCCTTGGCCAGTTCCAGACCTTCGGGCGACTTTAGATTGAGGGTGACTGACTTCTTGTTAGCGTTGAACATGTGGAAATAATACGGGTCAGTATCCGGGGCGTTGGGTTGCAGGCGACGCCCCGGATCGCCGCGTGTCGGATTCTCTACCTTCACCACTTCCGCTCCAAGCCAGGCAAGAGATTCCGTGCAAGACGGACCGGCCTCAAACTGCGTGAAATCGATTACCTTGACGCCTTGCAGGAAGGTGAAGTCGGTCAGGTTGTCAGACATTGGCGCTTCTCCCAGGCACTAGACTGGCGGGACGGTTGTTTTGCGGTCAAGGTTGGCACAGCCCCTGGGTCGGTGCCAACCGCTAGCGATACACAAATGTCAACTTTCGCTTTCCAGGGCCTGGCAAGCGAAAGAGCCGCAAAAATTACCGAGCCGATGCTAGGGTCGTTTCGTTTGCTAGCGAAAATTTGATCTGGGCAACCTGTTCAGCTGCACAGAGGCTGGGCGAAAGCGTGGGAGATGGTGATGGCAAAACCGCTTGATGGGTATGTCAAACGTTTGACCGGGATGGCGGCAAGTGAAAGCTCGCTTGATGTTTACGACGATTGGGCATCCGGCTATGAGACCACGATGCTTGACGAGTATGGTTATGTCGCGCCCGGGATCGCGGCCGATGTGTTCGAAACTCTTGAGGCGAACCGCGATGCGCGGGTCCTGGACCTTGGTTGCGGCACCGGACTGGTCGGGGTGGAGTTAGCGTCCAGGGGTTACCACCACGTGGACGGGCTGGACATTTCAACGAATATGTTGGCCGAAGCGCGGGTAAAATCCATTTACGAGGACCTTCTTGAAGGCGACATGACCGGGCCGCTGGATCTTGGCGGTCGGATCTACACCGCCGCCATCGGTGTGGGTTGTTTCGGTAATGGCCATGTTGGCCCGCCGCATCTGGAAGAGATGATCCGAGCCGTGGAGCCGGGCGGAGCGCTGGTTTTCTACATGAATGGTATTCCCTTCGAAGAAGACGATTATGCTAAGCATTTCAAGGATCTGGAAACGCGGGGACTTTGGCGAGTCGAGACACTCGCGCAATCCAATTACATGCTGGCGGTGGACCGCCCGGGCTGGGTTGTTGGTGGGCGCAGGAGCAGAGGAGATGGCGATGTCTGACACGTCGAATGCTCGTGACGTATACGCCCAATCCTTGGTTTGGGACGCCCATGCTGGTTTCGAGCTGACCTCCGAGCGTGATCTGGAGACCTTGGCTGTCTGGAAGGGCGCCGGCGTCGACTATCTCTCTGTCAATGTTGGCTATGACGTTCGGGACTGGCGGGCCACGGTCAAGAACATCGCGCTGGCGCGGTGCTGGATCGATGATCAACTGGATATCGAGCTCGTGGGGACTGTCGCCGAATTGGATCAAGCCCGTGCGGCCGGCCAAATGGCCGTTACTTTCGACATCGAGGGGATGTGCGCGTTGGATGGGTCGGTCGACATGGTCCGGCTGTACCACGACCTCGGGGTGCGTCAGATGGTGTTCGCCTATAATCTCAACAACGCCGCCGGCGGTGGTTGCCACGACGTCGATACCGGGTTGACGGATTTTGGTCGCGCGGTGATCGCCGAGATGAACAAGGTCGGCATGTTCGTGGATTGCTCGCACACTGGGTACCGCACAACCATGGAAGCAATGGAATGCTCCGAAGCGCCTGTGATCTTCTCGCATTCCAACCCTCGGGCCCTGAAGGATCACGAGCGGAACATTAGAGATGACCAGGCGCTTGCCTGCGCTGCGACCGGCGGGGTGGTAGGCGTCAACGGGATTGGCCTTTTCCTGGGTGACGATGACATCAGCACCGCAGCAATGGTGAGGCATATCCTCTATTACATCGACCTAATCGGGCCTGCGCATATAGGCATCGGGATCGACTATTTTCACGATACCAGCGGCGATCCCGGCACGGATGAAGACGGAGACGACTTCAACGCGACCCTCGGGCAAAATATCGATTTCTGGCCGCCGGCGCAATATCCTGGCGGTGCCGTGCGTTGCGCCGCGCCATCGCAACTGATCGAGATTGCTGGTGAGCTCTTGGCCCAGGGCGTGCCAACCGAGGGTGTTGAAGGCATCCTCGGCGGCAATTTTCGGCGCGTGGCGGAGCAAGTTTGGGGATAGCGATTGGTGGTCGGATTAGGAGGGCATGAGGTTTAGCCGCCCCGTTTGAAGAATCCTCGGTGCATGGCTTCCGCGGCGCCACTATCGATAAGATCGCCGTGCGGGAATCGATGTCCAAGCCGAACCTGCTTTACTATTTGACCCGCAAAGACAACGCCTGTGCCCCGTTGCTAAAGCATACACTTACCGACTGGCTTGAATCGCTGAAACAACTCCACGCCAAGGGCGATCTCGCCGAGGAAATCTGGAGCTATATTAAACGCAAGCTTAAACTATTGAGATCTCACCATCTTCTTCCCGGCTATTCGCCAATGAAATTCTGCAAGGCGCGTCACGGGTCGAACCAATCCTGGAAGACCAGCTGAAGGCTCTCGTAGACAATATCATCCAAGACTGGATCGACGCTGCGCTCCTGCGTACCGCGAACCCGATGCTTCTTATCATCATGATCTGGACGACAACTTAGTATTACGCCAGTTTCGAAGTGCAAATCGACGCGCTATCAAACGCGTCACGAGAGGATCGGTTCAAGATCGCCGCGCAGACGCTTAGGACGGTCTTCATGGAGGGATTACTTCCGCGCGGCTGAGCCAGCGGCGGTCCCGAGCTGCAACACCGCCATCGCCGACGCGATCACAAGAACGCCGGCACAAATCGACAAGGACGGCCACGGGTCGCCAAGAGCGGTTTCCTGCAGCAGTACGAAGGCTGGAATTAGGAAAGTGTAGGCCATGACCTTGGCGGCCGGTAGCCGGATGCTACCGAATTGCAGAAGATAAAACGAAATCGCCGTCGAAAAGATAGTCAGGTGAGCCGCGCCAAGATAGACGAGTATCGGAATTTCTCGCCAATCCGTCGCCACGATCCTAGGCCAGCCGTAAGCGGTTAACAGTACCGTGCCAGCGACGAGGGACCAAAACGTCTGCTCGACTAGCCCCTGACCACTTGGAAAACGCCGGACCGACGGGGCATATGAGGCAAAGGCGATGCAGCCCACGAAGAATATAGCCTCGCCCTTGCCGATCGTGAAACCAAGTAGAAGCGCGACGCTCCCATCGAACAATACCCAAACGGCGGCGAGTCCAGCGAGGAGCAACGCGCAGATCTGGTGAAGCGAGAGACGTTGGCGCAAAAGAACCAACGATATTATCGCCGTCATCGGTGGTACTAGGGTGAAGATCGCCGAGGTGCTCAGCGCATCGGTCCATCTAAGGGCCTCGAACATCGCCGAAAAATAGAAAGAGAGCAGAAAGGCAAGCCAGGAATAGCGCAAGATATTCACCGGTTTGGGGAATTTGAAGTTGCCTTCTCCAGAGCAAATCAGACCCGCAAATATGACCGCCGAGAGGCCGAACCGAAGCCAGGTTAGAACCACCGGATCGATCTCAGGCGCGATCGCCTCTCCAACGGTAAAGGAGGTACTGATCAGGAACACGAAACAGATCATCGCCAGATGCGCGCGACGCTCTTCCCGAACGCTGTCACCAGGGTCCGCGTCACCATCGAGATCCACTATTCTGCCGCCTCTCCGTCAAGATTTATGTTATTATTATAGATTATGCGATTGCCATATTTAGGATTAATCGCCGCCCGCAACGCAGACTTCGCATCAATAATCGATATTCCGACGATTGAAATTAACGACATAGCCTAGGTCCAAGTTCGAACCTACGTTATCGCGGATAATCGGCTCGCTGAATTCGATGACCGGGAAAAAAAGTTACTATCTATCAAACTTAAGGCTAGATCAAATGCGTTAACAACTAAGCGTCCCGCTCCGTTATTAGGTCCAGCAGAATCGAGTTAAACAACTGAGGTGCCTCGAATTGAACCCAATGACCGGCGCCGGGTATGATCCTAAAATTAACACCTGGATGGACCGACTCCACATGATCGCGAACCCCGCCCAAGTCAGGATCCAGGGTCACGTCCCGGTCACCGTAAATGCAATTTAGCTGGCATGGCAGATCACGAAGACTGTCAGCTAATACCATGGTCCGCGCGATGCTGCGCGAGCGCAGGCGAGCCTTCGCCATGTTCGTCATATGCAACGTCATGGCGAGTTCGTCCACGGCCGACGGGTCATGCACCATCAGGTTTTGGAGATTCCTTTTGTAAAGTGGTGCCGCCTCGGCGGGTGACAGATCACGCGGAACGTCGAGCAGATCGTTCGCGGGGCCGGTCCCGGTCAAACCCAGAACCGGAGACCCGACAAGGGTCAGGCTTCTGATGCGCCACGCCTGGGCATGAGCAACTAGACCGGACAATATCCCGCCGAAAGAAAACGACACGAGGTGGAATGGCTGGTCATTCGGTAAGGCCAAATCCAAGCCATTCGACAAAATCCACGCCAAAATCTTGGCATTGTAAGGACGGGGCGGATCAGAAGACTCGCCGCACCCCGGTAGGTCGGCGGCGATCACCCGGAAATGCTGCTCCAAGCTGGGGATATTGCGCACCCAATGGTTCCATGCGCCTGAGCCGCCATGCAGTAGGACAAGCACCGGAAGCGCCGGTCGATCCGCATTCCACACTCGCCACATCATCTGGCCATGGCCGCAAGGCGTTTGGATTTCACTACAGCGAGCCAGCAGGGACTCTAGGATCGCTTCCGGGGAAGTTTTGTCCATAGGGGCCAACACCTGATTAACGAGACGCTTTAACGCGGCGGTCTATTAACACACTCGTCCAATACAGGACCATGTGCGAGAGAGGCCAAACCGCACCCAGCGCGCCGGCGTTATGGCCGGAGGGAAGAGATATATTAGACACGTTATCCTGGAAGCAGCCTCGGTCGAATTCCCGATGGCACATTGACTGTTACCGTGGGTATTTGCATTTAGCGCCAAGCCCAGACCGGTTCACCCAGATGGGCGACCCGTGTCTCGCGACCATGTAGGCCAACCTCACGGAACTGGTAGACCATGGCCGCCGTCGGGGCGTGCAGTGCGTTGCTCTCACCCATCAGTAACCGAATTACCGGACGCTCACTTTCCGGGATATCAATAAACTCCGGCGAGTCCGGACGGTTCAGTTCCCGAAAGGTGACACGGTGGATCCGCGCGACCTCTTGCGGGTTGGCTTCCATCTCGGCGTCGGCGCCGGCCCACACCACGATCGGCGTAATCAAATAGCCCGATTGGGTCCTATAGTCGTCCAGAACACCCAGAACCGCGTCTTCCTCTAAGCAAAGGTTCACTTCCTCACGAAGCTCCCTGAGCGCTCCCTCGATGGGCGTTTCGCCCGCGTCGATACGGCCCCCTGGCAAGGCGAACTGGCCCGCGTGATTGTTCAGGCTCGAAGCCCGCCGGGTCAATACGTAAGCTCCCTCTCCCTTGTTATCAGGGATCAAGGCAATGGCCACGGCCGCGCGTTTCAAACCGTCAGAAGGCGCCTGGATCCTCGCGAAGGCGTTAAGATTTTCGGCGACGCGGGCTCGCAAACAGACATCGTAAACGTATTGCTGGTCATCCATGGAAAGAGCTCATTCGTCTAACATTTTTATGACTTCGTTTAGTTGATATTCTGTTTATTTTTAGGACTAACCATATTGATTTTTCAGCACTGTGTATCATTTCAGTAAGCGCAAACGACACACATCATAAGCAATCAAATCAAGCATCACATGGGTTATTTTTTGCTCATTGTAGCGCATAAACAAAGGATGGTACCGCTCTTGGCCACTGGAATTCGGCGCTGATCTTTTTAAGGGCGAGGACAAGAAAAAACATGCTGCGAGTACCGATGATCATGAACCGGAGGGCCGCGGCGAGCGCGGCGTTGCATCTGAGCGCCAGCCCTTGAAAAGTTAGTTTACCAGGGAACTTCGAGGACTGGAGGGTCGCCTTGTTAGACCGCGGAGCTATCACTGACCGGTTGTGTTGATGACGCCAGGATTTGGGCTTTTTGCCCGCTTACAATACGCGTACTCTCCGGGACCGGATATCATGGGAGGCCTGGAGATGACCGACATCGCCGCGAGTGAGCGTAATGCCCGGGGTGATTGGCGCCCAGAAAACCCCCTCACGTTGGCCCCGATCAACCATTGGCCTCCGCGACCGGTGGCCCTCACCAAATGGATGTTCGGCTTTCCCGGCTTTCTCTGGCCTCAGAATGCCTGGTGGCTGGGGATCACGGTTCTCACCTGGGTGTATTTGACGCCCGATCTTGCCGCCATGAAGACGTTCGAGCTTTGGTGGATCGCGCTAATACACGCACGGAACATGGCGTTCATTTTTGTCCTGTTCGGCGGCCTGCATCTTTATTTCTACGTCTACAAGCGCCAGGGCGACACGCTCCGATTCACGACCGAAGCCTTCGCCACCAACAGCCGCCGCTTTCTATTTAAGAGCCAGGTGCGCGACAACATGTTCCGCACCCTCCTCATCGCCACTCCCACGATCACCGCTTATGAGGTGATCACCTATTGGGCCTTCGCCAATGGGTATCTTGGGTTCTTCGACCTATCCGCCCAACCGGTGCTATTCTGGGGTTGGTTCGCCGCGCTGGTGCTGCTAGCGCCGCTGATCCATTCCATTCATTTCTATTTCGGGCATCGGCTGCTGCACTTAAAATTCCTCTACAAAACAGTGCACGGGCTACATCACCGCAATGTCGAGGTTGGCCCCTGGTCGGGGCTAGCTATGCATCCGGTGGAGCACATCATCTATTTCTCCACCGTGGTCGTGCAGTGGTTGCTGGCCCTGCATCCAGTGAACGCGCTGTTCCAGATCCAGCTCGCCGCCTTCCTGCCGGCGCTGTCGCACAGTGGCTACGAGAAGCTAAAGGTCAGCGACAAACTCGACATCGACGGCGGTGGCTATTTTCATTACCTGCATCACAAGTATTTCGAGTGCAATTACGGCGGCAGCCTGACCCCGCTGGACCGCCTGTTCGGCACCTTCCACGACGGCACACCCGAGGCGCAGGCCGCGATGATGGAACGACTGCGGGCGCGGCGGGAGGGGGCTTAACGTCCAAACCCCACCGTCTCGCACGCCTGTCCTCGCGAAGGCCGGAATGACGCGCTGGTGTCCGGCTTCAATTCGAAAAAATAGCCGATGGTGTTAATAGTGTTCGTTGCCTGGACTCTCTCGATGGCTACCACGCGAAATTGGCTTGCGCGGCCTCTCTAAATTCGTCACCCCGCAGGAACCGTGTTGGTGCACGGATAAGGTTTAGTGCGCTTGTTTCCACTAGCTCTGTTACCCAGCGTATGACGCGGGACCGGATCTCTCTATCTTGCCCTGCAGATTTCGGTGTTGGACATTGGTGCCTATCTCGTGGTTTTGCAGGACATTGCCTCCGGCGGCATGATGGTCCTATCTATCATCATGTCCCGCGCGCTGGCGCCGGTTTAACAATCCCTTGGCTCATGTCGGAGTTTCGTCGCGGCGCGCGGCGCCTATCGCCGTCTCGTAGCGCTACTGACGGTGGCCGGCATTTCCTATTGCTTGTGGTTAAGCGCCCGCCAGACCCGCTCGGGCGTCGCCGGCATGTCGAGATGGCCCGAAACGGTTTGGGCTGCCCCGCGTTGAGCCCCGGGCTGGGCACCGTGTTGAGCAATCGCGTCGCGGATGGCGTTCATCATCGCCGCGGGGGCGCCGGATGTGGCGCCCTCGCCCGCGCCTTTTACGCCAACCGGGTTGTCGGCTTCGATGATTTCGTTCAATTCGACTGCGATAAACGGTAAATCATCGGCTCGAGGTAAGGTATAATCCATCAAGCTGCCTGACAGGGTCTGGCCACTTTGTCGGTCATAGACCACGTGCTCAAGCCAGGCCTGGCCAATGCCCTGCGCCGCACCGCCGTGGATCTGCCCATGGACGATCAACGGATTAATCGCCCGTCCGACATCGGCCACCACCCCATAGGCCTCAAGGCGGATAACGCCGGTTTCCGGGTCGATGCTAACCTCAGCCACATGGCAGCCGTTGGAATGGGCCTCAAGCGCAACCTTGAAATCGGCCTCGCCGGCGAACAGCTCACCCTGATCGGCGGCATAGCCGGCCAGATAACCAATCGTAATGGCGCGGTCGGTGCCAGAAATAGTGAAGCTTCCAGCACTATATTCAATATCGGCCAGCGCGGCTTCGAGTTTCACCGCCGCCAGTTCGCAGCCCCGTGCCACCAGCGCCTTTGCCCCAAACACCACCGCGCTGCCACCGATGCGGGCCGAGCGTGACCCATGCGAGCCGGCGCCGCGCTTAACCGTGTCGGTATCACCGAAGACGACCTGAATGTCGTCGAAGCCGATGCCGAGTTGGTCCGATAGAATTTGGCCGTACATGGTATCATGCCCCATGCCGAAATCCTGAGTGCCAACATAAAGAATGACGCCGCCATCCTGCCTGGCGACGATTTCGGCGAACTCGCTCGGGGCACCGCCGTCATTCTCGACGTAGTTGCCGATACCAAAGCCGCGCAGCCACCCAGTCGCGGCGCTGGCCGCCCGGCGAGCCGGGAAACCGGTATAGTCGGCGACAATTAGGGCCCGGTCCATATTCGCCTGGAACGTGCCCGAGGTATACAGATTACCACCCGGCGAGGTCCATGGCATCTCGGTCGGCGACACCATGTTCTGCCGCCGCAGCGCGACCGGATCACGGCCCAGTTCGCGGGCCGCCTGATCGATCAGGCTTTCGATCAGGTAATTAGTCTCGACCCTGCCAATCCCGCGATAGGCAGCTTGAGGGGTTGTGTTGGAGAAGAGGCCCCGGATCGTCGTGCGCGCCGCCGGCAACCTATAGACGCCGCCCATGGTCGGTGGCAGAAAATGCGAGATAACCCAGATATTACGACTGCCGACATAAGCGCCGTGACGCCAGTCGATATCGGCCTTCATCGCCAGAAAGCGACCGTCCTGGTCGAGCGCCAATTGGCCCTTGATAATCATATCGCGCGCTTGGGTGTCGGAGAGGAAACTTTCGCCCCGCTCGGCCGTCCATTTGACCGGCCGGTCGATCAGCCGTGCCGCCACCAGCACCAGCACGAATTCAGGATAGACACCGCCGCGCCCACCAAACCCACCGCCGGTGTCGGGCACCGTTACCCGGATCCGATCGGGCGCGAGGCCAAATATACCGGCTAGGACCGCCTGTTGACCGTGCGCCGATTGACAACCCACCTGCAAATGCAGGCGCCCGCCGACCGGCTCAACCGTGCCAATCGCCGAGCGCGGCTCCATATAGGCCAACACCACCCGGTTGTTATCGAGGTCCATGTTGGTGATATGGGGCGCCTGGGCGAAGGCTTGGTCGGTCGCCTCGGGGTCACCACCGGCCCATTCAAACGAGATGTTGTCCGGACGCTCTTCCCAGACCGCGGGTCGGTTCGCCGCCAAGGACTGCTCAAACGTCACCACCGCTGGTAAGGGCGCATAATCAACGGCGACCATTTCGGCGGCGTCGCGGGCCTGATCCAGGGTCTCGGCAACCACGAAGGCGATCGGCTCCCCCAAATAGCGCACCTTGCCGCGCGCCAACGGATACTGCGAGCCGTCAGCAACCGGTCTGCCGCCTACGGTCGGAACCTCGAACCCCAGCGCGTTTGAAAAAGACGGTATAGGTCCGGCGATTTCATCCGCCAGATCGTCAGCGGTCAAAACCAGTAGGACACCCGGTGCCGCCTTGGCGCTTTCGGTGTCGATCGTGCCTATCTCCGCATGCGGATAGGCCGAGCGCACGACCACGCCATATCGCTGATCAGCCTGCTGAATATCGTCAGTGAATTGTCCGGCCCCGGTAAGCAGCCGGCGGTCTTCCCGACGCCTCACCGAGGCGCCAATTTTGGTGCTCTCTTGCATCATGCCCCCATCATGGATCGTCGCGATTGGCGGGTCGACTTGACACCAATCAGGCGGCAATAGCGTCGGGAATGAACACCGAATCAGCGTCAAAGCGAATACCGGCCCGCAGGCAGAAATCCGGGCGCAGCAACTGTTCGCTGGTCACCACGGCCCCGGTATTGTCGGAAAGCTGGAACCGGCCGGTTTCCAGCTTCAGAACGCTGATATCAGCCTCGAAACCTAGCGCCAGTGTGCCGATCTCGTTTTCCATCTTCAGCAATGTCGCCGGATTGGCGCTGACCATAGCGACCACCTGGGCTAGAGGGACGCCCAGGTGCAGCAACTCGGTCATGGCAATCGTCAGGTTAAACGGCGCGACGCCAAAAAACGGGTTCTCTTGGCGGGCCCTTTCCGCACCGGGACCGCCAGCATCGGGCACTGAAACGTTATAGCCATGCATATCCGCGCCCAGCGTATAGGGCATGATGCCGGCATCAAGGGCGCGGCGCGCGGCGTCAAAGCTGAAATGCGAGCCGTGGCCGACATCGACGAGAATACCCAGGTTGTTGACCGCTTCCAGCAAGATCGGATGGACCTCGCCGGTTGCCGAGACAAAGCCGCCGGGATGCCGGGTGAACGGATGCGCCAGCACGTCGCCGGGCTTCATGACCGGTACCAAGCTGCGCATCAGTTCCTCGGGGTCAGGGATCATCCCGGACGCATCGGTCGGCCAAAGCTGGCCCAGGTGAATGTAAAGCGGTAGATCGATCGCGGTGGCAATTTCCTGACCAAGTTTGATCACCTCTAGGCCCCAGCGGGACTGCCCGCCGATCTCCGCATGCGCCTTTACCCCCTTTACCAGATCCAGGTTTTCCAGGGCGATGCGGGTGGTGTGCTCCACATTGACCCCGGTCGGGCCATACAGGTCGGGATATAAATGTCCTTCCATGCCGCCAACGAGATAACTGGAAATATAGGCCAAAACCCGACTGGCCGAAGGCTCGGCGATGAACCGGCGAAAGCCGCCAAAGGTCATGCAGCTCGGCCCACCCTGGTCGATCAAGGTCGTCACCCCGGAGCGAACCCCGACCAGATCCGGCTCCAGGCCGAATTTACCGGTGACGTGCTGATAGACGTGGGCGTGGGTGTCGATCATTCCGGGGATCACCAGCCGATCCGTCGCGTCGATGCGGTTAAGCGCCGGATGCTGTTTCAGGCTAGGCTCGACCGCAGCGATTTTTCCATTGCCGATACCTATATCGAACCGCCCGTCCAGGCCGGCAATCGGGTCAATCAACCGACCATTTTCAATGATGGTTTCCATTGGCGCGGAGGTCATCGGCTGAATCCTCTATTCGATTGATTTACCACTTACCAATCTTATGGAGCTGCAATCGATCATAAAAGAAAAAGTTGTTTTAGATTGCTATATCGGCACACTCCAAAATACGGCGGACGAGGCCACAAACCCATCATTTTCGCGTTAAATGGCGGGCCTGAGCGCAGGGCCAGGAGAATACGGACCTCGACGGCACCGGAAGGAATAGGCGATGGACGCACATATAAAGTCTCAGCCGGACAGTAATGCCTGGGGAATTGGCGCCAGCCCGCCGAGGCGGGAAGATCACCGTTACCTGCACGGCAAGGGACGATTCGTCGCCGACATCAAGTTGCACGGCATGCTTGAGATCGCGTTTCTTCGAAGC
>Ga0114993_10002601_pt1 | contig 19542 bp, 8 predicted proteins | sample ArcticOcean_MG_C_FD_87042 | JGI IMG/M metagenome (GOLD analysis project Ga0114993, IMG submission 87042) | Marine microbial communities from western Arctic Ocean - ArcticOcean_MG_CB2_150 | ecosystem: Environmental > Aquatic > Marine > Oceanic | place: Arctic Ocean: Canada Basin | collected...
GGACGCAACTGCATTCGCGGCGTTGCAGGCCCAAGTCGCTCAGAACGCGGCTGACATCCTGGAGGCTCATCCCCCAGTTCCGGGCTGCATGGACCCCACCGCCACCAATTACAACGCGGCTGCAGAAGTGGATGATGGCTCCTGCACCTACCCCTATGACCCGGCAGCGACCCTTGCAGCTTTTCGTACCGCGCAGCAGTCGGCCGCGAACCTCGTAGCTCTTTGGGATTTCGAGAGCCCTGATGAGGATGCCTTAGGCTATAACGCGCATTACGGTACTGGAGCCAACGTTGCTGGTTTTCAGTGGGCTAAAACCGGAACCATCGAGCACGTTGCCAGTATCGGTGGCGGTAACGCGGTGCGTTTACCCGGACCTCACGATGGCGCGAATTACTTACAGTGCGACCTAAATCAAACCGATCATAACCCGTTCACGATCGAAATGCTTGTGACTGCCGAGGGCAACGTGACGCCGCATGGTCAGTTTATCTTTAAGTGGTGGTGGCTGCCGGGTGTCGGGAATATGCACGCGATAAAGGTGAGCGCGGACGGTACGAAGTTGGTGTTTCGTGAGGCGGCTGCATACCTCGATCTGGTTGGTGGATCGACTGCGGTGCCGTTCACTGCATTCGACACCTACTATGTCATGGTGTCGGTTCACGTTCTTGCGGGGCAGAGTGGCGCGGCCAAAATCGATGGTTGGGCAAAGAACATGACCACTGGGGGCGACCTCACGAAGACTATCGACACCACCATCAGTGAAGGAGACGGCTCAAGCGATCAAACTGGCTGGTCCATCGCGGGTCTTGGGGCTCACAGCGGGCCTGAGAAATTTACCGGGACACTGGACGACGTTGGTTTTTACAGTGCCGCGGTTACCCCGAACGTGGATTGAACGTAGGAGAGGGTGCAAGGCGGTCCGGCAACATGTTGTTGCCGCGTTGAAATTTCGAGCGATAAAAGACCCCAACAGGGGAGAGCGGCGACGTTCTCCCCTGTTTTTTTTGCTGACAGCGAACCAGAATCCGGCCGAACCCAGTCCCGATCTCAATACGTTTCGCACTCGGCTTCTCTGAACATCAATCCACCCGCCAGGCACGCGCCAATATCCTACGGCTGGACAGACGCCCGCGGCGTGAGTATACTTGACCTTTCAACAGCTTCCCCCCCCCCCCTCCGTGCGGCGAAAGGACGACCGTAGGGGTATTCGTTCAGGCACCGCTTAGTTCAGGCGCCGGTGAACCACAACGTCCTCGAAAGAAAGGAGCGGAAAATGATCGGTTTGCAGAAAACATGGTGGGATCGGGCAACTGCGGTTGCGGTACTTGCCGCTGTCCTGGCCGTGTACGGGATTGCACTGGTACAGGAGGCGGGCGCTGCCGTCGCACCGGCTGACCTGCCGGACGTACTGGCCAAAGTCAACGGTAAACCAATCCTGAAAAAGGATGTTTTCCCCGGCCCGGACGCGGTCGGATTCAGCACCCCGGTATTCGAACGTGCTATCGAGCAGGAGCTGATCGCCCAACAGGCCGCAACGGAGGGGCTCGACGAAAATCCTCAGTATCAGGAAGTAATGTCACAGGAACAGGGTAAGGCCGTGTATCTGGAGCGACTGAAGCGGCGCCCGTCGGCCATGCTCGCCCTTTTCTACTCGCGTACGATTCCGGAGTTGACCCGGGTGGACCCGGCGGACGTGCCGGCAGCGGAGATAGACGCCCATCTGGCAGCGAATCCGAACCGTTTCGGCCGACTTACCGGGGCCAAGCTCCGGCTCGCCGCCGCAAGGATCATCGCGACCAGGCTCTATACACAGACGCAGGCTGAGTGGCTGAGGATGCGCCTGTCAGACTGCCGCTTCAGCGTCAATGGAAAAGAGATTCCGCCGGCGATCATTCAGACAGCCGTAGACGCGTTGCCCGCACAGGGAACGACTCCCGTGGGCCTCTTCGAAAAGGTCAAGGAGATGGTCATCGAGCAGGAGGCGAAACGGCAGGGGCTCCGGGCCCGGAAGATCAAGAAGGATTCCGATCTTGTCAAGGCAATCCTTTCCGAAGCGATGATCGAGATCGAGACGCCCGGCCGGGAAAGCGTCCGGAGCCTTATTCCCTACTCACTGTCGATGACGGATGAGGGTGGGAAAATAGCGGTCACAGGATACGATTTGAATCTGTTCATAGCAATGAAGGAAAGCATCCTGGCTGCCGAGGCGCGCGAGAAGGGGATCGACAATGACCCCGCGTTCCAACAACAGCTCGCCCCCCTGCTGGCGCAGATCGAACGGCTCTCGGCACACAGCAAAGCCGATGCCCTGGCCGATGCGTATTACTCGTCTCACGACCTGGGCGATGGGGACGTCGAAGTGACCGATGCCGAGCTCGACGAGTGGTACTTGGCAATCATGCGCGTGCTGATGGACCGGGGACAGACAGGGGGACAGGACGCTTTCCGCGCCTACCTCGAGACCGCCAGGGGGAACTCACAGAGAGACGGCCGCCTGGCCGCGAACCTGGGCAATGCAGAGGCGGGTGTCGCGGACGTCGAAGTGACCGACGCCGAGCTCGAGGCGTGGTATCTGGCGATCATGCAGGCGCTGATGAACCAGGGACAGGCATGGGGGCAGGACGCCTTCCGCGCTTTCCTGGAGACTGCCAGATTGGACTGGCAGAGGGAAGGCTACATGCAAGCGTTGCGCCAGGCAGCGGACATCGAGATCCTCGTCGACTTGCCGGCGGCGCAGCAATAAGTTCGCATGTCATCGGGCGGGATTGCGGCGCCTTTTCCAGCTCTGAGGCGATCTGTTCCTGTATTGCCGTCATGGGTGTCGCTGAGTTGAAGTTCTGGCTGGTACATTACCGCAATAGCTGCAGCGTAACGTTGTCGTAGCCACCGGCAGACACAAAGTGTGCGAGCCGACTTTTTCGCTGGTGAGCAGTATTCTCTGTGCCTTGGAACCAGATGGTTGTTACGTGATCGATCTGGAGATAGAGTTTTCGGGCAAGCCTGAAACACACTCGACCAAACATGCCATACATAGTCGCCGTGGACGCGGGCGCGTCCGAGATAAAAGCGTCCATTTTTGACACTGCCGGCAATGAAGTCGCGAACGCCCGCCGTGATTGCCCGGTCGGGTCGCCGAATCCAGGTTGGGCCGAGTGCCCGGCGGACGTGCTCTTGCGCTGGCCGGTCGAGTTGCTGGCCGAAGCGATCCAGGCGAGCGGTATCTCCGGCGAGGACATTCGCGCCGTCGGCATCACCGGTTCGACCGGCTCCGTGCTGCCCATCGGTACCGATGGCACAGCCACGGGCCCATTGATTCTTTGGTATGACAACCGGTCCAGCTCGGTCGTGCCCCACCTCACCGATCGGCTGGGCGCGGATCGCTTCGCCGAGTTGACCGGTGTGCCCCTCGACCATGTGCCGGTTGTCTCGAAGATCCTCTGGTTTCGCGCCGAACACCCCGAGGCTTGCGAGGCAACCGCCGTCTTCGCACATCCCCAGACCGCTGTCATGTACGCGATGACCGGCACGCGATGGTTCTGCGACGACAGCCATGGCCCGTACTTCGGACTGATGGATCTTGAAGCTCGGGAGTGGAGCGATGAGCTGCTCGCGGCCGCGGACCTTTCACCGGCGTCTTTGCCGCAGTTGGTGGCGCCCGGGACTATCGTCGGCACAACGTCCGCCGCGGTGGCAGCGGCAATTGGTCTGAACCCTCAAACGCCGGTTGTTGCTGCCGGCGCCGATGCCTCCTGTTTCACTTTGGGCACCGGCGTCGAGAACGCTGCTTCCGCCTCCGCCTATATCGGCACCGCCGGAGTGGTTGGTGTGATCACCGACAAACCCGTACGCGACCCCCGGCTGACCTGTACGCCTTCGGCACTGCCCGGCCAGTGGGATGTGCAGGGCCTGCTGTTGACCGGCGGCTCCGCGTACAAATGGGTCCGGACGCTTCTGAATGATTTCAGAGACGATGGGGAAGCTATCGGCTTCGACGAATTAAATGCGCTGGCCGCCGGCGTGCCGGCCGGCAGCGACGGGGTGGTCGTGGTGCCGCATTTTGCCGGTGCAGGTACGCCGTTGTGGCAGCCGGAAGCCAACGGGATGATCGTCGGGCTGCGCTTGTCGCACGGTACCGGGCATCTGGCCAGGGCCGTGCTTGAAGGTGTCGCCTTCGCCGAACGCCATGCCCTTGAGGCCCTGCAGGAGGTCGTGGCACCGATCAACCGCCTCCGTTTTTCCGGCGGCGGCAGCACGTCCGAACTGTGGTCGCAGATCATGGCCGATGTCACCGGGCTGCCGGTCTCGGTCCCGGTCAGCAGTGAATCGACCGCGCTGGGAGCAGCCATCGTTGCCGCTGTCGCAGTCGGCGAGTTCGCCGATTTCCGTTCTGCCGTTGCGGCAATGAGCAAGACGGCCCGCGAACATGAACCGAACGAGGCCGACAGCATCGCTTATGAAGCGGCATATCAAGTCTATCTGCGGACGCTCGCACAGGTGAAAGATCCCGCCTGAAGCCTCATCCCTGGGCGCCGTCGCGACCGGCTTTGAGTGCCCGGGCGCGGCGGCATCCTGCTTTCAACGGCAGGCTTCCAGGATGTCTGTGAGCTGGGAGCGCAGCGACCCCTTGAGCGGCGAGAACGACCCGTCGAATGCCGCCGAACCGATCGTAAAGGCGTCGCACCCTGCCGCTTTCATTTCAGCGATCTGGTCCCGGTTGTTGACGCTCCCGGCGTTGACCAGGTAACCATCGCCTAATCCTTTCCGGGCGGCGCGGATCAGGTCCATTGGTTCGGCATCCGCAGCGCGGTAAGCGAGGGCGTCGCAACCGCCGCAACCCATCTCGATGAACCTGCGGCACTGCGCCTCGACGCCCTGGGCCGTGGCTTCCCAGAGGACCGGATGACCGTATGGCCGCCCGGGAAATGGCAGGTAACTGACGTCACTGCCCTTGAGCGCCGCCAGGATGCCCTCGACGTCTGTGCCGCCCATCAGGCGGTCAATCCCGATGTCTTTCGCAGCGTGCGCCGATTCGCGGCAGGCATCCGCGTCGAGGCTCACGAGCTCGATGTAACTCGTGGCGCCCGCATCCTTTATCTCGCGGTTCAGCGCCCGCATGGTTTCGACATCAACGCCGATGTCCTTGAAACCGATATGCTCGAGAGCGACCGGCCGAATGTGCTCCAGCACTTCGAGACCGTCCGGCACCGTCTGGTCCGAGCGTGTCAGCATGAAAATGAAATCCATAGTCAGGCTTGGGGTTTCGGGTTTCGGGTTTCGGAATTCAGTACGTTTGTTGCCCACTATAGTCACAGTGGGTAATGGATGCCTGATACTTCCAGGTCATTTCTTCTCACTCCACTCCGGCGGCCCGACCCACGGCACATAGTCCGGCTCACCGATGACGTTTCGCATCCGCCAGATGTCCATGTAAAATCGCGCCGCCGTTTCCATCGCCTGAATGTTGTGGTAGGCCTGGGCCATCGAATCGCCCTTGGCGAACGGCCCGTGCCACTTGAGAATGACGACTGGATGGTCGACCAGCGCCTCGGCAATTTCCTCATCCACTTCCGCCCAGCCCCAATGCTTCTTCGCCGCAACAATCGGGACGGTGGGCCCCAGGTAGATCAAGCCGTTGTCATCGATGATACGAAACTCGTCGACATAGAAGGATACCAGTGCGGTGTAGTACGAATGCGCATGAATGACCGCCTGCGCGTCCGTCTTCCGATAGATCCAGCGATGCATCGACAGCGTGCTCGAGGCGTTCTCCACCGGCTCGTCAGAATCGATCGGGGCACGGATCAGACGGTCCGCGACGATGTCCTGCTTGAAGGTCTTGGTGCGTGTGATCACGACATCGTCACCGAGCCGGGCACTGCAGTTTCCGCCTTTGAGATGGAGCAGTCCCGAGCTGACCAGCATGTCCGTGTACGTCGCCATGTCGTTGGCGATCTGTTCCATGTTCTGCATGATTGCGGTTTCTCCTGGTTGGGGTTTTTATTATTTTCAGGCTTTGCGGAAATTATCCTTCTATTCCGAGATCCGGTAGATTGTGTAGGGCTTCGTCGTCAGCGCTCCGGCCGCATCGAGCCGCTGCGCCTGTTGCCCCTTGACAACCTCGACGCCGGCACCCGCCGGCAGTTCGTAGTCGAACGCGGTATACGCAAACAGCACGCGCCCGCTGTCGCCCTGCCACTCGACACCGCGCCCGTCCGCCAGCAAACGCCGGGATTGCATCAGCGCCTGCACCTGATTGTAGGTATGATAAGCATCGGCGGTCTGGTCGAGGTTCTTCGGCCAGTCATCGGCATCGCCTTCGTCGCCGAACATCAGCAGTGAGCCGTTGGCCAGGGCCCGGAAAATCTGGGCCTGTAATTCCTGTTCCGTGCGGTTGGCGTGTGGACGCACGATCGCCGTCGTACCGACCAGCATGTCTTCATGACCGACCCACCAGGACCAGTCGTTCTGCCCGGCCACGGCGTGGCTGGCTGCGACGTTTTCCGTCATGTTATCCGACATGCCGAAGCGCCCGATACCCACCGGGCTGACACCTTCAACTGTAATCGCCTCGATCCCCATCTTGTTCAGGCCGCCGATGAAGCGGGCGATGCCTGCGGCGTTCGGCTGCATTTGCGCCTGGTAGTCGACGCCCATGAATCCCAGATTGCCGATCGAGTCGAAGAAGATGTAATCGAGACCGTGCCGCTTCCATTCCGCGAACGACTCAAGCAGCCAGTCACAGGCTGTATTCCAGTTCAGGCCGGAAGCGAGATTGATGATGTAGCCACCCGAGTGCGGGCGCGTGTTCACGGCGCGACAGACGAACTCCGGGTGTTCGGCCAGGATCGGCGCGTTGCACGAGAGGTGCATCCCGATCCAGTGTCCGACCTCCATGCCGGCGGCCTTGCCCTTTTGGTAAAAATCTTCCCAGGCATCCCAGCCGCCCCAGAAATTCGACATCCGATATTCCCACACGTTGCAGATCGAACTCATGACCAGATCGCCGTGCACGCCGGTCTGTATTTTGTAGTCATAACCAATCTCTGTAACATCCGATTCCGCCACGGGTTCGGGGAAAATGCGTCGCACCCCGGCTGCTGCCAGTGCCGGCAGGTATTTTGCCCAGCCTGCCAGTGTCTCCTGCGGCTGATACGGTTCGCCGGCGATATACACCAGCAGTTTGCCCTGCTCGTCCAAGCCGCACCGGTACAGCACCCCGGTCTCCGGCAGCAGATACGGCTTGCGAATGCCGAATGCATCGCGCATGACGCGCTGGGCTTCCTCGAGCGCCCGTAGCCAGCGGTCGCGCATCAGATGTTCCCCGGCACCTTCAGCCGGTGCCGCGGCAAACAGAATGGACTTGGGCGCGAAACTCACATCGGACCCCAGCGGCAGCAGACACTTGTCCACGGAGAAAACGACATCCTCGCCCGGGTTCTTCTGGACGACCGAATGCACATCACAGAACTCCGGCCAATACCCGATCAAGCTGCCCGCCGGTCCATACTGGAAATCGAAGCATTGCATGGGACTGTAGCGGGCGCTGAACTGAAAGGACACACCGTTCGGGTCACCGACGTAGCCCAACTGCCGCCAGCAGGTCGTGGTGAAGCCGGTGTCTTTTTCACAACGATACACCGGCGGATTCACTTGGCCCTGGCTGAGGATCGTGTTGCCCTCGGCGGCGCCGCCAAGCTCCCAGGTCGTGATCATCGTGACCTGGTGGATGGCACGTGAATCGCTGCGGAACCGCAGGGCATATGAGAATCCGTCATACTGCACACCGTCAAGCTCCAGATGCTCCGGCCGCAGCCGCCAGTCGAGCCGATCGACAAGCGGCTCGGTCACCACCCGGGGCCACGCCTGCTGGCTGTCGTACTCGTCCCGGTACTCGCCATACAACCCCTGTGTACCGAAAGCGCTGGTTTCCAGCACGATATCGTCGCCATCCTTCACGATGTTGTCGAGGCGGAAGGCGTCGTAGCGAATCCCGTCGGGTGTCGAAATGTCAGGACGCAACGGCACTGCTGCCGATCGCACGACGACCCCGTTGATCGTCACCGAACCCAGGCCCTGGAAATGGCCGTCATCGGTCAGCAACTCGATGGTTGCTCGGCCGACTATGACTTCGGATACATCTGTCGTGGATCCTGATTGCACAGTAATTTTCTCCCAGGTTGCGCGTCGATGTGTCATCTGTTGCCGCTTCCAAGGTTCCAGCGATTGATGCTGCGCGGCAGGCAATTCGGAAGTATAGCCCATCGCTCCCGACTTGGCATCCCGGCAGCTGGTTTCTCTCGGGCTGTGATCTGGAAAATCACGGCAATGCAGCGTTAATCAACGCGTCTAACGTCCCGGGAACGCCGGATTCTGCTTGCGGCAGATGTCGATGACCCGCATCATTTCGCGCACTTCGGAAGGTTGCACGATGAACTTTTTCCGTTGCCGCACGGTGGCGTAGACGGCATCGTAGAACGAGCCGGCGTCCGGGCCGACCGCGTCGCACGCCTCCTCGACCCACGGCAGCACGTCGTCGTTGCCGTACTTGCGGCCGTCGACTGCCGTGGTTTTCCGGACCCGGATCTTCGGTGCTTTTTTCGGGTCGTAGTATTTCAGGTGCGCTTTGCCATCGGCGATCGTCGCGGCACCCAAGGTGCCGAGGATCGTCCACTCCGGCGCCTGTTCAACCGTTGCCGCAGCGGTTGAGATGTTGACCCCAATAGTCACCCCGTTCTCGGCCCGCAGCAGCATCGCGATCTGATCCTCGACGTCGCCGGCGTCGGAGATGTGTTTCATGTCGCATAGCACATCCTTGATCGGCGAGCGGACCAGGGCCAGAAGCTGATCAAGTGCGTGGGTGCCGTGGTTGTTCAGCAGGCCGCCGGCGTTGGCGCGAAGGCACTGCCAGTCGTTGCGGCGTGAGTAACTGGAAGAATTGAAAGCCAGGTGCGTCAGCTTGCCGAGCTTGCCGCTCTTGAGCAGCGCCAGCATGAACGTGCAGATGGGGAATAGGCGATAGTTCTGATGGATCATCAGATGGCGCTTGTACGTTGCCGCTGCAGCAATCATCCGGTCAGCTTCACGAACGCTGGTCGACAGCGGTTTTTCCACCACCACATGCTTGCCGGCCTTCAGTGCCGCGATTGTCTGCGGCCCGTGCAATGCCGAGGGCGTCGCGACTGTGATGACGTCGGCGTCCGTAGCGCGAAGCATCTTTCCGTAATCGTCGTAGGTCTCGCAGGCGAGCTCCGCAGCTGCTTCGGTACGCCGCGCCGCCAGCGGGTCCATGACCGCAACGATACGGTAGCGGTCATCGCCGCGTACACCCGAAACATGAATATCCCAGCCCGAGCGGCCGAGCCCGGCGATGGCTAGTTTGATCGGTTTTTTGGCCATGAATTATCCTTTGTGAAAGGTCGGGACAACCACAGGTCATCCTTCCATAAGATGCCTTCCCAACTCACCCGCGCGGTGCTGCCAGGCCTTCCTCTACCTGGTCGATCAGCATTTTGTATTCGGTCTTGTAACTGAGGAAGTGAAAACCACGCTGCTGCCACGCCTGCAACTCTTCCACGCTGTACGTGTGGATGCCGAGTGCTACGCCGGTCTCCTTGCTGACCGCGATCATCTTCTCGACTACCGCACGGACTTCCGGCGTGTCATAAGACGCGTTGACGACGTCGAGTCCCAGCGAAAGACAGAGATCACGTAGCCCCATGAACAGCGCATCAACACCATCGATCGCCGCGATCGCCTCCATGTTGTCGACCAATTCTTTCGTCTCGACGATCAGCGTTACCAGCACATTGTCGTCGATGCTGTTGACGTACTCCGCGGTGTTCATGTAAAAGTCGGAAGCACGCATCGGCCCGAAGCCACGCTTGCCGGCCGGTGGATAACGGGTCGCGTCGACAACCGCCTGCGCTTCCTCGACGGTTTTCACTAAGGGCACCATGATGCCCATGCCGCCGATGTCGAGAGATCGCTGGATCCACACCGGATCGGCCGACGGAATCCGCACGATCGGGACGGTGTCCGTGCCGTTCATGGCGCGCAGGATATCCTCGACGTGTGGAATATCGACGGCACTGTGCTCACACTCGATGATCAACCACTCCAACCCGGCACGTGCCAGCACTTCCGTTACCTGCGGGCTGCCGAGCCCCATGAATGTTCCGACGCTCGTCTTGCCGTCGAGCAGTTTGTCTTTTACAGGATTCGATGTCATGGCAACTCCTTGATGATTTGCGCGCGCAGATCCCAGCCGGCTGCGGTGCTTTCAGTGATTTGTCTGTTCAATGGACACGCCGTCCAGTTGATTTCTATTGAATAGCCTTCAGCCCTAAATATAGGGACACAAAGGAGTTTGATTGCCTGACCGTACGTGTCTGGGGAAGGTACATTGTCTCCCGAAAAATTCAAAAACCTGTTTTTCTCGGGGGCAATGCCGGGCGGACAATGATCCGATTTATAAAAGCATACAAATAACTAACAAGTATTAATAAAAAATACTTTTTTTAAAAAAAATAATTTTCAATTAATTTACAAATAAGTTGGTGTAAAATTATTAACCATTGACTCGGTGTCTAAGCGGTTTCACTATCCATCCGTCACCGGATCCCCCTGTCCCTTGTCCGGGGATTTTGCCGTTGGAGTGACGGTAAATCGGATGATGCAAATGGGCATTTGTCGTGTAGGTTCTGCCATGGCCTCGATCATCGATAATCAGCGTGACGGACAGGTTCGCGAAATCCTCGAGCAGCGGTTTCTGCAATATCACCGTGACCCGCAGGTGGTGCCCGGACCGGGTGATGTCGAGGTGACGACGGAATGGTCGTTGAAAATGCCTGCCACGCCGTGCCTTGAACAGGCGGCCGCCTCCTTTCGCCGGTTCTGCAGCGCCTGCATGGATGTCGATCTGGCCGCCGGTGAGGGGCCGGCGATCACCCTGGCGATCGCTGCAGATGCACCGGCAGGCGAGGGCTTCCGGCGTACTGTCACGGCCGGCGCCATCACGATCGAATCAGCCGGCGAGCGCGGCCTGCTCGCCGGCGCCATGCGGCTGCTCCATGACTTCGCTATGCGCCGTGCCCCGATCGTTGCTGTCGGTGAGCGGACGTTTACCCCGGCCTTCCACCCGCGTATCGGCAATACCGTTTTTCTCCCGGCCGCACAGCGCCTCGATGACCATGAGTTACAGTTCTCCGACGATTATCTCACGCTGATGAGCTTCTTCGGCATCAACGGCATCCATGTGTATGCCAATTTCTGGGAATTCTGCCACGGTGACCAGCTTCCCGAACTGACGGCGCCTGGGCGCGACGTCTACCTGCAGGACTTACAGGCCTTTGTCGATCGGACCGCACGCTTCGGTATCGACGTGTACCTCGTGGTCATGTCGCCGCTTTTGCCCGATGATCACGAGGTTTTCCGCAAACACCCTGCTGCCAAGGGCTCTTTCGGCACGATGATGGACGATTTTTTCCTCGGCTGCTGCCCGTGCAGCTCGGATCCGGATGTCCTGGCGTTCTACGAGCAGGCGTTCGCTGGTATTTGCCGCGATGTCGATGGTCTCGGCGGACTCGTGTTCCTCGTTGGCGGCGAAGGTTTCTTCCACTGCTACACCCGGCCGGCCCCGCCCTACGACGGTGTCACCAACTGCCCCAATTGCAGCCGGCGCAACCCCTCGGCCGACGTTGCCGAGCTGATGAACCGGATCGGCGCCGCGGTCAAGCCTGCCGATCCGCAGGTCACGGTCATGTGCTGGCCGTACAGTGCTTTCACCTGGTCCGGCGAGGACAAGGCGCAGATCGAGATGATCGAGGGCCTGTCGGCGGACGTCGAACTGCTCTCCAACCTCGCCACCGGTGACCGGCATCCGCGAACCGGCGCGTCACTCTTCGATTACAACATCATGGAAACCGGACCCAGCAGCACTTTCAGGGCGCAAACCGAGGCGCTGGCAAAGCAGGGGAAGAGGCATTATGCCAAGATCGAGTGTGCCACGACACCGTTCATGTTTCAGCACCCGATGATTCCGGTGCCTTATCGATGGGCCAGGCGCGCCGACGAAATGAAGGCGCACGGCGTTGCCGGATATATCTCCCACTGGCGATTTTTCGGGTTCAACGGCAACCTGGCCGAGGAAATCCTCGCGGCGTCCGTCTGGGAGGATATCGACGTGGACGCCTTTCTCGAGAGCTGGTGCCGCCGTGAGTATGGCATGTTCGCGCCACAGATCCTCGAGGGCTGGCGCCGGCTCAGTGACGCCTGGGCACTGCTGCCCTACTCGGCAACGCTCTGCGGTGGGCGGCAGTACTACATGAAAGGACCGATTTTTACCGGCCCGGCGCATCCGTTCATCCTCGATGTCCAGAACGACTACGGCCTGCACCGCGGTTTCCACGCCCTCCGAGGTGATGCCCGGGAAAGCTTCAGCGACGAAACGCAAATGCAGGAGCTGGATGCCAATGCTTCCCCGACCTACGTCTCCGACCTGCTGTGGACCATGCCGGTCGGGGTCGAGCGGTTCATCGGGATGATCCGTGAAACGGTCGAGGCTTGGGATGCCGGCTGTGATCTGCTGCATCAAAGCCTGCCGGCGGGAAACCCGCAGGCCGCGACGATGCTCGGGCTGGGCGATATTTTCGCCATCCATTTCCGCACGACCTGGAATCTCGCGCGCTTCTACGAGCTCCGCGACCGTTGCTTCGGCGGCGGCGGCGATCAGACCTTGCGTGATTCACAATTTGTTGAGCTGCAGGATATTCTGACTGAGGAAATCGCCAATAGCGAGCGCGCTCTGCCGCTGATTGACCGCGACCCGATGCTGGGCTACGGCTATTGCTACGGCATCGTTTACGACGCCAGGATGGTGCAGGAAAAAATCGACCAGTGCCGCTACGTGCGAGACCAGGAAATCCCCGAACTCGCCAAGTTGCTGCGTTTCCACCTCGACGGCGTATATCCGTAATCTCCTCCCTGCATCGATGCCGAGGGTGCAGCCCCCCCCTCGGCGCCTTCTCTTTGACCCGCGCCAATACCCTTTTCGGCTATCCTCCCGACCGGCGTAATTCGCTGTGGAACTTCCTGTAAATGAGAGGTTTGATGGTTGTCCGGGGACATTTTTTTCCGATTATTTTCGGCCCGCCCTGCCGGGATTCGCCCTGCATCGGCTTGGAGTATAATTCATAAATACTTATAAATAAGCATTTTACGACCATATTTAGGGCCAGTATTCGGTCCCGGTAGTGGCGTTGAGGATTTTTCCGTTTTTTCACTAGGTTTCATAAGAATTTCACGCGCGAGAACGTATCATATACGACCTACATTGGGGAGTTACACGCGCGTATGGGCAAAAAGCGCTGTCTGAGAGCGTGTTCCACCCCACTTTTTCGAACCTCGAGCAATCACGATTTTCGTTTTCTACACAACCCACAAGGAGACAGGCATGGATCGCCTTGAACTGAACCCTCGAACCTCATGGACGACACGGTTCCTCAGCATCTTGCTCAGCGGCATCATGCTGGCAACACCGTTCAGCGCAGTTGCGCAGTTACCCACCAACCCGGACCTGGTCCACGGCAGCGTTGATTTCAATCAGCAGGGTGCCAACCTGTTCATGAACCAGTCGTCTAATGCTGCTGTCGTCAACTTCGACAGCTTCAGCATCGGCGCCCAGAATGGCGTCTACATCACCCAGCCCGGCGCCACCTCGGCGTTGCTTTCACGCGTTGTCGGGGCCGATCCCTCGGTCATTCACGGCCTGCTCGACGCTACCGGCATTGTCTACCTGGTCAACCAGAACGGCATCTACTTCGGGGGGAACTCCCGGATCGACGCCGCCGGTCTGGTTGCCTCGACCCTCGACATCAGCAACGCCAACTTCCTGGCCGGCAAGAATATCTTTGAGGGCGACTCCACCGCCTCGATCGTCAATGAAGGCTCGATCTCCGCTGCCGATTTCATCATCTTCCTCGCCACCAACATCCGCAATGCCGGCGATATCAGCGCCGCCTCCGTGACCATGGCCGCCGCCGAGAAAGTCACCCTGCAGAACGTTTACGGCGGCGTGCTCTCCGTCGATATCACCGGCATGCTCGGCGAGATCGACAACAACGGCGTCATCGAAATCACCACGCCCGACGGCGACATCACGCCCGGCGCCTACTTCACCGGCCGCGAGCTCACCAGCTACGGCAATATCAATCGCGACGGCGGCGAGGACGGCGGCTACGTCGTGTTCAACGCCAGCGAGAACACCGCCATCGGCGGCATCATCAACGCCGGGGACGGCGGCACGGTCGATCTCCTCGGCTCGCTCAGCGTCACTGTTGAGGCGGACGCCGTCATCTCAGCTCCGGGCGGTACCATCGTCGCCCAGGCTGCGGCAGGCGACACGCTGGTCTCTGGTGCCATTGATGTATCCAGCGACGACGGCCAGGGCGGAACTGCCCACGTCCTGGGGCAGCGGGTTGGGCTGCTCGATTCGGCAACTGTTGATGCCTCCGGCGCCACCGGCGGCGGCGCCGTAAACGTCGGCGGCAATTTCCAGGGCAACGGCGACCTGCAGAACGCCCGGCGCACGTTTGTCGGATCAAACGTGGTCATCGACATCGATGCGGTCGATAGCGGTGACGGCGGTACAGCCATTGTCTGGGCCGACGGCTCCACAGAATTTAACGGGACCATCACGGGCCGGGGTGCCGGGTTCGCAGAAGTATCGGGCAAAGAAACGCTCGCCTTCAACGGCCAGGTCGACCTGCTGGGGCACAATGGCGAGCTGGGGACATTACTGCTCGACCCGGAGGACATCCTGGTCACTGCAGGGGGCAACTTGACTCTGACCGGCGACGCCGCCTCCGACTTGGATGCCCAAAAGTGGACGGGCTTGGCCGTGGGTGGTGACGTGTCTGCCGGCGCCGGCAACTTAGTGAGTGCCACCGCTATCACCGACGCCCTCGCCACCGCTGCCGTCGAGTTGGATGCGGCAACCTCAATCACAGTAGCCGTGGATATTGTCTCCGCTGCGGACGAAGAAGATCTGACGTTCACTGCCGGTACAGATATCACCATCAATGACGACATCACGCTGTCGATTGGCGGCGGCGTCACGCTCGATGCTGTCAACAACATCGACATCGGCAACAACGTCATCATCGATGCCGGCGTCAACAACTTCAACGGCACAATCACTCTTAATTCCAGCGGCGACACCTCTGGGGATAACGACATATCTATCGGCACCAACTCCGTTCTGAGCGCCAACGGCGGCGACGTCGTCATCACCGCGCCGGACGGCGTTTTGGACATCGACACTGGCGCCGTCATCTCCGCCACCCGCGACATCGTTATGGAGATAGAGGGCGTGATCACCGTCGACGGCGCCCTGACGCCCGGGCGCTTTCTCAACGTCACCACCGGTGAAGATACCAGCGCCGTTGCTAAATACCCGGGTACGCGCGGCGACGACAATGTCGCCGGCGGTTTCACCCTCGGTGAAAACGGCTCGATCAACCTCAGCAACGACCTGGTCATCGGCGCCGATGCCCTTCCGGCAGTGAACGTTGTCGCCTTTGAGATCGCTGACGACGCGGACGCCTCCAGCAACATCCAGCTCGAGACTGCTGCCGGCATCGCCTTCCCTGACCTTACCTTCGCCGGCACCATCAATGTCAACGGCGGAGTCACCTTCGATCTCGACGGCGGCGATGCAACCGGCGGCGACCTGCACGACGTCGATGTCGTGATGTCCGGCACCATCAACGCCACTACGGGCGTCAGCATCCTGACCCAGGCCGACAGCGGCTTCACCGGCGGCGCTAACATCGTCGGTGACGATATTACGATCACTGTCGGTGGCGCCGGCGACGTCGACATCGGCGACATTGCCGCTGCCGGGTCTGCATTCATCGGCTCCGGTACCGGCGCTATCACGACCGGCTCGGTGACCGCTAATGCCAATGATGCTGGCAGCGGCTTCGCCATCGAAGTCGACACCGACGGCGCTGTCACAGCCAACGGTGCTTACACAGCCGATTCGCAAGACGGCCTCAACATCTCCATCGATCCCAGAACTGTCGTCAACAATGGCCGCTTCACCGCAACGGGGAACATCGACATCTTCGCGACAGACAGCATCACGGTCAACGCCGACATGCACGCCTCCGCGGGCCGCATCGTCCTCCGCGCCGACGACACCGGCGCCGCCCTGCCTGCCGCCACCGCCGAGGACGGCACTGGTGACCTGGTTATGAGCGCCGGTACGACGCTGACCGCGCCGAACGGCCTGATCAATGTCAGCGGTGAGGATGTTACGTTGGGCGGCATCACCAGCGGCGGCGTGCTGACGGTTACCAACGATGTGTTCGGCGACGACACCGGCACGATCACCCTCGCCGGCGATCTGCGCGGCGACGGCGGCGTTACCGTCGAGACCGCTGGCACGGTCCTCGATGTCGACCTTTCGAGCGATGTCTCGATCACCGCCATCGACAATCTCGTGTTGCTCGACACCACCTCGCTCGACGGCGCCTTCGCCCTCAATATCGACGCCGGCAACGGTGCTAATGCCGACATCACCCTCGGCACCATCGGTGCCACCACCCCGGTCGAGTCGTTGACCGTCAGTTCGTCTGATGCCGCCGCTTCGCTCACCCTCAACGGCGACATCACCGTCGAGCAGGACATTGCCTTTACGCATGAGACCGATGTCACACTCGCCCCCGCCGTCACGATCACCAGCAATGACGGCGCCGTGACGATGCAGGCAACCGTCACTGGTCCGGGTACCGCCGTCGATTTCACCGTCAATGCCGAGAGCATCATCGTCACCAACATCGACACCGCCGGCGGCGTTCTCAGCCTGACCTCGACCTCAGGCGACATCACTGCTGCGGCGCTCACGTCGTCGAATACGGGCGGGGGGGCCGCCGCCGGTACGATCACCGTCAATGCCGCCAATGGCCTGACCACCGGCGATGTCTCCGCCGCCGGCGTTGTGGCCGGCGACAATGCCGGTGCCGTGTCGATCATCGCCGGCGACAACTACAATCTCGACGGCAGCATCACCGCCACCGCCACCGGCGCCGCCGTCGGCGCGGGGATCACGCTGAACACCGGCCGCACGACCATCGGCGACGGGATTACGGCCACTCTTGCCACCACGGGTGTTGCTGGCGACGGCGCTATTTCGATCACCGGCGCTGTTGACGGCACTGACGGCACAGCAGCCGTCACGGAAGATCTGACGCTCAACGCCAACCAGGCCAACATCACGATCAACGACGCCATCGGCGGCACCGTCGCCCTGGATACAGTCACGATCACCATCGACGACAACGCCGCCGGCGATGCCGAAGTTCTGTCGCTCGGCGGCAGTATAACCGCCACCACAATCGCCCTCGCTGACGTCACCGCCGCGGTCGTGCTGACCGACGACATCACGCTGACTGCCGCCAATACTGACCTCGACCTGAACAACGCCGATGCCAGTGTCGATGCCACAACAGCCGGTGTCGAGGGCCTCACCATCTCAACCGGCACTGGCACCGTCAGCCTGCCGGTTGTCGGCGGCACCACCCCACTCGATTTCCTGACGATCACGACCGACGGCGCCACCACGCTCGCCGGCAACATTTTCACGGTCAACGCCATCGACATGAGTGCGGCCACCAAAGGCATCACCATCACCGCCGACCGCATTATCAACTCGACTGCCGGCAGCATCGACCTCAGCGGCAGCGGCGTTCTCCGCACCGCCGCCATCGACGATCTCGATATCGGCAGTGCCGCTACGACGACCGTTCGTCTTGCGGCCCTTGGTACTGGTGCCGAACCGCTCGGTTCTGTCGACATCATCAGCACCGCCGGCACAACGCTGACCGGGGACATCAATACTGTTGACGATGTCACCGTCACCGGCGACACCATCGTCGGTGACGACAACGTCACCATCGAGACCGGTGGCGCTGCCGGCAATGATATCACCCTTGCGACGATCGATGACGACGCCAATGCCACCCGCCGCAGCCTGACGCTCAATGCCGGCGCCGCCGGCGACGTCAGTATCGGCGAAGTCGGCTCTCTCCGGCCGCTCGGCACCCTCGATGTCGACGCCCAGGACCTCGCGCTCAACGGCAATGTCACCGCGGGTTCCGCAGCCGTCGACGGCGTCACCGGCGCGGTGACCCTCGCCGCCAACGTCGATATCACGGTCGACAACAGCGCCGTCAACTTTGGCGCTGCCACCATCGACGGCGCCCGGGACTTCGGAATCTTCGCCGGCACCGGCGCGGTCAGCCTGCCGGCTACCGGCGCGACGACCGCCTTGACCGAGGTCGACATTGTCAGCGGCAGCTTCGCCGGTACCACTATCGACACGGGCGGCGCTGCGGGCGCTGCCGGCGGCAATGTCAGCATCAGGACGACAACCGGCAACCTTACCCTCACCGACGCCGTCCTTACCAGCGGCGGCACCGTGCCGGCGCTGCAGGCCGGTAACGATGCCGGTAACGTATTCCTGAGCGCCGCGGACAGCCTCAGCACCATCGGCATTACCGCCAACGGTACGGCCGGAGCTCTTGGAACCGGCGGCGACGCCGGCAACATCACGCTATCGGCTGTCAACACGATCACCAACGACGCCGCCGACCTGACGGCGACCGCCGGCAACGGCAGTGCCGGCGAGATCGGCGGTGCCGGTGGCGGTGTGACGATCAACAGTGCGTTCGGCGCCGTCACGCTTGCGAATATCGACGTGACCGGCGGTGACGGAATCGGTCAGCGCGGCGGCGCCGGTGGCGCCGTCTCGGTCAGCGCCGCCAACGGTACTGTTACCGTTCTCAACGTTACCACGGTCGGCGGCGCCGGCGGCGCCGGCAGCCACGGCGGTACGGGTGGTCACCAGGCCTTCATTGCCAACGTCATTTCTCTCGGCGGCACCACCTACAACGCCGATTCCGGCAGCAACGGCAACGCCAATGCCGGCAACGTCTCGTTCCTGTCAAACATCGCTACGCTCGCCGCCAATGTTACGGTCCAGACCCAGGGTACCGGCGGCGGGAATGACGGGGCTATCAGCTTCACCGGCGCTGTCGATGCAACCGCTGCCGAGACCTTGACGTTGACCGCCGATACCGGCACCGTCTCCGTCGCGGCCATCGGCCAGACCACGGCGCTTGGCGGATTCACGGTCAGCGCCAGCAGCACCGGTACCGCCGCCACCACCAACCTCGACGGCAATATTTCCGTCGATGGTGCTGGAGCCAACATCGACATCGACCGCGACGGCATCGTCCTGCACCGCGCCGTCACGCTGGACTCCGACGACGGCAATGTCAGCATCAACGACCTCGCCGGCAACGGCAACAGCCTCACGATCACCGCCGATATCGACGCCAGCGTAGGTGTCGCCAGTGTCGATGCGATCAGCGATGTCGCCGATCTCAGTGTCAGTGCCGGGACGACCGTTGTCTCTACCGACGACATCAGCGGCAGCGGCAACATCGTGCTGCGGTCGGATGCCGATAATGCCGGCGGCGA
>Ga0114993_10002602_pt1 | contig 19541 bp, 13 predicted proteins | sample ArcticOcean_MG_C_FD_87042 | JGI IMG/M metagenome (GOLD analysis project Ga0114993, IMG submission 87042) | Marine microbial communities from western Arctic Ocean - ArcticOcean_MG_CB2_150 | ecosystem: Environmental > Aquatic > Marine > Oceanic | place: Arctic Ocean: Canada Basin | collected...
CGCGAGCGCACCAGCCGCACCCTGATGTTCGTCGCACTGTTGATCGGAGCGGTACTGCTTCTCGCGACCCTTCGGTCCGGTGAGATCGTTACTTTGCTGTTCGGCATGTTCCTGCTCGCCTTCGGCTACATGTTCATCAAGAATCGACTCGTCTCTGGCGACGAGGCGCGCATTCCGAAGTTGCTCGTCAAACGCAAACGCGGCGACATGCCCCCCTTCATCGATGCCACGGGCACCTTGGCCGGCAGCATGCTGGGCGACGTGCGCCACGACCCCTTCCAATCCGGTGGAATGGAGACGCCCGCGCACGAGCGCGTGGAAGCCGGTGCGATTCACAAGGCGCACGGCGGCGTCCTGTTCATCGACGAGATCAACCTGCTCCGCCTCGAGGAACAACAGGCCCTGCTCACAGCGATGCAGGAGCATGCCTTCCCAATCTCAGGTCGCAGCGAGCGCTCCTCGGGCGCCCTGACCAAGACCGAGGCCGTTCCGTGTGACTTCACCCTCGTCGCAGCCGGGAACCTCGATGCCGTTCAGCACATGCACCCCGCGCTGCGCAGCCGCATCCGCGGCTATGGCTACGAGGTCTACGTCAATTCGACCATGCGTGACACGGCTCGCAACCGTCGCCGTCTGATCCGCTTCATCGCACAGGAGGTGCGCAATGAGGAGGAGAAGAAGACGGGCAAACCGATTCCCCAATTCGATCGCTCCGGCGTTGGCGTCATCCTTCGTGAGGCCCAGCGCCGATCCGGTCGACGTGGCAAACTCTCCCTCCGCCTGCGCGAATTGGGCGGATTGGTGCGCATCGCGGGCGACCTCGCCTGTGAGGAGAATGCAGAATTCACCTCGGCCCATCACGTACTCGGTGCTCGGCGCATCGCCCGCCCCCTCGAGCAGCAGGTCGCAGACCGCATGATCGAGCATCGCCAGGACTACTCTCTACTGGTCAACAGCGGCGCACGCGTGGGTCGGGTCAATGGCCTGGCCGTCCTCGGCGCGGACAGTGGCATGTCCGACTTCAGCGGCATCATGCTGCCCGTCGAGGCATTGGTGACACCTTCCCAATCCAAGTCTGGAAAGGTCTTCGCCACCGGTGGTCTGTCCGATCTCGCCAAGGAGAGCGTGACCAACGTCAGCGCCGTGATCAAGAAGCTGACCGGAAAAGACGTGGGGGACTATGACATCCACATCCAATTCGTCGACACCCACGGGGTCGATGGAGACAGTGCGAGCATCACCATCGCCACGGCAATCATCTCCGCCTTCGAAGAAATCCCGATCGACCAGAGTCTGGCCATGACCGGCTCACTCTCGGTTCGCGGAGAAGTGCTGCCGATCGGTGGTGTGACAGCCAAGATCGAGGCAGCAGCCAAGAGTGGCATCACCCGGGTCATCATCCCGCGCGCGAACATGAAGGACGTGCTCATCGATGATGCCTATCGAGACCAGATCGAGGTCATCCCTGTGGACACCCTCGACGAGGTGATGGAGAGCGCCCTGATGCCGAATGAGAACAAGCGTTCACTGGTCGAGAGGCTCGAGGCGATTATCGATCGACTGACACCTAATCCCAGCGGACGCCCCTCCACCTGAACACAGCCTTCATCCGCTGTGGACATGGCCGCAGGACATGGACGCCAAGCCGGAGCGCAGCAGCGGCGTCGGCATCGTCTTCCTCGTCATTCTCATCGACATGATCGGATTCGGTGTCATCATCCCCTTCCTCACCTACATGGTGCAGCATCTGGGCGGTGCTGAACGCGGTGGTATGGGCCTTTGGGTGGCCCTGGTGATGGGTGCCTATGCCTTCTCGACCTTCATCTTCTCACCGATGTGGGGCAGCCTGTCCGATCGCATCGGCCGCCGCCCCGTGCTGATGTTGGGCCTGTGGGGAAATGGCCTGTCCTTCTTGGCTTTCGGATTGTCCGGCTCGTTGGAGATCGCCCTGGCCGTTCGATTGATGCACGGCTTCTTCAACGCCAACATCGGCGTTGCTCGTGCCTATATCGCCGACATCTCAACGCCTGAGCAGTTGGCCGGGCGTCAGGGTCTGATTGGCGTCGCCTTCGGCGTCGGCTTCTCGATCGGTCCAGCAATCGGTGGGCTGTTGTCCGCGCCCGCTGAGCAATCCTGGGGTGGCATGTTCGTCGGGACCCTATTCGAATCCCAACCCTATCTCTTGCCCTGCGCGGCGTCTGCTCTTCTCTCCACCTGTGGTCTGGTGTTCGCCTGGCGGAAACTTCCCGAATCCCTTCCTCCCGAGTCGCGGGTGAGCAGAGGATCGGCCAATCCCGTGGTCAAGCTGAAGGAGAATCTCGTCAATATCCGAGCGGTGCTGAAGCGGCCGATCATCGCCCCCGTGCTGTGGTCGATGAGCTTCTACTGGATCGGATTCACAATCATGCACGTCGTGCTCATTCTGTTCACCATGCTCGACCCTTCTTCGGGGGGCCTCGGTTTCAATGAACAGGACAATGGCTGGGTCTTCATGTTCGTCGGCGTGGTCGGAATCATCACCCAAGGTGGTCTGATTCGTCCGTTGACGAAACGCTACGGATCGAATGTGCTGATGGCTGTAGGATTCTTGCTCGCCGGTACCGGACTCGCCTCGATCCCCTATGTCGACGCCTCATTCGCATGGGTCGGCATCCTCGGTGTCATGGTGCTCGTGTCGGTCGGCAATGGGCTGGTCACCCCCTCGAACACGACGCTGCTCTCCTACCATGCGGGTGCGGAGGAACGAGGATTGGTGATGGGGGTCTCCGAAAGCCTGCGTGCTCTGTCCTCACTGGTCGGGCTAATCATGGGCGGTCTGATCTGGGATGCGACGGTGAACCGATCGGACATGTGGGACTTCCACACCGCCTTCCGTCTGTGCGGCATCTGTGCCGTACTCGGATTCCTCTGCTTCCGATTCTCCAAGGCATGGCATGAGGAGTCACCGCACTCACGGGGTGGTTCGACTGCCTGAACCGATGCTGCTCTGTCATGGCGGAGCGGGTCATGGGGCCAAGGATCAACCCGGTGTCGATCGGGCTGCAGATGCTGGATGGGCTGTGCTCAGCACGGGAGGCAGTGCGCTTGACGCCGTGCTCGCCGCGGTCGAAGTGATGGAGGATGACCCCGCGTTGAACGCGGGTACCGGAGGTCGAAAGCGTGACGATGGCAGCGTGCAATTGGACGCCGCAGTCGCGACATCCGATGGCCGTCTGGGAGCGGTCATGTGCATCGAGGAAACGCCCAATCCCGTGCGCGTCGCCGCCGCGCTTCTCGATGAGCCCATTCACATTCTGGCCGGAGATGGGGCGCGCGACTGGGCGGATGACCGCGGCTTCGTGAAAGCGACCGTGCAGGGCAGTGAGCACCCCTCGAGCACCGACACCGTCGGTGCGGTCGCGATCGATTCCGCCGGCGCCATGGCCGTGGCCTGTTCGACCGGGGGTTGCACCGGCCGTCCGCGGGGCCGGGTCGGAGACACCCCGTTGTGGGGGTCGGGATTCTGGATCGACGAACGTATCGCGCTGACGGCCACCGGCATCGGCGAGGCAATCACCCAGAAACTGCTCTGTCATCGTGTCGCTCTGCACGAAGGATCGATTGAAGACGCTCTGCGCTTCGGCCTCGACTTGTTCGACCCCTCAATCGAAGTCGGCCTGATCGGCCTGACGGCCGAAGGCGAAGGAATCGGGCTGGCCAATACCGCCATGCCGTGGGCACTCAGGAGTGCAACTCGTTGAGCATCTGCTCGAGCGCCGTGTGAATCTGCATGATCAGCACACCGAACTCCATCGGGATGTTCGGGTCTTCGTAGAGTTCATCCAATTTCGCCGAGGTGATGGCGATGCGGATATCGAGTTCCTTGCCCTTGTTCATCAACCACTTCTCGACCGCCTCCTTGGCGCCCTTGCGGATGTTTCTGGGGACCTTCGGGTCGTCCAACTGCGCGATCACTTCAGCAATCTGCTGCATGCGAATTTCAAGGTCGGCAGTCATGATGAATCCCTCACGAACACTGTTCGCAGCGATGGGGGGCCGGGCTTGCTTTAAGGCGCTTTCCGGTGCAGGCACTGAGCGTCATGTCACAGGCATTCGAATTGGAACTCATCAATTGGGTCAGACTCACGGTGCTGATTCTCTGTTTCGGGGGTGCAGCCTATCTGGATCACAAGACGCGGCGAGTATCCAATGAATGGTGGTGGGGCTGGGCCAAACCCGCCGTCTTCCTGCTCTGTCTGGAATTGATTGTGCTCGGGGCGGACTGGATGGTCTGGCTGACCGCCTCCGCCGCGCTCGCCTTGGCCTCGACCGCGCTGATCGGCCGGCCTGACCTCGGTGATCTGTTACGCGGTTCGCTGGTGGACTGGGTCGTTACGCTCTGGTATCTGGCCAGCGGCATTGGCCTCGCGATGGGTGCGATGTTGCATGGCCCGGTTCTGTTCGACCACTTCGACGCTGACAAGGCCTGGCTGCTCGATCCGAATACCGAAACGATGGCACTGCTGTGGGGTCAGATGGTTCTGATCGGCGTCGTCGTGCTATTCTTCGAGATGGCCTGGCGCTTCCGCTTGCTGCACGGTGGTGCGGATGCGAAAGCGATGATGATGGCCGCGCTGCTGCTACCGTCGTGGAATGGCGCGGCCTTTCCGCTCATGGTGAAGGTCGATTCGACCGCGATGCCACCCGCACTCTCCCTGATGATCTGGGCCGGACTCGCCTTCCTCGTCCTGCCATTGCTGATGCTCATGCGCAATGCGAAGGCCGGGGATGTGATGCCACTCTCGATGTCTTGGCATGCTTCCCGGATGCCGCTTTCGGAGATCGCCGACAGCCATGTCTGGCTTTTGGAGGAGGTGGTGGACAAGCCCGACGGCACGCGCGGGCTCACGCGTCGCTTGCGTCCGGTGCGGGGCAGTCGGGCCGAGACCGAGGTCGAGGTTGTGCTCGAGGAACTCGCCGAACAGGGCTTGACCAAGGCCTGGGTGACGGCGAAGCACCCTTTCCTGCTATTCGTATTCCCGGCGATTCTGCCGCTCGTCCTGCTGGGGGACCCCATCACCACGGGATTGGCCTTCTTCGGCCTGATCTGACCCGGCCTGTCCGGTCAGGCGATTCGCTCGACGGTCTCGGGTGTAATCGCCTCGTCCTTGGTGACGCGATAGCTGATTGAGCGCAGGTTCTCAGGGCCGTTTCGGAACTTGCGGATGACCATGCGGGTCTCGAAGTCTGTGCCGAGCATGCCGACCTCGAACTCCATGACGATGTCACAGATCGCATACAACTCACGCTCGACTGATTTGTCAACCATGTCGCTGGAGATGTTGAGCATCAACAGGCCGCGATGGATCTGGGTGTGGGCCTGCATCATTCGAAGCATCGAGATCACACGTGCGGGATCGTTGCGCGCGAAGAAGAAGTCGAGGTTGTCGACCACCGCACGGAAGTAGGGTGGCAGCGACGTCACCTGACTGGTCATATCGGTCAGATAGTCGTGTACTTCCGTCTCGATAAATCGGGTCTGGGCCAGGCGCTGGATATCTTGCATCGAGAACCCCTCAAGACGGTAGCGACTGGCGCGAAGCTCCTGTTCCAGAACCTCGCGATTGTACTCCTCGCCCAGCGTGCGGACCATGATGTCGGTCGGCCATCCATAGCGCTTGTAGAGTGCGAGGATCTCCGACTGACTTTCGACCGTCGATACGAGAAGGGTGTTCTCCGGGTCCTCGGCAACCGATGAGAACTGCTTGCCGAACAGGTCCATGCCCGCGCCCTGATTGCCGATCGCCAGCAGGGTGAATCCGCGTGGGATGCTGCCGGTATTGTGGGGGGTTCCCGTGAGAATCGAATCGAATTTGGGTGAGCCGATGCTGCCGGCCTCACCGAAGAACTTCTCATCCTCAGCGTCGAAGTGTACCGTGGCTGTCATGTGTCACTCCTCAGTTGATGACGACCTGCCCGCGATCGATAAGGTCGCTGCAGTACAGGTCGAGATTCGCCAGCACGCTCGGTGGCGTCTGGTCGGGCACATTCACGATTGCCGTGAGCACATCGCGTGCGCGGAATGTGTTGACGAAGGTGTGGAGGTACTCCGCCAGCATGCGTTCCTCATTGTAGATCGACAGGGCATTGGCCGAGTCCAACAGGACGAAGTTGCCTGTCTCGGTATTCGACTCCAGATGGTAGAGGGTCTGCAGCATGATCGATTCCAGCATGATCGGGCTGTCGACATAGCGGATGTTGGGATAGGGTGTCTCGGTGCCGCCGATGAAGCCGGATGACACCGTATCGATGAATTGGATGCCACTAGAATCGATGCCAATCTGCTCCAGCGTCTGAATGATCTCGGACGCGCCGCGCGAGGCGCAGATGTAGACTCCGCGCATGCCGAATCCCTGGATCAGAGGTTGCAGGATCGAGGCGATGATGAGGGATGCATTGCTCGTGCCCACACGCACCTGAATCGAGGAAGAGGGTGTGATCTCATCGGTCAATTGCTGGGCGATGCCACCATCGAGCTCAATCATTCGCACCACCCCACTTCAGCATCGGTGTGAGCATCACTCCCCTGGGCGTCAACTCGAGGGCGTACTTGGCCCGCGAGTGCGACGTACCCCGCATCTTCACCACCTGGACGAAGCGCAGCAGGTGACCCATCCGCTCCACGTCACCGAGAACCACGATGCCATCGAGAATAGCTTCTTCCACACCGAAGGAGGACCAGAAGGACTTCGCGCCCGCCGAGGTAATCTCGGATACGAGCAGGGAGGTGCATCCCAGCGTCGAGAGTGACTTGCCCAGTTTGAACAGGAAGTCACGGATGAGTTGTTCACTGGGAATCTTGTAGCATAGCGTGGTCACGGAATCGATCACGAGCCGGGTGACGCCAATCGTGTTGACGATGTCTGTGATCGCCTTCACCATCGCATCGATGTCGGTGAGGTCGAAGGTTGACTTCGTCATGCCCAACCAGGAGAACAACACGTCCATGTCGAAGACGCTGATCAGACCTTGGTCGACCAGACGCATGTCGAAGAAGTCGAATTGGCGAACGTTTTCCAGCAGTTTGACGGAAGGCTCGGTGGCGGAGAAATGCGCGCAGGCCTCACCCTCCTGAGCACCCTTAACGAGGAATTCCATGCACATCGTCGTCTTGCCCGAGCCACAGGTTCCCGCGACGAGAACCGTCGAGCCATAGGGGATGCCGCCGCGCAGAATCTCGTCGAGTCCTTTGATGCCCGTGACGCAACGATCACGCTCATACTGTGTACCCGGCATCATGGTGAACGCCCTGCGGATTCGGCAGCCCTTAGATAAGCCGATTGACGGAAGCGTGCGGAATGATTCCGCCTCGGCTGTGATGCTCACCAGCCGGGCGTGCCGATCGGAGCGGATGTCCAGTTGGTCGCGCTGTTCGGTGAACCACCCATATTGTAGGTCATCGATTGGTTGGAACCGATATTCCAGGTATGGTCCCAAGTCACGCTCATCGCTACCTGGGTGAGGGCCGTTCCTGGTAGGGTATAACCGAGAACAATCGTGTCACTGCTCGAGGACAGCGTGTCGATACCACCGGTTCCGAGCACACCGGAGGCGTGCAGGTCGAACATCATCGCAGCGGTCGGGTTGTACTGTGTGAGCGCATTACCGGTGCAAATCAGGCGATCCCCGCCCGCGATGGCGCCGCTGCCGATCATCGAGAAGGCGCCGGGCTGGGCGATGCTCCATCCCGTGATGTTGACCGCGAAGCCGTCAGGGTTCTCGATTTCGACCCATTCCGGTGGTCCATTGGACGGGTCAGCCATAAATTCGGTGATTCGCATTCCAGAGGGAACCCTGCCGGCGTCGTGCACCTCGAGGGTGATGCGCACCTGCTCATCTCCCATGTACAGGGTCCGGCTGGCAGTCGAACCGCGGGTGGCGGAGGCGCGAGGGGATCCATCGGCGAACAATTCCAAGCCGACTCGATTCTGGTCCAGACTCGACATGACGGTGATCGTGAGGTTGAGCGAGAGGCCATCCTGAATACCGAGTCCATGGATGAGATTGATTTCGGTCACATTCGCCAGAGCGGTAATCCGTGCTGGGTCGAGCCGACCATTGCCATCACCGAGGCCGGGGAGATGATTGCTGAGCAGGAGAACGCTGGCATTGAGCAGATGCCAGTCATCGGTTGCATTCGCCGTGTCGCGAGAACCGTTCACCTGAATCACGACGTGACCTTTCGAATCGGTGAGGCGTTCCAGGCCATCGATGGCCATCTGGTCGAACCGGTCTGACTCGGCCACGTTACTCCCGAGTTTCAACTGGCTGATCGAAAGGAAGGCGCTGACGATTACGAGGAAGAGGACGAAGGCGGAGAGGAATTCGACGACCGCGGTCATCGCCTCTTCATCACCCACCCTGCTGCGCGGTCTGCGAGCGCTCGCAACGCGGCATCGGGTCCGCTCCATCAGCCTCCCATGGTGTCCGTGTCCATCAATCCTGTGGCCCGATTCTCGTGCACCGGTAACTCCACTGCAGGCGCATCCGGACGGCGAGGGGTATTTACGGGCCGTTGGGCGTCGTGGTTCTGATGGGTTCCACGCAGCGCGCCCTTTGGGCGCGTACAATACGTCGTGAATATGCCCCCGGCCATCGGGCTCGGGGCCTTGTTCTGTTGCTGCTCCTGAGTTCACTCGCAGGCTTGGCCGGCACGGCGACTGCGACACCCGGGACCGATGATCTAGCGATCGAGACGGGCCTGACACCGCTGCCCGATGTGCACTATGATTTCAATATCCTGCCGTTCCCTGAGGTTGAGATTCACAATGATCTCGGCACCTCAGCCGACGCGCGACAGATCAAGGCGGAGATCTGTGAAGGTGACCGAACCGTTCAGCAGAGTTGCCCGACTGGTTCCGCATCCGCACTCGGTCAGGTACCGAACAACTTGCCCGGATATGAGACTGTGTCCGTCCGATTCACGACGCTGTACTTCTACCCCGACAACACCGGCATCCACACGGTTGTCTTCTCCTTTCCCGCGACGGATATCGACCCCAGCGATGACAAGTTGGTCTACACTTTCATTGTCGACAATCCGCTGCGTGACCTAATCGTGAACGATCACGATGTCGATACCGATTTGATCTACAATAGCGGAACCCCGATCGAAGCGAATCTCGATGTGGCCGCCCGCTCATGGCTCGGTTTAGAGAACTTCACCACGGGTTGGACCATGCACATCATCGAACCTCTGGCCGCTGAGGCGGAGGATTGTGTCGAGTGGCAGTCGAATCACACCGGCGTGGGCGACCAGTTCGGCAATGAGGTCGTCACGCACAATCGAACCGACCTGGACTCGACCTCGATCATCCATCACGCACCCTATGAAATGCTGGTGACCGTGGACAACAATTCGGACCAGATCTTCGCCGACATCGACATCGTGGGTTCCGAATTCGGTCAAGATCATGCCGTTGAGATCATCATCAGTACAGATGGTCAAGCGAGCGAGATATATTGGCACAACTTCACCGGAGATGGTATGCTTGAGACGGTCCGCCTGTTCACCGATTTCGCCAATGGCACGATCTGCTTCACTGCCAGCATGTTCGTGCCCGATATTCAAATCGCGAGCGCCTTCCATGAGGTCGGCAGCTATGCGGGGACGTTCACCTCCGCGATAATCCCGCTTCCCGACATCGTCGCGCCCTACCCTGGAAATTTCACGGTGCGCGCAGGTGTGGCAGGTACGTTCTCGGATCCCAATGCACACAATGACCAGATTTCATTCGAGATCGAGGTTGACGACACCGTGAACGTGTGGATTCGCCATGTCATCCCCGCTCGCGGGACGACGACCTATGTCCAACAAGGAGGGCAGACCCTCGTCCGCTATCCCTACGGAGACACCTCCATCCGGGTGGTGTCTGGGAATATTGGCCGCGCACCGGTCAACGTCACAGTCGAGGTGAACCTGTACGACATCACAACCTCGATCCTCGCCGCTGGTCCCTATACCTGCGACATCAGCCTGCAGCCCGATGAGGAGGCTCGATGCGATTTCGACTTCCCGACAACGGGGCTGTATCGATTGTATGCGACGGTCACGCCGACTGATGGCGGAATCGACGTCGACCTTACTGACAATTGGTTCGAGCAATACATCATCGTCGATTACGGCGCCATCAAACCGGTCATCGGCAATCCGACCGCCAACGCCGTGTTCGAGACCGGCGACGCGATTCTGGCCGTCGCGGATATCGACCCGCTCGCGCCGATGCCGCTCAACTTCACTTGGAAATTGAATTACATGGAGATCCTTGGTTATGGCCAGGTCGTCAACATCTCGATGCCCATGGGAAATTGGACGATCACCCTCTTCGTCGAGGATGAAAACGGCCATCTGGAGATTGCAACACAACCGGTGCGAATCCTCAACCGCGTCGAATTCGAACAGGCGCCTCATATCACCAACGGCGTCGGGGTTTCAACTCAAGAGATGGAGATGTCTTTTGATGAACCCCAATTGCCCTCTCCCGGCGCTCTCTATCCTGTTGCCTACAACCTGGGCAAAGACCCTCTTATGATGTTCAATCTCTCGATGGTGTCGTTGAACTCGGGCGAGTTCGATATCGACAGTCTTGAGGTCTGGCTCGATCTGGATGCCTTCCTCGCACCAGAGATCAACCTCTCGACCGTCGAGATTCTCCGCCTGCCCGACTGGGACGCGACTGGCTTGGATGCATTTCCATCTACCGATTCCTGGGAGATTCTCAGTGACGGCACACTTCACATGCAGATCGAGTCCGATACCGGTGGTGGATTCATGCTGATCGGCGTGCTCGATCCGGCGGATGTCAATCCCGCGAACCTCGATATAGTTCTCCGCAAGGAGGGGCAGGTGACGGTGGTATGGGATAACGAGGGGGATGTTGACAACCCCTACTTCGGGGGCTGGAGGGTGTACCGGAAATCCGTGTTCCGATTCGCATACCCCTTCACTTCATTGTCCCAGTTCAATTCAGCGACAACCGGGTATCAGGTGATCGACCTGCCGCCAACCACAACTTCCTGGGATGACCCGAACCACTGGGATCAAGGCGTCTGCCTCTCCTATCTCGTGATGGCACATTCGCGTGCGGGTGTCCTCGATTGGAATCATGGCAATGTCACCCGGGGTACTTGGAACGAGATTACCGAGCGAATGGATGTGGAGGAGGTCTGCGTCGATCACAAGTCGCCAACCACCGAGGTCGTCGCCATGCGCGCTCAGGTCACCTTCGACAACAACTCGAAACTCCACTCGGCCCGAATCAGCTGGACCTGGCCAGAGATCGACGAGGAGGGGCCACTGACCTGGAACCTCTATCGCACCCAGTTGGCCGTCTCGAGTGTGAATTTCATGGAACCTTTGCAGACGGGCTTATCGGGTGAGGCGGGTGAGGATGCCTGGTTCAACGAGACCGAAAGCGGACTGCGTGAGTCGATCCATCTCGAGCAATATTACTACTACGTGCTCATCCCTCTGGACGAGGTCGGTAACAGCGATTATCTGGTCCGGGCAGGCAATTCGGAAGGCATAGTCGTACGGGATCAGTATTGGAGTTACCACTTCCCACCGCCTGAGCCGGCGCCACCCCCGCCGCCTGATGTTCCATATTACGGCCCCTCGCCTTGGTATGGGCGGCTGTTGGATGACTTCGGAGCGAGCCGATTCCAGCAGGCGGGCATGGTCTTCATCGCTGTGTTCCTGACGAATCTCATGCTGGTTCCGATGATGATCAACAAGTATCGGGCGAAGAAGCGAAAGGTTCGACGTGAGAAGGCGCTGCGGAACAAACGATCTGAGATGATGTCTACGGATGAGTTCGCGGATGAGTTCGACGAATTCTTCGATTGATTGGCGCTGCTTTGCAGTTTCGGAGATTCCGCGTGGGGTCGACGGGTTCGCTGCTGCGCGGCGTGGAGGCTTGTTGATGTTGGAACTTCCTTCGATGCGATTCGATCTGTACTGAGCATTACTGATTTTGAGTTCTCAGTCCAGTCCCTGGTTCAAATCCCTCTCGTCGCGCCTGATATGTATTGATAATTTGGCGCGGCGTGGGAGATTTGAACTCCCGCGGGAAAACCCACTGGATTAGCAATCCAGCGCGATGGCCAGGCTATGCGAACGCCGCTTGGAACCGGGCCACCCGAGGACTCGATTTAAGCGGAACGGTTTCTCGGGGTCACTCTTCCTCGCCGGCGACGGTGTCCTCGGGGATGTCGTCCTCGTCGATGAGTTCGGCTGGCAGACGCGCGGAGAAGATGATCTGGTCGAGGAATCCACCCTTGTCCTTGTCACGCAATTCCATGACGCGGGTGCCCTTGGTCTTCTTGCCGCTGGTCTCCTTGGTCTGCTCTGTGCGGACACGAATCATCATGCCTTTTCCGGTCAGCAGGAAGAGTTGGTCGGACAGGTCCGGAATCGTGTGCACGCCGACGATCTCATCCCCTGCATCCGTATCGAGACTCATCGTCAGGATGCCCCCTGCTCCTCTGCTCGTCCGACGATATCCATCTCGCTCGGGCTTCGGTTCTCCGTGCTCATCCAGGTGGACCTGATCCGGATTCGACGGCACGCGCATGTCGCCGGATCCGAGGCGGCTGCGTTTGGCCATACCGTACCTAGACAGGGTGAGGACCTGAGTATCCTGATTTGAGGTCGCGATCATACCGACCACCTCATCGTCCGGTTTCAGTCTCATGCCGCGAACACCCATGCTGACGCGACCTTGAACCTTGACCGTGTAGGTGGTTCGCATGACGCCTTCCACATCGGTTTTGGTCTTGGTCTCAGAGGGCATGAAGCGGCAGGCACGGCCGAGTCTGCTGACCAGTACGATGTGGTCCTCATCGGTCGCTTCACGGACGGCGACCAGCGAGTCGCTCTCGGTCTTGAACTTGAGCGCGTACTTGCCATTGCGATTGATCTTCACGTAGTCCTTCAGTTCGGAGCGCTTGATCACACCTTCTGAGGTTGCGAACAGAAGGTAGTGTCCCTCCGGATTCTCCTGCAATTCCTTCGAGATTGGCAGGATCGTGACCACCTTCTCATCCTCGCGCAGGCGCTCGAGCAGGTTGCGGATGTGGCTGCCTCGGCTGAGGCGACTTCCCTGGGGGGTCTCCCATGCTTTGAGTCCGTAGACGCGCCCTTCGTTGGTGAATATGAGCAGGCGGTCCTTGCTGAAGCAGGTGAGGATGGACTTGGGAAAGTCCTCATCCTTGGTCGCCACACCCTTGAGTCCCTTGCCGCCGCGGTTCTGCAGGCGGAAGGCTTCGACCGGGAGGTGGCGGATGTAATTGTCCTCGGAGAGCGAGATCACGATTGCGCGCTCCTCGACCAGATCCTCGCGATCCATCGAGAGCGGCATCGGGTCGATATGGGTGCGGCGTTCATCGCCGTGCTTCACGACCATCTCGTCGAGTTCTTCGAGCAGAATCTCGAGTTGGCGGCGACGGCTGCCAATAATCGAGTTGTACTCGGCAATCGCCGCCTGCAGATCGTTGAATTCATCCTCGATCTTCTTGGTGTCGAGCCGGCTGAGTTGGTAGAGGCGGCGCTCGGAGATCGCCTTGGCCTGAGGTAGGGTGAAATCAAACTTCGCGAGTTTGGCGAACTTAACCTCGCCACGCAGAATCTGTTCAAAATGCTCGCGTCCTTCGCTGCCTTTGCCCGCGGTGAGGACATCGTCGATTCGCGCGTGCGCCTTGACCAATCCCTCGAGAACATGAGCGCGGGCTTCGGCCTTGGCCAGTTCGAATTGGGTTCGTCTCCGGATGACCTGCTCGCGGTGGCGCACGTAGGTGTGGAGGATGATTGACAGGGTCAGCAGAACCGGCTCATTCTTGATGATGCCCATCATATTGGCCGAATAGGACTCCTGCAGGCGGCTTGAGCGATAGAGCTGGTTGAGCACGGCGTGAGGATCGGCATTCTGCTTGACCTCGATGACGACACGAATGCCCTCCTTGCTGGATTCGTCGCGGATGTCACGGATGCCCTTGATCGTCTCCTTCCTGACCAATTCCGCGATGCCGATCAGCATACCGGCCTTTTTCACCTGATAGGGGATCTCGGTGATGATGATGCGCTTGCCATCGCCATCATCGTGAACCTCGCATTGGCTGCGAACGTGGAAGCGTCCGTGGCCGGTCTCATACATGTCGCGGATGCCGTCAATACCATGGATATTGGCTCCGGTCGGGAAGTCTGGCCCCTTTAGGTGGACCATGTACTCGCTGACATCGATCGAAGGTGCATCCTCTGGGTCGCCGTTCTCTTCGCCTTCCTCGAGGATGCGATCGACGTGCAGGTAGACCGCCGCAGCGACCTCGGGCAGGTTGTGCGGCGGAATCTTTGTCGCCATGCCGACCGCGATGCCATCGCTGCCATTGAGCAGCAGATTGGGTAGGCGTGCAGGCAGGACCTCGGGCTCCTGTTCGGAATCATCGAAGTTCGGCTGGAAATCCACAGTGTCCTTCTTGATGTCCTCGAGCATGTGTCCGGCGAGCCGGTCGAGCCGACTCTCGGTGTATCGCATCGCTGCGGGCGGGTCGCCATCGATGCTGCCGAAGTTGCCTTGGCCATCGACTAAGGGGTAGCGCAGACTGAATTCCTGAGCCATTCGAACCATCGTGTCGTAGATCGATTGGTCACCGTGTGGGTGGTACTTACCCATGACTTCACCCACGGAGCGGGCGGATTTCGAATAGGAACGATCAGCGGTATGGCCGGCTTCGTGCATGCCGAAAAGCACACGACGATGCACGGGCTTGAGCCCGTCGCGCACATCGGGCAGTGCGCGGCCGATGATCACGGACATTGCGTAATTGATGTAGGACGTGCGCATCTCCTCATCGACGGTATGGCGAACCTGATTGTCGGTGGGATTCGGGGTTGGATTCTCTTCATCACTCATGGAAACACCTCACACATCCAGGTTTGTCACATCCGCAGCATGGAGTTCGATGAAGGCGCGGCGGACCACGACATCATCGCCCATCAGGGTTTCAAAGAGTGCCGATGTCTCACCATCGTCACCAAAGTCGTTCGCCGTCACCTTGAGCAGGGTGCGGTTCTCGGGATCCATCGTTGTGGTCCACAATTGGTCGGGATTCATCTCACCCAGACCCTTGTAGCGCTGGATGCCGATCTTGGCATCTGGATTGTCAGCACGGAATCCCGCGATGATATCGTCGCGCTCGGCATCGCTGAAGGCGTATTTCGAGGTGCGCCCGCGCGTGAGCATGAACAAGGGTGGTTGAGCGATGTAGACTTTGCCGGCCTCAATCGCTGGGCGCATGAAGCGCCAGAGGAAGGTCAGGATCAGGGTGCGGATGTGGGCACCGTCCACGTCAGCGTCGGTCATGATGATGAGTTTGCCATAGCGCAGTTTCTCGACATTGAAGTAGGTGTCAGAATCGGCGAGGTCCTCCGCACCGTCTTCGATTTCGGGCGGGTTTCCGACCCCTGCGCCAAAGGCGCGAATCATGGTCTGAATCTCCTGGTTCTGGTAGACCTTGGCCTGATTGCGCAGTTGGCGTTCGACGTTGAGAATCTTGCCGCGCAGCGGCAGGATGGCCTGGATGCGTCGGTCACGCCCGGTCTTGGCCGAGCCACCGGCCGAATCACCCTCGACGATGTAGACTTCGCATTCGTCGGGGTCTCGGCTTTGGCAATCGGCGCGTTTGCCGGGCAGGCCTCCACCTTCGAGAACCCCCTTGCGGCGGGTCAGATCTCGCGCCTTGCGCGCGGCCTCGCGCGCTTTGCTCGCGAGCACGGCCTTGTCGATGACGAGCCGTGCGACAGAGGGATTCTCCTCGAAATGCTCGGCGAGTTTCTCGTTGACGATGCTCTCGACGATGCCTTGAACCTCGTTGGAGACGAGTTTATCCTTGGTCTGGCTGGAGAACGAGGGGTCGGGGTGTTTGACGCTGATCACGACAGCGATGCCTTCACGCACGTCGTCGCCGGACAATTTGTCGATGTTCTTGAGCAAGTTCCGGCTCTTGGCATAGCGATTCAGCGTACCGGTGAGGGCGCTGCGAAGGCCGGACAGGTGGGTGCCACCATCCCGGTTGCGGATGATATTGGTATAGCACTGGATGACCTCATTGTAGGCGTCGGACCACTGCATGGCGAGTTCGACATGGATCTCTCCCAATTCAATCTCGCGGAATCCCTTGATGTAAACCACATCGCTGTGCAGTGGATTGCGGCGCTCGTTCAACTGGTGAACGAATTCGGAGATGCCGCCCTCGTATTGGTGCTCGACGACCTCAGCCGGCTCGACACGCTGGTCGACGACGGTGATATTCAGCCCGGCGTTGAGGAACGCGGTCTCGCGCAATCGAGTGTTGAGGGTGTCGAAGTCGAAGTCCAGCACCGTCGTGAAGATTTCTCGGTCGGGATTGAAGGAGATGGCTGTGCCGCTGGATTCGCTCTTGCCAACGACCTCGAGAGGGCCGGATGGTTCACCACGGACATAGGTCTGTTCGTGGATCTCGCCATCGCGCTGGATGGTCATCTTGAGCCATTCTGAGACCGCGTTCACCGCTGAGACGCCAACGCCGTGCAGGCCGCCAGACACCTTGTAGGACGCATTGTCGAATTTTCCACCTGCATGGAGCTTGGTCATGATGACCTCGGCCGCGCTGACGCCAAACTCGGGATGCGGGCCGGTGGGGATGCCACGGCCATGGTCGACGACCGTGGCCGATCCATCCTTCTGGATGGTGACTTCGATCGCATCACAGTACCCAGCCAGATGCTCGTCGACTGCATTGTCGACGACCTCCCAGATGCAGTGGTGGAGGGCAGAGCCATTGTGGGGGTCGCCCAGGTACATCCCAGGTCGCTTTCGGACCGCCTCAAGGCCCTCGAGTACCTGAATGCTCGCTGCGTCGTAGTCGGATTCGCTCATGCGTTTCACCTATCGTGATCCATATTTTGCTTGAGGACCCTATAGGGGTCCTCAACGGGATGTTCATAGGTGGTACGTCGGGGTTCTTGAATGATTCGTTCAGACTACCTCTGATATGGCTGAAAGTGAAGCGTTGCTGCCCCTCGGAAACCGCTGTACTGCGGCGATTCCAACTCCATTTTCACATTCAAAACAATGTGAAAGTGTTCGGGGCCGATGCATGACCTCACGGGCGGCGAGCAGGTCCGATTCGACCGCTTGGTCCCGCAATACGATTAAACCGGGAGTGCGGGTCGCGGGCCTCGATGACTGAGACCCGAATCTGCGTGACCCTTCGTGGCCACACGATCGCAGACATGATTCGCGACGCGAGTCGAGCGACCGCAGCGGGTGCAGATCTGGTCGAGGTGCGGTTCGACAATCTCTTCGTCAATCCGATCGAAGTCCCCCCCGTCGTCACCCAAGACCGAAATGGGGCGGACGTCGTCGAGAACCAGCCGCCAATCATGGAACCTCGCCCAAGCGAGGAAATCGATGTCCCCGCTTCAATCGAGGCTCTCAAGGACGGCATCCAAATCCCCGTAATTTTCACCTGTCGCAGTCAAGATGAGAGTGGCCATTTCAGCGGTTCCGAAGCCGAGCGCGTCGCGGTCCTGGCCGCGGCGATCGAGAGCGGCGTGACCTGGGTCGATATCGAGGTCACAATGGATCCGAAGCTGCGCAAGGGCCTGGTCGAAGACTGCGGTGAGAAAACCAACATCATCGCCTCCCTCCACCAACCGAGTGTCGCCTCCGCCGACGAGATCATTGATCACGTGACTGCGAACGCCGATGCGGGTTCGATCATCAAATGCTGTTACACGCGCGTGGACCATGCGACGAGCCTGCACATCTTCGAAGCGGCCCACCATCTCTGCGGCGGAGAGATCGAGGTGGCGCTGATGGGCAATGGGCCCGGCGGCGACTGGACCCGCCTTCATGCACCCCTGCTCAAGCAGTCTCTGGTCTACACCACGCTGGACCGCGACTACGCCCTGTTCCAGCGCGGATTGGTCAACATCAACGACCTTCGCACCGCCTGGCGATTGCTCGAATATGAGTGATCTAGGGCGCCGGCGGTGGCGGCTCGAGAAATTCTGGTGGCGCGACCTGTCCGGCAGGCTGCTCAGCCCCGGTCTCAAGATGCGGCATCAGATCCGCCGTCGCCAATTCAGGCGAACCGGCCTTCATGTAGCGGCGGTGGACGAGGAAGGGCGCGGCGAGAATCCCGAGCAACCCACCACAACAGACCACGGCCACCGTCCAGTTCGGCAGCGCGAAGCGCTCCTCCACCATCACCGTCACATCGACCGAGAAGTTCCGGTTCGACACACCTTCGTCATAATCACGGATATTATTCCAGGATTCAATCATCAGATGCATCGTCTTGGGGTCGGCTTCCTCAGACCACGGATCCCATGTCGTCTCCTCGTGATCAAGCGCGACCGCGAACTCCACCTCATCGATCTTCTCGTAGGCATGAACATCCCGGAAAGGGTGCCATAACAGCATGTTCTGCATCCAGGGTGGTGAATGGGCGATATCCTCTCGCAAACCTCCGAGATCGTTGTGCCGCGAGCCGAAATCGGTTTCGTACATGTTGAAGTCCATCTCCTGCAATAGATAGACATCAGCGATGGGTGTCTCTTGATTCAAATCGACGTTTTCGGGTTGGATATCGATGCAGAACGTGTATTTCCAACCCGTCGTCAAGTTCAACCTGAGGCCGACCGCGGAGTCATTCATCAGCTGAAAAGAGGTGTGGAATGAATCGGTGAGGGCGTTCAGATTTGGTTCGGAGTCACCCCCTTGTTCGTCCTCCCAGCGTTGCTGGTCCTGTTTTTCATGACCCCACCAGCCCCCGCCGGTGAGTTCCTGCTTTTCCACCGTCACGCCCCAGGCGGGTGTAGCATCATCTGAGGAGACTGTGCAGTTGGTCGCGGCCTCGGCGTTCGGCGCAGGGTCGAGGTTGGTCGGCAGTGAGAACATCACGAGCATCGGCAACAGCAGGAGTGTCACAGTGGATACTGTGCATCGCCGCCGCTGCACCGTCACCGCTGGTCACCGCCGACGTCTGCTCGTGACCGGACGCACATAACCCGATTCCTTGCTGCGCCGGTCATCCTTGGCCAAGTGCGTGGGTTTCGGAGGAGGGGCATGCTGATCCATGCCGAGGAGGCCACCCTCGGTGTGGACTTCGGCCACATCATAGCTGCTCGCCGAGTCATCCGCCTCGATCTCAATCTCTTCGGGTTGGCGCATTACGAGCCAGCCGAGGGTCAGGACGAGAACAATCAGAATGAGGATGTAGAGGCTGCCTGAATCGGTCGAAGGCAATAGGTCCCTGATTGAGAAGTCACCGAGGCCATCCCCTTCTGAATCGGGGGGTCGCACGCTGATCTCGTACGCCTGCATGGTGCAAACGCCAGTATCGTCGCAGACCTTGAGCAGAATCGTAACCTCTCCAGATGAATTCCAGGAGGAGTCGATGCCACGGCCATCGCGAACCTCGAGGTTGGTAATCCAATCGTCGTGCAAGTCGCCATTGCCATC
>Ga0114993_10002605_pt1 | contig 19532 bp, 18 predicted proteins | sample ArcticOcean_MG_C_FD_87042 | JGI IMG/M metagenome (GOLD analysis project Ga0114993, IMG submission 87042) | Marine microbial communities from western Arctic Ocean - ArcticOcean_MG_CB2_150 | ecosystem: Environmental > Aquatic > Marine > Oceanic | place: Arctic Ocean: Canada Basin | collected...
ACAGATGTCGGTTTGCGTCGGCGTAAACACTGGCGATATGTTGATCCAGCCGAAGCTGCCAAATCCCGCCATAGAGATGGAATCCGGCGGCCGCGACTACACGGAGACATTGAACGGCCGTCCCTATCGCGTGGCCGGGTCGTCTTTCTTCCAGGTCAATACTGCGCAGGCAGAGAATCTAGCGGAGATTCTGGCAGAGCGCTTACAGCTACAAGATCATGAGACGCTCATTGATGCCTACGCGGGCGTTGGCACGTTTGCGATCATGCTCGCCCCTTACGTCAAGCGGGTGATCGTCATCGAAGAGTCTAACTCTGCGGTTGAGGACGCCAAACACAATGCGCAGGACATTCCAAACATCGAATTCATTGAAGCGCGGACCGAAGAGGCGATGCCGGAACTCAGCGGTGAGGTCGACGTACTGATCCTCGATCCACCCCGCCGCGGCTGCCATCCTGAGGCCATTGAAGCCACAAAACAGCTTCAACCCGGAAAAATCGCCATGGTTTCATGCGATCCTCAGACGATGGCACGTGATCTGGCATCGCTATGTGATGGAGGCTCCTTCATACTTGAAGAGGTGCAGCCTGTGGACCTCTTTCCGCAGACGCACCACGTGGAATGCATTGCCATCCTGAAGAAGGCGTGATCGTGGGCGTGCAGACGTCAAAAGTGATGTTGTCATCAGCCAATCTGATTCTGGCTTCTGGTTCGCCGCGCCGCTTGGAGATCATGATTTCCGCTGGTTTCGAATTCGTCATTCAGGTCTCCGACGTTGACGAGGACGCCATCGGCCAAGGACTCTCGGCCACTGAATTGGCGGTTGCGCTCGCTGAAGCAAAGACGAAAGCAGTAGCAGTGAACATGCCTGAAGCCACGATCATAGGTGCGGATACCGTGGTGTCTAAGAATGGCGTTCTCTATGCCAAACCCCACGGTGTAGAGGACGCACGACGAATGCTTCAAGAGCTTGGACACAGTAGTCACACCGTCATCACCGGGGTGGCAGTTGTAGTGGACGGCAACCTCATATCGGGCCACAAATCCACCCTCGTAAATATGCGAAACTACGATGCATCTGAAATTGCAGAATATGTCGAGAGCGGGAGCCCTTTGGACAAAGCCGGCGCCTACGGAATTCAAGATGAGTCATTCATGCCAGCAGCATCTATCGAAGGCTGCTACTTAAACGTCGTCGGGCTGCCAGTTTGCCTCACCGGAGAGCTTCTATTGAGCGCCAATGTGATTCGAGATGCAGATCGCCCCACCTGCGCCGGACACAATATGCTGGCGGGCGCCACGTCATGAACATTATGGGCATCGGCCCCATGGAGATCATGGTGGTCGCAATCCTTGCGTTTTTCCTGCTTGGCCCCAAGAAGATGGCTGAGGCTGGCAAGACCTTCGGAAAGGTCTTGCGCGAACTCCGAGAACAGCGTGATGAGTTCACGTCGCTGATTATGGAGAGCACGGATATTTCAGATCCTGACGACAAGCCGAAGAAGCGAGTAGTTCCACCGCCAGTTGATCTGCCTGCGCCAGAGGGTGCCGTTGCACAATCCGGCGACCCGGGCGATGGATCGGAGCCTGCGGCCGATGATGTTCCGGCAACGGCAGAGGTTGAGGCAGAATCGACTTCAGAGTCGCCTGAAGACAAATCCGGGCCTGAGGCTACGTAGCCGTGTCGGCCCAGAGGGAGATGCCGTTCCTCTCCCACATTGGTGAACTGAAGCGACGACTCACCTGGGTCGCACTGTTTTTCATCCTCACGGTAGGAACGTCTCTCGCATTTCACCGCCACATCATCAGGTTTCTGGTTGAGCCAGCTGAAGATGTAAACGCGTTCACCGGTGGGACTCTCATCTTCACGGACCTGACGGAATTCTGGGGCGCAGCGGTGAAGATATCTGTTATGACTGGCGCTCTGGTTACATTGCCGTTCTTCTCGCTCCAAATGAGCCTGTTCCTGGGACCGGGACTTAGCAGCACGGAGCGCAGATGGCTCTACTTGCTGATGCCGTTTGCACTGCTTTCGTTCGCTGGAGGGATCGCCTTCGGATACTTCATCCTCATCCCACCCGCAATCAGCTTCCTTCTGAACTTCGCCGGCGATGTTGCCACGCCTCTGATTCGAATTGGCTCATATCTGAACTTGGTTACGATGTTGCTGTTCTGGATGGGACTGTCATTTGAACTGCCGGTGGTGATGTTCTTCGTTGCAAAGATCGGGGTTGCAACGCCACAGTTCTTCTTGAGCAAATTCAAATACGCGGTTGTCGGAGCATTTGTGGTTGGAGCGATGATCACTCCAACCTTTGACCCCTTCAATCAGTCGCTGGTTGCCGGGCCGATCATAGTTCTATACCTGGTGGGCTATCTACTGGCGAGGGTTGGTGCCAAACGAGACAAGTCTGAGTCGACTGAGATCTCCCCGTCTGCCTGAAATAAGAGATGAACTAAAAACATCCAACAAAAAAGCCCGGGAAATCCCGGGCTTTTTTTGTTGATCAGAGGTATCTAGGCTTTGGTTTCAGTTGACTCATCATCTGAGTCTTCTGATCCGTCGCCCTTGAGTTGAGATCGGAACTCTCTGAGGCCTTTGCCAATCCCACCACCAACCTCTGGCAGTCGACCGACTCCGAAGATGACGAGGATGATCACCAGGATAATGACAATTTCAAGTGGGCCGATGCTTGGCACGGGCGTCTCTCCTATTCAGTGGCGTGATGTGCACGAACTTGTATTCGACACGCCGAACAACCCAATGTTCGCACTGACATATCGCCCAGTCAACGATATATGGCCTCGTTCACGGTAATCTCACGTTATCCGTGAAGCTCATCACAGAGCCAAAGAGCGACCAGACCTAGTTGAAGTCTCTCCACACGGCAACCACTCTACCAATCACCTCAACGTCATCTGCAGACACGCGAATTGGCTCCATCGTGCTGTTGGCTGGCTGTAGGCGAACGGTTGGCCCTTCTGCGTAGAACTTCTTGAGAGTCGTCTCCTCATCTCGCTTCAATCGCACCGCGGCCATCTCGCCGTCAGCGACAGTCTTCACGCTCTCCATCACCACGAGGTCACCGTCGTCTATCAGGGCGTCGATCATCGACTGTCCCTTCACCTGCAGCGCGTAGAGCTTGCTTCCATCGCCAATAACACTCTGAGGCAGTTCAACATACTCATCGGCCTCTGTGGGCAAGGGAGCGTCCGCACTGGGCAAAGATATTGGCGAGCCAGCAGCGATCAGTCCCAGGATAGGGACCGCAACGCTTTCTACCTCAGGCTGCTTCCGATTCAACAGCTCGAGCCCTCGAGATACATCTGCGTGACGGCGTAGGAAGCCTTTCTCCCTGAGCGCGTTCAGGTTGTAGTCAACAACAGACGTGGAGCTAATCCCACATCCGTTTTGAATATCGCGAACCGTGGGAGGATACCCATTCTCATCCATAAAATTGGAGATGAACTCCAGCATCTTTCGTTGACGATCTGACAGATCTGCCACCGGTCTCTCACTCCCTGTCGACCTCTGTCGACGCTCGGTTGCGACTAAGTGACGATCCACCCTCAAAACTCTTTGAGAACGTCACCAATCCGCACTAATGTTCTCATCCAACCTATGCGGCGATAGCGCATGTGTCAATCACCCCGTGGCAGTACGTCTGAATGAATGTGCGAACGGTCTCTACAAGTCTTTGCATCCCGGTGGATATGTGGCGGTGCTTACGACCTCTCCATTCGTATTCAGGAGCGACGCCTCATCGGGAACACTGTTCGCCCAGATAGCAGCGCCACTCTGGAAGGACAGACCACCGAACCTCGAGTGAACCTCATGTGTATACACCCGCACGGTTTCCCCGGACGCCAGAATAGTTTCAGGGAACTCAAACGACGGCCGACCATCTGCGCTATCGAGGAGTATCCAGCCGGTCAGGTCTGCATCGACTGCACCAGCATTGAGGATCTCAACATACTCATCCGACTCTGTTCTGGGTGCCTCCCCGTCAAAGAAGATGCAAACGATTTCTACGTTTACGACTCCCGATGCGGACAACGCAGTTGGAGCAAGTTCGACTGGAACTGCAATAACCGACGTTGGCGTTGGCGTTGGCGTTGGCAGTAACGGGATCGCACTGGCCGTTGCGGTTGGCAGTACGACTACGTCGGTGGGCTGCGGCGTGGCTGTGGCAACTGGATTGCTGTTGGCGGCACTGGTCGTGAAGTCGCAGTCGCAATGGGTATTGGAGCAACCGTGGAGACTGGAGCAGTGGCGATGGCTACGTCAGCCTCTGCCGTGGGGGTTGCCTCAGGCATCACAGGCGTTGCTCGAGCAAATCCCGAATTAGGTGTCGTTTCGGCGGCATCTGGAGAACCACAAGCGATTGCCAGAATTACCAGGCTACCGACACCAATATCTAACGCAACTCTTCTGAGGCTCCGCATCGATGCAGTTATTGCTGAAATTGATATTCCCACGCTGAGGCCATTATCTACGAATAATAGTCTTGGCATGGCATCTTCAAGATCAGATTATGACTAACTCAAAACCCATATCAAAGAAATCCCGCCTGAGTGGCGGGATTTCTTTGATATGAACTGGCCGTAAGACTTAGTCAGCCTGAGCCTTGGACTGTGAATTCACCAACCGTGAAATCCGGCGTGCAGCGTTGTTCTTGTGAATGACGCCCTTGCTTGCCGCCCTGGCCAGCGCCTTCACCGCTTCATCAACCGATGTCTTTGCCGTATCCGAACTTGCGTCCTCTATGAGGGCCGTTCGAGCGGCAGCTACCCGTGTCCGCGCAGTTGTGCGGTGGGGCTTGTTGACTATCGTCTTGTGTTCTCGGACTCTTCTACTTTTCTTACTTGGCATACCGTCTCAGCCGAAACTCTTTCATCAAAATTCGACGCCACCTGAAGCAGTACTTCAAATGACGTCCCTGTTAGAGGCCCTGTCTTACGATTCCGAAGACACCTCTCACGTTTTCAAGCCGTGAGAATAGCCTGCTCAATTGTTTGCTCCCTGTAGTGTACACCGTGAGAGTGACCGTACAGGTACTGGTATCTTCATCTTCTGTTGACGTAAGTGAATGAATATTGACGGTTTCTTCACCCACCAATGAGGTCAAATCGCGGATGAGCCCAACCCTGTCCCACGCTTCGATCTTGAATCTGGCAGGAATGCGTGATGAAGAATGGCCCCAATCTACCTCAACCAGTCGCTCTGGCTGGTCTTTGCCCCGCAAGTTAGAGCAGAGCGCCCGATGAATGGTCACGCCACGACCACGTGTCAGGTACCCGACGATGTCATCCCCGTAGACAGGGTTGCAACACAGAGCTTCCCTGGTGAGTAGTCCGCTCATTCCCATAACGATAGTGCCTGAAGTTCCGTCGGACTTCTTGAGCGACTTCTCGGGTACGATTTCCGCGACCTCTGGCGCAGCGGACATAAGTTTTGCCACTACCTCGCCTGCGTGCAACTCACCGGATCCAATCAACTCATAGAGATGATTTGGTGATTCATAACCCATCGCCTCAGCCACGTCATCATGGGTCATCTTCTCGTGAAGACGTCGAAGCTGTCGGGACAGGAACTCTCGACCCTGGGTTCGCTGCGACTCCCGCTCCTGACGTCTGAACCACTGGCTAACTTTCGTTTGAGCGCTGGCAGTCTTCAGATATCCAAGGTCCGGGTTCAGCCAATCCAGTCGAGGCTTTCCGGGCCCTTTGCGCTTCTGGATGGTAACCCTGTCGCCGTTGTGCAGCGGCTTGCTTAACCCCGTCAACTTACCGTTCACTATCGCGCCACCAGTCTGGTGCCCCAGGTTGGTGTGGATCTTGTATGCAAAATCTAGCGCTGTTCCACCGGCAGGAAGCTCAACGACGTCTCCGGCGGGCGTATAAACAAAAACCTGATCCTGCAATATGTCTGTTTTTATCTGCTCCAACCACTCGAAGTCCTCGCCATGATCGCGATCAGATTCAAGCAACTGACGAAGCAGAGTCATGCCCTCATCAAACCGATCTGGCGCTTCCCCACCTTCTTTATACAGAGTGTGCGCCGCGATCCCGTTTTCAGAGATATTGTGCATATCAGGCGTACGAATTTGAACTTCTACTGGGAATCCATCCAGCGCTCTTACAGTCGTGTGGAGCGACTGGTACATGTTGTCCTTTGGACTGGCAATATAATCATCAAACTGGCCACCCATTGGCGGCCACACACCATGAATCACGCCTAGCGCCGCGTAACAGTCGCCAACCGATTCCACGAAAATCCGAAGGGCGAACAGATCATGAATGTCGCCCAGCTTCTTGCCCTGAGCGGCGTACCTAACGGCCTTCTGATGGATGCTGTAGATATGCTTGGCGCGTCCGGTTACCTCTGCGTCAATATCAGCCTTTTCAAGCGCCTCCGCCGTTTCAGCTGTCACACGCTCAACGTACTCTTCGCGCTCAGCTCGTTTGCGTTGGAGCAGGCGGGAGAGCGCCCGGAACTCACGGGGCTGGAGATACTTGAAGGACTCATCTTCCAGTCGCCACTTGAGATCCCACATTCCCAGCCGATGCGCCAGCGGCGCGTATATATCCAGAGTTTCTCGCGCGATGGCGATCTGTCTGTGCGGCGGTAGTGCCTTTAGCGTGAGCATGTTGTGGAGTCTGTCAGCCAGCTTGATCACAACAACGCGCACGTCCTTGGCCATTGCCACAAACATCTTGCGCATTGAAGCAGCTCTTGCAGTCGCAAGTGCTGCTTCCCTCTCTGAGGTAGTCTCACCCTCGGTAACCGTTGGAACCGTGCCATCTGGACTCCAGGGCAGCAGGGTACCGTCGGCGTTTAGCTTGGTTACGGAATCAACGAGAGTCGCAACGGTTGGATTAAACCGATCGACCAACTCTTTGTACTCGACATCACAATCTTCCATCGTGTCGTGCAGAAGTCCGGCAGCAACGGTGTCTGGATCCATCCGCAATTGGGCAAGATATTGCCCGGTGGCGATGGGATGTTCAATGAATGGGGAGCCTGACTTACGGCGCTGATCCCGGTGCGCGTGAACGGCGAACTCGAGCGCTTCTGAGATGAATTTACTCTGCTCATCAGTGAAGTTATCGTTCACAATGGTCATCAGATTCGCAGTCAAGCTGGCAGTCTGGCGAGCGCGAGCGCGCCAGTTGTTTGAGGAGTCCGATGTTCTCGTTTGAGTAGCCATCAGTATTGATTCTAGCGCGTTGTGATCAGATAGGGGTTACACAGATCGCCATTTTTGATCGCGTATTAGTCCCCAAAATAGCGCGCTATCTCATCTCTTTCAAACTCAGGCAGGGGACTCAAACGACCGTTTTCAGCAATGCTCAGGCCATCAGACGAGGCTGTCAATTTACCGATTATTTCAGCCTCACGGCCTTCCACCCGCACGGCCTCAACTATGTCTCCAGACCGCGCAGGATCCGCCGCTATCAACAGCGCACCCGACGCGATAAGGCCCCACACATCCAGCCCAAGCGCCTCACAGATCGCGGCTGCTTCTGGATAGATATGAACAGACTCAGCGTTGACGGCCACACCCAATCCGGAAGCGTTGCACACCTCGGCTATGCCAGTAGCAAGGCCGCCTTCCGTTGGGTCGTGCATGGAGTGAACGCCACCAACGGCCATCGCTATGTCGGCATCTTTCACCACGCTGATTCCCGGCTCGTCGAGAAATTTAGCGGCGCGCCCAAGAATCGCCTCGCTCATCCCCAACTCAACAAGCCGATCGGATGCTTGTGCAGCGAGTATCGCCGCGCCTTCAACAGCAATGCCCGATGTCAGGATCAAGTCATCCCCAAATTGGGCACCGGCCGTTGAAATAGCTTCGCCACGTCGCACAGTGCCCAGCATCGCCCCAGAGAGAATTGGCCGTGGAAGGTCCACGGTTATCTCCGTATGTCCCCCAATGAGGCTCACATTGAGTGACTTGCACGCTGACTGAAGCTGTTCAAACACAGCCTCTGGCAGGGACGGGTCGCTGCCCTCCGGTATTAGTAACGTCGCCAGGAACCAACGCGGAGTACCGCCGGTAGCCGCCACATCGTTGGCATTGACCTGTACCGCGTACCAGCCAATCCGGTCAGTGGCGAAGGTGATTGGGTCCATCTTTGCGACGACCAGCTCGGAATCGGGATCGACTACCGCTGCATCTTCACCGGGTCGTGGTCCCAGGACCACGGAGGGATCACCGGATGTGTCGACCTTTTTCAGAAGGCGCGCAAGCAGATCGGCTGGAAGTTTTCCGGCTTTAAGACCGCTCATGATGGAACCCGCCGTGCCAAATTTCTAGCGCCCACTAATTCTGAGGCGGGAATGCGGGGAATTCACGCGCTGAAAGAGCCTCATTGATGATCTTCTGGAATGGGCCAGGCGCTATTCCGTCCTGCCCGTCCCAGAATGCCTGATCGCCTCTAATCACTTCGCTAGTACCAGGGCAGGCATACAGGAAGGACACAGTTCCGGCATCACTAACGAAATCAATCTGGAACAGTGAGGTGCAATCAGACTTATCCGTCAGGTGAGTTTCGCCAGCCAGGGCTTCAAGGGCTATCGCTATCCGGTCCAGGTCATCCACCCTAACGACTTCTACCGGATCAACACCTGGTTGCGGTGCCAGAATCCGAATTGAAGTGACGCCTACTAGATTGGCTGTACTGACCAGATCAAGTGATGGTGAAGATCCCAGGATTGTTGCAGCGGCACATGAGACAACATTTTCGCCCAACGAATCGGCGTGGACTTCAAGCGTAACTCCCTCACCATTCATAACGATTTTCCAGCCGGAAACCTGAGTCTGCGCGTATATCTGGCCGGGTAGTTCGCAGCCCAACCCCGTGGTTGGCCAGGTCTCCGGGTCCTGAGACAGCACGGTGATATCAGACGGTGCCAGGCCCAACTCTGAGGCGGCCAATGACATGGCCTTAGCCCGTGCTCGTGACGGGGAGCTGGGGGTTGGGCTTGGCGTGGGTGGTCTTGGTGTTGCTGTTGCGGTTGGCTGAGGTGCAGCGGTGGCCGTCGGAGCAAGAGTGGGGACCGCCGTGGGAGCTGCTGTCGGGTCAGGGACTGAGGTGGCGGTGATCCCCGAAGCGGTTGCCTCAGACATTGCCGTTGGAACTGGGGTGGGATCACCATCTCCACCTCTACAGGCGACAGCCAAAACAATCAGCATCGCGGGGATCAAAAGCATCAAGCGTCTAGAAAATCGGAGATTCACTACCAGGTCTCGTTTCTGTTGCTCGACTTTTTCGGCTTTTGATTTAGTTAGCAGGTAGTGCCAACAGTGCAATTCTAGCGTCGCTGGCATGGAACTTCCTCAAGACCGCAGACCATAAACGATGCATGCTGCCAGTCAGATCGTCTAGCGACCGACCGCCAGAGCCGTCTGGATAGCCTCAATCTGGATATCCGGAGTTGGGGTAACTTCCAGCATTCTGCCTTCAACGTTGATGGTGATCTTCTCAACCGTCCGGAATTCAAATTCGAAACCTTCGGGCGCGTCTTCCACCAGCAGGAACACGGCCTCCGTCAATTCCTGATCACACTCGCCGGTTGCATCTTGAAATACGTTTATCCGAACCACGTTGGGGTCGATTAGCCACTCGACAGTGTCGACCGTAACAGTGAAATCGCAGCCCGTCTGAGTGAATACGGTTCCTACGAGATCCTCTGCGTCCCAGTCGATCTCGTCTTCATCAATGAGGATTGCTGAGTCGTAATCCACTTCTATCGCTTGCGCTTCTGTCTCTTCGACTACAACGACAAGTTCGCCCTCGAAGCGTGCTGGATCCAGGATCTGCCCCAGTTCGGCCAATTCCGTGTAGAGAAGAGTCTGAGGAACTGAATCGCAAAACGCGCCGTTCCCGCCTATCGCGTCGGCGTGATATTCGTACCGAATTCCCTCGTGAATAAAACCGGCCACCACACCCGGAAGGTTGTAGTTGCCGTCATACAACTCTGGCGGGGGCAGGCATCCGGGTTCCCTCTTTGTGAATGGCCTACCTTCAATGCTATCCAGTCTGAGGTCTGGAGCAGAACTGCCAGTTCGAATTTCCAACGCTTTCCGTGCCCGGTCAACGATTACTACTTCCAGTTCAAACTCATCTGCGGGCAGTGCGCCAGGTGGGACCGCCGTTGGAGTTGGTCCGGGTGTAGCCGTAGGAGAGGGTGAATAGAAGTCATCGCATGCCATTGCAAACAAAAAAAGAAGGCAGGCAAAAGTGCGGCGACGAGCCGGGGCGCTTGAAATTTAGGAATTAGGTGCATGCTTCTGTGGGCCAATAGGTCACGTAGCAGTCCGCTTCTCAGGATAGCTGACTGATCTGATTAAAACCTCGCAGAAACGTTACGGGTTCAACCTGCTTATGACATGCTGAGCAAGACACCGCAAACGAACCACATGGTCAAACTCATATGAGAGATGTAAAACGTACATACGAATTTCTTTATTCGTACACATGACAAGCGCACACACCTTTGATCTGGCTGAGTGACTACAAGTATGATTCACGATGGTAAATGATGGATTTATGAGGAAGCCAATACACCTCTTGTTATTCCTGGCCCGATTGGTATATATTCTATTTTTAGAGGCGTTCAAAACGTATGCACGAGTGGGTTGTCCAGTGTGTACGAACACGATGTGACTGGCGCATTTACAACTAACCGCCAGTCTCCAAACCCAGGCGCAGAGGTTTCAATTCGAATGGGCATTTCATCGCCGACCTTTCGGCGAGCAGTCACCGCGGCTCTATTTTTCGCGGTGGTATCGGTATCCGTAGCCTGTGGCGACAGTGATGACGCGTCATCCAATGAGCTGATCATTTACTCCGGTCGGAGCGAGTCACTTGTTGATCCAATTCTCAAGCGATTCGAGGAAGCATCTGGAGTCGAGGTCAAGATCCGGTATGGCAGCACAGGTGCTCTGGCAGCAACGTTGCTTGAAGAAGGTGACCGAACCCCGGCAGACGTATTTTTCGCCCAGGACCCCGGTGGGCTAGGGGCGATAAGCGGAATGCTCAACCCAATCTCATCCGATGTTCTCAACCTTGCCCCCGAATGGGCACGCTCCCCAGATGGCACATGGGTTGGAACATCAGGCCGAGCCCGTGTTGTGGTCTACAACACAGACAGTCTCACTATCGACGATCTGCCCACCAACATTGAAGGGTTTACAGACCCTATGTGGAAAGGCCGCATTGGCTGGCCTCCAACCAACGGCTCGTTCCAGGCAATGGTGACCGGAATGAGGATCATATGGGGCGAAGAGAAAACCCGGAACTGGCTTGACGGCATCATGGCCAACGACCCCGTGATCTACGCCAAGAACACACCCACCGTGCAGGCGGTGGCTGATGGCGAAGTGGAGGTTGGGTTCGTAAACCACTACTACCTCCACCGCTTCCTGGCAGAACAGGGTGATGGCTTTGCCGCACGCAACTACTACCTCCCTGACGGCGGTCCTGGCTCAGTGGTCCTCGTGGCAGGTGTAGGCGTAATCGACGCCGATAGTCCCGCTGAAGATTTCATAGAGTTCCTGCTCTCAGAGGAGAGCCAGCAATATTTCGCCGACGAGACTTACGAGCACCCGCTCATCGACGGCGTAGCCACTCAGCCGGGGATCCCAGATATCGACAACCTTTCTAGGCCAACGATAGACATCTCAGACCTGGGTGACCTTGAGAACACGCAGAAGCTGCTCAGAGACACCGGGGCTCTTCCTTAGATAGCTACGAATCAATTTCTGACGGGGCAGGGGGCAGGTTCGAAACCTGCCCCCTGCCCCGCCGCAATAGAAACAAGCAAATAGCCAGGTTGAGTTGACGTCGCTGCGCATGCAGACAGGCTTCCAGCTCGGGGCCATTCGGCCTCGCGGTGGATTCACGCTGCTCCATTTAGTTGGCATCGCAATTGCGGCGCTGGTCTTGCTCCCCATCATCTACCTTGCGATCCGTACCTTCTCTGCTGACGCTTCAGCCGCCGACCTGATATTTCGGCAGCGCACAGCGGAGATTCTTTTCCGATCGATACTGCTCGTCGGACTCGTCACCGCAGGTTCGATTTCGATCGCCGTCCCGATGGCATGGCTGACGCTTCGCACCAACCTACCGTTGCGTAACCTATGGACCGTTGGCGCTGTCCTGCCGTTGGTCATCCCCAGCTTCATCGGCGCATTTGTAGCAGTGATAGCGCTCAGCCCGCGCGGCATGCTGCAAGATCTGCTGGACGTGCTATTCAGTGTCGAGCGAATCCCTGACATCTTCGGTCTACCCGGCGCCACACTGGTGCTGGTGCTACTGACATTCCCGTACGTATTTATTCTGGTGCGTGCGTCGCTCCGGCGCATGGATCCCGCGCTGGAAGAGATGTCACGCAATCTTGGTCACGGCGGCTTTGCAACCTTCAGGTACGTAACATTCCCACTCCTCAAGCCTGCAATTTCCGCCGGTGCTGTTCTCACAGCACTCTACACACTGAGCGACTTCGGAGCCGTCTCTTTACTACGATACGAAACGTTCACGTGGGCGATATTCGTCCAATATGACACCGCATTTGATCGTTCGATTGCCGCGGCTCTATCGCTGGTGCTCGTTGCTGTTGCGCTTGGCATACTGGCAATTGATATCGCATCCCGCGGCCAGGGCAGATACCACCGCTCGACCGTTGGATCAGTGCGCCCAACTCGACCAATCGAGCTTGGGCGATGGCGCTGGCCAGCGCTGGCGTTCGTCTCCGTTGTGGTTGCGCTCAGTCTGATCGCGCCACTTGGCGTCGTCACGTACTGGGTAATCCGCGGAGTTGCGCGAGGCGAAGAGGTCGGTTTGGATTGGACCGCCTTCGCAAACTCACTTCAGGCCGGTGGACTTGCAGCACTGTTCACTACGCTTGCGGCGATTCCCGTGGCGATACTTGCGGTGCGACATCGCGACCTGCTTAGCCTCAGTATCGAGCGCGCAAGTTATCTCGGATTTGGTCTACCAGGAATTGTCGTAGCACTGGCGCTGGTGTTCTTCGGCATCAACGTCTTCACACCCATCTACCAGACCCGTTCCCTCCTTGTGGTCGCCTATGTGATCCTTTTCCTACCAGCGGCGATCAGTGCGATCAGGGCATCTCTCATGCAGGTGAACCCCCGTATTGAAGAAGCCGCCCGCGGCCTGGGCAAGAATTCATGGCACGTAGGATTTCGAATCACACTTCCACTGGTCATGCCCGGCGTTCTCGCGGGAGCGGCTACCGTGTTCCTTCTCACAATGAAAGAGCTACCGGCCACGCTGATCCTGGGGCCGATTGGCTTCCAGACGTTGGCCACAGACATCTGGGGCTTCACTGAAGAAGCGTTCTTCGCCAAAGCTGCGGTGCCCGCGCTGGTGCTGATACTGTCATCAGGCATCCCCACCGCGTTCCTGCTGTTCAGGGACGCCCAACTCTCATCGTCCAATTCTCCTGAAGACCCAACAGACACAACAAGCTAATGGCCACCGCCCGCAATCTCAACCCCAGCGGTCTCAATAAAGATGATCCGCTCCTGGAAATGAGCGACGTATGCGTCACGTATCCCGGTGCGGCCAGCCCTGCTCTGGATAATTTGAGCCTTGCCGTTCGACCGGGCGAGTTCCTGACTATTCTGGGCCAGAGCGGCTCTGGCAAAACCACAGCGCTCAGGGCAATTGCCGGATTCGAGCGCATTGAAAGCGGCCATCTTTCCATCGGCGGGCAGATATTTGCTGATGCAAGGACTCACGTCAAACCTGAAAGTCGCCGCGTAGGGATGGTGTTCCAGGACTACGCTCTGTTCCCACACCTCTCTGTGATGGACAACGTCGCATTTGGCGTTCCAGACGCTGCTTCGAGTGGAAAAGCCAGTATCACTCAGGCGCTGGAGATGGTTGGCCTTGGCGGGTATGAGAGCCGATTTCCGCATGAACTTTCAGGTGGTCAACAACAACGAGTTGCGCTGGCCCGATCACTGGCACCAGACCCGGTAATTCTCCTCCTGGATGAGCCATTTTCGAATCTGGATCGCCAACTTCGCGGAACGCTGCGGCGAGACGTCCGCGAGATAGTCGAGAGCCACGGCACGACCGCCATTCTGGTGACGCACGACCGAGAAGAAGCGCTGGGGATGGCAGATCGCGTCGCCATTATGCAATCCGGGCGCGTGCTACAAGTCGGCAAGCCGAACGACCTGTACTCCGGGGCAAATAGCTCTGAGGTGGCACAGCTGATTGCGCCGTCCAACACAGTACGCGGAAGAATCGCCGGGCCGTACGTGGACACCGAAGCTGGCCGCTTTCGATACCGATCTCCCAATGGCCCGCTCGGCAACGGGGTGTTCGTAGACGCAGTACTGCGTGCACACGACCTTGAGTTGGGACCCTGGGAAGGTGGCGGAGCGATCCGAACTGTCCGCTATCGCGAATACCAGGGTGAGTTCACTGAGTACGGCATTGAGTTGCCATCTCTGCGCCAAATATACGTCCGACGTCGATCCATCGCACCACTGGAAATTGGCACACGCGTAATGATTACCGCTCCGTTTGATCGCCCGGTTCTGGTGTTTCCAGAGCAGCCCTAGCGCGCTCTTGAATCTGGGACTGACGCAGCCTCGCAGCAACCCTTCCTGGCTGCTCCAATAGCAGAACTATAGGTATCGCCAAAGTCAAAACCGCTGCCAGAACCAGGAACCCCGGCCTGTAGGTATCCGTCATATCAAATGTCAAACCAACGGCCACCGGTCCAATGGCGGAGAATCCTGCACTTACGGTGCTAGTGATGCCCACCACCGAAGCGTAATTACGGCGCCCAAAGTAGTCGGCCAGCATGGAAAGGCGAAGCGGAATTGATGAGCCAAACCCAATTCCAAACCCTAGAGCGAAAATAGGTAGCGTCAAAAATAATGGCAGGGTATACCCAAATATTTCAGCGTGGGTCAGAGCCAGTGCGAAGGTGCCAATAGATTGGATGGCAAATGAGCCCGCGAAAAGCAGTCGATTATCGAACCGAGTGCTGAGGGTGCCTATTCCTAGCCTGCCAGCGAAATCGCCGACCGCTACCATTCCAATAGCAACGCCAGCGAGCTTCAGACTAACGTCAAATGATTCCAACGCGGTGATGTGGAGCAGGTTGGTTGATGAGACCAGTTGACCGAAGCTCGCTGCGATTGAAAACTGCCAGAAAAACGGTGTTTTCATCACCTGCCGAACTGTGAAATCGGGTTCTCGGATCACGACCGGTCGGCCAGTCGCTTCATCGATTGCAGCCACACCGTCTGGCATCTGTCCGTAGTCTTCAGGGCGAGTTCGCATGAAGTATGAGGCTGGGAAGCCCACAATCCAGAAACCCACGCCAACCGACAGCAGCACGTCACGCCATCCCCAGGTATCGATGGATAGAACGAGAACCGGAACGAGGAATCCACCGACGCCGGTGCAGGCCATGAGGATTGCCAGTGCCTTTGACCGTTTTTTCACGAACCAGTTGCTCACCGTGGAGACAAGAACAATAAAAGTGCCAAACGACATTCCAACCGTCAGCAGAGCCATCGTTGCGTAGAACTGCCAGAGCGACTGAACCTGGCTCATCAGGATGAATGCCGTTCCCGTTATGGCAATTCCCACTGCCATCACCCTTCGCGGTCCAAACCTATTGATGATCATCCCCACAAAAGGGGAGATCATCCCGCCCTCGGTACGCTGCAACGACATCGCTCCGGCGGTTGCCCCAGCGCTCCAGCCAAACGTATCGACTATCGGCCCAAAGAATGCGGCGAACCCACGCCAGAATGTGGCTGAGGCATAACCCTGCACCACCCCACCCGCAGCAACAATCCACCAACCGTAGAAGACTCCTCGCACGCTAAGAAGCCTCCGAGCTACCGTCCAGGACCTTGTTGAAGAATGGCCCCACAGCATCTGCGAACCCGACTGGATTATCGCCGGGAACCAGATGTGCTGCCTTCTCAACAACGGCTAGTTCCGCAGTGGACACGCGATCAAGCACTGCCTGCGCAGCCTCCGGCGTCAAGACATCGCTCTTTACCCCCCGAACCAAGAGCATTGGGCAAGCAACCCTGTCCATGAAAGTCCACAGATACTCGGTCGTGAACGTTGGATCTTTCGGCCGTGGCTGGCGCAGAACTCTGTCGTACTTCCACGTCCACCTGCCGTTGGGAAGCTCTTTCGCCGCGCGCCTCACGCTACCTCGAATTTGCTCGATAGGCCGAAGCTTCCGTGTATATCCCGCAACATGGTTGACCAGATCATCGAAGGAGTCCCACTCATCCTCTCCCTGCACGAAGTCTCGTATTCGCGACGAACCGCTAAGGTTTAGATCTGGCGCAGCGTCCACCACCACCAGTGAGCGAACGACCGATGGGTGGTCCGCTGCGTATACAAAGGCAACCCTGCCGCCCAGTGAAAGACCACAAATACTGAGGTCTGTCAGCCCCAGTGCATCTACAAAGAGGGCGATGTCAGCAACGTATTCAGAAAGTAGATAACTTCCGTCTGTAGACCAGTCGGTGTCACCGTGGCCTCTCAGATCTACAGAAATAACGTGGAACCGATCTCGGAGACCCAGTGCAGCAAAGTCGAATGAATGGGCCTGCTGAGCAAAGCCGTGAATAAAGAGAAGATGGGGCAAGTGCTTGTTGCCCCAATCAAGGTAATGAAACTTGAAACCGTTGACTGAAACTTCCTCGTCTGTTGGCTCAGCCGGCGCCGTAATGGTTAGCCCGGCTGACTTTGCTGCCTCCAGCAACGGCATGCCATACATAGAAGCTGTGCCGGATTTCTCTTCGCTATTTGACTGTGACAATATGACTCCTGGCGGTAATTGTGCCTAAGCATATTCCCTCCGAGAAAGATGGTGTGGCGTTTCGAAGCCTCACGATCGCGATTTCAACTCTCTTTCTTATTGTCGCGTGCAGCAATCATCGTGATGGATCGATAACCGTCCCCATTACCGCACCCACCCAGATCATTCCCACTGCGACGCCTACCGTAACTCAGGTAGCACCAACCGTTGCCCCACTTCCCACGTCGACCGTCGTTCCGCTTCCCCCCCAGACTCCCTCTAAAGATGAGCTGGACCGCGCCCGGCTACTGATGCTCCAGTCATTCGACTTCTTCACCGGCCCGAACATCGTGGCAATTCAGGCGGCGGGGGAACTGGGTCTCCAGCAATCGATCATTCCCCTCATCGAGTTAACTCGTTTCGTTTTCGAGGATCACAGCATCAACGAGCTTGGGCGTGTGCTTCAGGAGTTCACAGGCGAGTCAATCGGGGGCTCAGAGTGGGCTAAATGGTACCAGTGGCTGGGCGATCACCCAGAACTGAAACCGCTGCCTGGCTACGTGACGGGGAAGGGCGATATCTACTCGCAGATCGACGATCGATTCGCATCGTTCTTTGTGGAATCAGATGACCGCCGCATCCCAATGTGGGCAATTCAGTGGGGCGGCGTGGCTCGTGATGGCATACCGCCGCTGGAGGACCCCTCGGTGATCAGAGGCGACGAAATCTCATACCTGGAGCCAGACGACCCCGTCTTCGGCGCGGTGGTAAACGGCGAGGCACGCGCCTATCCGTGGCGACACATGGCATTCCACGAACTGGCGAACGACGTCATTCAGGGCAAACCTGTAACCGTGGTGTTCTGAACGCTTTGCGGCACGGGCGTCATGTATGACGCCGAGACTGACGGCACAGTACGGAGCTTTGGAACATCCGGCTTCCTCTTCAACTCCAACAAGCTCATGTACGACCGCGCAACGCTATCGCTATGGCACTCCCTCACCGGCGAGCCAGTCGTCGGAAAGCTCGCCAACTCCGAGCTTGAATTAGAGCTGCTACCACTGGTTCTGACCACGTGGGAAGAGTGGCTGTCAGAGAATCCGGACACAACAGTGCTAACGGAAGATCAGGGCTTCCCAAGGCGGTATCGCCACCCAGAAAACCAGGGGGCCATCTACTACAACTATTTCCACAGCCCAGACGTGATGTTCCCCTCGTACTTGACCGACGACCGAAGAATCGAAAAAGACCGCGTACTGGCACTAAAATTCTTCGGCGCAGCATCCGCCTACCCCATCGAAACACTGGCCGAAGAGCTCGTCGTGAACGATGTCGTAGGCCCGCAAGAAGTCATGATTGTCTCCGAGCCCCAGTCAAAGGCAGCACGCGCGTACGACCGCGGAGGCCACACCTTCAGCCCCACCGATAACCCGCGTCAGGTGGTCGATGAAAACAACGATCTGTGGCAACTCACAGAAACAGATTTGTTCAAGATCGGTGACGAGACGCAAAAGCTGGAACGCCTGCCATCGCATGAGTCATTCTGGTTTGGCTGGTACGCCTTCAACCCACAGACGAAGCTGTACGGGAGCTGATCTACCTCCTCGCCCCCCGGGAGAGGATTGAGGTGAGGGGGCTATTGCGTCTTACGCAGCACTTCAACCGCCAGAGCAGCCCCCTCATCCCAATCCTCTCCCGGTGGGAGAAGGGGCAAACCCAAGGCCTGCGTATCTGGCATCATTGCCGTATGCCAGATAATCCAGATAACAACAAACTCCTCGGCGGCCGAGGCTACCTTCGCCAGAAACTCCAATTTGACCACCAACTTGAGATGGTCATCTCACTTGATAATCCAGCACCTGTAAGCCCCACTCCCGACGGATACGCTCTGCGCCAGTTTCGCCCCGGCGAGGACGATGCGAAGTACAACACCTGCTACGGGCTAGCATTCGAGTCGCGCGAAATCATCCCGTGGATCATCTCGAACCAGCTCGATGGTGGCTTCTACGTCGTAGAGCATCTCGAATCCGGGGCGCTGGTGACATCGTCCATCGCCCAGAAGATGCAGCCACCACGATGGCCAGACGGCGGCTCACTCGGCTGGCTCATCACCGATCCTGAGCACGCCGGCAAAGGACTGGGAACACCCTGGTCGTCACCGCCGTGGATCACCGCCTCCACTCCGATGGGTTCGAAAAGGCCTACCTGTCCACTGACGACTTCCGACTGCCGCCATCTCCATCTACCTGAAGCAAGGCTGGAAACCCCGCCTGCACGCAGACGATATGGAGGCAAGATGGCGAGATATCTTCGCGACCCTGGGCCGAGGGTTTGATGTGGGTGATGCAGTGGCTGGCTAGCGGTATCCGAACAACCGCTGTATTCCCATTTTTATGGGAATACGGGCCCCGCGAGCGCGCAGTAGCGCGCTCGCGGGGCCAATGAAGATGGGAGGCTAGCGATGGGCGTGTGTGACATTCCCAAGACACTACGCCTACCCATGCGGTCGGCCAGGACTACCCGTTTGGGAACTGAGGGAGCGACATCAGAGGCGATACCGTACCCACAAGGCTTCGGTCGATGCTGGCCACGTTCTGATTCCCGCACAGCCCCATAGTCGACTCGAGCTCGTCACGGAGTATCCCCAGCAGGTCCTTCAGCCCCTCTTCACCGCTCGCGGCCAGTCCCCAGAATATGGGGCGGCCGA
>Ga0114993_10002609_pt1 | contig 19526 bp, 15 predicted proteins | sample ArcticOcean_MG_C_FD_87042 | JGI IMG/M metagenome (GOLD analysis project Ga0114993, IMG submission 87042) | Marine microbial communities from western Arctic Ocean - ArcticOcean_MG_CB2_150 | ecosystem: Environmental > Aquatic > Marine > Oceanic | place: Arctic Ocean: Canada Basin | collected...
ACTATCTAAAATAATTATAAAAATATTTTGTAATATAGAAAAACACATTAACTTTGCCATCTGAATAGCTAAAAAAATAAAGATATGCCAAAAAGAACATTTCAACCTTCTAATAGAAAGAGGAAAAATAAACATGGTTTTATGGATCGTATGTCATCTGCTAATGGTCAAAGAGTAGTTTCAAGGAGAAGATCTAAGGGAAGAACCAGATTAACAGTGTCTGATGAAATGGGTCATAAATAATATCAATCAAAAAATTAAAATATAAGTGTTGCCTTTGCAGCACTTTTTTTTTGATTTTTTTATAAAATTATAAATTACTTTAAGTATTTCCATGAACAAAAAATGTAAATTCGCAATAATCAAATTAAGATAATGCCAAAAAATAATTCAATAAAATCAGTTTTAATTATTGGTAGTGGACCAATAGTAATTGGACAAGCTTGCGAGTTTGACTACTCAGGATCTCAAGCAGCCCGTTCATTAAGAGAAGAGGGAATAGAGGTGTCTCTTATTAATTCCAACCCAGCAACAATTATGACGGATAAGGTTGTTGCTGATCATGTGTACTTAAAACCCTTGACACCACAGTCAATTATAGCAATATTAGAAGAAAGAAATGTTGATGCTGTTCTTCCAACTATGGGAGGTCAGACGGCATTAAATTTATGTATAGATGTTGATGAGAAAGGGATATGGAAGAAATTTAATGTAGATATTATAGGTGTAGATATTAAAGCTATTCATATTACTGAAGATAGAGAGCAATTTCGAAAATTAATGAAAAAGATAGATATTTCTGTTGCTCCAGCTAAGATTGCTACTTCTTTTCTACAAGGAAAAGAGATTGCACAAGAGTTTGGATTTCCATTAGTTATTAGACCATCTTTTACTTTAGGAGGAACTGGTGCTTCTTTTGTTCATACAAAAGAAGAATTTGAAGATTTATTATCTAAAGGATTACATGCTTCACCTATTCATGAAGTACTTATTGATAAGGCTGTAATAGGATGGAAGGAATATGAGCTTGAACTTCTACGTGATGATAATGATAATGTTATAATTATATGTAATATAGAAAATTTTGACCCTATGGGTATTCATACTGGAGATTCAATCACTATTGCTCCTGCTATGACTTTATCTGACACAACATATCAGAAGATGAGAAGTTTAGCTATTAAAATGATGCGTTCAATTGGGGAGTTTGCTGGAGGTTGTAATGTTCAGTTTGCTGTAAGCCCTGATGAAAATGAGGACATTATTGCAATTGAGATTAACCCTCGAGTTTCTAGATCATCTGCCCTAGCATCAAAGGCAACTGGTTATCCAATTGCTAAGATAGCTTCTAAATTAGCGATTGGGTATACTCTTGATGAGTTAGATAATCAGATTACTAAAAATACCTCTGCATGTTTTGAACCTACTTTAGATTATGTTGTAGTAAAGATTCCTAGATGGAATTTTGGTAAATTTAAAGGATCAGATACCACTCTAGGCTTACAAATGAAATCTGTAGGAGAAGTAATGGCAATTGGACGTTCTTTTCAGGAAGCATTACAAAAAGGATGTCAATCATTAGAAATTGGAAGAAATGGTTTAGGAGCTGATGGAAAAGAAATAACAAATAAAGATGAGATTCTAAGTAGATTAAAATTTGCAAGTAGTGATAGAGTTTTTAGAATTTATGATGCATTTAGAATTGGAGTTCCATTACAGAGAATTCATGACATTACAAGGATTGATTTTTGGTTTTTACGTCAAATTGAAGAACTAGTTGTTTTTGAGAATGAGGTTAAAAATTATTCAATTAATACAATTTCTACTGACTTACTATTAGAAGCAAAGATGAAGGGCTTTGCTGATCGACAAATAGCTCATTTATTAAGATGTCTTGAAAGTGAAGTTTTTAATCATAGAAAATCATTAAATATTAATAGAGTCTATAAGTTAGTTGATACTTGTGCTGCTGAATTTACTGCTAAAACTCCTTATTATTATTCTACTTTTGAGATGGATCAAGAGGTTAATGGTAAAAGATTTTCAGAAAATGAAAGTATATCTTCATCTAAAGAAAAGATAATTGTCTTAGGTTCTGGACCAAATAGAATTGGTCAAGGAATTGAATTTGATTATTCTTGCGTACATGGTGTTTTAGCAGCCAAAGAGTGTGGCTATGAAACAATAATGATTAATTGTAATCCAGAAACAGTATCAACTGATTTTGACACTGCAGATAAGTTGTATTTTGAGCCTGTTTTTTGGGAGCATATATATGATATTATTCTCCATGAAAAACCTAAAGGTGTTATTGTACAGTTGGGTGGTCAAACAGCATTAAAGTTAGCTGAAAAGTTAGAACGTTATGATATTAAAATAATGGGGACTTCTTATAATGCATTAGATGTTGCTGAAGATAGAGGTCGTTTCTCAGAATTGTTATCAAAGAATAATATTCCATTTCCAAAGTTTGCTATTGCTCAGACTCCTGAAGAAGCTATAAGTATTTCTAAAGATTTAGACTTTCCTATTTTAGTTAGACCTTCATATGTTCTTGGAGGTGAAGGAATGAAAATAGTTATTAATGAAGATGAGTTGGAAGAGCATGTTATTAATTTATTAAAAGACATTCCTGGAAACAGGCTCTTACTGGATCATTATTTAGAGAATGCTATTGAAGCTGAGGCAGATGCTATTTGTGACGGAGAAAATGTCTATATCATTGGAATTATGGAGCATATTGAACCTTGTGGAATTCATTCTGGGGACTCCTATGCAGTTCTACCTACCTTTGATTTAAGTGATAATGTTCGTCAACAGATGATAGATATAACTAATAAAATTGCTATTTCTTTAGAAACTGTTGGGCTTATCAATATTCAGTTTGCAATAAAAGATGAGGTTGTTTATGTTATTGAAGCTAATCCAAGAGCTTCTAGAACAGTTCCGTTTATTTCTAAGGCTTATGATGAACCTTATGTTAATTATGCTGCTAAAGTCATGCTAGGACAAAATAAAGTAACAGATTTTGAGTTTAATCCTAAGAAAAAAGGATATGCAATTAAAGTGCCAGTATTTTCATTCAATAAATTCCCTAATGTTAATAAAGAACTAGGGCCTGAGATGAAATCAACTGGTGAGAGTATATACTTTATTGATGATTTAATGGATGACTATTTTTTAAAGGTATATTCTGAAAGAAATTTATATTTAAGTAAATAACATGAAGGTTTTAGCGTTTTTGTTTTGGTTTTTCTTTATTTTATATATTTTAAAATTTTTATTCAGAATTTTTGTTCCTATTTTAATGTCAAGATTTATAAAAAAAACATCTCAACGTTTTGAACATCAGTTCAATCAAAATAGTAATACAAGAAAAGATGAAGAAGGAAAGGTTTCAATTGATAAAAATACTTCAACAGATTCAAATAAAAAATCTGATAATATTGGAGATTATGTTGATTTTGAAGAGGTTGATGACTAAATAATAATATTATGAATTTTAATGATGCTAAACCACATATTCTTGTTCTTTTACTTTTTGTAGCTATATCATTTATTTATTTCTCTCCAGTTCTTGAAGGTAAAATGTTAGATCAGCATGATATTAAGACCTATAAGGGTATGTCTAAGGAGATTAAAGACTTTAGAGATAATACTGGAAATGAAGCGTTATGGACAAACTCTATGTTCTCTGGTATGCCTGCTTATCAAATATCTGTAAAATACAAGAAGAATCTTATTCAGTATGTTGATAAAGTATTAACTTTAAATCTTCCTCGCCCTGTTAATTTATTGTTTCTATATCTTGTAGGTTTTTATATTTTGCTATTAACTCTAAAGATTGATTACAGGATAGCATTTATTGGTGCTATTGCCTTTGCCTTTTCTTCATATTTTTTCATTATTATTCAAGCTGGTCACATGAGTAAAGCACATGCAATTGCATATTTTCCTATGGTTGTCGCTTCAGTATTATATACTTATAGAGGACGTGTTTTATTAGGTGGTGCTCTTACTGCACTAACTGTAGCCTTAGAAATATATACTAATCATTTTCAGATAACTTATTATTTAGTATTAGTTCTATTAATTATTGCTTTATTCCAATTATATAAAGATATTAAAAAGAATAATTTACCAGATTTCTTTAAACGTTCTACTATTTTAATTTTAGCAGCTATACTTGCTGCAGGGACTTCATTTACGCGTTTGAAAACAACTTCAGATTATGGTAAAGAAAGTACTAGAGGAAAGTCTGAATTAACTAGTAACATAGATAATAAAACTAAAGGCTTAGATAAGGATTATGCAACTCAATGGAGTTATGGTATTGCTGAGAGCATGACATTACTTATTCCTAATTTTTATGGTGGTAGTAGCTCAAGTAGTGTTTTGTCATTAGATGATTCTAAGACTATCGATTTTCTTAAAAAATTCAAAAACAAGAAATTAGCAAATTCTTTAGCTCAATATAAATCATCTTCATATTGGGGAGATCAACCTATAGTATCAGGTCCAACTTATGCTGGAGCAATTGTTGTATTCCTTTTTATATTGGGTTTATTATTTATTAAATCAGAGTTAAGAATATGGTTGTTATTAGCAACTATTATGTCATTAATGCTTGCTTGGGGAAAGAATTTCATGCCTCTTACTGATTTTTTCCTTGATTATTTTCCTGCTTATAATAAGTTTAGAGCTGTTTCTATGATACTTATTATTGCAGAATTTACTATACCACTATTAGGTTTTATTGCTTTAGATAAATTTTTATCTTCTTCAATTGATGTTAAGGAGAAGAGAAAACCTTTGAAATCAGCATTTTATATCACTGGTGGAATTACATTAATTTTTGCATTATTTCCTTCTGTATTTTTAGATTTTTTATCTGAAAAAGATTTAAATCCAATAGCTTCAGGGATAGTTACTCCTGATGGTTTCTTAGATGCACTTGCATTAGATAGATCTTCTTTACTTTCTTCAGACGCATGGAGATCATTTATTTTTATTGGTTTAACCTTTGGTCTTTTAATGTTATATCTAAAAAGAACTATTAAAGCTCAATATGTAATATTACTTATTGGAGTATTAGTAGTATGTGATATGTGGAATATAGATAAACGTTATCTAAATGAAGATAATTTTGTTAGAAAGAGTAAAATTAAAATACCTTACAAGCCAACTCAAGCAGATAATTTTATTTTAAGCGATAAAGATCCAAATTTTAGGGTCTTTAATACTAGCGTAAGTACATTTAACGATGCTAGTACATCATACTTTCATAAATCTATTGGTGGTTACCACGGAGCTAAACTAAAGAGATATCAAGAATTAATTGAGTTTCATATTTCTAAAGGTAATATGGATGTTCTTAATATGCTTAATACTAAATATTTTATATCTAGAGATGGTAAGCCTCAGTTAAATTCTTCAGCCTTAGGAAATGCATGGTTTGTAAATAACATTAATCTTGTTAAAAATGCAGATGACGAGATTGCTGCATTAAAAGAGTTTGATCCAATTAACACTGCAGTTATAGATACTCGATTTAGTAATTATATAATTGATAGTTTAAATAATTTTTCTTCAATTATAAAATTAGATACATATAAACCGAATTACTTAAAGTATTCCTCAGAATCACTAAATGATGGAATTGCTATTTTTTCAGAGATCTATTATAAGAATGGTTGGAACGCTTATATTGATGGAGTTAAAACTGATTATTTTCGAGCTAATTATGTGCTTAGAGCTTTGAAAATACCTTCTGGAAAACATACTATTGAATTTAAATTTGAGCCTTCAGTTTATTCAACTGGTGAGAATATATCTTTAGCTTCTTCATTAATTTTATTTATCTTATTATTTTTCGTTTCTTACAAGGAGTTTTATAGAAAATGAAAAAAGTTTTAATTATAACCTATTACTGGCCCCCTATGGGTGGAGGAGGTGTTCAGAGATGGTTAAAAACTAGCAAGTATTTAAGAGGTTATAATTGGAATCCTATAATTTGTACAGCAAAAGACCCTGAGACATCAATGTATGATCAAAGTTTAGAAGCTGATATTCCAGAAAATTTAGAAGTTCTAAGAGTTCCAATATGGGAACCTTTTAAATTATATAGGTTATTAACTGGAAGAAAAAAAGAAAAAGTTAATCCTGGATTTCTTAAGAAATCTGATAAAGAAAGCATATTTGAAGGGATTTCTTTATGGATAAGAGGAAATCTTTTTATTCCTGATGCAAAGAGATTTTGGTATAGACCAGCTGTTAGGGGATTATCTAAATATCTAAAAAATAATAAGATTGATACTATTGTCTCCACGGGGCCCCCTCATACAACCCATCTTATTGCAATGCATATTTCAAAGAAATTTAATATCCCATGGCTAGCTGATTTTAGAGACCCATGGACAAAAATTGATTTTTATCATAAATTAAATCTCTCATCAAGATCAGAAAAGATTCATAAGAGTCTTGAATTAAAAGTATTAAAGAATGCTGATGCTATAACAACAGTAAGTGAATCTTGGTCAAATGATTTTTTCAAATTATCAGATAGGAAACCAATAGTTATAAATAATGGATATGATCCTGCTGACTTTATAAATAAACCTATAATTAAGTTAGATGTTAGTTTTTCTATAACTCATGCTGGATCAATGAATGCTGATAGGAATCCAGATATTTTTTGGGAAGCTCTAAATTCTTTAATAAAGGAAGTTTCACGGTTTAAAAATGATTTGAATGTTAAATTAATTGGACCTGTAGATATCTCTGTTATTAAATCAATACAAAAGAATAATTTGAATGATTATGTTACTTATATTGATAATTTAAATCATGATAAGGTAATTGATAATTTAGTATCCTCTCAATTACTCTTTCTTCCACTAAATAATAGTCCTAATGTTAGTGGTATTATACCTGGAAAAACATATGAATATATTGCAGCACAAAGACCAATATTGTGTGTAGGTGATATTAGTGGAGACACAGCAAAGATTTTAAATAAGACAAATGCTGGTTCTGTTGTTGGATTTGATGATAAAGAGCTTATTAGAGAGGAGTTGTTAAGGTTTTACAATCTATATAAGCTTAGAAAGTTAGATGTTGACTCTGATAATTATAAGATTTATAGTAGAAAGGCATTAGCTGCTAAATTTGTTAATGTCTTTGAACAAATTTCTAAATAATGGGTATAGTTAGAAAACAAAGTACAAGAAACTTAATTTACTTATATATAGGTTTGTTGTTTGGCGCAACATCGGTTGTAATTCTATATCCTAATATATTTAATGAAAATCCTCAAAATTTAGGATTGTTACAAATTATTATTGCTTATGCTACTGTTATTTCAACATTTTCTTATTTAGGGTCTCCTAAGGTTCTATTAAGATTCTTCCCTCTGATTGAAAATAAAGACAAATTAATATCACTTGTTTTTTATATTTCCACATTTGGTTTTTTATTATTTGGACTATTTTTTTTCTTTTTTAAAGATTTCATTTTTGCATTTATTGAAGCACCTCAATTATTAATTAATAATTTTTATTTAGTTTTTTTTATGATTATTTATTTGTCATATTATGAAATACTATTTAACCTTTCAAGATCTATATTAAACGCTACCTTTCCTCTTTTCCTGAGTGAAATTTTTAGAAAAGGTACTTCTATAGTTTTATTATTACTTCTTTGGGCTAATTTTATATCATTTAATAATTTTTTAATTCTTTATATCTCTCAATATCTTTTAATGTCAATTCTATTATTTTTTAATATTAGAAAATCATTTAAATTTAGTTTAGTATATAATTTTTCAGGCTTAGATATTGGGGAAATCTTTAAGTATGGGCTCTTTGTTTTAGTTGGAGGTGCCTCAGCAATGCTTGTTTCAAAGTTAGATATGATGATGATAGCTAAATTTTTGTCTTTAGAGCATGTTGCCTTCTATACTATTGCATTCTATATGGGTAATGTTATAGGCGTTCCAGCAAGAGCTATAGGATCAATTTCCGCCCCTTTACTGGCAATTGCATTGAAAGAACATGATATAAAGAAAATCAGTAATTTATATTTGAAATCTTCGTTAAATCAGCTAATTATTGGTAGTTTATTATTTTTATTAGTTTGGTTAAATATTGATGATCTTTTTATGTTACTTCCTGAAAAATTTCAGGGTGGTAAAGTTGTAGTTTTATTTATTGGTTTATCTCAGTTATTTAATATTTCAACAGGAGTTAATGGTCTTATAATAACAAATTCTAAATTTTATTCTTTTGATTTATATGCCAATATTTTCCTGTTATTTTTTACGCTCTTTTCTAATTATATTTTTATTCCTGATTCAAGTCCGCTTTATGATTATGGAATTTATGGTATAAATGGTGCTGCCTTTGCTACATCGCTATCTATTCTCCTGTTTAATCTTATTAAAATGATATTTGTCTATCTAAAACTAAGAATTCAGCCTTTCTCACTTCAAACAATTTACACCATAATTTTGGCATTTTTGATATTTTTTATTGTTTCAGGATTTAATTTTGAATTTCATAATATTATAAATATATTAATTCGAACTTTTTGTGTTCTTATACTTTATATATTATGTATTTATAATTTTAATATTTCTAAAGATTTAAAAGATCTTATTAAAGATTTTATTAACTATAGATAAGTATCCGTTTTAATTATATTACGCTATTTATTCCAATAACCCATCTCATTTGCATAAATTCATTATCATTGGCAGGTGTTCTATTTAAAAATAAAGGAAAGTCTATTCGTAATATTAGGGGCTTAAGATTTGAAGGGTTAAATTTTAAGGTTGTCTCAAATCCTATTCCAGCATCTATTCTAATATCTGTAAAAATATCATTAAAATTATCTCTATTTATTTTTTCATTAGTAATGGTTCCAGCATCAGCAAAGATGTATGAATTTATATTATTTCTCCAAAAATATGGAAGGTAGTTAGAAAAATCTATTTCAGTATTAATAGCACCACCACTGATTCCACTATAGTTATATGATGATATTATACCATTTAATCCTTCAGGAGCTAGATAACCAGAATACCCTCTTAGGTTAAGTCCACCACTAGAGTGAAAATGATTGGTATTAGCACCATATCCAATATATTCATTTGGAATTATTCCATTAGATCTTGTAAATTCATTATTCATAAGTTCTTCATTATTAGCACCAGCTAAATGAAGTTTACTCTCTTTTGCCCAATTATTTCCAGATCCAATTTGTACAAAAAATCTTGTCTTAAGTTTTAATCTATTAATGTTGGTCTTATTAGTATTTGTTAAGCATAGTTTATTATAATCATAGTCAGATCCAAATGATGAGTTATTTGATGTAATGTTAAGTATTCCAGAGCCGTTATTATACTTGTATCTGTGTTCTATGCTCAGATCAAATCGATTATTAAGCTTATTAATATCCCATAGTTCAGGATATAGGATATAGTTATCACCTTTAGTTCGATATAATGAAATAAACTGAATATTAAGCTTTGTTTTCTTATTTAAAGTTGATTTAGATAAGGATAAATTATTCTTGTATAGACCCGATATAAATTGACTATTAGCATAGATCTTTGAATTCTTACTAATTTTATCAAGGTTTGTATTGTAATCTATTTTATAAGAATATAAATCATAATTTTCTGGATTTGAAATTGTCTTGTCTTGTAAAATACCAGTACTTAACCATAATTTTAAATTAAATAGATGATGATGATTTAGATATCCACCTTTTAGGCTAAACCCTAACTTTAACCCATCATATGAGTTCCACCAAATATTTGGCCTATATTTTATTTCGTAATTTCTCCAATCTGGTGTATGATATAGATTATGATCATATTCATATGTTCTTTTAAATATTGAACTATTATCGGGCATATATGTATCTCCTAATCTTGTTGTTGGATCAATAATTACTTCTTTAATACCTGAAGGAATATCTATTTTAACTTCATATTTAGGATTTAGAATATCCCATCCATGCCATTTTGGTAAGATTTTAGCATTTGTTTCTTTAATAAACCAGTTATTTGGAATATGGTAGTCATAAGTTTTTGCATCATTTGCAATTATCCTAAAATCTATTGGCATTTGCATTCTTGATTTTCTTTTAAAGATAATCTCATCTATGCTATCTAATTTTTTCACCTTAACTGAATAGTCTATTCTTTTATCCGAATCTAACCACTGATCAAAGAACCAATTTAAATCAACCTTGGTATACTGAATAATGGCATCTCTAAAATCCTCATTATATGGATGTGCTATTTTCCATGTTTTAAAATAATATTTCATTGCATCCAAGAATAATTTATCTCCAAGAACATATTGCAGATTATATAACATTGTAGCTGTTTTATAATATACTTGTCTATATCCACCTCCATGCCCTAATGCACCATTAAAACAGTCAGAATGTGTTGATATTATTGGATCTTCATTTTTAGTTGCAGACTCTATGTATGCATTATAAACTTCTGAATCAATTGCTTTTGTTGGTTTATGGAATCTTCTTCTGTATTTATTTTTAGGTATATCTTCAATAACATTTTCTCCATCAATTTTTATCATTGCCCAGGCAGTTAAGAATTCTGTAAATCCTTCATCAAGCAGAGCTCTATAGGTTTCATTATTTCCAACTTGACCAAAAAACCAGTTGTGACCAATTTCATGAGCTAATAGATCTCTATATCCAGGATCTACATCACTATCTAATGTAAGCATAGGATATTCCATTCCATCATTAGCATCTGCAACTATCATTTTATGATATGTATACATTCCAAAATCTTCTGAAAATACTCGTATGCATTCAGAAGAAAAATCTGCAGCATTTTGCCATTTGCTTGCATGAGGTTCCTGAACTAGTGAGTAGCAGACTTTATCTTGCCACCAAGACTCTCCAATTCTATATGTAGGGTCAGCAGTAAAAGCAAAATCATGAACATTTTCAGCATGATACTTCCATGTTTTTCTCTCATCCTTGTTATACTCAATAATTGTTGATGGATTAGAGTTAAAAGGTTTTTCTTTAAACTTTTTAATATCAAGTTTGGCTCTTAACTCTTCAGGAAGCATTTTATTTCTATTTAAAAGAAATCCAGTAGCTCCAACAATGAAGTTTGATGCAAAAGTTAGCTCAACATCAAATGCTCCAAAATTGCCGTAAAATTCTTTACCCAAATGTTGATCTGTTGTCCAACCAAACTTTGCATCGTAAACAGAAATTCTTGGATACCAATGTACACCGTTATAGTGTTTATGTCCCCAAGCGTTATATGTAGCCATTCTTCTTCTTACCTCACCACTATCAAAGTAAGTTTTGAAAGATATATTAAATGTAATTTTCTCATTTGGATGAAGTGTTTTGGGTAGATAAACTTTTAGAATAGTATTATCTAATTCTGATTTAACATTTTCTCCATCAATAGTAAATTTTTCAATAATTGTTCCTAACTTCTTAGATTCGTATTTTCCATATTTTGGATTATTACCATTGCTTTTTTGTAATTCATCTAAATATGAATCAGGTTGAAAGGCATTTTGATAAAGATGAAAGAAAACAAAATCTAAGGAATCTAGAGAGTTGTTCCAATAGATTAATTTTTCTTCTCCATTAATGATATCAGTATCTTCATCAATATCAGCTTTTATGTTGTAATAAACATCTTGTTGCCAATATGCTTTATGAGGCATTTTGTTTTTCCAATAATTAGGGTTATCTAAGTTTCTATATGTATTTGGTTTATCTAGTGGATTATAAACTTCTTGAGATAGGATGTTTGTTGTTATAAAGACTAATAATATGAGCAGATAATGTTTCATGTTTTATTTTTTTAATTGTTCTTTAGCATTCAATATACTTGCGTTGAGTTCAAATCCTGTCAGAAGAATTATAGCATTAAAGTATATCCATAGCAGTATAATCATTAATGTTCCGATCGATCCATAAATCTTGTTATATTGTGAAAAGTTATCAATATAGTAACTAAAAGCTATTGAGGTTAAAATGATAAATATTGTTGCAAGAATTGCACCTGGAGAAAAGACTTTTAATTTACTTGTTATAGCTGATCCTAAGTTAAAAATTGTTGTAATTCCAATGAATAACATTGTTATAAGAATAACCCATTTTGCACTATTTAAAATAAAGATTTGATTTGAGCTAATGAATTGGTATTCTATTAGATAGCTGATGGTAGCTTTTCCAAAGATAATTAACAGTATGGTGACAAATACAATTGCTGATAAAATTAGTGTTAATATTATAGATAAGACTTGGTGTTTTATTATTGACTTACTTTCTCGAATATGATATGATGCGTTGAATGCTTGTATAAGAGAACTCATTCCATTTGTCGAGAAATATAATGCTAGTAAAAAACCAATCGACAATAATCCTCCTCTCTGGTTATTAATGATATCTTGTAATGTATCAAAAGTTACTGCATTTGTTGATGGAGGTAATATATTAGATAATATTTCCATTAATGTATCTTGAAATCCATCTATAGGGATATATGCTATAAGTGTAAAGAAAACGATTATTGAAGGAAAGAAAGCAAGAAAAAAATTAAAGGCTAGTGATGAAGCTCTAGTTGTGATAGCGCCTTCTTGTAATCCTTTTATAAAAAGTATTGTAACATCATAAATACTTAACCCTGAAAAACCAAATGGTTTTATATTTTTAAGTAATCTTATAATAAATATATCTTTCATATTGCTTTTAAGCTAAGATCAAAATTCTTGATTGTGTGAGTTAGAGATCCTAATGATATATAGTCAACCCCACATTTTGCATATTCTAGAATATTATCTTCTGTTATACCTCCTGATGATTCTATTTCAGATCTTTTGTTTATAATTTTCACAGCTTCTTTCGTGTCTTTAAAATTAAAATTATCAAGTAATATTCTTTTGATTCCTCCTTCTTTTAATACTTCATTAACTTCATTAATATTTCTAGTTTCAACAATGATATCTAACTTTTTATTTTTATCAAGTAGATATTTTTTTGTTTTTTGTATAGCATTAGTTATACCATTAGAAAAATCAACATGATTGTCCTTTATCATTATCATATCATAAAGCCCATATCTATGGTTATATCCTCCACCTATTTTTACTGCCCATTTTTGTATCTTTCTATTTAGTGGAGTTGTTTTTCTTGTATCTAGAACCTTTGTTGTTGTTGAGGAAATTAAATTACATATGTGTCTTGTTTTACTAGCAATGGCACTCATTTGCTGCATATAGTTAAGAACTAGTCTTTCAGCTAATAGGATCGATCGTGAATTACCTTCTACAATTAGTGCTATATCTCCTTTTTTTACAGTATCCCCATCTTTAATAATTTTTTTGACTTTTAGATTTTTATCAACATAATTAAATGTCAAAATAGCCAACTCAATTCCAGCAATGACACCATTATCTTTTACAATTAAATGAGCGGCGTTTACAGCATTTTCTTCAATACATGCTAATGATGTATAATCACCATCTTTAATATCTTCATTTAAAGATTCTTTAATAAATTTTTCAAGTTCTTTATCTATCATTAAAAGCAAATTATTATTATTGTCAAAAATACAAAATAATGAAGATTGTTATGGTCAGTAGGGAAGACCTCTTATGATTATATTTAAACTGAAATTAATAATGAAAAATATCACCATCAATAAATGAAAATAGTTTTTGCTACTAATAACTCAAATAAACTTGAGGAAATTAGAAATCTTGTTTCTAAAAATATTAATATCATAAGTTTAAGTGATATTAAGTGTATTGAAGAACTTCCGGAGACTCAACTAACACTAGAGGGGAATGCATTGCAAAAAGCAAATTATATTTATTCTAGATATGGTTTTAACTGTTTTGCTGATGATACAGGTCTAGAAATTGATGCCTTAGATGGTGATCCTGGAGTTTTTTCTGCTAGATATGCTGGTTTAAGATGTTTAGCCAAGGATAATATGAATAAAGTTCTTTCCAAACTTAATGGTGTTTCAAATAGAAATGCAAGATTTAGAACTGTTATTGCTTTAATTATTGATGGTAATGAATATCTTTTCAATGGAGAGTGTTTGGGAGAAATAACAACAAATAAAAAAGGATTAGATGGTTTTGGATATGACCCTATTTTCTTACCAGTTAATTCTGAATTGACTTTCGCCCAGATGAGTAAATCTGAAAAAGGTCTTATAAGTCACAGAGGGATTTCAGTAAGGAAGTTGGTAGATTTTTTATCTATAAGAAACTAACTGCATGCTAACTTTTCAATCTTAAATATTAAAAAACTTATGAAAATCTGAGTTCTTTGGTATTAGTTTACTTATATCTCCATTATTCTTTATTATGTCTCTAACAATTGAAGATGAAATATGTGAATATATTGGAAGAGTTGTAATAAGTAGCGTTTCTATTTCTGGAGATAGCTCTCTATTATTTTGAGCAATTGTTTTTTCAAATTTAAAGTCCTTTTCATCTCTAACTCCTCTGATTATGTATTTAGCTTTATGTTCTTTACATAGATCTACCGTAAGGCCCTTATAACTTACAACAGTAACTTTGGACTGATCTAGATATATATTTTGAGTACATTCTATTTTTTTTTCAATAGGATAGAGGTCTTCTTTTAGAGAATTAACACCTATTGCAATAATTATTTCATCAAATAACGGAAGCATTCTATCTACTATAGATTTATGACCATTAGTAAAGGGTGAAAAGGATCCAGGGAATATGGCGGTTTTTTTCATTATCTTGTAAAGATATATATTCTAAAATTATTTATTTTCATAAGCTAAAAAGACTAAAATGTACGTTTCCATATTTTCTTAATTCTATATTTTTATCTTCAAATATTGTATTTTTATCATGTTCTATTATTAAGCAACCATGATCATTTATTAAGTTATCTTGTATAATTAGATCTTTTAATTCTTGATATTTTGAGTAGTTGTATGGAGGATCTACAAATATGATGTCAAATTTATCTTGTGTTTTCTTAATAAATTTGATTGAATCAGACTGGATAGTTTTAATATTAAATTGATATTCATTACTGACCTCTTTAATAAAATTAATGCATTTTACGTTCTTATCAACACTAGTTATTGATGCTGAGCATCGAGATGAGAATTCAAAGCTGATATTACCGGTCCCACTAAATAGATCTAGTATCTTTTTTCCATTTAGGTTATATCTGTTTTCTAAAATATTAAAGAGAGCTTCTTTAGCACGGTCAGTTGTAGGTCTTACTGGTAGGTTTTTTGGTGCACTTATCCTTCTTCCTTTATGATTTCCAGATATTATACGCATAAATGTTGACGGTAAAGGATATTAAAGCAGTGCTCTTCAATGTTATTAAATTCATTACTACAATTTATATCTTTTAATTTATTTCCGTAATTAATATTTCTGATATATTCATATAGAAGTTGAAACTCCGATTCACTTATATTGCCATACACTTCTGTATTGATTTTTTCTGTTGATAAATTCAATTCTTGTATGCAGAATAGTGTGTAAAATAATAGATCCTCTTTAGTGGTAAATTTAAATTTGTTCTGAAAGAGTAATTTGTTATTATTTGTTATTAAGATATTTACAAAACTATCTTTGATATAAAGAGTCATTTTCTTAATATTATAGCGCATCGATAATAGATAGTCAATTAATATAGAGCTTTGAGATTTAATTTTAATATCAGGAATTACATTATTGATTGTTTGGTGTAATGATTTTGGTATTGAATATATATTTTTAATATTACTGTTCTTAAGATTATCTGTTAGGATGATTTCATCTAGATTATGGTTTATAGAAAACACATTCTCTTTATCTTTCTCATTATAGACCTTTTTAGGAACAAGAGTGTTAGGGTAATTAGTTAGTGCAATTGATTTTGATAGAAATTTTTCAGTAATATAATTATCCTTAGTTAATAATATTGTTAGATCTTCTTGGCTATTATAGTTAATGGAATATAAGAGATTACATCTTAGTCTCTTAGGATCTATTATGCAGTATGATAATGACTTTGGACTAAGTTCAATAGAAAGATGGTAGTTGTTCAGAAGATCATTATTAAATGATTTATCTATTACAAGCAGAGTAGAGTTATTCTCCCCAGTTTCCATTTAATGAAGCTTTACTCATTGAACCAACTTTAAGTAAGTTATTTAGATCGTACTTTTTGTTTTCAGCATCTAATCCGGTAAAGACATCACTATTTCTTACTGAAATTTCAAAAACCTGTACAATAACCTTTCCTTGTTCAATTACATTAGCATCTATATTATAAGATTTATTGGTGTGAGGGATAGTTGATAATGAGTGAATATCTAATGGGTATTTTGTATTTCTATTTTTAATATAATTTTCATCAAATACAGATTCCTTAGCTGGAACAAAAAAAGTATCTCTACTTATTAATCCCATTTCTAATGCTTGAGCATCTGAAATTTCTTCTCCATTTATGAGTGTATCATTTTCTCCTTCTGACTTAATAATAGTAATTGAATCATTTTCTAAAAAGTTTAATAATGAATTAAAATTATCAGCATAAAAACTATTCTCTTTTTTATATGCAATCTGTAATGTTCTCAAATCTTTTAGTTTCTGAACATTTTCTGCAATCCTCTCTTTTGCTTGCTTGTTAAACTCAATTTCACTACTAATACTTTTATATACAAAAAAAGCAAGCATAATGTTTAATGGTATTAGTATAAGAGTAATTCTTTTAGCATTCATTTAAATATATTTTTTGTTATGCAAATTTACAATTTTTGATGAAAATATAAGAAATTGTTATTTCTTTGTATAAAAATTTATATTTCATGTTAAGACTATTATCTCTTCTAATATTTAAATTGAATGGCTGGAAAATAATTGATTCGATTAAATATCCATCTAAGTGTTTAGTTATCTCGGCACCACATACTTCAAATTGGGATTTTCTAATAGGTAGATGTTATGGTTATATTCAACAAATCAAGCCTAGGTACTTAATTAAAAGTGAACTTTTTTACCCAATACTTGGTCATATAATAAAATTAAATGGAGGAATACCAGTATATAGAAATAAAAAAAATAATATTGTTGATCAAATTGTTAACCTTTTTAATGAATCTGATAATTTAATATTAGGTATTGCACCAGAAGGAACACGGAAGCCTGTTCTTAAGTGGAAAACTGGTTTTTATCACATAGCTTTAAAGTCTAAAGTTCCTATTATTTTATGTAAGTTAGACTTTAAGAATAAAGAAATAGGTTTGTTTGATCAGCTAAATCCATCAGGGAATTTCGAAAATGATATGAAATATATTGAGAATGCTTTTAGCAATATTTCTGGAAAAATACCTGAAAATTATAATCCGAAAATCTATTAAAATTTATTTAATAAATTGTTTACAACATCTCTTGAAATTATAATTGTTTACTTCCACAATACAATCTAAAAACTATCTTTGTCATTCATAATTTTAATATAACATTTTTATGCAAAACAACAATCAAGTTTCTACTGTTGAACAGGCCCAAGAAATGGGACTGTTGCCAAAGGAATTTAATAAAATAATAGAGGTATTAGGGCGTACACCAAATTTTTGTGAACTAAGTATTTTTGGTGTTATGTGGTCTGAACATTGTTCTTATAAAAACTCTATAACATGGTTAAAGAAACTTCCTAAGGATGGCCCTCATATGCTAGTTGAGGCAGGAGAGGAGAATGCTGGTTTAGTTGATATTGGTGATGGTCTTGCTTGTTGTTTTAAGATTGAATCACACAATCATCCTTCTGCATTAGAGCCCTATCAAGGTGCCGCAACTGGCGTAGGAGGAATTAATAGAGATATATTTACTATGGGGGCTCGACCAATTGCCCAATTAAATTCATTACGTTTTGGTAATATAGAGTTAGATAGAACAAAGTGGTTATTAAAAGGAGTCTCAAAAGGAATTGGCGATTATGGTAATGCTTTTGGAATACCTATTGTTGGTGGAGAAGTTTTTTTTGATGATTGTTATAATACTAATCCTTTAGTTAATGCATTCTCAGCTGGTATTATGAAGAAAGGGGATATGATTTCTGCTACTTCTTCTGGAGTTGGTAATCCTATATTTATTGTTGGCTCTAGAACTGGAAAGGATGGTATTCATGGAGCCTCATTTGCTTCAAAAGACATTACAGAAGACTCTGCTGATGATTTACCTGCTGTACAGGTTGGAGATCCTTTTCAAGAAAAACTTCTTTTAGAAGCTACTCTAGAATTAGCTAAGACAGATGCTATTGTTGGAATGCAAGATATGGGAGCTGCTGGTATAACATGTTCTACTAATGAGATGAGTGCTGCTGGAGAACATGGTATGATGATTAATTTAGATAAAGTACCTATTCGACAAAAGAACATGAAAGATTGGGAGATATTATTATCTGAATCTCAAGAACGTATGTTAGTCGTAGTTGAAAGAGGGAAAGAAGATATTGTTAATGATATATTTGATAAATGGGATCTGTCATGTGAAGAAATTGGAGTTGTTACCGATGGTGATAGAGTTCAATATTATATGTATGAAGAATTGGTTGCTGATGTTCCTTGTTATGATCTTGTTCTTGGTGGGGGAGCACCTGTTTATAATAGAGAATATAGTGAGCCTGAATATTTTAAACGTTTTCAAAAATTTAATATAGATCAGATAGATGAGCCAGAAGATCTAGTTGAAGTAGCTAAATTTTTAGTAGCTAATCAAAATATTGCTTCAAAAAAATGGGTCTATGAACAATATGACTCCATGGTAGGAACAGCTAATATGTCAACTAATTTTCCAACAGACGCAGGCGTTGTTAATCTTAAAGGTTCTAAGAAGGCTTTAGCTATGACTGTTGATTGTAATGCTAGAATGGTAAATGCTAATCCTGAGGAAGGATGCGCTATGGCTGTTGCCGAAGCTGCTAGAAATATAGTATGTTCTGGAGGTAATCCATCTGCCATAACAAATTGTTTGAATTTTGGCAATCCATATAACCCTGAAGTATATTGGCAATTTGTTGGTTCTATAAAAGGTATGACCAAGGCATGTATTAAGTTTAAAACACCTGTAACAGGAGGAAATGTAAGTTTTTACAATCAATCTTCAGTTAATGGAGTTGAGGTACCTGTATTTCCAACCCCAACAATTGGTATGCTAGGAATTATTGAAGATAAAAACCATATAACTAGTTTAGCATTTAATCAGATAGGTTCTTTAATATACTTATTAGGAGAATCAATAAATGATATAAGTTGTTCTGAGTATCTAGCTTCTTATCATAACTTTAATGAGTCATCAACTCCTTCTTTTGATTTGGATAAAGAGTATGAACTACAACAATCAATATCTAAACTAATTAAGAAGAGTTTTATTGAATCTGCTCATGATGTGGCGGATGGTGGTCTTTTCATTACCTTATTAGAAAGCTGTATGAGTAAAAACCTAGGTTTCGCT
>Ga0114993_10002612_pt1 | contig 19509 bp, 6 predicted proteins | sample ArcticOcean_MG_C_FD_87042 | JGI IMG/M metagenome (GOLD analysis project Ga0114993, IMG submission 87042) | Marine microbial communities from western Arctic Ocean - ArcticOcean_MG_CB2_150 | ecosystem: Environmental > Aquatic > Marine > Oceanic | place: Arctic Ocean: Canada Basin | collected...
AATGAAATAATAGATGAACTTGTAAAACAAGGTCAAACATCCGCACAAGCTAAAGGAGCAGCATATTTAACTGTGATGAATGATCCAGTATATTTAAGTTTAATTGAAGAATATGAAGATCTTAATAGTAATAGTGCTTTAGCAGTTATACCAGGTGTTTGGGATGGTTATGATGTTGAAAAAATAGATAATTTTATAGCTTGGGCAAAGGAATCTTTACCTGAACAATTGTATACAAGAGTAGATCACCTGCAGCAGATAGATGAGCTGGGTATTAAACTTAAAGAGGCAAAGTATAAAGTTGGGAGATTCTTGATGCATGGAGAGACAATTTCAGAACTGCAAGGTGAGATATCTGTTGGAAAATATACTCCTCTTAAATATCATGAGGCATTTCATGGGGTATTTAGAATGTTACTTACAGATCAAGAGATTAAACATTATTTAGGATTAGCTAAAAAAGAAGTTAGAGCTAAGATGACAGATGGAGGTATAACGTTAACACACGGTGTAGTTGTTAAAAATGTTAATGATGCACTAAAAGAAATGAGAAAGGTTCATCCTAAGTATGTAGAGATGACAAGAGCAAAACTTGAAGAAACTTTATATGAAGAATATTTAGCTAATCAATTTGATAACTGGAAAATGAATCCTCAATCAGTATCTACTGAGACAAGAAGTTTATTCCAGAAAATAATGGATTTCATTAAACATCTTTTAGGCTACACACGTGAAAAATCTATAAATGATTTATTTAATGAAATAGACTCAGGTGTTTTTAGAACAAAAGCTACTAAGAATAATATGTTTACCAGAGCTGCTGAATCTTCTAGTGGAAATACATATAGAAACAAACCTGTAGCTTTTGCTATTGTTAATATACCAACAGGTGTAATCACTACATCTAGTGTGGACACTAGAACAGGAGAAGAAAGAACAATGGATGTTACATCTTATATTCCTGCAGATGATGCTCAGAGAATGATCTTTACAATAGGTCAATTGTTTATGAATAGAAGAGAAAAGAGTAGTATTGCTGACTCAGCTCTTCTTGATAATACCATTTCTGATTTTGTAAATATGTATAATGTAGCAGATAGAATTGAGTTTTATCAAGAACAAGAAGGTTTTATCCAATTTGCTCCCAAATTAAAAAAATATCATGATGTGTTATCTGAACATCATGGTTTAATAAAAGATGCTGTATTAAATTATATAGGGGCATTTGCAGTAAAAGAAAATGAAAATGATATAGAAGAATCTGAAGAAGCACAAGAGTATGGTTTAAGATCCACTTCACAATATAGTAAGGATCAATCAATGGTTGGTGGTTGGAGTAAACTCAGTGAATGGGTACGCCAATATATTGGACTAACTACATTAACAGAAGTTGATGAATATGGTAATGAGTTTATTAATCCTGAAGCACCCCAACACCTCAGAGAAAGAGTAACAGTTCCTGTTGATTTCATGTTTGTATATAGAGGAATATTAAAATCTGTAAAAAATTCTAGAAATGATCAAGAATTAATAAAGAAGATGGTAATGTTCTCAAGATCAGACAATAAACACACTAGAGCTTTTGTAGATAAATTCTTAAAAGATATAGGATTAACTGAGTCAGAAGTATTATCAGATGATTGGCAATTAGGTGAAAATGTTAAAGATGCAATTAAGTTTCAAAGAGTTGTAAATGCTTTTAGATTATATAGAACCACTAATGCAATAGTACATAGAGATGTTAGAGGAGGAAGAGAATCAGGTATATATTATATGTATGAGGCTAATAGACAAGATGATGAACATTCACAAACAAAAGTTTGGGCTGCTAAATTTATTCAAAAAGCTCCAAGGTTACTTAAAGATTCAGAGTTACAAAGAGAAGTGATTAGAGCACTAGATGATTTAATAGACTTATTAGAAGTGACATCTATTACAGATAGATTAACAACAGAACAATTATCTAAGATAAAGAATTATGATGTTTCAAAAGATGATTCACTTGAAGGAAGAGCAAACTATATTAGCTCTGTACTTAATGAAGCATTAGGAATGAGTCTTAGAAGTGAGTACATTAAATATAGTGTTACAAATAATATAGCAGAAGAAGATAGAACAAATCAACAACAAGCACTTTATACATTAAATAATTATATAGAAGCTGTAGATACTGAAGCAATACGTGAAATTAAAATGTCACTTCAGAAAGGAGAACACTTATATAGAGACTATCAAGAACTATTTGATGAAGAAACAGGAGAAAGTTTAGGATTTGAGAAAGGTGGAGTAAAAGGAAGAATAAGAAAACTTGCAGCAAATAATGCACAGTTTGATGAATCTGTTGGAGAATCAACATTTATGTCAGCAGATAATCATAAAATTTGGAGCAGTCAAGTTCCAACATTTCATTTAGAAACAATTGCTGAAATGAGAGGTAATGAATGGATTAAGAAGATTCAAGATGATGATAATTTCACATATGACTCATTAATAAAAGATGAAAAATTCTTAGAAGCTGTAAGAAGAGGTGAGATAAGACATATTAGATTAAGTGGTCATAAACTAGCACCTTTAGGGATGGATACTGGAGAATTTGAATTAGGTTCTGGTAATGGTGTATCTTATGGTGATTTATCTATGAAAGATTTTATCAAGAATATGTTAGCTATGGCAACATACACTTATGATAAATCTTCTCCATTAAAGAAAACTCCTGTATTTGAAACAAAAGATGGACAAAAATTTGTAATGGCTCCTGTTCCAATTAAGATTCTTTCAGATGCAAGTACTTTAGACATGGTTGTTATGCCTGTTAATCATATGATACATCAAACAGATGAGGGTGAGATAGAATTAACAGATGAAGGAGTAGATCTATACATGAATGATATACAAGAAGAATATGCAAGAATACAGAAAGAAAACGATCTTGAGACAAAAGATGAAAGAACTATAGAAGGATTTAATACTGGAGAAATGAGAGGGTTACAACTCTTTAATACAGGTAACTTGATGAATATAAGAGAAGGTAATATTAAATCAACAATTAGAGTTCAACCTCCTTCATTAGCAGATGTTACTATAGAAGGTATACTAGAAGGAAATCAAAAAATAACATTATTAAGCAAAGCTCAATCTGGAAAAGTAAGAATAGCTGTTGGAACTACAGCTGTTGTTGAATTAATAAAAAGAGATAAAGCGGGTGGTGAATATGTAGCAATAACAAATAAAGGTTTATCAAATGTAGAAGATGTTGACTTAGCTAGAGTTATAGAAGATCTTGGTACTATGGTTTATAGAACTAGACCAGAAGCTAGAGGTAAAAAAGAACCATTGTCTTTTACTTATAGAAAAAAGAAGTTCTGGACATTTAGTTGGAACCTAGTAAACTTTGTTAATGGAAAGCAAGATTTCTATATTCTAAGATATAATACAAACATTGAAGGGGAAGCAGGTATAATTGATCCAACAGCTGAATACAATATTTCTGAAAGAACAGTTGAAGAACTAACAGAACTAAGAGATGATGCTGTAGAAAGAGAAGAATATGAGTTAGCACAACAGTTAACTAATGAATTAGATAGTAGATCTAAACCTGCAGATAGTACTATACCATTTAAATTTAAGGAATTAACTAATCAAGAGGATCCGACTAAAGCTGAGGAGAAAGCATTAATAAAAAAATACAATGAGGGATCTGAAATATTTTTACATATTCAAACATATCCTAAAACCCCATCATCATCACAATTTGATACACTTATATTACATGTAGAGGGTCAAAGAATAGGAAATATGGATATATTATACGACCATTCCAATAAAATAATAGCAGATAAATCAGTTGACGCTAAATATAGGGCTACTTCTGAACATAAAACTATTGTTAATGTAGAGTTACTAGAGTCTTTTAGAGGTTTAGGTATAGGAAAATCTTTATATAAAAAAGCAGTTACAAAATACGGAACTTTAAGATCTGATATTAGTATAGGTCCTGACGCTTTTCATGTATATGAAAGTTTAGTTAAAGAAGGGTATGCAGAAAAAATAACGGATATAGAACAAATAGAAGGGAATGTTGGAACATTTCTATTAAGAGCTCCTGTTGAGCAAGATAGTTCAAATAAACTTTACACATTAGATACATCTGTTAAAGAAGAAATGGAAGAAAGAGCTCTTGCAGGAATGCCTTGGGTAGTAGCTTCTAAAGAACCTATTACTTACACAGATGCAAATGGTAAAAAAATAACAACAACACTTGAGGAAAGAGTTAAGCAAAAACAAATGCAAGAACTTGGTGACTTTACAAACATGTTATATGAACAAAACGTAATGGCATCATTACCTATTGATGTTCGTGAAGGATTAATTGATGTGGATACAAATGGAACAAATGGTGTTACATATTCAACAACTCAAGAAACAGACTACTTAGAAAAACTATATAACATTAAACATGGAAATAGAGAATATAATCTAGCACAGTTATTCTTTAACTTTTCAATAAATGCAAGAAAATTTGCAAAACATACTACAGGTGATGCTGCAATGAGCTTTACAGACATGTTTGTAAACTTAACTAAAAGAGCTAAAGGAGAACATGGTGGAGGTACTAACTTTGCAACTGATATTATAGCTCCTGAATTAGGTATTCATCATAAGAATAAGGATATTAATCTATTGACTATTAGAGATCATAAGTATCAAAAATTATATAATGACATTTTTGGTACAGGTGATGTTGGTAGTCCAGGAAAAACAGCTGATGCATTTGCTGTAATGACAACTAAGGCTGCATTACATACAGCTTTTGGAGATGGTAGATTAAGCTGGAATCAAGCACAATTAATAAAGAAAATATCTAATGGAGATAAAATATCCAGTAGTGAAATATTTGGAGATTCACAATTTCAGGGAGGTTTAATCTTACCAATTGGAATACCAGGGAGTGGTAAGTCAACTTGGATCAACAAGTTAAGATCAGAAGGAAGAAACGTATTAGTTATTTCTCCTGATGCAATTAGAGCTGAATTAACTGATGTTTCTGATCAGTCTAACAATGCATTAGTATTTAAGTTAGCACATGAGAGAGCAGCAACAGGACTAAGACAAGGTAAACTAGTAGTATTTGACGCAACTAATACAATGCAAGAAGGCCCTTTTGGTAGAACAGCTTTGATAGAGAACCTTAAAAAGATGTCAGGAAAAGAGTTTACAACATATTATGAAATGTTTGATGTTGATATTGCAACGGTTAAAGAAAGAATTAAGAATGATATTGCTACTGGTAAGAAGAGAGCAAATGTTCCTGAACATGTTGTTGATAGAATGTACACACAGTTTATTGAGAATAAGGATAATCTTAGTGGAATGATTAAGTTTGACATTGCTCATGTACAGAATAAAGGATTAAAGAAATTAGATGCGTTCTTAAACTCTAAGAAATTCATGTATTATGATGGTACTACATATTTAAAAATGTCTGTAGTTGCTTTAATACCAGAACTTACATCTGTAAAAATAGATGGAGAATGGGTTGCAAGAATTGGTAGAGAAGAGTGGCATGATCTACGTTTAAAATTAGAAGCTAAAGAAGTAGATACAGAAACATTTAGTATGGCTGCCTTTGAGTCAGCATCTAAAATGGCTAAGATAAATGTGGTTGATACTAAAGATGCATTCAGTAAGAAAGATGTATCTAATATGTTTACTACTATTCAAGCTAAACACTTAAGAAGACAAATGATTAATCCTTCTAATAAGATGGAGATTGTAGATGCTGTTCAAATGAAACACAAACTTCCTTCTGAACAAATTGAGGGTAAGACTATTAAAATAGATAATAAGTCATATTCCATTAGAGAAGTTATGGATAAGTATCACAAGACTATACAGGCAAGATTATCTAACAAATACTTTAGAAGAAGAAACTTAATATTTACAATGGAGAGTTCTTTAAATGAACTTGCAAAAAGTAAAGAAATAGGAAAAGCAACTGTAAATCTTAAAGCTTTTGTAGATTACGCACAGAATGCACTTGAGGCTTCCCAAGCTAAAGTCCAAATGTTAGATCTATTTGAGACAGAGAATGGTACACCTAAATACAACTTAAACAATCCTATAACGGAAAAACAATTTGAAAAATTATTTCTAACATTCTTCAGTAAAGGAGTTCTATCAGAACGTTTACCAGGAACATCTTTAGCATTAATGCCTGAATTTGGATTTAAAGTAGTTAAGAAAGTTGTGGAGTTAGATAAAGAAACAGGTCAACCTATTAGATGGGATATTATTAGAAGTGATGATTGGGAAACAAACTATAGACCAAAAGGAGTAGAAATAGATCATAAAGAATTTGCAGATGAAGTTGCTGAGACATTTACAAATGGGAGTATGAAAGAAGGTGATATTTATCTAGATGTTCTTAGACATGATGTAATGATATATAATGAAAAAGGTGAACCAACAGATGTAACAGGTTCTGAATTTATGATGTCTCCTCATTTTAAATCTGTTATGGATCATATTAAACCTGGAGATAAAATTCCAGATGTAATTGCTAAAGCCTTTGGAATAAGAATTCCATCACAGGATGATCATTCAGCTGTAAATTTAATAATGGTTGACTTTTTACCAGCAGTTTATGGGTCTACAGCAATATTCTCTAAAAGACTAATTGAAATATCAGGAGCGGATTTTGATATTGATAAATTATATACACAACTTAAAGAATTCTACCATGAGAAAGGAGTGTTTAAAGAGTATGGTAAAGGAGAAAATAGAAAACAACAATATGTAGACTATATAAGAAACACAATTACTCAATATGGAAACAAGAAGAGTGATATATTCATGGCAACAGAGGTTTGGGCAGATAGAGGAGATTTTGTATCTGCAATTACTGAGAGAACAATTACTAGTTTTAATAAAGAAAATGGTACAGAATATACAGTAGAAGAAATATTAGAGAGTGATAAGAAGGTTACTGCATTTATTGCCCGTGAAATTCTTGAAATATCAGATCCTCTAACTGATCAACAAGTTTTAAAATTATGGAAAAGAAATGAAGATATTCAAGGAGGATTATGGTTAATAGGTCTACCATCAACTCTTGAAGAATATAATCAATATAGAGATGAATATGGACGTGAACCGTATGATGCAGCTCTTAACAATGATGCTTTAGATCTCAAATATGCTTTACTAGGTAACCCAGGTAAGACACAAGCTGGTAAAGGTGACCATGTTGCACCAGCATATCAATCTGCAGTAGTTACACCATTAGAAGAAGCTTGGGACTTTTTTGAATCACAGATGCCTATGTTATCAGAAGAGAGAAAGGCTCAAGAATATGATCCATACAACTTGCTTGGACAAGCTGTAGCATTTAATAGTAATAAAGAATTCTCAAGAGGAATTGGTTCTATTGTTGCACCTAACTTACCTCTTAATGTATTAAGTGAACATAATACTAAATTAAGAAATGATGAATATATTCCAGTTCTTGAGCTTAATGGTCAACCATATAAAACTTTTGTAAAGAAATATGCTATTAACACTGAGACAGGAGAAGAAGATTCTAAGTTATACAGAAAACAATTTGCTATTTCTTCACTTATTTCTGGTATTGTTGATAATGCAAACGAACAACTTGCACAAAAATTAGGTATAGTTAAAGAATCTCTTCCAGTATTGGGCACTTTAGTTGCTATGGGAGTAGATATGAATACAGCACTGGTATTTATAAATCATCCTGCTATTAATTTAATTTACGAAGAGTTGGGTACAAAAGGGAAGATGGAAGCTGGTTTTGATAAAAGATTAGCTGATAGAATTAATTATATTCAAAAAACAGTTCTTAAACGTAAAGCAACTGATAAAGAAACTAAAGCAAATCCAGAAGTATCCACAGAAGAAATGGTTAAATTTATTAATGAAACAAAAATTAACCGTACATCAGGGAGTACAAAAGCAGGATATGTTAAAGAAGCTAAAGGATCTAACTTTGAGGTATTAACAAATGATCAAGCATTATTTGACTTAGCTGTATTAGAAGAATTTCAAAAAGCAAAAGCATATACAGATTTTGTAAGAAATGTTGGTGTAATGCTTAATATTGCAAAAGGAACTGGACAAGATACAGCAGCAATAGAAGATGCTTATGATGCAGCTGCAGAGTTAGGGTTAGATCTGAACAATAAAGAATTTAGTAAAACAAATATACCTTTTGATGTTAGAAGTATATTTAATGACGGTAAGACATTCCAATCTACATATTGGCAAATATTACAAGAAATTAATGAAAAAGTTTTACCTAAAGTCTTATTAAATAGAACAACTCCATTTTTAAGATTAAGAGACTCTTTATTAAACAATCTAAATCAAGGAAGAATAAACTCTGAACAAAGAAGGGTACTATCTAGTGAAATAACTAGTTACCTAGCAGGTAAAGCATATATACAATGGTTAAAGTTTGATGATACACATGCTGATCAACTTGCATCTTTAAGTAATGGATATATATATGATGCATTAGGTGAAGAATTTACAGTGATATCTGTTGTAGATAGAATGAGGAGATATCTTACAAATAAAGGTAGAGAAAATTATTTCTTAAATGAACATATAGTAGCTATAGATACAAAACATGAAGATAATAAACAGGGTTTTAGTAGATTAATAACAAGTAACTGGACACAATTCACTGATGAAGAACTAAATAATTTACAATCATCAATGTTAGAGTTATATAGTGATGTTAATACAAGACAAGATCTGATGCATTTAATTAACTATTTAACAGTAAAAGATGGTCTTAGATTTAATTCTGAAAGTTTTATAAATGTAGTTCCTGCATCTTTACTTCAAAATCAACTTAATGTTGTTACTCCTGTTCATAAGTTATTCTTAGACAGTAAACCTTCAGATAAACTATATGATCGTATATTTGGTGCTACATATAAAGAATTACAATATGAACTTATAGTAGGATTTACTGAAGGTGTAAATAGTAATAAGTTTATCACTCAGATTAATTCAAAGAAATTAGATCAATCATTTGTTGTTGATGCTCAAGAAGCTATTATCCCTGAGTCAACAATAAATATTAATTATTATGCAGAAGAAGGTGAATCTAATACTAAATTGTTATCTAACCTTGCTGAACGTAAATTTAAATATGACTTTAAAGGAAAAACAAAAGAATATGGGAGTGTAGAACATGCGTTCCAATCTTTAAGATCAGGTGAATTTGATCAAAAAACATATGATAAGTATAAAAAGAAGGATGGATATGGTATAATTATAGAAGGTAAAGAAACAAGTGAAAGTATAGATCCACTTGCTTTAATGAGAGAATTAGTAATAACATCTCTTATTCAGAATCATTTAAATGATAAACTAATTAAAATGTTAATGGGTCATTCTAATTTTACAATTAGTCAAGGGCTTACTGTAATTGATAGAGCAATGCTTGATGGTTTAAGAATGGCTCAGACAGAATTTGTTACTAATAAAGAATCTCAAAGATATGTGACAAGAGGTTATGTGAAAGATACAGCTAAACATGCATCAAAGTCAGTTAACAATAGAACAAATGAAAGATTAGATGAAGGTACACTTAGAGTTAACACATTGTTTGAACTAGGTAAAAATTCAATGTTTGCTAACGGAAAACCATTAACTGGTAAAAAACTAAGTGCTCTTAATAAAACTAAGGAGATACTTGAAGATTTAGGAATAGGATATACTGTATCAGATAAAAAAGGAAGACCTAGAATAAATGCAAACTTCCCGTATGCTCTTACTGTTATAGATGAAGACTTAAGAGGTAATAAAGAATATAGACATTATAAACTAGAAGGAATGATCCAACCAGGGGATGGAACAATTAATGTAGATATGTTTGATGTAATGAATGATAATGGAGAGTTCTTAGGTGTTATTGCTGAATATGTTAAATATGATCAATTAGGATCACGTCAACAGAAAGGACCGGCTTACTTATATGGACAAAGACCAACATATAAACAATTAAGACAGAATGAAGAAGATAAAGCAGAAGGATGGGATGATCTTGTTCTTGGTATAGGAGAAAACATTGGGGATGGCTTTGAAGAGATGTTTGACTTTACTAAGAGAGGAGAGGATAAAGCTTTTTCTGAAACTGATGATGTAACGTCTACTGATAAAGGATATATAGCAATTGAGAAGCAAGGAGAAGAACAGAGTGAGGATCCAATTGAGTCTACTCTTGAAACTGATGCTGAAGGAGGGTTTGAAATAGATAACAGAAGATTTGTTGACTTAGATGCAATATTAAATAAAACTAAAGATACTAGTGAACAGACTGATGATAGTGATCAATACCCACTTATCACTGAATACTTTACTAACCTTTCAGGTGTAGACAAACTTAAATTAATGGATGCCTTAGATATAAGTACCATTAATGAATTATTTACTATCTTTGAAGATCAAAATAATTTGGATAATGAAAAACAATTTATAGACAGACTAAAGAGCTGTTACTAAACTAATATAATATGGCAAAGTGCTTTAACAAAAATACAACGGAATACAAGGCTTTAAAAAAGGTCTACGGCAGTAACTTAACTGTTGATAGTATTATTGACAGATTTCAAAGATCTGCTAAGACAGATGAAATACCATCTGCTGAGGAAGCTTCTGATCTTATAAATGACACGCAAGTTTTATATTCTCTTGATAAGAGTAAGTTTGGAGATGCTTTATTAAATAACTTATCTAGAAATGGTATCATAACGAATAATGAAGGAGCATTTTTTGTTGTACACGGTAATAAAGAAACTAGAGCACATGACCCGGTTGTATTAGAACACAACTTAAACAGATTAACTAAATATCTTTTACATAATAACATTAGTGCAGATACTATTAATCTACAACGAGTTAGAAGTAAAAAGACATACAGAGTCACGGTTAACAACAATATGTTTACCACACAAGATATTCTAGAAGAACGAAACAATAAAGATAAGACATACATATACGAACTTGTTAGACATCTATTAAAGTTATTTCCAAATATAAAATCATATTGGATGACAGTTAAGGAAGCTGAAGAACTTCACGAACAACTTCCAGGAAGGAAAGTACGATTTGATAAAGTTAAAAGTTTTTATTTTGGAGGGAATGTAATATTGATAAAAGGGAGAGTAACAACTGAGACAGCGGTAGAAGAAGTATTGCATCCTTTTATTAACTCAGTAAGAAGTGGGAATAGACAACTGTTTGACTCTCTTTTAAATGAAGCTGGGAATAATTTTCCTCAACTGAAGCAAGAGATTAATGACTCATATAGAAATAATAGAATCATTGACCAGACAGAAAGAGATCTTGAATTAGTAACACAGGCTCTCTCAAGACATTTTAATAGAGAATATGAAACAACGCCAACTAGATCATGGACAGATAAGATTGCTGAGTTACTGCAATGGTTTGCTGATCTTGTTTCTTCTTATCTTGTTTCTTATACAGGTAGAACTTTAAAGGTCAACCCGGCCAACATTAAGTCAATGTCAATGACTGAATTAGCTAAGATGCTTAATACAAAGAATCTTCAATTTGATATGAAGATTGAGAAGTCCAAGAAGATACAGTATTCATTATCTAATGAAACACAGCGTGTTGTAGATAATGCAAAGGGTCAGGCAAATGAGATACAAAAGAATATTATTGATAACCTCTTTAAAGTGGCTATTGAATCTGAGGATGTATTTATTGATCTTAATACTACTCCTGTAATCTTAGATAGAGATTCCCATACATATGTAAATATAGACACGGGTGATATTTATGCATCAACTACAGAAAAGATAAGTGGTAAGTTTGAGGATCAAGGAATGTATGAACTAAGCAGGGCCCTGGGCAATGATTTTGATTCTATACTTAATGGTGTTGTGTCTGGTAAAGTCTATGAAGATATAACCCTTGAGGGAGCGGTATTAACAGAAGAACAAGGAAGAGAAGCCTTTAATACCCTTAGCAGTTATGTAGATGGGTTATTAGGAAGTGGAGCTATTCTATTACCACAGGTTGTGGTTGCAGATGAGATTAGTAAGATTGCAGGCACAATTGATTTACTTAAAATTGATAGAGATGGTAAACTTACTATAATAGATCTAAAGAGCAGCAAGCATGATTACTTAAGTAATTTCTATAGAAGATCAATGTTCCCGGTTAATGAAGGAAGTGTTTGGTATAGAGCAAGTAGAAATAAAGAAGAACAGTTCAAGTTGACTACAAAGATGAAGCATTCTATACAAACTAATACTTATGCTCAGATACTTCTTAATCAAGGATATAATGTTGAGGATAAGTCACAGACATATCATGTATTAGTAGATGTTGCAAACACGAAAGAAGGCCAAGAGTTCTCAGGTAAGTTTACAATAAAAGGTACTACATATCATTCATTGATGGAGAATGAAGGTCTTGTGCATGATATTGTTTCTGAGAATGTAAACAATACACAGAGAGATGATCTTCAAACAGAATCTGATTCAAGATTAAATGTTGTTGCTCTAGATGATTTCTTAAGTGAAGAAGAATTATATGCTGAGTCAGAAGGTTTATCTATAGATTTATATGATGCAATGGTTGATGCATTAACAAATCTTAGTACTGGTTTAGTATCTCTTAATGAAGTTACTAAACAGAATAAAGGTTATTTATCATTAGACAATACTAAGAAAGAAGTAATAAGAGAAATAGATGTTCAAATATCAGCGCTTAATGCTGCATTAAGAGCTAATCATGTTGACTCAACGTATACAGAGTTTTTAGAAAGTAGTCTTGGTCATGTTAAGGAATTTACTGAGTATGCTGCAAATCCGGATAACTTTGGTAAGAAAGAATACATAAATAGAATTCTTAATTTTAGACGTATGATAGAGAATTATAGGGGTCTTACACAACTTAAATATGTAGAAGGTCTTTCTAAGGAGCAACAGACTTTAATATTAAAATTAACAAATGCGCTTGATATGCTATCAGGAATTAAATCTGTAGATGGCAAGCTTACTAGAACAGAAGGTGTGTTTGATATTGCTATTGATAACTATGTTAAGGCAGTCATAAAGGATAAATCAATGAGAACTGATCTTGATGAAGACACATTACATGATATTATAAAAGGTGTAAGATCTGTTGAGGGTCAAGATATAGGTGTTATGGAGGCTATGACAGGTGATATGTCAACATCGTCTGACACAATACTTGCTGTAATGGATAAGATGTTTAAATCTAAAAGACAGGAGATGTTGGATGAGATTTCTCTAAAGGTTGAAATGGTTAATAGAGCTCTAGGAAAACTAGAGAGACTTAAAGGTAAAACCAAAGGAAATATCTTTACTTGGATGTTAAATTATAATGATGATGGTACTTTTGATGGTAGTTATGTAAAGAAAATAGGTAAGGTATTTTATGATATATTAAATGGTCTTGATAAAAAACTAAAAAATTCAAATGGTGATTGGATAAAATATAATTATATTGAAAATTTGGAAGATGCTACGGATGAAGAGATAGCACACAATAAGGAAGTATATAAGAATCGTCAAGCAAAAACTGATTTTATGAGAGCTGAAATCAGAAGCCCTGAAGGATATAAGGATGGGAAGTATCATAAATTTACAGAAGAATTTAAAGATGAAAGACATCAATTTGAAAGATTTGTTTCTACTACTTATGGTGGATATTGGACAAGACGTGCAGGAATTGAGGATGAAGCTTTTGATGAATATGAAAATAAATATTATGACTTTGTAGACTATGATAGAGTTACTAGAGAGAATGATGATTTTACTGGTCAAGTAGAAAGAACAAAAGATAGACCATTACGAGTAGTTAAAAAGGATTGGGTAACAGAACAAACATCAGTTGATGGGAAAAGTATGTTAAGTGAGAAATGGGTTAGATTACAAAACCCTACTACTGAAGTTGAGAGAGCAGAAACAGAGTTTTATAGTTTATTTGTAAAGATGTATGAAGATGATCTATTGCAGAAACTTCCTGAGACACTACACATGCTTGGTAAAGCACCAACAGTTGCTGCAGCTATGACAGAAGAACTATCTACAAAACCTAACATTATAGCACACATGTGGGCTAAAACAATAGGAGCAATTAAAGATCTACCTGGAGGTGTTAGAAATATTTTTAGAACAACAACTAATGTTACTAAAGTATTTGTTGATGAGCATGGTAATATAACAGAAGATAATTTACCATTATTTTATGTTGGTAATGCAAGAGAAGAAAGAGATATAGTTGAATTGGAAAAACAGATTGCGATACTTAAAGATAAAAAGAGTAAGGCAAAATCTGAAGAAATGTCAAAAAGATATAGTGATCAATTATCCTTTCTTAGAGGAGAAGTTGTTAGAAGAAAAGAACAACCTTTAAAATCTGAGATTAGTCAGGATATGGGGGAAAGTCTAAAACTTATGATTGGTATGACTGAAAACTACCATGTTATGTCTGAGTTAGAAGATACTTATAAGGCTATGATTGAAGTTCTTCAAAGAAAAACATTTAATAATAAAGATGAGAATCTAGTTAATAGAACGTTTAATCTTGGTGCAGATTTAACTGATACTGGTTTGTCATGGACTAAAAATAAAGCAAGTGCTATTGTGGGAAGACAAGGTACATCTACAACTAGAACTGAGGCACGTACTGTACGGAAAGCAAAGGAATGGATGAAAATGGTCTTTTATGATAATCATAAGACTACAAAAAAATTCATGGATAAAGTCTCAACAGGACTTATACAAGTTTCATCAGCAACTTATGTAGCATTTAATATATTTGGTAACCTTAATAACTATTTAATGGGTAGAGCAAATAATGCCATTGAAGGTTTAGGGGGAAGATATTTTGGAACTAAAGCACACGTTGAGGCTATTGCTTTACTTAATACACATGGTGTAGAAGGTTTATTTCAAAAAATAGCTGAGGTAGGAAAGGGTAATAATAAATCTGCATTACCTAATAAAACTCTAGCTTCTATGGATTATTTCAGAATGTTAGATTTAAAGTCAGATATGCGTGAGACAACAAGAACAACAGGTAAGGATTCTTATTGGCAAAAGTTTATGAACTTTGGATATGTCCTTCAAGATGCTGGGGAATGGAATGTACAAAGTAAAGTTGGACTTGCTATTTTATTAAGTTCTAAAGCTTGGAATTCTGAGACAGGGGAAAGTACATCAATATATAAAGCTCTTACTTATAATAACCAGACAGGGGAGATGACAATGAAAGAAGGTTTTGATCAAGTCCAGATATATGGAAGAGACAAAAAGATGGAATGGAATAAGGATGCAAGATATGAGATAAGAAACTATATAAGAGAGGTGAATAAACAAATCCATGGTAACTATGCTAAAGAAGATAGAATGGCTATTCAACAATATGCTATTGGTCAGTTAGCTGCACAGTTCCATAAGTGGGTTGCTCCTGCTATTAAATCAAGATTTAGATCAGAATACTTTGATGAGAATCTAGGCTGGTTAGAAGGAAGATACATAACCACGGGTAAATTCCTTTTATATTCTATAAAAACTGTAAGATCAATGGAGAATCTTATGAATATGGGTCAGACCTACAAAGAGTATAGAGGTGAGAAAGGAAAAAATGATATGAAGAATATTATGAGAACTGCTGCAGAAGTTATGCTATTCTATATGACTTTCTATTTAAAATCTTTAATGATGCATATGTGGGATTGTGAAGGAAAAGGTAGAGAGTGTAAAGCAGATACCTTTGGAAGAAGACTACAGAATGTAGCATTATATCAAACAGATAGATTATATAAAGAACAAGTATTATTTTGGCCTCTTGCAAGTGAATCATATGAGCAAGTAATGCAGATGATGAAATCTCCTATTGCGGCTACAAGAACTTTAGGAGAACTTGGTGGTGCTATCTCATTAACTTTTAGACATCCTTTACATTCATTATGGAATACAGAAGAAGAAATGTTAAATGATAAAAGATTCTACTATCAAAAAAGACCTAAGAAAGGTATGATGAAACTAAATAAAGAATGGGGAGATGTTGTCCCAATTTGGTATACTTATAATAAGTGGGAATCATTTAAACAAAGAAAGAGTTTCTATATAAAGTAATTATGATAAGTAATCACATATATCATAAAGAGAATATTTTAATGTAAGTTCTTCTCCATGTTCTATCTTTCTAATTGTTTTTAACTTCTTATAATGGTAATCACCGTCTTCTTCAATTAACTCACAATTAGCTGAGTCAGAATGATTAACAAATCCTCCCAAAGGGGTCCTTATAAAGTTGTGTTGGAATTCTGGGTCATATACATGAGTTATACCTATAATTATTTCTTTTGGTACATCTTCTGTAGCAAATATACCCGCCCCATGTATATTAGAAGGACCTATAGAAAGATAATCAGGTAATGGTTTATAAGGATCTTTTTTACATTTCTCCATTTAATAATAATTTTAATTAATTAATTTCACAGGATCCACCAGCACAAGCTAGTTCACCTTTAAGATCTGTATTGTCATCTTTTTCTACTATCTTTGATAGGTCAATATCTACCAAGTGTTTTAACATTTCCATATATTTTCTTTTTGGTATACTCTCAAAAGGTGCTTGAGTATATGTACCACCGTCATAAGGTAATACAGCTAATCCATTATAATAATCTTTATTCTTCCACATCCATTCACCAGCTTCATCCCAATCATTTTCTTTTAGGGAAATTGTGGCTGAAACATTATGAGTATTAGATCCTTTTCTATGCCCTGGTCTAACCCATTCTGTAGCCACTCTTTTTACTCTTTCTAATAAGTCAAATGGAGATTCATTTCTTAAGATAGATCCTTCAGGTGCTGACTGTGGAATACTAATAACTGCTGTGTCATGAGGTCTAAAGTATTCATCCTCAACTAGTTCAGGATGGTTAACTGAAAGATAGGAATATATTGATTCATTTTTACCTACACGTAATCTACGTATATAATAACTAGAATGCCAAGCATGTATACCGGATGATGTTCCTACAGTTAAAGATGTAGTTCCAGCTGGTTTTACAGCTGTAGTTCTTGCTGCTTTATTGATACCCATTAGTTTAGCTACACGTGCATTCTCTTTCTTTACTATTTCTGCTGACTCAGACATATTAAGTTTTAATACTTTACCACTTGCAATTCCAGTCATTGATATACCAATCAGTGCGTCTTTTTCAGTAGTCTCTTGCCACACATCTCTTAAATAATGAAAGTTAGTATACCCGGCCTGGAGTGTTCCAATAAGAGCTGCTTTCTTGACTCTTTCATTTAAGTCTTCTTGTGATTCTACATTTGAAACATTTACTTCACATAAATTACAAAATTGATATGGACGTAATGCAATTTCACAACAAGGGTTTGTTCCCCAATCTTTATCATTGTTAAAGTAAATACCCGGTTCACCTGAACCAGATAATTCAATACGTTTCCATAAATCCATAAAAAACTTCTTTGTTATCTTATGTCTCATTAACACGGCAGAATTGTTAGATCTTCCTCTCTGAGGATTTGTTTCCCACCAGTTTCCAGTTTTACATGAAATCATTTCTTCATCATATGCTGAGAATAAACTAATCAATGCAGCTCTTCTTATGCCACCTGCTAATACAGCATCAGCAATGTGACATACAATGTCATGAGCTTCTAATGTAGATAATACATCACCATTTTCTTTACTACTTAAGAGACCTTCAATCTTTACTAGACATTCTTTAAGTGGTTGAGGTCCAGGAGCTTTACCACCTGACGTTACTAGTCTAGCACCCTTAGGTCTAATGTCTGAGAAATCAAATTCAATTTGAGATGATCTACCATTAAGGTATGATTTAATAAGAACCTTTACTGAGTCAGCCCATCCTTCTATTGAGTCACTAATTAGAAATCTTTTTGTTCTTTTTGTATAAGGTTTATTAATTGATGGCAATTGTATAACATGATGTTTTTGTACAGAATAACCTACCCCGGTTCCTCCTAGCAATAGAAACATACATTCTGAAAATGAGTCAACTGAATCAATTGGCATGTATGCACAGTTATAAATTCTATTAGGGGAAATCTCAATTGGCTTACCACCAAATTGCATAGATCTCATTGAGGGAAGAATCTTTTTATCATAAACAAATTCATATGCATTCTTAATTTCATCCTTTAATTTAGGATACTTCTTTAAATGCATTGCTGCATTTCTATCTACTAGTTCTTCCCATGTTTCTCTTCTACTTAATTCAGGTATATATCTTGCATATTTCATGTGGACAGTTATGTCACTGAGAATTTTATTATTTAGTTTCATATAGTTATAGTTATTGTTATAGAGTTAATAGGAATAAAAACAAGATAGTAAAAGATAATCTTATTTAAAAGAGAAATACAGTAAATTTGTAAAAATAATTTTTCATGTAATTTTTACTTTATTTTATGGTAAATATTTAGTATATTATATATGTATATTAGAGAGTCCACAAAAGTAATTAAAAAAATAGATAATTATGTTAGTTAAAAAAAATAAATTAAATAATGTTGTAAGAGCCTTTGGTCAATCAGGAGCAATAAGTACTGTTACATATCTTCAAAAATTTAGATCCTTTTCTGTGTATAATACTGCGGGAAGTTGTACAGTAACAGTTGGTGGTAATGTTGTGACTATTCCTGTAGGTGTAACTATAACTTGGGATGCCCCTACTGAAGAAAGTGTTATTAATAGATATGATTCAGGAACGTTTGAGGTTAACGCAGGTGATGCTATTGTTGCGGCAACATATTAATGATGTCTACTACTAAACAAGAAATAGCCCTTATGAAAAAAGATATAGAGACTCTCAGTAGTGAGGTTAAGGAGATTAACGCTAAGATTGATAACTTAACTATTAAATTATTAGATCCGGATGATGGGGTTGTATCTAGAGTAAATAAAAATACATCATTTAGGAAATCTTATGATAGAGATATGCCTGCTTATAATACTATTATTGACGAGTTTAGAGAATTACAACGGTGGAAGAGTGTAGTAACAAAAGCTTTATGGGGATTATATACAGCAGCAACAGCATGGATTATTAAAATTTTATTTTGGTAATATGCCTAAAGAATTAAATGAAAATAGTGGATTCAGAATAAGTATCAAAACACTTATAGGTATTGGTGTTGCTATGGCAACAGTTATTGGTATGTGGTTTATGCTACAAGCTGATATACAAGAAGCAAAAGAATTACCTGAGCCACCTCCACCACCAATTACTAGAATAGAATTTGATATGAAAGATGAATTAATACGTCAAACTATTATGAATACTCTGGATGATGTTAAGGAAATTAAAGAAGACTTAAAACGTATGGAAGATAAAATAGATCAATTAAGATGAAAGATCCAACTTGGAAAATATTTGGAAGTTATTTATTGATATTATTTTTAATACTA
>Ga0114993_10002614_pt1 | contig 19504 bp, 19 predicted proteins | sample ArcticOcean_MG_C_FD_87042 | JGI IMG/M metagenome (GOLD analysis project Ga0114993, IMG submission 87042) | Marine microbial communities from western Arctic Ocean - ArcticOcean_MG_CB2_150 | ecosystem: Environmental > Aquatic > Marine > Oceanic | place: Arctic Ocean: Canada Basin | collected...
GATGAATTTACGACTAATGTTTTACCGGTAAAATTAGAACCCAATAAAAATTATGTAATTTGGCTGAACAGTGAAAAATTCCAAAACTTTAAGGACCGGAGCGGAAATCCGCTCGTTCCCTTTAAATTATCTTTTAAAACCAAATAGGTTTTCTTTGGTATAAGGGATAATAAACTATATCTGCCAGACGCAGATCCCGACACGCTGTTCGTTAAATCATTATTAAATGGTAGGCCGGCCGGGACTCGAACCCGGAACCAATGGCTTAAAAGGCCACTGCTCTACCAATTGAGCTACCGACCCGAGAGTAATATGATGCTGATCCATGGTCTGATCATAAAAAATAAAATGCAATAAATAATATCAGACTGTTAATGATAGGGGTAATCAAAAAATGTTTTGATCAAGCGTCCCCCTTTCTCTGTTTTGTTCGCCGTCCAACGTCAAAGTGTGGCACGGTGCATTAGCGACTTTGCCACCACTGCTTTGTTGGATTTAATTTTCAAGGCAAGTAACATTGCTTCTTTTCTATTCTTGTAATTGAATAGTTCTTTGTCTCCCCTCCACACAAAACAGATAGCTTGTCTCTTTCAATTCTGAACCCAGTCCAGGAGAACTGAATGTCGCCTTCGCCGATGATAAGACAATCATCGTTTTCAATCCTGTAAGGGAGAACTGGACCGCAAATAGGTCCATTCTTTTCCCCTATATTTGCCACTACTCGTCCGTCCTCTTTAAACCAGAATTGCTCAAGTAATGTTTCGTGATTTAGGTCCAATTTATGGAGGGCAATATCTTGAATAAATTCTTCTGCAGTCATTCTTCTTTCGCTGTTTGGAGACATCTCAAAGTTGAAGTTTGCAGTTCCACTGAAAGTAGAAAAGAGAAAAAGGGTCAGGCCTTGCAATCAAGCAAATTAGTAAAAATGCTTAAATGCGAAGCCTGACCCCTTTTGACTTTCTTTTTGACTTTCCTATGGTATAGTCGATTTGGGCTACTGCTCCAGGCTTGCCGACCACAGCGGGTGCTTGTGCTCAAGGCGCCTGAACCCTAACCTCTCGTAAACTCGTATGGCGTCTGGATTGTCTGCAAACAGATTGATTGGGTTGCCATCCCCCATATTTTCATGCAGCTCTATAATCTGCTACAACATGCTTGTTGCGAATCCTTTTCGCCTATAGCTCTGAGCCGTGACCACGTCATCAATCACTGATATGTTGTCATGTACTAGGAGAGCTGCAATTGCGACTGTGTCGCCATTTTCGTCCGGTTGTGCAAAAGCAAATACTCTTGGATCCTGAATACAGCGAATCCACTTATTCAGAGTCCAGTCACCTCCGTCATCTTCCCGGAGTATGTCGCAGAAACCACTCTCGACAGTGTGTAGCCTTCTAATTTGGGGATGTTTTATTGCTGGGCGTTTTGGGGCTACGCATGACTGACGAACAAATGTCTTGTTCTCGTTTCGTTCAATTTTGAATCCCATATCTCGCAGAAGGGGGAGCAGGAGCTCTTTTTCGGAGGCGACGAATCCCTGGTAGAGTCTAGGAGTCTGTTCGTGTGAGCGATAGAATGCGATAATATCGGCTACCGCAGAACTTAGATCAGCTTTAGGGTTAGTTATTACGGCATGATTGCTGACGTAAGAGTCCTTGTTCTCTTCGTTGTAGAAGAGGAGACCGTAGTCCCTATCTACGGTTTTGGAATACAGTCTAGGACCGTTTATATCAGCCTCTGCGACATGCTGAATCACGTTCTTTTCTCTCATTTAGTTAAACATTGAACGAGGCGGATTTCGTCTCCATAACGCCTCCAATCAGCGGCCGGCCGTAGGCCGGTCCGACTGCACGCGCTTGTTAGCGTGAAATGCACTGCCATAACATAAGGTAAAACTTAAACCTGTATTTTTATTCCTGTTGATTCGAGACGTCTTAAGATTACTGATACAAAGGATAGGTGATCTAGGCAATTTTCTAGCGTGTCTTTGATTGTGTACTCATGTCCTCTGGGATTTCGAATCGCTAGCATTACTCCTGCAAATATAAACTTGTAACCCTCCTGTTCGCTTTTTTCCGTATCGTTACTCAAAGGCGTAAGCTTTATAATTGGATCGGTTTCGGAGAAGGCTTTCATCATTAAAGATTTTCCGGTCTCTTTTAAGCCAGATATTCTAGCTATTTCACGATCTAAAAATTTGAGGCATTCAAAAGTAGCTTGGGCGTAGTGCCCATTATCAAATAAATCTCTTACTACAGGCGGAATCTTCTCAAAAATATCTCTGACTTCGAATGGGTGTTGATCGGAGTCGGCGGAGGCATCTTCAAAAGTAAATAAATGAGCCCGCCGAGTTATTCGTTCAAACCGATCAAACATAAAAATTATCCATCAATCAAATTTGCTCGGATACTTTTAAATATTCGATCATAGGTCTCCTGATCAGCTTGTGCTGGCAAGTTAACCTCAATCCTAACTGTTAATGCCATTCCTCCAGCTAGGCCAGAGGCGCGAGTATGCTCAATTACGGGGTTCGTAATCTTACCGGCTGAACTTTTTTCGGCTTTTGTGGTGCGCGTTGCTTTCTTTTTTACCGCAGCAGCTATGGGGCCCGCTGGTCTGGCGCGCGCTGCTGAAATTTCGCCATGCCCTGACAATGATGAGAGAGTTTCAAAAGCGATCGCCTGGCGCTTAGCTGTAAGAGCGCTAGTCTCGTGGGTTGCACGAAAAAAACGAATAAGCGTATCGCGATCAACATCCCATGCTTCATCTCCCCTTAATTCGAACAATTCGGAGTATGCGTTCTTTACATGTTTCTCTAGCGTTTTCGCAAATTGGGCGTCGTCATGCTTTAGGAAAACTTCGCTCCCAGCTTTAGTTTTTTTCCCGTTTCGTCTATGAATCCAAGAAAGCGTATTACACTAATCACGACAGATTCGTTTCCAGGCGCAATTCCCAATCTTTTCAACGTGGACGCGTCTACCTGTGCTGGCATTGCTTTGCGAAATTGCGTAAATGCCTGAACCAAGTTTCCAGAGCTAGATACATATGGGTGTGTAGTTTTATTGGCCATCTCTGTTTCCCTTTCGATAGTTTTTTTGATCCGGGGTGGAATTAATTTAAAATTCTCCGAATTTACTTATGGTATCCAGATTTCGTGCATTACCCTGATTTTTGCTAGGACTCTTTTCACGCTAACAAGTGATTCTAAAGTTCTGTATATTCGCGTTTGGGGAAATATTGTCAATATTGACAACTGAATAATACAGAAATTTCTAACTAGTGTTCCTTACTCTAAGCGTGATTTAGGTATTTCTGCTTTTATGATGAAAAAACTACCCGAAGTATTACAGACTGCGTTCCGGAGGAGGCTTTAGGAGCGGGGGTTCGTGCATACCTCGGAAGGATTTTCTGTCAACGACTCGACGAATATAGAGAATTCCACCGCTGGCTCAACTAAGTAATCGAACTCGTAAATATGGGGAAGGAGAAAGAGCTGATAGGGTAATCAATAAATGTGGAAATCTTTTATTATCTAAGTTATGTCTAAACTGAAAGGAAAAGAAAGGACCTTAAATTTTGCGAAAATTTTTAATACGATGAAAAGTAAGATAGTTAGCATCATGGGCTGCTGCTGCGCCGCCGAGTCCATCGTCGTAGGCCGTTCTCGAGGCCGCGATAATATCATCGCCCTCAAACAGCCAGTCCACGTACTGCCAGGCGTGATACACTTCGTCTGGGTGCTGGAAAAGTATTGCTTCGACCTTCCAGTTCCACAAATCCACGGATGAAGTGAGGACGAGTATATTGCGGTAAGCTTTGGGATCTGTCTGCTTGCTTCCGATGGACCAGTAGCGTGAGCTCTTCTCGTCGTAGCGGATAGTGAACTTTGAACTTCCTCCAGGAAAGTAAATGATGTCTTTTTCGCGATCGTGCGATAGTTCAATACCGTCTTCCGCGATGTGCACGATTGCCGCTTTATCACCCCCTTCTCCATAAGTGCGCAGAATGTTGACAAGCTTACCGTCAGGTGTTAAAACGATATTTCCCTCTATCCACTCTATCCACTTGGAACCGGGCCAGTCAAATTTGAAGGGCTTGCTCATTCGCCAGTTATCGGCAGTGAGAAGGTCCGCATCCAGCGGGATTGAAAAAACGAGCACCGACCAATGAGGACGCTCGCCTTCTACTCCCAACTCAAAAGCACGCCAGATTCTTCCACCATTAATCAAGAGGGGCACGGGCGCGCAATGATAATGAGCATCATTCCGGATGAGCCCGGTATTTCCATCTTTGGGGTCAGTCCATGTATTTCCCCCGTCCTCGGATCGGCGGATGACGATGTCACCAAATTCCCGGCTGGTGCCTATAAGAAAAAGGGACCCATTATGAAGAAAAAGGGTAGACCACCACTGCCCCTTGAAACGGGAAAGTTGTTTCCAACTTTCCCCCCGGTCTTCAGAGCCGTAAACAGCCATTTCATCGTCATTCGTCCCCGGCCCGAAAAAGTCATGTGTGGCAACGTAATTTCCGTTAGGAAGAACAATCAAGCTGGGGGAACCAATAAAAACCTGGCTACTGGCTGGGCTGTGAGTAATTACCGTTCCGGGGATTTTGGAATGGTCCGGCAGTCGTTGTTCTTTATCGGTCAGCATTTTTGAATTCTGAAGTCCACAGATTTTGAACGATTTAGAATAGTTTGTTTAAACCGTGAATAGAAAGGCCAGCTTTTTCCTTGAAGCCAATAATATAAGTGGACTGCAGACAGAAAAATAATCTGCTCTCTTAATGGGGAATAGAATACATAAATAATTGATATAAAATAACATAAAAATTATAAGTTAATTGCATATTTATTTAATAATAAATTATTGTCTTAATGTTATTTTACATTAGGTTTTTATTAAAATTTTCACTAATTGGAAAAAAGGATCACACATGAAATACACTAATATTCTGAGTACAATAACTGTTTTATTCGTCTTCAATGTTCATTTATCAGCTCAACCCGAATCACTGGAAACTTTTTTCGATTTTGAAAATATAACCGCTGACGGGCCGGAATTCATCATCGGAGAAGCGCCGTTTACGATTCGGGTGATTGGATTCAAATTGCAGGATGTAGATCCAGGCCTCGCCCGTTCAGGGAGTCGGGCCCTCGTCGTCGATCCGAATGTGACTGATCATAAAATATTATTTGAAAGAGCGGTAAACCTGCTGCAGTTCTATGCTGTCGATACCTTGGGTGGTGGAAGGATCGAACTGAGAGAAAGACATTTTACTGCTGCGTTGTCTCAACAAGGTAGAGTCAACGGATTGCCAACCACTCCAGGATTACAAAGTTTCGTCGCTTTCAGTGGGGATATCAATGATTTAAGCGATTTGAATTGGACAATTGGGATAAAGGAATTAAAGATTGTCAATCCTGCCGGACAATTAGCCATCGATGATCTTGGGTTTTCATATTTTGAAGGTCCGCCAAATAATACGATATTTGAAGATTTTGGATTTGCTGATCAGCGCGCTGAATTTTTATTCCCTACGGGGAGTCGAACGGATTTCACGATTGGTTTTCCCCCTTATACTGCGCACTTTACTAATGGGGTCATCACGCCCGGATTACCCGCATATAATCACTCGATACCTGGTGGAGGTTGGCATTGGGGAGTAGTACAAGCAGAGATCTCTGGCCAACAGGTTCAAGATGTTACAGGGGTCATCGAATTTGAAACTCCCGTCGCTCAGGTTGAGTTTTACGCAGCCGTATTCTTTTTGACGGATGGTCTTATCGAAATCTTCGATACGGAAGGAAACTTACTTACTGCGACCGATGACGTCGGCTTGAACATAAGTATTGAATTAACGGAACCGTTTACTTATTTGAGCTTCAATGCAGCGGAATTAGGTGCCCCGGGTGGAATTGGAAGTGTACACTATACGAACAGGACGCTCACCTCTTCGACGGGGGATATCAGTAGTATCGGATTAGACGACATCGGGTATACCCCCATCGGTGCCCCCGGTAGCGGTTCTGAGGGGCCGCCCCCCGTTCAAGGTCCAACTATTACGACCCAACCGACGAGCCAGGAAGTTCAGTCCGGTACGGCAATATTATTATCTGTAGCGGCAACCGGGGATGATCTTACCTACCAGTGGTATACCGGCAACAGTGGCGATACTGCCACCCCCGTGGCCGGCGCGACCGGCAGCAGCTTAACGACCGGTGCACTTACCGTGAGCACGAATTTCTGGGCACAGGTTAACAATGCTGGAGGTAGTACCAACAGTGAGACCGCAGTAATCACCGTGGCAGTACCGGCCGTTCCCCTCATTCTCGACGGTACGGGTGATATCGCCGGGGAAAACATTCAGCACGCCAATGGAAATGTCTTCGACCAGATCTTACTTACGGGTGAATCCATACGACTGCAGGCCAGACCGAATCAGATTACACGCGTTTCCTTCATGGATGAAACAGAAGATATTGTTCAGGTTGAGTTCTCGGGTGCAGGTTCATTTACCATAACACTGGACCCAGCCACCTTCCTGCCTCCGGCCATACCCCCACGCTACAACCAGGCCGTCGAGTACGTGACCGGCAAGCCGAGCGTGGTCATCGACGGAGCGGACGCCAATACCTTCTTCAGTATCTTCACCGTGGGCAGGATCAACGCCTTTAATCAGGCCCTCTTCCCCGAAGGACAGGTCTATGACGCCCAAGCGGACGTGACCCTGGTCGAGGTAGTCAATTCTACGGGACTGGGCGGGGTGCAGTTATCGAACACCGCATTCAGTGGAAGCACCGGCAGAGTTGGGGTGGACGCGCGCGGCGTACCGATCGCGGTACGCTTAACCGTTGGTGACATCGATGCCAGTGGCGATGCGGTACCGCACCTATTGTTTGGATCAGGCTCCTTCACCGTAGCAGCCGGTAACCCCGGCTTGCGGATCACCGGAGGCGACTTGCTGCAAACAAACGGAGCCGCAGTCGTGGTTGCGGAGAGTGGATCGACAACCACCGGATTCGATACCCTGATCACACAGAACAACTTCAAGTCCGACAACACTCCACAGCCGACCCTGAGTATTGACGCCACCTTCGCCAACGAAGATGGTGAGGAAATTACTGTCCCAGTAGAAGAATTAACAATTGAATAATGAAAATGTGGAAAGTGAATTAGTGTAATTCCCAACCATAGAACCCTGAACATAATTACCTAACACCTAAAACTTAAAACCTAACACGCGTGTAAGCGCCCACCACCTTCGCCAATGAGGACGGCGATGCGATTACGGTTGTGATCGAAGAGTTGACGATTGAATGATCTCTTCGAGAAGTTTTATGTGTTAAGCAATTAGGTGGAGCGGGCTGTCCCTAGCGCGCTCTAATATTGTTCAATTTATGTAGCAATCGTAATGGAGACAGTACATTCATCCTCTTAAAAAAATCTTTCTTGTGTATTTCACGCGTCTTGCGTTGCTTAGATAGGGTTTCGCGGTGGCGAAATGCCGACTACTGATTGTTAATTTGCATGCTAATATGGAGATACAATGACAGAAGATAAAAAATTTCCTGCTCGGGGGAGCATCGAAGAGATTGAGGGTGGCGAATTGCTGCAACCGAAATTCGATGAGAAAGGTCTCATACCCTGTATCGCGCAAGATGCGGATAGCGGAGAGATCCTCATGTTTGGCTACAGGAATGACACCGCTTTACAAGCGTCCATCAGTACCGGATTAGCGCCCTATTATTCTCGCTCACGCAATAAACTTTGGAAGAAAGGAGAGCAATCGGGCCACTATCAACGTATTGTCAGCCTTCAGATTGATTGTGATCAAGATTGTGTTCTGATTAAGATAAAAATCGAAGGCGGCGCCTCGTGTCACCTGGGTTACCGTTCCTGCTTTTTCCGTGGGTTGGGGGATCTTTCTGAAAAAACGGATTTCAAATTAGATTTTATCGAAAAAGAAAAAGTTTTCGATCCGAATGACGTCTATAAGAAGAAAAATTAAATTCCGATTATGATAGAAGAATCTGTCTCATTCAGTACGCTAAACTACACTATTTGTTTCGTTTATCTTGCCCTGATGTTCGGTATCGGACTGTGGCTGGCAGGTAAGCAGAAAACGACGGAAGACTACTTCCTCGCGGGTAGAAATATGCCATGGATTATTGTCGCCATGAGTATGTTCGCTTCGCTAACGAGCGCGGCATCCTTTATCGGGTTACCGGGACTGGCGTATAGAGAAAACATTTCCTATATTGCTCTTGGCATGGTAAGTGTGCTCGCGGCCCCTTTTTTTATTTATCTTTTTTTCCCTTTTTATCGACGACTCCGCGTAACTACGTCTTACGAATATATCGGTGTTCGCTACGGGAGCGCCGGTCGCTATGCCGTATCAGGATTATTTGTCCTGCTGCGTTTATCCTGGCTTGGCATTGTTATTTATTCTCCGGCTCTTGCTCTGACAGTAGTGACTGGGGTTAATCTTTATCTCGCTATTCTTCTCATGGGCGTTCTCGCCACGACCTATACCGTTCTCGGTGGCCTGTCCGCTGTATTGTGGACTGATGCTATACAATTTCTTCTTCTCGTGGGCGGCGCCATTTGGGTGTCGGTGAGTTTACTTTACGCCGTCCCTGATGGGTGGAGTGGGATCATGAAAATTGCCGGAGAGACAGACCATCTGGACGTATTTAGCTGGAAGATTAATCTATTTGAGATGAGTGCGACGGCCATCGCATTCACTACTTTTATAGGTTTTTTTCAGGAATACGGGATAGACCAGGTTACGGTGCAAAGGTTGCTATCGACAAAAAAATTCAGCGGAATGGTCAAGGCTGCTGTTTTTAATTCATTCGTTGATCTTACGGTTACGGGTATGTTGATGTTTATGGGTATAGGAATGTTTGCTTACTACGTCAGTTTTCCTGAGCAAGTCTCTGACGGGATGTCAGGTGATAGAATACTTCCATTTTATATCATACACCAACTCCCTAACGGAGTATCGGGATTACTGATCACAGCAATTTTTGCCGCCGCGATGTCGAGCATGGATTCAGGAATTAATTCGATCTCTACCGTCATCGTTAACGATTTTGTCAAGCCCTTGCGCCGCATAGCCAGGACTGATTATCAAGACGTACAGTTAGCGCGTCTTTTAACAATTGTATTGGGAGCGGTAGCGGTCGTTGTCGCCTGTTATATTTCTACAATCGGAGAAATATTTAAAGCTGGAGGAACCCTCATGAGTCTTTTTTCTGGGCCGATACTTGGACTCTTTCTCTTAGGTATTTTTACACAAAGAGCAAATTTTCGGGGATGGATTATTGGGGTTATAGTTGCTATACCGGCAACACTATGGTTGCAACATGGTACTGAGGTTCATTTTATTTATTACATGTTTTTTTGTTTATGTGTGAACATGATCATCACTTATCCCGCGAGTCTTATTTTTGGTGGTGAAAAGGCACAGAAAAAATACACGCTCAGAGGAAGAGCGGAATTAAACTCAGTTGAATAATAGGGCGTTATTTATAAGAAGATTAATATAGTCTTCGCCTCTATTTGCATCATCTACAGATGCCCTATGTATGAGAGTGAGCATTTATAAAACTTGAAAATCCATTTCTTAGGTTCATTCTTAAGAAACCCATATTTTAATAAAGATGATACTGGATACCGAAATACGTTCTAAAATTGAAGAAATAAATCAGCGGGCAGGTTACCTATGGAGGTATCTTTGACGCCGATGTAAAGCTTGGTGAAATAGCGAGTATTGAAATAGAAATGGGGGAGTCTGCTTTTTGGGAGAATCACGAAAATGCCCAAAAGAAGGCATCTCAAATAAGCCAGATTAAGCAGTTAATTAATCCTGTGATCGAGTTTAAAAAAAGGCTGGAAGATCTCGAGGCGATAGAGGAACTTGTATCTGAAGCATCAGATGAAGAAGCGCAGGAATTGTTAAGAGAAATTGAACCTATTACGGAAAAGCTCGCTGGTGATATCGGTGACTTGGAGATAAAATCATTTTTAAGCGGGCGCCATGATCAATCGAACGCTATTATTAGCATTCATGCGGGAGCGGGCGGAACTGAATCCTGTGATTGGGCGGAAATGCTGTTGCGCATGTATACGCGCTGGTGTGAACGCCGAGGACTTAATGTAACGATCCAGGATCTACAAGCCGGTGAAGAAGCGGGAATCAGCCGGGTTTCCATGCATATTCAGGGTGAATTCGCATATGGCTATGCAAAGGCTGAGCGCGGAGTGCATCGTTTGGTCCGCATTAGTCCCTTTGACTCAAATAGTCGTCGACATACATCCTTTTGCGCCGTCGATGTGATAGCGGAAATAGAGGATGATGTTGATATTGAATTTAAAGACGATGAATTACGTGTTGATACCTACCGTTCGAGTGGGAAGGGTGGTCAGCATGTCAATAAATCTGATACCGCTGTGCGCATCACTCATTTGCCTACTGGTATATTTGTCGCCTGTCAAAATGAGCGGTCGCAGTACAAAAACAAGGCGACCGCGTTAAAAGTACTTAAATCACGTATTTTCGAAAAAATGGAGGATGAAAAACGTGCGGAACGCGATAAATTTTATGGAGAAAAAAACGAAATCGGGTGGGGTAACCAAATACGCAGTTATGTATTTCAACCCTATCAGATGGTAAAAGATTTACGCACCGGTGTAGACACGTCCAATATACAGGCTGTGATGGATGGTGATATAGATCAATTTGTCAATGCCTGGCTGCGAGCTGGTTGCCCCACCGCTCGCATTAAAGAATCAAATAATTAAATAGATTAATATACAGATGGAAGCGACAGCGCTTAGTTATAGCGAAATTCTGACTGCATTAGAGCGACAACCTTTGTTTGAGGATAAGACCTGGAAGTTGTCACCTGAACCTTTTCCGCTTACCTTAGATGAGGTAGCCCTGATTGAAGAAATCGGAGTAGCTTGTCTGGATTTTCATCGCGCGCTTGAGCTGCTCTATTTAAGATCGGTCGAAGATAAGAATCTATTGCGCAATAAATCGCTAAAAGCACCGTGGGTAGCGGGTTATCTCGATCGCGGTAAACCAGAAAAATTAATTAAGCATGCGCGTTCCAAGCGATTGCGCGGAGAAATTCCACTCGTTATTCGTCCAGACCTACTCTTGACCGATAATGGTTTTGCGCTTACGGAAATCGATTCCGTTCCCGGGGGAATTGGTCTAACTGCCTTTCTCGCTCAGCTTTACTATCGGGAGGGAATTAGACTCGCTGGCGATGCGGACGCAGATAGTATGATTATCGCTTTCTACGATGCACTGGCTTCGCGGACAGAAAATAATAAATTACCTCTAATTGCCATTCTTGTCAGTGACGAAGCCAGCACTTATCGCCCGGAAATGCAATGGTTAGCTGAGATGCTCCAACAAAGGGGAAAACGTGTATATTGTTTTCACCACAGCGAAATTATGCCTTTGGGAAATACGCTTTGTGCGTCTGTCGATGGCAATCCCGAAAAGATTGATGTCATCTACCGATTTTGGGAGCTATTTGATCTCGCGAATATCCCCCTGGCGGAACACATTCTCGAAGCCTGGGAGGACTCACAACTCGTTGTCACGCCGCCGATGAGACCTTTTCAAGAGGAGAAGTTGAGCCTTGCTCTATTTCATCATCATTTGCTTGAAGAATTCTGGCGTGAGAATCTCCCGAAATCCTCATACAAATTATTGCGAAAAATCATACCTAATTCATGGATAATGGATCCGGTAGATCTCCCCCCTAACGCCGTATTAGATGCGCCGTACATCGGTGGAAAGCCAATGACTCATTGGGAGCAACTGGGGGATGCTTCGCAAAAAGAGCGCAATTTGATTATAAAAATGAGCGGGTTTCATGAAGAGGCTTGGGGTGCGCGCAGCGTCCTGCTCGGAAGTGATGTTTCACGTACTGACTGGCAGAAGGGGATTTCAAATGCACTGAGTTCAGGCGACCGAAACCTTTATCTGCTTCAGGAATATCACAAACCCAAACGCTTAAAACACAGCATTTATAAGAGTCCGGATGTAGCCGAAGAAGTCGAAGGGCGGCTTCGCCTGAGCCCTTATTATTTTGTTAAAGAAAATAAAACAAAAATGGCGGGTATTCTTGCTACATTTTGTCCCGCAGATAAAAAGATAATACATGGTATGCGTGATGGTGCGATGCTGCCCTGTCAAGTGGTCGGATAGACGGGTAAGATTTAATACCTATCGATGATTCTTCGACTGGGTTCTTTTTTTAATAGAGACCACTTCACCTTTTATTCACCCGAGACGAAGAGGCGGACGTGGGGAAAGACGAAGAGAAAAAAGCAAGATTTAATACCTACTCAGTATTCTGGTCTTTCCGCGCGAGCTCATCTTGTTTACGCATGAGCTCTAACCATTCTTGTATCGTAGACTCATGAACTTTTTTAGCAGAGGAAACACTGAGTGGAATTCCGGTTATCGCAGATTCGGGAGCAAATGTGGCTTTCTCGATACCTTTTTCAGTCAACCTGATCGTATCTTTATACCCATCATTAAAAGTAATCTGTAAGCCATCTTTAATGAGAGTCCAGCGACCATTAACATTGAGAAGACCCTCATCTAAATTGTATTTAATTCGTGTGCATTTTCCCCAACTCTCAATGTGTATGAAATAACGGTAAGCGTTTTCATCCCCAACTTCCCAATGGCCCATAAAACTTTCACCACTTGCCAAATGAGGTTTCCCAAAGGTAAAATAATCTTGAGCCTTCTCCGCAGTTATTCTCTTCGCTTGGGTAAAGTTTATTGGGTTTATTCCAAAGATACCTCCCTTTTCGATTCCTTCATAAGTGTAACCTTCCGCTGATAGAATGATTTTACCTTCGGTATTATCTTCCCATGTGATAATAGCTTCATCCCTATTTTCGAGCCATACTCCCTTTTTCTTTTCTACTTCACGCCGAGATGGACTAGCATATTCTACGCCGCCGCCCCTTTTAAGAAAAAGGTAAAATGTGTCATTTTGATTTTCAGATATTTCCCAGAAACCAATGTACTGACTGCGAGAAGGGAGTGATGCATCAAAACTGAGCTGATTATTATCAGTGATTTCACTGTCATCTGGTGATGTTTCCACCACGAGGTTGCCGACAATGTTGCGACTGACTCGCTTTGCTCTCAGAGTACTTTCAGGTTTAATATCAAGGGGAGCACCCGGTAAATAGGCATCCTTAAAAAAATCTTCACCTGTTCTCGCGAAGACATCACGGAATCCTGTCAGCCAGGTTATAATAATTCTATTGCCGTCAGTTACCCATTCACCTTTTTCAATTTCATTACTGGCTTGGCCGGTCCAGAATGAAGAAGCTCGCCCTGCTTTTTTTATAATTAAATAAAAAGTGTCACCCGTATTATCTTTAAAAGCCCAAAATCCTATTAAATCGTTAGTGTCTAAAGAAGAAGTATCTTGGTTATTTTGAGCTGATGTATAATTCGAAATAATCATCAGGATGATGGCACTGATCATCCACAATCGGGTATATCTATTGCTAAACTTCATGACTACCAGATGAGGCAATTTATAAAAAACATTATACTAAAAAACAAATAAGTAGTTTGAAATCGTCTTTAATTCAATCCAGCGTGTCCGGTTGGGCAAAACAAAAAAAGTATTATATTATAATTGAGAACAAATACCATTTGTCCACGTGGAAATGACAGCGCCACTTTGGTCTATGTTCCTGGATAGAGAACAAGCTGAATATATTATGCAGTATGTCACATCTATTCTACTTTATCTTAAAATGCGTAATACGCCATTCAATATGACATTCAGTGTCGAAGAGGGTGAATATCAAGCGCCGATATTTGAGTAATTCAAGGGTGTGTAGGAAATGGATCCTTGGTTGACGCAATCTCGATCAGTTAGTTTTCCAGAATTGTTGAGACGTTTACTTTGATCATAGCTAAATTGGTAAGTATCTTCACTAATTTGTTTGAATAAACCGCCTATTCCTCGATCGTCAGGTACCGTATGTTCAATAGGTGTACCGTTGTCGACAGGGTAGGGAAAGTTTACATTATGAACAATTAGACCCTTTTGCGTCTTATTAATGTGTTCAATGCTTAATTGTGTGGAAATAGATGCAGCCGTTCGTAATGAGGTTTCAAATTCTTTATCTACATGGCCGTTCTGCGATTTTACACTATTAAATATTTCTTTAGGTACAACGATTGAAAAAGCAAATGCCGGTATCCCCCATAGTGCGCCTTCACTCGCTCCCGCAATCGTTCCCGAGCACATGATTAATGGAATAGATGTATTATAACCGACATTTATTCCTGAAACAACAACATCGGGCTTTTCGTCAAGCAAGTTTCCAAGGGCAATATTGACGCAATCGCTTGGGGTCCCATCAACTGACCACGCTGGACAATTCAACCCTTCAAACTTTTCGACCCTTACCGTCCGATAACGGCTCATTGATTTACTCACCCAGCTTTGTTCCGATTTTGGTGCTACTGCGACTACGGTAAAATGTTCTTTCAACGCTTCTACCAATACTTGAAGAAAAAAACAGCCTACTCCGTCATCATTTGTAACGAGAACTCTAGGTTTTTGCATTTTTTATGCTAAAGATTAAGATTTAGAGAAAGACGACGATGGACTAAACTGTCATTTAGATCATGCCAGATTACACGATTAGCCCTTTGGGCTAGGGGAACAGGCAGCGGTATTCGTCCCGCGAAATCCGAACTAAGCCGTGACAAGGGAAGAAGAGGCTTTAAGGAGTTATTCTCTTTAGAGAGATTAGACTTTATCTCAATCACGCGGACGGTGATCTCTATTTTCACGCCCATCGCGGCGATCTCGGCCACCCTGTCGTGGGCCACGATCTGATCTTTGATCCGAACTTCGCTGTGGTCTTTCTTCGACCGTTCTTCCTTCCCGTTCGGCCATAGCAATACGTCGACTTAAACGGATGCGACCTTTATCATCTGTTTCAATACATTTGACCCACATCTCATCACCCATTTTGCAGATATCTTCAGCCTTTTCTACGCGGAAATCTGCCAGTTCTGATATGTGAACGAGACCTTCTTTCCCGGGTAAACACTCAACGAATACACCAAATTCTTTAATTCCACGAACAGTCCCACGATAAATTTTATCAACTTCCATATCTGCGGTCGAAAGTTCGATTTCTTCTATCGCACGTTCCATCGATAATTTATTATTCGAGTAAACTAATATTTTTCCGCTATTATCTTCATTGATGTCGATCCCCGCTCCACTTACTTCTGTAATGCGCCGAATATTTCTACCTCCCGGACCGATGAGGGCGCCGATCTTTTCCGGCTCAATTTTCAACTGGTGAATGCGCGGTGCATGTTCATTAAGATCTGGGCGTGGTTCAGCTAATTCTCCAGACATAGTTTCAAGTATATCCAGTAATGCTTTCCGGTTGAGAGCGACTGCTTCCTTTGCGATTTCAAAGGGAAGACCTTTAATCTTAAGATCCAGTTGAAATCCGGTAATACCTTTTTTCGTGCCGCAAATCTTGAAATCCATATCGCCGAAATGATCTTCACTGCCCAGAATGTCCGTAAGCACAACATGTTTAATGATATTGCCCGAATCATCGGTTTTTGAAACTAAACCTACAGATATACCGGCAACCATGTCAGTGATTGGAACACCGGCATCCATAAGAGCTATACAGCCGCCACACACCGATGCCATGGAACTGGAACCGTTAGATTCCATTATTTCGGAATTCAGACGTACCGTGTAGGGGAAATCATCTTCAGAAGGGAGGATGGGGAGCAATGAGCGCTCAGCAAGCGCACCATGGCCGATTTCTCGACGACCCGGTCCAATAAATCGTCCCGTTTCACCAACGGAGTAGGGTGGGAAACTATAGTGCAGGATGAAAGACTTTGAGCTCGATCCACCCGTAAGTCCATCCATGTCTTGGGCATCTCCGGAAGTTCCTAAAGTTGCAATAACAATATTCTGGGTTTCACCACGTTGAAAAAAAGCCGATCCATGGACGCGTGGCAATATTCCCGCCTGGCACTCTATGGAACGTACATCTTGCGGATTGCGGCCATCAGCGCGTTTGCCTTTTTCCAGGATATTTTCACGATAAACATTTTCCTGTAGAATTTCAAAAGCCATTCGCACATGGTTAGGATCAAAATTCTCCTCCCCTTCCTTTTCTTTTACTTTTAAGCTCGTTTCCTGCACGATCACCTTGACCGCATCATCACGGTCCTGCTTTTGATCACTGAATACCGCATCGCTTAAACGATCACCTACAGAGTCTTGGATGAATGCGAATAAATCAGGGGGGCAGGTGTGAAGCTCAAACTCCTTTTTCGCTTTTCCTGCCGCCGCGTGCAATTTTCTTTGCGCTTCAATTATTTTTTTAACATTCCCGTGTGCAAATTCAAGCGCTTCCAGGAAGCGTTCATCTGATATCTGATCGGCGCTTCCCTCGATCATCACCATTTCATTTTCATTGCCGACATAAATGAGATCGAGTGTGGACTGAAATTGTTGTTCGTGAGATGGGTTTACTATAAATTCTCCCTCCACTTCGGCGACACGCACGCAACCAATGGGGCCGTCCCAGGGTATATCAGAGATCAATAATGCCGCTGATGCGCCATTCACCATTAGAATATCAGATTCATTTACTAAATCGGTCGTAAGCAGCATCCCAATTACCTGCACTTCATTGAGGAACCCTTTGGGGAATAGTGGACGCAGGGGGCGATCACATAACCGGGAGGTAAGTATCTCTTTTTCCGAAGGGCGTCCTTCTCGTTTAAAAAATCCACCAGGAAAACGTCCCGCCGCGGAAAATTTTTCTCGGTAGTCTACGGTGAGGGGAAAAAAATCTTGATCTGGAAAGCGGAGCCCAGAGGCCGCTGTGGCAGCGACGAAAACTATTGTTTCTCCTAATTGTATGGTGATCGCTCCATTAGCCTGTTTTGCCAATGTGCCGGTTTCAATGGTAATACCGAGGTCATCGACTGTTACTGAGTGTTTCTGTTTTAACATCTTTTTCCTTTATTTCTCTTTTCTTTAAAATTCGCGCTACAAGTCAGAACTTTGACTTTATTAATAAATCTCCTCAAATTAAATTATCCCAACAGAAGTATTGCGGTTGGTTTTACCTGGCTTTTTCCACCGTATGCTGACCGACACTATAATGTGTGGCAAGGTGGAATTTACCGGTGAGCCTTATCTACGCAATTTCAGGCGCTGCAATAACTCGTTGTATTTTGTAAGGTCGTGTCGCTTAACGTAATCGAGCAACTTTCGCCTTCGGCTTGTCATCCCGATCAGTCCGCGACGTGAGTGAAAATCTTTACGATGCGTCCTCAGGTGATCGGTCAGGTGATTTATCCGGGATGTAAGGAGGGCAATTTGCACCTCGCTCGATCCTGTATCTTTGTCATGTACTCGGTAATCGCTTATTATGTTCGTCTTATCAATCGTTTCTGTCATTATTTTCTTTCTTTTCACAACTTGAGGGACGAGCGTATTCTTCGTCCGTGAATCCAGCGGAAGCCGGAAACACCGTTTCAGCCCGACAGTATTATTGCCGGACAAGTCGCGGAAAAGACTGTATTTACAGCGCTTTTCTCAACGCAAGGGATTAGAAAATGGCCGTATAGGTATGCATTGCAAGCTTTTATTTATCTACAAATGGCCAGATAATGTCATCTATAATGCTATCAACCGGCTTTAAAAATAATGCCAGTAATCTTTTCGCACCCGTCTATTTTCCTGATTCGTTCCAGAATTTCATTTTTGCGGAATGTTAATTCCTGACGTAAAATAGGGTTGGAAACGGCAATGATCAAACGGTTTTCTTTATCAACGCGTTGAGGCCGGCACCGATCAGCATGGGTGCCACCCATAACGTTACGCCAATGAGTAATGAGATTTTCTTCAAGGCGAAGTTCACCGATCTTATATTCCTGGATGAATGATTCAACAAGGGTATCCATTTTTAAAGCAGGTCGATCAGTGGATCGACCTGCATTTTCGGGCAGGGATCGCAAATTCGCGATCAGGTTTTCTACATAACGAGGGAATTTCATCGTAAACAGAACGATACAATTATGATCGATTTGGTAAGAGTGAAAGTAATTCTCCTAAGCGGGTAATGCGATAATAACCGTGATTTTGATTATCAGGATCAAAAATCAATGCATTCCAACCGGCTTTGATTGCTCCATCGGCATCGCGTACAGGGTTGTCGCCGATATGGAGAAGATTATTAGGTTGGAGTCTCATTTTCTTTTCAACATGAGAAAAGATCCGGCGATCAGGTTTCTCGAAACCAATTTCACTGGATATAAAAATTGACTCAAATAAATCATCTAATCCTATTTCAGCGTTCAAGCTGCGTATTCGCTTATCCCAATTAGTTAAGAGCGCAAGTCTGTAGCCGCGGGTTTTCAAAGATTGAAGCGTAGGCAACGCATCTTCCGTGAGATTCCATCGTTTAGCTAAGGTAAATGTTTCGAAGAGATCTTTAAAAATTTGCTCAAAATCTTTATTTTTACAATAGGGTCCGACCGTCTGCCACACGATGTTTCGCCAGAATTCAAATTCCGTATCTTCGCTCAGATTTTCACGCGTTGTTTTCTGAGCGCGGGCAAATGTAACTTTAAAAAGTGCATTTAATGCCATCGGTTGAATCGTGACGCCGTGATTTGAAAGTACTTCGGCATAGACAGCACCCACGGAAGGGTGGGGAGTCAAAAGCGTTCCCGCGGCATCGAAGGTGATGCCTGTTATCGCCGTTATATCCATGCCCTAAGTAATCATAGTCCATTGACCTTCGACAATAAAATTTTAGATGCTATGATTGATCCTGACTTTTCTTGACGATCGAGACTACCGTTTTAATTTTTTAAAGTTTATAAATTATGGGCTACCTGCAAAATCTCCAATTTATCTATCGCGCCTGGCGCTATCGCTTGAAACTGGAGCCGGAGGAAATTTCTTTTATGATAAAATCACTCACTGCAGGCGATACAGCCGTTGATATCGGCGCTCATAAAGGGGCCTATACCTACTGGATGCAAAGGGCGGTTGGACGAAAGGGGAGAGTATTTTCGTTTGAGCCTCAACCGAAACTCGCAGCATACCTGGAAGCGATGCGAGCTTCTCTTGGATTAGATCATGTAAGAGTGGAAGAAATGGGAATCTCGTCAAAGTTTGGAAGTGAAGAACTATTTGTACCAGGTTCTGGGCCATCTCCAAGTGCAACTTTGGTTTTCCCTCAAGAGAGTATTTCGGGATCAACTTATGATGTTCGGATTGAATCGCTGGACAATTATTTTAAAGAAAAGGAGGGAGGGCCCATTCGTCTTATAAAAGTTGATGTCGAAGGCCATGAATTGAGGGAAAACCAAAGTTGAACTTGGAGATGGCCCAGAACCTGGTACAAATAGTTCTTCACTTCCA
>Ga0114993_10002618_pt1 | contig 19487 bp, 15 predicted proteins | sample ArcticOcean_MG_C_FD_87042 | JGI IMG/M metagenome (GOLD analysis project Ga0114993, IMG submission 87042) | Marine microbial communities from western Arctic Ocean - ArcticOcean_MG_CB2_150 | ecosystem: Environmental > Aquatic > Marine > Oceanic | place: Arctic Ocean: Canada Basin | collected...
GTTGCGAGGGCCTCCACTTGACGAGAAAAAATGCTATCAAACCCATAATCATTACCAAGAGCAGTTAATGAAGAAGAATCGACAGTTAAAGCGAGCGCAGGGATCGCTTTACGCTCTTTTTTAAACCGTCCAATTAATTCGGCCGCAATGTGTTGACAGTCAGCAGCACTTCCACCATTGCCCATCAGCAGTAATTTACCTCCATTGGATAAACAATCGCGTATGGAGTGTGCTGCATTCAAAATTTTGCCGGACAAAGTTTCAGCAACTTGATATTTTAAGTCACCGCTAACTTTTAAAAAACTCTTTACCCGTTCCATTAAATTATAGATGTATATATAAAATGTAATTAAAAATTATTATTTGAACTTTTCTAGAAAATATTAGCCTTCTTTGTTTAGGAAGCTTCAATACCCAATTGGGCTTTAAAATACATCATGGTTTTTTTCAGCCCTTCATCTAACTTCACTTGAGGTTCCCAATCTAAATACTTCATAGCTTTCTCTATATTTGGTTGTCGAACTTTTGGATCATCTTCTGGTAAAGGCTTGTATAAGATCTTACTACGGCTGTTTGTGGCTTGCAAAATTTTCTCAGCCATTTGTTGAATTGTCATTTCAATAGGATTTCCAATATTGACCGGATCGTTAATATCGGATATTAATAATCTATAGATTCCTTCTATTAGGTCAGAGACGTAGCAAAAACTTCGTGTCTGAGACCCATCGCCATATGCTGTGAGCTCCTTTCCGGTCAGCGCCTGTTTGAGAAAATTTGGAATTGCCCTTCCATCATTAAGGCGCATGCGAGGGCCATACGTGTTGAAAATTCTAACAATTTTGGTGTCGATATTGTGATAGCGGTGGTAGGCCATTGTAATAGCTTCGGCAAAGCGCTTTGCTTCATCGTAAACCCCTCGCGGGCCAACCGGGTTAACATTACCCCAGTAATCTTCCGTTTGTGGATGAATTAGAGGGTCTCCGTATACTTCCGAAGTAGATGCAATTAGAAAAACTGACTTCTTTTTTTTAGCCAAACCAAGTGCATTGTGGGTACCCAATGAACCAACTTTTAAGGTTGGGATAGGAAACTCAAGATAGTCGATAGGGCTTGCAGGCGAAGCAAAATGTAAGATGTAATCTAACGGTCCGTCGATATCGATAAAATTAGTGACATTATGTTCAATAAAAATGAAACGGTCACTTTTAATATGTTTTATATTTGTAAGGGACCCAGTGATTAGGTTGTCCATACAAATAACTTCATGGTTCTTGTCCAACAGATAATCGCACAAATGTGAACCAAGAAATCCAGCTCCTCCTGTAATCAACGTTCTAGGCATATTTTTATCTCATTAGTTAAAGGCTAATTTTTAGGTTATGATTGTTGGGTAAATTTGTTTCCGACAATTAAATTATGCCCAGCTAAAAAACTTTTTACATCCATTCTTTTTTTTCCTTCTGGTTGTAGTTCTGTAATAACAATTCTTTCATTTTTTGTTCCGACCTCTATGCCATGTCCCGAAATACGTACAATAACACCCGGCTGATCAATGGAATCACACCTTTTTATTTCAGTTTTGCAGATTTTAAAGCGTTTGGATTCTAAAAATGAAAATGCTCCTGGCCAGGGCATAAGCCCACGTACGAGATTGTGAATTTTAATAGCAGGCTGGTTCCATTGTATCAAGCCATCTTCCTTTTTAAGTTTTGGGGCATAAGAGGCTAGATCGGAGTTTTGGCAAATCGGTTCCAATAACCCAGAATCCAACTGGCGTAATGTTTCTAAGACAAGAGAGGAGCCTTTATGAGCTAAGGTCTCATGAAGAGACTGAGCATCATCAGCATCGCTAATTGAAACTTTACTGGAGAGCAAGATGTTGCCTGTATCGAGTCCAGTATCCATTTTCATAGTAGTAACCCCTGTTTTAGTTTCTCCATTGATGATGGCCCAGTTAATGGGGGCGGCACCACGGTATTTGGGTAATAGAGAAGAGTGTAAATTTATACAGAAATGGCGGGGGAGTGTGAGTAAGCTTTCATCTAAAATTTGGCCGAAAGCAACAACAATAAAAACATCCGAGTTCAATTCGCCTAAGGTTTTTACAACATCAAGACTTGTACATTTTTTTGGTTGAAGTATGGGGATTTTTTTTTCTAATGCGAACTCTTTTACTGGCGGTGGAGTTGATTCGCGACCTCTCCCTTTGGGTCGGTCAGGTTGAGTGACTACTAATTGAATGTTGTGATCAGATTTATAAAGTTTGTGTAGGGTGGGGAGAGAAAATTCAGGGGTCCCCATAAAGACAATATTCATACTTCTGTTTCTTTAAGTTTTTTCTTAAACTTGCGTTGAAGAATATCGCGTTTTACTTTACTCAAATTATCCCAGAACAGAACACCATTTAAGTGATCCATTTCATGCTGAAAGGCTCGGGCAAGAAAACCTTCCGCTTCATAACGTAATTCGTTTCCCTTAAGGTCGTATCCTTTGACTTCAATATGTTGGGAACGTTTAACTTGGGCAAAGACTTCGGGAATACTTAGGCAACCTTCTTCAGCAATAACTTCTTTCTCTGAAGCTGTAATTATTGGATTAATAATAATAACAGGGTCACGTTTTTCCTTTTCAATACCTACATCAATTACAAAAAGATCGGAGGTTACTCCCACCTGGTTTGCAGCAAGTCCTAAGCCAGAGGCTGCATACATAGTTTCGATCATGTCATCCGCTAAGGTGACCAAAGTTTCATCGATATTTTCAACCTTCAGGCATTTTTTTCGGAGTACCGAATTCATGCAGTTGACAATTGTTAAAAGTGGCATTGTTTTGAATAAGTTAAAAAACTATATAAAGATATGTTACTTACAATAGGTGCCATTGATTACTAAGCTTAGTATTTTCTTAATAGGCTTGCCATAGCTACTCAGAAAAGTTTTATAAAAAATTAATTTTTTTCAGTGGTTTGTTCTAAATGAAAGCTTAATTTAAAATTTAACATGCTCATCAAGAAAGTAAAATCCGATTTTTTCATAATCTATAGGGATTTATTTGTTTCTGGAACTATTTTAGTCGCCTTACTTTCGCTATATCAAACCCCTAAGCAAAGAAAAGGTTTAAGGCTAAACTTTTCTTACGTTGTATATTCAGCGTTAATGCGAATGTAATCATAAGACAAATCGCAGGTGTAAACCTCGTCCGAATGAATGCCTGATTTTAGGTCGATGATAATAGAAATATTTTTGCTCTTCATCTTTTTACGAAGCGTTGATTGTAAAGCCCCTTTTGCGGGTACTCCGTTATTAAATAGAACAGAACCGTTCAATGAAATTTTAACTCTATCCGGATTGAAGGGTACTCCGGCATAACCTACTGCAGCGATAATCCTTCCCCAGTTTGGATCTTGCCCAAACAAAGCAGTTTTAACTAGCGACGAGGTTGCTATAGATTGCGCGACCTTATTGGCATGTGTTTTTGCTTTTGTGCCTTGTACTTGAATTGTGATAAATTTAGTTGCCCCTTCTCCATCCAGTACAATTTTATGCGCAAGACATAAACATAGCTCAGTTAATTTGTCGACAAATTTTTTGTAGTCTGAACTACCAGCTCGAATACTTTTATTCCCGGCTTTACCATTAGCTAAGATTAGAGCCATATCATTAGTGCTGGTATCGCCATCCACCGTAATTCGGTTGAAAGTTCTATTATTTGTTTCTTTAAGCGCGCGACTGAGCGTTTTTTGGTCAATGGCAGCATCTGTGGCTATGAAAGCCAGCATTGTCGCCATATTGGGGTGGATCATTCCAGATCCTTTGGCAATACCACCCATAGTAATTTTATGTTTACCAATGTGGAAGGTAGATGAATTGAATTTTGGAGTTAAGTCAGTAGTCATAATAGCTTCTGCCGAACGGATCCACCCCGCTGGTGATAATTTTTTAGACAAAACTGGAAGAGATTTTATAATTTTATTTTTTGGTAAAGGTACACCTATAATTCCTGTTGATGCGATCAAAATTTCTTTTGGATCAACGAAAAGTTCTTGTGAAAGTTTAAAAGCCAAAGATTTACAGTCTTCCATTCCCTTTGGTCCTGTACAAGCGTTCGCATCTCCGCTATTAGCTATGATAGCTCGGATTTTTTTTGAACTTTTTATATTTTGTTGGCACCAAGTTATGGTGGGAGAAACAACTTTATTTAAAGTAAATACACCGGCAGCAACAGAGGGTTCTTCCGAATAAATTAGGGCAAGGTCTTTTTCTTTATTATTTTTTATCCCACAGGAAATACCGGCGGTGGTGAAGCCAGGGACTTGGAATCCTTGGCTTCCAGTCTTTTTTTTCATAGTGAATATATTTAAGGGAAAATACCAGGAAAGTTAAGCCCGGTTGTTTCTGGAATTCCAAGCATTAAATTCATATTTTGTATAGCCTGACCAGATGCACCTTTTATCAAATTATCAATGGCGCTGGTGATGATGGCCCTTTGATTACGTTTATCCACCTGAACTCCTATATCACAAAAATTAGACGATACTGTAAAATGAGAGTTAGCACATTCCCCTAATGGCAGTATTCGAATGAATGGTTCTCCTGCATAAAACTTTTGAAAATGTTCAATTAGTTCTACAACCGATGGGCCTTGTTTTAAATTAATATAAACTGTACTCAGCATCCCTCGTGTCATTGGTACAAGGTGCGGTGAAAAAGATATTTGCACATTTTGTTTTGCTAACGCTGATAACTCTTGTTCGATTTCTGGTGTGTGCCTATGGACAGCAATGTTATAGGCGGAAACTCCTCCATTGATTTCAGAAAATTGCGTACCAAGAGATGCCTTGCGCCCAGCACCAGAGATACCAGATTTAGAATCAACTATGATGCTAGATAGATCTACCCAGTTTTGCGTTACCAAAGGGGCTAGAGCGAGAGTTGCGCTTGTCGGGTAGCATCCTGGGTTGGCTACCAGACGGGCTGATTTTATTTTTTCTCGGTGGATCTCCGGCAAACCATATGTCGCCTCTGTCAGAAGTTCAGGTCTTTGGTGCGAAACAGAATACCATTTTTTAAAAATCGCAGGGTCTTTTAGTCGATAGTCCGCGCTCAGGTCGATGACCTTGGTGTGTCCCTTTAGAAAATCAGGGACTTTTCCCATAGAAGTTGTATGGGGGAGAGCAAGGAACACAATGTCACAAGTATCGCTGGATATAGACTCAATAGATGATAATTTTATGTCGACAAATCCGCTGATAGAAGGAAATACCCTTGAGATATTTTCCCCTTGGTAGGTTTCTGATGTGAGGAAAACGATTTCAGCCTCTGGATGATTTATGAGTAAGCGAAGTAGCTCTAATCCGGTATAGCCACTTGCACCTGCGACACCAATTTTTGCCATAGTGTTATCCTATAGATATTGATTTTTTAAACCCTTGCGTAAATTATCAAATAACGAAAAAGACCAACGTTATTGTAGTATCGAATGGTTTAAGATAATAGTTGAAATTGATTTTAGGGTCGTATGTTTTCCAGAAGCGTTTGCATGCCCAGAACTAGAAACTGGGAGGATGATTTATTAACGCTTAGAGAACTGGAAACGTTTGCGGGCGCCGGGTCTGCCGGGCTTTTTTCGTTCGACAACACGTGCATCTCGTGTGAGGAAGCCCCCTCTTTTAAGAGCCGCCCGATGTGCGGAATCAGCTTCTAGGAGAGCGCGGGACAAGCCTAAACGGAATGCCCCAGCTTGTCCTGAGATGCCACCACCAAGAACGGTGGCATCTATATCGTAAGACTCTGCTGTGCTAGTGCAATTCAGTGGTTGTTTAACATTCATCACTAGAGAATCACGCATAAAATAGTCCTTAACTTCTTTAGAGTTTACAGTAATCTTGCCAGAGCCAGACTGGATCCATACCTTGGCTATAGATCGTTTCCGTTTACCCGTTGCGTAAAACTTTCCATCGTTTCTTCCCATTGTGTGAATTTCCGTTTGTTTTTATTGATTACAGTTGGTTATTAAATATCGCCGACTCCGCGTTTTAGATGGAGATTGTCTCCGGATCTTGCGCGGTGTGGGGATGCTTGTTATCGTCATAAATTCGAAAATTGCCAGCCAGCACTCTTCCCAGGCGATTTTTTGGCAACATACCCTGAATAGCTTTTTTTAGTAGACCTGATGGTTTTTTTTCACGTATTTCTTTGGCAGTGGTTGACTTAATCCCACCAGGAAACCCGGTATGGTGGTAATAAATTTTTTGGTCCCATTTTGCGCCTGTTAGTTTAACCTTAGCAGCATTAATTATGATCACATTGTCACCGCAATCAACATGTGGAGTGAATGTAGGTTTAGTTTTTCCGCGAAGGATGCCGGCAGCCTTAGTTGCAATACGACCCAAGACTTGATCAGTGGCGTCTATGACAACCCACTTTTTATCAACAGTGTTCGCATTTAAAGAAATCGTTTTCATGGTTAAATGGTTTGGTTTAACAAAGGTTTCAAAGTAAATACGAAACCATCGATAGTAGATAAATTATGGCTCGATGTCAACTGGTTTCATAATATTTCCAAAAAGTTTTCCTTTATTACTCGAACTTTTTTAAAGAAACTTGCGAAACCATAAAAACTTTATTTTTTACTTTAAATAAGCTATTTTAGCCATTCTAAGCCATGTCATATAAATTTTGGTCTATCCAGTGAGTACTTTTTAAGGTGTTTAAGTATTTAATATCAATGGTATGCCAGACAGCTCCAAATTTTCATGAAAGATGTAACAATTTCTCCCTCTACAGCGATTGAAAATCAAGGGAACACCTATATGGATTTTGATAACCGGTTAGATTCCGCGATTCATAAATCACGCGATTTTTTGTTGTCCCGGCAAACAGAAGAGGGTTACTGGGTCGACGAGCTGGAATCAAACGCTACTATCACGGCGGAGCTTATTTTTTTCATGCACTTTACCGAAACGGTCGACTTAGAAAAACAGAAAAAACTTACCAGTTACCTTCTTCATAAACAAAGAGAGGACGGGAGTTGGCCATTATATTTTGGAGGGCCTTGTGATATCAATTCTGCAGTAGAATCTTACATGGCCTTGAAACTAGCAGGGGTTCCCGAAAATCGCCAAGAAATGATTCTGGCGCGTGAAGCCATTTTTGCAAACGGTGGTATTAAAGATACCCGCGTATTTACCAAAATTTTTCTCGCTATGTTTGGCCAAATTTCTTGGGATGTTTGTCCAGCGGTTCCTGTGGAGATCATCTTGTTTAAAAACTGGTTTCCCCTAAATATTTATGAAATGTCCAGTTGGTCTCGCGGTACTGTAGTTCCGCTTTCGATCGTCGTTAGTCATAAACCAGTGTGTCACCCGCTGGAAGGACATGGTGTAAAGGAACTGTTTGCTGTTGGTGACCGTGAATTAGGTTTCGAGCCGGACGGATCAATTTTTAGTTCTTGGAGAAATTTTTTTATCTATCTGGACAAAGTTATTAAGTTTGTTGGGAAGTCACCCTGGAAACCTTTTCGTAAAAGGGCTCTTAAAAAAGCTCTTCATTGGGTTTTTGAGCATCAAGAAGAACAGGGAGACTTTGCAGGAATTCAGCCGGCGATGCTCAACTCTTTATTGGCCTATCATTATGTAGGAATTCCTAAGAATGACCTAAAATGGATCAAGGGGTGGGAAGCAGTGGAAAGATTCCTTATCGACAAACCAGAAGGCACACTTTTGCAGGCCTGCGTTTCTCCATTATGGGATACTGCCATAGCAGCCAACGCTCTTTGTGATTCCGGAATATCTTCTGATCATCCGGCTTTAGTGAAGGCAGCCGAATGGATCCTGAGTAAACAGGTAGTTAAAGAAGGAGACTGGGCTATTAAGAACCCTCAGGCGATGCCTGGTGGCTGGGCCTTCGAGTTTTATAATGAGCTTTATCCAGACTGCGATGATACGGCAGAGATTCTTATTTTTCTTAATCGAGTAGGACTACCGGATTCCTATCACAAGTTAAAAGAATCGGAAAGGGCAATTTCGTGGTTGCTCAGCATGCAATGCCAATCAGGTGGTTGGGCAGCATTTGATGTAGACAATGAAAAGGAAATACTCAATCAGGTTCCATTTGCCGACCATGGTGCGATGCTAGACCCGCCAACAGCGGATGTAAGTGGACGTGTTTTGTGGTTGCTTGGTCAAATTGGTTTTAACAAAGATCATCTAATAGTAGAAAAGGTAATTGGTTTTATAAAAGATAGACAAGAAAGTGATGGATCTTGGTGGGGTCGTTGGGGAGTCAACTATATTTATGGGAGCTGGTTGGCTCTTACTGGACTCGCTTCTATCGGTGAGGACATGAGGCAGCCTTACGTTCGCCGCGCAATAAAATGGTATGAAGACCATCAAAATGAAGACGGTGGTTGGGGAGAGACTTGCGAAAGTTACAAAATTCCATCGTTAGCGGGAAAAGGTAATAGCACTGCCTCGCAAACTGCTTGGGCGCTGATGGGAATGATTGCCGGTGGGGAGGAAAAAAATTTGGTTGTTACGCGTGGGATCGAATTTTTATTGAATAGGCAAGAGCTACACGGATCGTGGTACGAAGACGAGTTTACGGGAACTGGATTTCCTAGTCATTTCTTTATCAAGTACCACATGTATCAACACTTCTTCCCTCTTATGGCCCTTGGGAAGTATCGCTCCGCCCTTCGGTCTTAAACTTTCAAGAGAAAATTTAATAGTCTCTTCGTTAATGTTATGGCTGTTTAATGCTGCCTAAGCATCTCAACTGCAAATTTAGTGCGGGTGAGATGCTGTGTTGCTGATGAGATTACTTCCCCGGTAACGATATCGGTTAGAGTAAGATGCATGTCGATGTTGGTACCTAGATCAGTAATTTTCCCAGTTAGGATGGCTTCAGAATTAAGCGATTTGCCAAGTGCTTCTAAATCATTTTTTGCATACAAATAGTTATGCTGCAGGTTTAGTTGCTGGAGAATTTCGTTGACCTCGCCTTTTTGCGTAACGTGAAAAATGCGGTCTTGGAAAAGCGAGCGGTTAGTCAACGCCTCGACTACTCTAGACGAAAGATACTCACCAAGAATCGATGTTCGGTTTCCCTCATCAACAAAGTCCATAACGGTGATTTGATTGATTTCGTATTCTTCGATATCCTTGGCTATTTGAGTTGCTAAATTTTCCGATTTTCCTTGGTAGTAACTCGAGTCGGTTTGGGTTCGAAAAAGTTTGGACCAATATTCCGTGGGGGCCATTCGAAGTTCACAGGCCGACAACAGGATAATAAAAAGTATAGGGTAAAACGTTCTGCAAATTTTCATAGCGATTTTTCTCGTTGTTATTAAATGCTATATCGTAATATTAAGCAAAGCTCTAAAGGTTTTTCTGCAATTCGGGTGCCCAATCACCGATTTGTAAGGGTAATTCTTAAAGCCCTTATAATAAAAAGGATTGCAAGGGTTCATGATACCTAGATATTGAAGAAGGTGATAAATTTATTTAAATATTTTTGGCAATAATTGCCGTTTTTTAACTTTGAAAGCATATTCTTGCTAGGTAGATTCAGGATTTGCCATAGGCAGAATTGAATTTTGCGAAAAGTATCCAAAGATTCGTAATATGGGTTTAGCTACTTTGCCTGACTGGAACCGAAATTGAACAGAAAGACTTTATATTTGGGTTGTCGCGGGTTCGATTTTTAATCATGTAACAATGCAGTATATTCCGCGATGTGTTACAAAACTGAGGACTTTTCTGGAACCTCTCTAGGATTTGGAGTATAAGGAGGGTTTAAATAAAAACTATTTCAATATTTTAAAGGGTTTCTCTTGATGATTCGGTTTGCTATTTTAACGGGCTATTTAGTGTCGGTGACGGTTTTGTTCGCATGTGGTGGTGCGGAAGAAGGGAAAGGTCCAGTTATTCAGCCGAAAAAAGAAGCCACGTGGGTTCGTACTGAGAAAGTACAAACAACCACGGAGGAAATTTTCTCGAACGCAGAAAAAAAATTAGCAGAAATTCCTATTAATACTTCTTTGGTTGCAAAAATTACTACCAAAAAACCTGGTTTAATTGTGACGACAGACGTGGTTTCCTGTTTAGATCGGTTGGAATCATTAGATTTAAGGCGAACGCTAGTTCAAAAATTTGGAGGAATGTGGGGTGCCTTCGAAAGGAATGTGGGTTCAAAACCTTATTCTTTTTACGGGATGCAACTCGATAGTAATGTAAATAAAATAGTTTTTAGCTTAAGGTACTTATGCCAAACGTCAGAGGGGGTGCCATTAAACAATGTGGCGATTGAATTTAAAAAATTGATGCAAGATCATGGACGTGAAGAGGCAGTAAAAATCCTGCTTTCTCGCGGAGAACACCCTGAAGATATTGAAGTTTTTCTCAATTATGAGGAGTTTGCCCGTAAGATAAGAGAGAGGAAAATAGATTTTAAAGTGATTAATCCCCGCTTGGATCAGGCGGAGCTTCTAATAGACCTATATGAAGAGCTGTCAAACAAGTCGATCGATGAACAATCTACTGATACGTTTCTCTCCAACTCTGTTACTTTGCTAAAAGTAATGAATGAATTTCTTCAGACAGATCAGATTATGGTCATGGCCTTAAATGAAGACGGGTTAGTTCCCTACCATCATATCGATCAGGATATGTAAATTCCCTCTTAGATTTTCGGGCCAACAAGCTTTACAAACTTTTGGTTATGTGGTGTGAAACATAGTACGCCAAGGTTAGAGAATGAAAAGTTAGTTCAGGGTGGTTGCGGATTGACGGCTAGAGCGAGCTTGTTGTTTCCCAGTTTTTGCTTTAGCTGGTTTTCTCCTCCTAAGGTTTAATTTTTTTCCAAATGCTTCTTTAATAGCCTCATCCATATCCGAAACTGGATAAAATTTCATCACCTTTCTGATTTTATCTGGAATTTCCGGGATGTCTTTTTCGTTTTCCTTTGGCAGAATAATTTTAAAAATGCCTCCTCGATGGGCGGCCAGAGATTTTTCTTTAAGTCCACCAATGGGCAAAACCTTTCCAGTTAACGTTAATTCACCAGTCATTGCAATGTCGTGTCGTAGAGGATTACTTGTCAAGGCTGAGACCATTGCGATGGCCATAGTGATTCCCGCTGAGGGCCCATCTTTAGGCACTGCTCCTTCGGGGATGTGTATATGAATGTCGGTCTTTTGATAGAAATCTTTTTTAAGTCCGAAGTCTTTCGCTCGTGACCGAACATAGCTAAGAGCTGCGTGGGCAGATTCTTTCATTACATCCCCCAGCTTACCCGTGGGCGAAAGTTTCCCGCTACCCGGCAAAACACTTGCCTCAATTGATAGTAATTCGCCCCCAACCTCTGTCCAAGCTAAGCCCGTAGCAACACCCACCGGAAGCGGTTTGTTAGCGGGTAAGCGTTGATATTTCGGGACACCTAAAAATTCTTTAAGAGCGTTAGTTTCTATTTTCGTTGAATACTTTTTCCCCTTGTCTACAACTTTTTTAGCGATCTTGCGACAGATGGTAGCTATTTCTCGCTCTAAATTACGGACCCCGGCTTCACGGGTATAATTGTCCAGAACTCGGTTCAGGCTTTTTTTAGTAAATTTGAGATTGCTCCTAGTTAACCCGTGTTCTTTTATTTTTTTAGGAATGAGAAACTTTTCGGCGATACTGATTTTTTCGTCGTCTGTATAACCATGTAAGCGGATTACCTCCATTCTGTCCAGAAGGGCCGGTGGTATCGTGTGGAGTACGTTAGCCGTGCAGATGAATAGAACTTGGGACAGATCATAATCCGCTTCAAGGTAATGATCGTTGAAGTTAAAATTTTGCTCTGGATCAAGTACTTCCAGTAATGCAGATGAAGGATCACCGCGAAAGTCAGAATTCATTTTATCAACTTCATCCAGCATAAATACAGGATCCATGGTGCCGGCTTTTTTTATTCCCTGGATAATTTTTCCCGGAAGAGCTCCAATATATGTTCTTCGATGACCCCTGATTTCTGCTTCATCACGGATTCCACCCAAAGAAACACGCACGAACTTTTTTCCGATAGATTTGGCAATGGACTTCCCTAGGGAAGTTTTGCCAACGCCTGGTGGCCCTGCTAAACATAAAATCGGTCCTTTAATTTTTTTGACTAGTTTGAGTACTGCTAAGTGTTCGATAATACGTTCCTTAACTTTTTCTAGTCCGTAATGGTCTTTGTCGAGTATTTTTATCGCCTCCGGAATTTTAATTTTTTCGGAGCCTGCCCCCTGTTTCCAAGGTAGATCAATGAACCACTCAATATAGGTTCGTGAAACAGTCGCTTCGGCTGACATTGGTTGCATGAGTTCCAGGCGCTTCAGCTCTTTTGATATTTTTTCGTTAATGTCCTTAGGCAAGCCAGCTTCTTTTATTTTTTCCGTCAGTTCATCGATGTCTGTTTTAAACTCATCACGCTTTCCTAATTCTTTCTGGATAGCTTTGAGTTGTTCGTTTAGATAAAATTCTTTTTGACTTTGTTCCATCTGTTTCCGGACGCGTCCATGAACCTTTTTTTCAATTTTGAGAACCTCTAGTTCGGACTTTAGAGTGCCCAGTAATTTTTCTAAGCGATCACCAGGATTGAATGTTTCCAAAAGAGCTTGCTTTTCATTGGATTGAAAAACCATGTACGCTGCAATAGTGTCAGCATAACGATGTGGTTCAATAATGTTTGCTGTTGCAGAAACTGCTTCAAGCGGTATTTTGTGGTTCAGTTTGACATGTTGTTCGAATACCCTGCCAACGCTTCTCATAAGCGCCTTAAGTTCAGGTGTGACTTGCTCATTTTCTTGAACGCGCTCGATTTCTACCTGGTAAAAATCAGTATTTTTGCTGAATTTGATGATGCGCCCGCGTTGTAGACCTTCGACTAGAACTTTTATGGTGCCATCGGTTAACTTTAGAATTTGCAGGATATTGGCGATGGTACCAGTTTCGTAAATATCTTTTGGAGTTGGGTCGTTATTATTCGGATTACGCTGGGAAGCTAGGAAAATATTTTTTTGTTCGGCCATGGATTTTTCCAAAGCGCAAACAGACTTTTCTCGTCCTACAAAAAGCGGGATCACCATAAAAGGAAAAACAACTATGTCTCTTAGCGGTAGTAGGGGCAACAAGGGGTGGTCTGAACTCATTTAACTTGCCTGTTTTTGCTTGTGATAAACGAGGAGCGGTGCCTCGCTATTTTTAATTACCTCTTCATTAACTACAACTTCCTCAACATCGTTTCGTGAAGGTAGCTCGAACATGATATCAAGCATATGCTCTTCGAGTACTGAACGTAATCCACGTGCCCCCGTTTTGTGAGCGATCGCTTTTTCCGCGATCGCTCGAATGGCATTTTCTGTAAACTTCAATCTGACACTTTCGAATTCAAAAAGTTTCTGGTATTGCTTTGTTAACGCATTTTTTGGTTCTAAAAGTACTTTCATTAAAGCAGCTGCATCAAGTTCATTAAGGGTTGCGACGATAGAAAATCGACCTACAAATTCTGGAATGAGTCCGTATTTGAGTAGATCCTCTGGTTGTACCTTTTCGAGAATAGTTGCCGTTTCTATTTTTCTTTTTGATATAGGTGTTTGGCTGAATCCAAGCGTTTTTTTCCCTATACGGTCACGAATGATACTGTCGAGTCCAATAAATGCGCCACCGCAGACAAACAAGATATTTGAAGTATCGACTTGTAAAAATTCTTGGTGAGGATGTTTTCTTCCGCCTTGCGGAGGAACGCTGGCAGTGGTGCCTTCAATAATTTTAAGCAAAGCCTGTTGTACACCCTCTCCGGACACATCACGAGTGATGGATGGGTTTTCTGCTTTGCGAGATATTTTATCAATCTCGTCAATATAAATAATTCCTCGTTCCGCTTTTTCTACATCGTAGTCTGCAGCCTGTAATAATTTTAGGATAATGTTTTCCACATCCTCTCCAACGTAACCGGCTTCGGTAAGCGTTGTGGCGTCAACAATACAAAATGGCACGTCAATAATTTTTGCCAACGTTTGAGCCATTAAGGTTTTTCCAGAACCAGTAGGGCCAACAAGCAGAACATTACTTTTTTGAAGTTCTACGTCGTCGTCCATATTTGTATTAGCTTCTATTCGTTTGAAATGGTTATGAACAGCTACTGAAAGTATGCGCTTACAACGGTTTTGCCCTACAATGTAATTTTCGAGGTGACTGTAGATATCTTTAGGTTTTAATAGGTGTTGTACATCCTCGGACTTTGCCTGGGCCCATTCCTCCACCATGATTTCGTTACATAGTTCGATGCACTCATCACAGATAAAAACAGTTGGGCCGGCAATCAGCTTTTTTACTTCTTCTTGGTTTTTACCACAAAATGAACACCTGTAGTTATTGCTCTTTGGGGGCTTTTTTTTACTCATAGGGTTCCCCTATAGGATAGACAAGAGAAAAGGTAGCTGATGTTCTTGGTCGAAATTCATTCCTTTTTCTTTTTGTTATCTTCTTTCTGTTTGTTTTCTTCGCGTTTAGTAATTAGCTTATCAATCAAACCATAGGTCAACGCTTCTTCACCTGTCATATAGTGGTCTCGCTCCGTGTCTTTCCGAACCTTTTTAGCGTCCTGTCCAGAGTGTGTTGCCAGTACTCCGTCAAGGATTTCTCGAATGCGAGATATTTCTTTGGCTTGGATTTCAATATCTGTGTGTTGACCCTGAAACCCACCACTCGGTTGATGGATCATTATCCTTGCGTGTGGAAGAGCAAATCGTTTTCCCTTGGCTCCAGCAGAAAGTAGAAGGGCACCCATACTAGCCGCCTGCCCAATACAAATGGTCTGTACATCAGGTTTAATATATTGCATCGTATCGTAAACAGCCATTCCTGAGCTTACCTGTCCGCCCGGGCTATTTACATAAAGATAAATATCTTGATCTGGTTCATCTGATTCCAGAAAAAGCATTTGGGCTATAATGGCGTTGGCCACATTATCGTCTACTCCCGTGCCAAGGAATATGATTCTATCTTTAAGCAGGCGCGAGTAAATGTCGTAAGAGCGCTCTCCACGACTGGTTTGTTCAATTACAATTGGAATCAACTGATTATAAGTGTCCGTCATATACTCTCTTTCTTAAAATTATGAAATAGCAATAACGCTAAGTCATGTTATTGTAGCCCACAAAGCGTTCAAGAATTACTCAAAGTATTAAGTTAAGGCGAATAAAGTTCTTTTAATTATTGTCAATATGTTGTTTTCTGTCAACAAGTTCTTCTTTAACCCGAACCTCCTTCATCACTGCATCAAGAGTCTTATCGCGTTTGATTCGGCTCTGTAATCTAACTAAGACACCATTTTGCTCCCACTGTTTTCTCATTTTATTAGCATCCGCTTCGCCCAACATACGAGCCATATTACTCACCTCTGCATTGAGTTCGTTTTCATCAATTTGGACATTGAGGTTAATAGCCAATTGATCGAGTACTAGCTCCTGTTGTAAGAGTTGGATGGCGCTTTCTCTATGTTCTTTTTTTTGTGAGTCTGTTACATGTATTTCTTCTTCATTGATAGATTCTTTCTGGTTTTCGGCTTGTTGTTCCTTTTTTAAAGCCTGAATGACCATATGTTTGATTTGCTCCTCAATTAAACTTTCGGGAACTTCGATAGGGTTCATTGTAGTAATCTTTTTTGTAACCAATTCTTTAGCCTCTCTAAGGGCCTCTCCACGAGCATGCTCTTCAAGTTCAGATCTGATTTTCTGCTTCATGTCTTCTAAGCTAGTGAATTTATTTTTCGGGTCAACATTTTTAGCAAAATTGTCATTTAGTTCAGGGAGTTGGTTTTTCTGAATTCCCTTTAGAGAAACATAAAAAATAACGTCTTTGCCTGCAATGGATTTGTTAGCGGAGTAATTTTTAGGAATTTTGACGGGAATATTTTTTTCTTCGCCCATGGACATGCCTATGAGTTGACTTCCCATGTCTTTCAATAGGTACTCAGAACCGATTTGGACTATATGGTCACTGCCCTCCCCACCTTCAAAAGGCTTATTGTTAAGAGTTCCTTTAAAATCAAGTTTAACAAAGTCTTTGTCTTCAACGGGCCTGTCAGTTACTTGCACTTTGGTGCCCTGACGCTCACGTTGATGGTTAATCACCTGATTTACATCTTTGTCAGTTACTCGTGCAATTTCAAGAGGGATCTCTACTTTTGAGTAGTCTTTAATTTCAAATTCAGGGACAATCTCTACCAAAGCAGAAACACTTATATCAGTTCCTTCTTCAGCCTCAACCTCTAGAAGTTTTGGTGGGCTTACCGAGCGGAATCCTTTCTCTTCTATTACTTCAGCGAGTCGCTCGCTGATGAGTTGGGTCATGACCTCCTTTTTAACATTTGGTCCAAATCGTTTTTCTAGCATTGATATCGGCGCTTTCCCTGGGCGAAACCCAGGCACCTTTACTTGCCGAGCGAGAGTAAGGTAAGAGTTTTGAACTTTCGCTTGGTAGTCTTTATGAGCAATATCAAACTTGATTTTCTTTTTGCAGGAGTCAATATTTTCTATTTCAATATTCATGGTGCTGAAAGGTGAAAATTATTAATGCGGATGAGAGGACTTGAACCTCCACGGGTTACCCCACATGATCCTAAATCATGCGCGTCTGCCAGTTCCGCCACATCCGCTTTATTTTTCAATGAGTTACAAGACACCCCAAAAAGGTGATATAACTTTTGATATAACTTTTGACCAATTTTTCACCATTTTTTGGTGATTTTTTCAGTCCAAAAACATATTACCCTAAATGTGATTTTCAACGCAACTAGGTTTACTTCGAGAAGGTCAACTATAAATCAAAAAAGTGAGTGAGAGTAAGAATGTGAGTTTTTTATTCATTGGTTTAATTTATATTTTTAAACAAAAAGTTTTCTATGAACCTAGTTCCTTTAGGATCATATTCATATTCTCGTTAACCCAATCAAAAGTTTCTTTTGACAAATTATTCTTAAGGAACATCAATATTTTTAAATCTACTTCCTATTACACAATAATAATTTTAAGGCAGGTTTATTTTGGACGGGATTTTAGTTTGCGCTCTGAAGGGGTTATGAAATGTCCAGGGGGATAAAAACCTTTGGGGACAGTGCAGTTTGGATAAATCCAGTTGTCCTTGCCAATCAGAGCACCAGGAGATAATACTGCGTTGCAACCGATCTCGACGTTATCACCTAGGATTGAGCCAAGTTTGGAAAGCCCGGTTGAAGTTGTTTTATTTTCTATGGATATCTCAATATCGTTGATAACATCGTCCACCTTTTCTTGCAATCCACGAAACTGAACGTTAGCAAGTCGTGAACCAGCTCCCATATTGACATAACTTCCTAGAATGCTATCGCCGATGTAATTAAAATGGCCTGCTTCCACATGATTCATAAGTATGGCATTTTTAATTTCCGTGCAGTGACCTATTACACAACTATTCCCCACCATAACATTACCCCTTAAGTATGATCCCTGACGAATATCATTATTTTTTCCGATGATCGCTGGGCCTTTGATGATAGCCGTAGGTTCTAAAACTGTCCCGCTGTCAATCCGAATATCAAGAGCCTGAGATATAATAGGAGCCTCGAGTCTTGTCCATCGCTCCACAACGATACCCTTAACTAAATTACTTGTATCGATTGTAAGGCCAGAAACGGATTCGATAGCGTCACCTGTGGCGTCCTCTGCTAATATCCTGATAATAATTTTATTAAGGTCTTTAAGGGGATCCCAAACTTGTTCGATGTTTTGAAAAATATCATTATGTGCAAAGTTATTGAGTTGCGGGAAATAGATATCTGAAAAATAGCTCATGATGCTAAGTGCCAAGAAAAGTAGAGTGATTCATGATCGCGCTTTAGGGTAACGGTTGTTTGAGGGAGAAATAATATTTCATGTTCCAATCGAACTTAAAATAATGATATTTCACCTATTCGGTTTCTTTGTCGATAGGTACCATTTCCCAAGGGTAGTAAGGGCATAGTTATTATTGGTCAGTTGTATCAGGCCCTGCTTTTCCATTTCTGAAAGAACTCTTTCTCCCGCAGGTTTTTTAAATTTTAGCTTAGTATTTGAAACAGATCCATGAATTAATTGGGTGAGAATATCTTCCTCTAATTTGCAAAGATGGTTTTCAAAATCCTTCATGGAAGATAGTATTACCTTAATACATTTTTCACCTATGTATTTCAACTTCGCAGCACTCTTCATCGGTCCTCTCAAATTAACCCCTATTTTGTTTTCAGTTCCAGAGTTGCGGACAAAAACAGCTGCACGCTCACCTTTTTTTGAATTAAGCACGATGTACAACATATCAGACTCTGCTCTAAAACTGGTGAGGCGCGGATTAAAAACTTTACTCCGAGCTTCTTGATATATGGATGTTTTTACTTGGTTCCATAATTGTGAATTCTTGTGAAAAAGTTTTTTGTTTATGTAGTAGACATAGAGAGTTTGTTTATATCCGGGGCGAAACGGGTGGGATAAATTAGAAAAATGGGCACGAGTTGATTTTGAACCTAATAAAATTTGGGTGGCAACGAATGTATTTATCGCGCTTTTGACTCCATTGCCAAAAAAAACCGGGGCTTGTTTTCCATTTTTGAGAGTAAGGTAGCCTTCAGTGATACAGTGCCCCGTTTCCTCGCTACCAATAGAAAAGAGATCATCTTTGTCACTAGCGACACGCTCTACTCCTTTCTTGATTTCTTCAAATTGGTTTAACTCTAATTCCAGTTCTTCTACCTTTAGAACGTTTAGAGAATCTTTATTTTGAATACCTTCCCATTTTTTAAATATATTGGATGGTAATACGTTTCTATCTTTGGATTTTTTTACTGCTCGAATCTGTTGTTCCATCATAAGCAAGGCAATTGCTAGCAAAATCCATTTATCTCCCACAGGTGTGAGCACGGGGAGAAACCCCTGTTCTCTCGCGGCGACCGATGTATTAAGGTCACTTTCAACAGTGTTAATGTACCTTGTCCCTTTGTGTTTTCTGGGATTAGAGGTTATGAGGTATTTGGCTTGAAAGAAAGCCGCCTTGTCTCCGTTCATAACTATCAAAGCGTCTCTAGATGCATCATAATCCAGCCGATAGAATCGATCTCCATCGGCATCAAAAACGGCTCCACAAATTCTTTGATTTCCCTTGGCAACCGAAGTTCTGTGTTTGTAGCCAAGCTCAAACAACTTTGTGATAGCCAAATACTTTGCAAATATTCCAGTTCCTTTTTCGATCATTTCTTTTGTTATTATGGTTTTACCCTCTAGATCAGCCACACCACTTTTTAGATTTACATCGCCGTTTAGTTTAGAATTTATTTCTATTACATCTCCGAACTCGACTTGACGAAATATTTTTGCTGCAATTTCAGAGAGTGATCCGTTAGCGGCATCGACTACTAAGGTAATATTTTTGAAAAGAGTTTTTTCTAATTCTGGTGGGA
>Ga0114993_10002623_pt1 | contig 19480 bp, 17 predicted proteins | sample ArcticOcean_MG_C_FD_87042 | JGI IMG/M metagenome (GOLD analysis project Ga0114993, IMG submission 87042) | Marine microbial communities from western Arctic Ocean - ArcticOcean_MG_CB2_150 | ecosystem: Environmental > Aquatic > Marine > Oceanic | place: Arctic Ocean: Canada Basin | collected...
ATTTCAGGACTTTTCCATAACGGGAATTCATTGATTCTCCATAACGGGCGGTAGTAGGCTAAGTTTACGACGCCTGGGCTCTAACTGGAGAATTACCATGAATTCTATCCGCAACGGTCTATTGTCGGTCGGGCTATTGCTGCTTGGCGCCTGCGCTGGCGTCGATGGCGATGTCATTGTCGCCGTGCCGGCGTACCAGGCGCAAACCGGCGCTTCCCAATTGTCGGCTGCTCCACCGATGGCGATCAAGCTCGGCGCTTTTCGGCGGCAATTGGGCACTGGCGAGCTACCCGGGCGCATTGGCGAGCGCAAGACAATCGGCAATATTTCCCTCGGTTTGGTCTCCGTCAATCCGGCGCCGGGCAAGCTGGTCCAGAATGCCTTTCTCGCCGAAATCAAGGCCGCCGGTCACCGCATCGATAATTCCTCCGCCGCCTCGCTCGAGGGTAAAATTTACCGTTTCGCCCTTCGCACCCCTGTTACCGCTCTTTATTGGGACGTGCTGCTGGACGCAGAAATATCGGTTTTGGTCAAAAACGGTTCAGCCCGGCGGACCGGCAGATATTCCGCCGTCTGTACGGAGCGCACCTACGCCTGGCCCGGTGAAGATATTATCGCCCGAGTTATTAATGGCTGCCTTGCTGAAATGACTGGAAAGTTCCGAAATGACCGAGCCAGTGTCCGCCTGCTCGCCGGTAAATCCTAGGCCCCGGCGCTTTTCTTTCCTGGCGACGGTATCGCTGATGCTGGTCCTCGCCGGATGCGGGGTGCGTCCGGCGGCGCCGGGTATCGAGGCCGGCGGCGTCGACCGTTATGGCCATATCACTTTCGTGCCGCTGATTGCCGATGAGGTTAGGCTGGTATGGCGCGATGGTGCCACCAGGGAAGCGGGCGAGCGCCAACGAGTGGGTTGGAAGACCCAATTGAACGCTGGGCAAATTGCGTCCGAACTGTTGAGAGAGGCAGGAACGCCGGTTACGGCAATTGAAGACGTCAAGGGCGCACTCCTCGGATCAGACGAGGATACCCTATGGGAGACGCGGGTCTGGCGGCGCCTGAAGGCGACTGGCCGGCTTGATCCCAGGGGTGCCGTCATAGTACTGCGGCAAAACGCGCTGGATGCCCAGGGACGGCAATATAATCCGGCCCGGGATTTCCTCGCCCTAGGTCTCGTGGGCGTCGTGATTGGGGCCGCTACCCGCGATGATGCGTTCCAGCCGAGCTTCATTCTGGCCATCAACACCGGCTTTCAAGCCGCCTTAGGTGGCAAATCCCGGTGCTCCATTGGCTTCGATGCGCGGCTTTTGGATGCAAAATCGGGGGCAATCCTGGGCAGCGTCGATGCCGTCCTCGGTCAAGAATTGTTCCCGGTTGAGATCGAAAATAAGAAATGGCCGGAATTCAGCGCCGATGAACGGGGCCTTGCCAAAACCTATTGCACTGCGGCCCTGAGACGCGGTATCGCCCAGGCGATGAGTGAATTGGAAATCACCCGGCGCCGGTAAGAACCCATACAACCTGGCATTTAGTAATCTTCGCCGACTTATGTTAATCTCATTTATCGAAATACCAAAGGGAGAGAGCCATGCGTTTTCGGATTTTCTCTTATCTCATCGCTTCGGCACTTGCCGCCCTGGCCTTGATGCAAGGCCATGCGATTGCCGCGCCGCAGATACTGGGTCTGGTCGCCCTGGCCCAGCCGATAACCCTCAAATGCGAGGACGGGGTCTGCAAGGCCGAATTCTCCACCGTCTGTCTGCAGGAGCACCGTAAATCGCCGGTCCCCGGCACCGCCTATAAGGCGTCCGGGCTTTCGTCGCTGACCTTGGCGGTTGCCGGCAAACAGATCGACGTCACCCGTCTGGCAACGATCAAATCGGTGCGCAATTTTTCGGCCGTGTCGATCAGCCTGCCGGAGCGCATGGTTGCGATGCATGGCGCCATGGCAAGCCTCAAGGTGGCGGCCATGTCGTCGCTGATCCCGGTGGCCAAGCCGGGCGATGCCGATCCCCATAGCGCCGCCGAGATTTTGCGTTACACCGGCCCATTGCGCTCCGTCGCCAAGCGCGTATTCCACGATGAAAGCAGCAATATCGCCGCCCTCGCCGATCTCAACCGGGTGATCAACATCATGCCCGACCGCTTGGGCGATGACGCTAAGGGCTTCGAGAAAGTCTGGCGCACCGTTTCCGCCGGCAAATCGGCGCAGCGCTTGTCGGCAGCGGTGGTGCAAAGCTGCCGGCACGAGTTCAAGCGCGGCATGCTGACCACCATGCGCTCCTGCATTGTCTATAAGCATGACGAGCTGGCCTCCGACACCACCAAGAAGGTCTGGAAAGCGCTGAAGCCGGGCGGTTGAGAAACGGCGATTTCTGCGCTACCCATGGCTCATGCTTATCGCCCAGATTTCCGACACGCACTTAGATCCTCTCTCCCCATTCGCCGCTAACCGGATGCGCGATTTGGAGCGTTGCGTGGCCGATATCAATGGGCTCGATCCGCGCCCCGACGCGGTCATTCACACCGGCGATATCACCCATAACGGAACGCCGGCGAAATACGAGGCGGCCGTACGCATTCTGGGGCAGCTTCGCCCAACCCTCCACGTCGCCGCCGGCAACCGCGACGACCGGGCCTTGATCGCCGCCAACTTTGCCACTGGCCGGGACCTGTTGGCCGATACGCCGTTCGTTCAATATAGCGTCGATAACTATCCGGTCCGCCTGATCGTCCTCGACAGCTTGAGCGAGACCAGCAACATGGGTGCTTTTTGTGATGTCCGGGCGCATAGCCTCGGCCAAGCGTTGGCCGAGGACACAGCCAAGCCGACGGCCATATTCATGCATCACCCACCGTTCGAGGTCACCCAGTCGAAATTCCGCTTTCAATTCGATGATTGGGATGCGGTCGGGCGTATGGCCGAAGCGATGGCGGGGCATGGCCAGGTGGCTGGCGTCTTTACAGGCCATGCGCACCGGGATGCCAGCGGCATGATCGCCGGCGTACCGGCCGGCAGCGTGCCGAGCGTCGCTATCGATCTGCGCCTCGGTGCGTATTCTGGCGCGGCCGAAACCGCGCCCGTCTATTATGTTCATAGATTTGAGGGAAGGCGTTTCACCACTGAAACCCGCATTGCCGATCAGGCCTAATCGACGATGTGGTAGACCGGCGCCTTCTCCATCTTCCACTCGTCGCTTTCCCGGTCGTATTGGGACAGGGTGAAGCAGTGCCAATCGTCATCATCGAGCTTCATGTGGTCGCCCCGGTAGTAATAGCCGGGCCACCTGGTTTCCTGGCGGAACAAGGTATGATGGGTCACCGATTCGGACGTCACCAGCCGGTGATTAAGCTCCCAGGTGCGCTGTAATTGGTGCAGATCCTCGGCCGCCACCTTGGGCATATCTTCCTTCAGCATGGCCAGCAGCTCAAGCCCGCGCAAAAGCAATGGCTCGTTGGTCATGTAGTTGGTGCTGGTGCCGCCGACATACTCGTCCATGATTTTTTCCAGGCGCTGCAGGCCGTGGATCGGCAGGATGTAGCTCGGCGAGACGGTGCCGCCGACGATCTCGTTGCGGCCAACCTCGTATAGCTCCATCGGCTGGAAGACCACTTGTTTCAAGTTCTCGAACTCGGCCTCGCTCACCTCGGGCGAATTATCGCCCATGTCCATGACGTATCTGACCGCGGCCTTGGCGGCGATGCGCCCTTCCGTGTAGGAGCCCGACGAGAATTTGTGGGCGCTGCCGCCGATGGTGTCGCCGGCGCCAAACAGGCCCTCGACGGTCATCATGCGGTTGTATCCCCACTGATACTCGGACGGGGCATAATCTTCCGGACCACTGGCCCAGGCGCCGGAACAGGTGGCGTGGGAGCCCATCACATAAGGCTCGGACGTGGTCAGTTCGGGATTGGTCTCCTTGGGATCGATATTCTGCGATGCCCAGACAACCGCCTGGCCGATGGTCATGCCGAGGAAGTTTTCCCAGCCGACGGTTTCCAAGTGCGGATCCTGAAAGGCTTCCGTGGTTACCATGCGGATCGGCCCACGGCCGGCCGCCACCTCTTTCAAGAAGGCGTGGTTGCGAAGGCATGTGGGAACCGGATGACGGTCGATATAATCGCCGACCAGCTCCTTGGTATCGTCGTACCAGGTGCTTTCGTATTCGTTGCCGTAGGCGTTTTCGGTGTAGGTCTTGAGGTGCAGGAAATAGGCGCCGACAGGCCCGTACCCATCCTTGAAGCGGGTCAGGACAATGCGGTTTTCCATCTGCGTCATCTTGGCGCCAACCTGAATCGGCAGGGCATAGGCCGAACCGCTCGACCAGGGCGCATACCAGGTGCGTCCCATGCCCTCGCCAACGGAGCGCGGCTTGAAGATGTGCGATGCGCCGCCGGCGCCGATAATGACGGCCTTGGCGCGGAATACATAAAAATCACCGGTGCGGACGCTGAAGCCGACGGCCCCGGCGGTCCGGTTGGGGTTGTTCTTGTCGGTCAACAGGTGGGTAATCATGATCCGGTTGTAAATTTTGGTGGCCGCCTTGCGCGCCGCCTCGGCGACGATCGGCTTATAGCTTTCGCCGTGGATCATGATCTGCCAGGAGCCTTCGCGAAGATAGCGCCCGGTTTCCGGGTCCTTCATGATCGGCAGGCCCCATTCTTCGAATTTGTGCACCGTGGAATCCACGTGCCGGGCGATGTCGTAGCCCAGATCCTCGCGCACCAGACCCATCAGGTCGTTGCGCGCGTAGCGGACATGATCTTCGGGCTGATTCTCATCCCACTGCATGCCCATATAACAGTTGATCGCGTACAAACCCTGGGCGACCGCGCCGGAACGCTCGATATTGGCTTTCTCGACGCAGACGATCTTCAGATCGCGGCCCCAATAGCGGCTCTCGTAGGTCGCGCCGCAACCGGCCATGCCGCCGCCGACAACCAGAATATCGGATTCCACATGAATGGTTTTTCTGCCACCGAACCAACCCATCAGATCACGCCCACTTTGAGTTGATCCGGGCGCAAGGCGGGCAGACCGCCTTCGATGTTGAGCGCATCGGGCTCATGCGCCAGCTCCTGGGAGTTTAGATCCTCGGCGCCTGGGACACTGTATTCCGCCGGCCCCTTGATCGTTCCCCACGGCGTGGTGCGGATCGGCGATTCGAAATTCTTTTCGCGTCCGTCGCGGAACTTGACCTTCCACGATATGGTGCCTTTTTCCGGCTCGCGCAGCACTCGGACCGAGTGGCCGAGGGGCGCAAAGTCGGCATAGCCCCGAACATCGATGGCGTCCTGCGGGCAGGCTTTCACACAGGAATAGCATTCCCAGCACATATTGGGCTCGATATTGATGGCACGGCGATAGGTCTTATCGATATGCATGATGTCGGACGGGCAGATGTCGACGCATTGTCCACAACCGTCGCAACGGGACATATAAACAAATGTTGGCATGGTCGTTCGCTAACTCCTGTATCGAGAGCCGGTGATGGTTCGATCAATAATGGTTGGACTGTTGCTGCTGCAGGGTTTTGCCGAATGTTTCGGGATTGTTGGTTGGCGCCGGCAGGTTGCTGCGCGTGCCGTTGGCGTCCGAGACGCGCTTTTCGAACGCCGCCGCCGGCTTATAGAACATGTGCGAAAACTTGGACCAGGGGACCGATCCGAACAACATTGTGGTCGCCACGATATAGGCGCCAAGCACTATGGTCGCCGCGCCATTACCGGAGGCTTGCAGATACGACCAGACAAGCCCCAGGGTCACGGAGATAACCAGGGACAGAATAAACAGATCGGCGCGTATGATGCGGAAGCGCGAATGGCCCTCGGCGAGCACGTCGACGCGGATGAAGAACCAGAACCAATAGCCGCCGGCGCACACCATCAGCGCCCCGATATGCCAAAGCTGCGGCCAGATGGCCGGCGTGGCGGTGGCTGCTGTCGGAAAACCAAACGTCATGACGGCAGTGGCGGCGGCATAGAGCACAAACCCATACATGGTCAGCAAATGCGCGACGCGGCGGCTTTGATTGCAGAACTCGCCGGACGTTATGGCATCGATGGCGGCGGTTTTTACGGCGATGGACACCATTTCGGCGGCGCCCACATCGGTGCCTTGGGATTTCGATTTGCGCCAGTTCTGGAAGAAGTACTTGGCGCTTTTCTTGTGCACGATATCGAACAGGGTACCGGCGGCGACCAGGAGGATCATGACAACCACATAGGTTTGCATGACCGTGGGGGAAATCAGCGTTGAAAGCTCGGCGAACGGATTGCTGGAGAACATCAAATGGCCCAAATTTTGTTAAGTTTTTGCGGTCCTAGGTGCCAACTTTGGCATGGCTGTACCGGTAGTGCAATCAGGTGGCGGACAAGAATTTGAAGCCCCGCACCCGATGGTATTTACCTTACCGGCCTTGTTAAAAGATGGCGGAAAACGAGTCAAACATATTTACACAATTTTTTCGTAAATTGGGGCGCGTCAGCTGGCCGCCGCCATCTTGCGCAAGGCGGCTTTGTCGATTTTGCCGACGCTGGTTTTGGGGATTCCCGCCACGATTTCGATGCGCGCCGGGTTTGCTCTATTTGTGGCTGGGCGCCAACCGCTAATGACGGCAGACCTTTCCGATCGGTCCCCGCGTCGGTCGAAATTCGTGGCGCAATTACGGTCGACTATTGTTCTACTTGAGATTGAATTAAATCGATTTTGGTTCTACTATTAGGCCCGGATAGCCTTTCAGTGCCAATGGTATGGAAGGAAGAAACGAGGTGGCCCTCATCCGTTGATCAAATGATCGAGTTGCCCGGATCAGAGCCTACGATTAACTTCGCACGAGTAGGAGATTTTGCAATGGCAGTAGATGAAAAGGGCGGCCCCAATTGGATAAATTCTGAGGAGGCGGAAAAGCTAGGCATTGACGATGCGTCTAAAGAAATCAAAGCGATGGCCGGAAATCAACCGGTAAAAATCACGCTAACGGAGGAGCAAATGAACGCCCTACGCCGGCAGTGGCAGGGGCTAGATAACGGACAGCCGGCAGAATTAACTTTCGAAGTGGAAAGCCAGGTCACTGGTAAAATTCGCGTCGCGGCCTATGGATATTTCTCGACCACTTGTTGCGCCTGATAGGTGTCAAGTCGCATAAATTCGGATATTGTTGTCCGACGTTCCGACTGTTTGGTCCTTCGTTGGGTTGCTGGCGAACTTTTAGCAAGTAATTACGCGCTTGGGCGAGAGGCGATTATTCCCAGTGCCTTGGTCGAAGCCATTGACTCGCTAAAAGGTCCAGTAAGTGTCTCGGATTTGCGGAAACGGTGGAGTTTTCATGAGAACGTTGAGGATTTCGTCGAGAGCTTGGTAAACGAGGGGATTTTGACCATAGTCGGGTCCGAGGCCGACCGCCACGAGCAAGATATCGATGCCGTTTGGCGTTGGGGGCAGCCAACCCGTTGGTTTCACTTTAGTACGCAACAACAGGAATTTCTTGGAAATCCAGAAGCCGAACGCGTGGTTCTTGCGGAGCGAGCGCTCGATGATCCACCACCTGAAGCATTTTTATCTCGCGGGAGTATCGATATTTTATTACCGCGCGAAATGCCTTCCCTCCCCGGATCGCTTGAAAATGTCCTCGAAAATCGACGAACATGCCGTCAGTTTGCACGAAAAAATATTTCGCTTGAGACTCTTTCTTGCATTCTGTACTCGGTTTGGGGCGCGCGAAAAAAAATCAAGGATCCACCGTTCGGTGAATTCGTTTTAAAAAGTAGCCCATCAGGCGGTGCGCGCCATCCGACGGAGGTGTATGCGATTGTTCGTCGAACAACTGATGTGGAGCCGGGTCTGTACCATTACAATGTCTCCCGTAACGGTTTGACCAGAATTCATAATGATGTTTCTGAAGAGGTTGTATCTAGGCTTTGCAGGGGCCAAGAGTGGTTTAAGGATGCAAGTGTCTTATTCCTCATGACGGGTGTTCTACCTCGTATAATGTGGAAGTACCCAATCGATCATGCCTACCGAGTCCTTCAAATGGATGCAGGGCACCTCGGCCAGACGTTTCATCTTGTTTGTACCGCATTGGGTCTTGGGCCGGTTACCACCGCGGCCATCGATTTCAAGATGGCAGAAACCGTCCTACAAATAGATGGCGTCCGAGAAGTTGTGCTGTATATGGGAGCTACGGGATATCCTGCTAGTCAATAGAGATTGAATATGTTGGAAATCGTCGAAGAATTATTTCCGGTGAACCGGTAGCCTCCATAATTTAACCGAATTTGCACATCAAAATATCGTCATCCCCCCACCGCCATCTTGCGCAAGGCCGCCTTGTCGATCTTGCCGACACTGGTTTTGGGGATTTCCGACACAATTTCGATGCGCGCCGGGACTTTGTATTTGGCGAGATTTTGGGCGCAGTGGGCGCGGAGCGCACTTGCGTCCGCACCGCCCGCCAGTACCACATAGGCAACGATCACCTCGCCCCGGTAATCATCCGGGATGCCCACCGCCGCCGCTTCGGCGACGCATGGGTGGCTGTAGAGCACTTCGTCGATCTCGCGCGGGTAAACGTTGTAGCCGCCGGTGATCACCATGTCTTTCTTGCGGTCGCGGATATAGAGGTTGCCGGCGCTGTCGATCTCGCCGATGTCGCCGGTGTAAAGCCAGCCGCCGCGCAAGGTGGCCGCCGTCTCATCGGGCCGGCCCCGGTAGCCGGACATAACTTGCGGGCCGCGGGCGCGTACCTCGCCCTGTTCGCCCACGGGTAATATTTGGGTGCCGGTTTCCACATCGACGATTTCGATCTCGGTCTTAGGGAGCGGCTTGCCGACCGAGCCCGGCACGATCCGCTTGCCGTCCCAGTTGACGGTCAGAACTGGCCCGCTTTCCGACTGGCCGAAGCCTTCCAGAACCACACAACCGGTGATCGCCTGCCATTGGCGCAAAGTTTTTTCCGGCAGCGGCGCCGAGCCGGAATAGACCGAGCGCAACGATGAGAAATCACGGCTCTCGAAGCCATCGAAGCCCATCAGCCCATGCAGGATAGTGGGGCCCGCCGGCAGCCGGGTGATGCGCTCGGCCTCGATGGCGTCCAGAACCGCACCGGGATGAAAGCGGGGCAGGATGACCATGGCGCCCCGGCAATAGACCGCCGGGTGCAGGCAGACGGAGGAGGCGAACACATGAAACAGAGGCATGACGCAAAGGATGCGCTCGTCCAAGCCGCTCAGGGGCCAGGCGGCTTCGCGCTGGCTGATATTCACCGACAATTGCCGATGGGTGATGTTGACGCCCTTGGGAATTCCGGTGGTGCCGCCGGTATATTGCAAGGTGGCGAGATCGTCCGGCGCCGGCAGTTTATCCGGCAGGCGCACCGAGACATCGGTGCGCCATGTATCCAACAATCGTCCGCCCTCGCCGACCGCGATTTGGTGGGCGATGCCGAGCCGGTCGGCGATAGGCGCCACCAAATCCGCTGCGCTTGCGTCATAGACCACGATGACCGGATCGGCGTCGGCAAGCACTAACCTAAGCTCCCGCGAACTATAGATGGGATTGACCGGCACGATCTGCGCGCCCGCCGCGTGGCCGGCGAAGCTGGCGATGGCCATATGGATGGAATTGCCGCAGATCAGTGCCACCCGCTCACCGGCGGCGCCAAGCGCGATCAATTCCGCCGAAAAGCCGCCGACACAGCGGATATATTCGGTGTAGCTGAGGCTATTGCCTTCGCATAACAACGCTTCCGTGTCGCCGCCGGCTCCGGCAAGCATATGAACGACGCTGTCATAGACTTCTGGCAGGCTCATTGGTCTGGGATGATGCCGCGGCTGCGAAAGGCGGTCAGATCATCGTCGCCATATCCGGCTTCGATTAGCACCGCGCCCGTATGGGCGCCGTATTTTGCCGGGAAGCTCATGTCGCCGCTCTGGCCCTCGATATGGACCGCGGCCGGCTGCATGCGGACGCTGTGGCCGTCTGGCGCAACTGTCCGGGTCAGGGCGCCGGCCAGGGCTTCCATATGGATCACGTCGGTAATGGTGTTGATCGGCGCGTGCGGGATTTGTGCGCCGGCTAAATCGGCGAGCATGTCCCGGGTTGAGTGCGCGGCCATGATGGCGGCGATTTCGGCGTGCAGGTTCACCCGGTCTTCGAGGCGGCCATTGTTGGATTTGCGCTGTTCGCTGGCCAGGCCGGCGAATTTTGGGATGGCGATGAAACGCTGCCATTGGACGTTCGAGCCCTGCGCCATATAGACGAAGCCGTCTTCGGTTTTATAGGCGTTGGTGGGGATGAATTTCCGGTGCTCGTTGCCGCTGCGGGTGATCTCCGATGGATCGCAATCGAAATCGATCAGCGGTAACGTCGTGATCAGCCAGGACGCGGCGGCTTGCAGCATGGAGACGTCGATGCGCTTGCCCTGGCCGCTTTCGGCCTTTTCCGCCAGCGCCAGACAGACCCCGGCGAAGACCTCGTCGCCGGCCTTCAAATCCACCAATGGGATACCGCTTAAAGTTGGCGGGCCATCCTTTTCGCCGGTGATTTCCATGAAGCCGGCCATCGCCTGCACCGCCGGATCATAGCCGGGCATATCGGGGTAATCGGGCCCCATGGCGGAAATGCCGGCCCAGATCAGATCGGGCTTGATGGCACAAAGGGTCTCGTAATCGATGCCTAAGGATTGGTAGCGGCCGGGGATGGTGTTGCAGCAGAATATGTCCACGTCCAGCTCGGCAATAATCCGGTGCAGGGCGTCCCTTCCATCGGGCTCTTTCAGATTGAGGGCGATGGCTTCCTTGCCCACGTTGGGAGCAATGAAATAGGAATGGCGGTCATCGTCGGCGACGCGGGAGCCGATATAGCGGTTGGGATCGCCCGGATAATCGCGCCCCGGCGCCACCGCTTCCAGGCGGATCACCCGCCAGCCAAGCTGCGCAAAACGCAAGGTGGCGCTCGGCAGGGACAAGGCCTGCTCCATGGAGAGGACGGTTTTGGGTTTCATTTTTCCGGTGGCCCGCCGTGCAGGGCGCGCACCACTTTTTCCGGCGTGATCGGCGGATTATCGAAGCGCACGCCGATGGCGTTATAGACCGCGTTGGCGATAGCCGGCGCAGGCACTATGGCGGGCAACTCGGCGATGCCCTTGGCGCCGAAGGGTCCTTCGGGCTCGTCGTTCTCGATAAAATGATAAGCGATCTCCGGCATCTCCGGCGCGGTCGCAACTTTGTAGTCGCGGAATGACGGATTTTTGACGATGCCGTCCTCGATGCGCAAATCTTCGGTGAGGCCATAGCCGATGCTCATGGCGATGCCGCCCTCGATCTGGCCCTCGATACCGAGGGCGTTGACTACCCGGCCCACGTCTTGGACCACCGTCATCTTTTGCACCCGCACATGGCCGGTCATTGTGTCCACTTCCACCTCGGCCACATAGGCGGCATGGGCGTAGGCCGCCGACATGTCGCCGTAGTGATTGTCGCCCTCGGGCTCGCTGGGCGGCTCGTAGTAATCGGTGACCATGACCAGCTCGGCATCCTCGCCGGCGAAATGCATGGCGCGCAAGAGCCGGTCGAGGCGGACAATGGATACGCCGTTATCCGATTGCACCACATGGCCGCCGCGCAGCTCCAACTCTTCGGCCGGCACGTTGGCTTCTTTCGATGCGGCGGCGAGGATTTGCGCCTTGGCCTTGATGGCGGCGCGGCGGGCGCCGTTGCCGGCGATGAAGGTGGTGCGGCTGGCATGGACGCCCACGTCCCAGGGCCCGATGGCGCTGTCGTCGTTGACGATGGTGATGGAGGCCAGCGGCAAGCCCAATTCCTCGGCCACGATCTGGGTGATCACCGCATCGATGCCCTGGCCGATCTCGGAGGCGCCGGTAATCAGCGTCACGCGGGCGTAATCATCCATGGTCAGGATGGTGCCGCAGCCGTCGCTCTTGTGAATTTTGGCGCCGCCGGCGTTGTGGATGGAGGTGGCGATGCCGATGCCCCTGCGGTAACGGCCATCCTGGACGGCGGCATTGGCGGCATGTGTTTTGAGGAAATCGGTTTTCTCGGCGGCGATGGTGATGCACTCGGCGAGGGCGCAGTCCTTGAGCAAGCTCCCCTGGGGCGTCACCTCGCCGGGCGCTTGCGCATTTTTAAGCCGGAAAGCGATGGGGTCCATGCCAACCGCTTCGGCCATCTTGTCCATTAGCGTCGCGGTCACATACGTGGCCTGCACATTGCCGTAGCCCCGGAACGATCCGGCGAAGGGGTTGTTGGTATAGACGGCTGTGGATTTGAACTCCACGTTGGGCACCCGGAAATGGCCGGAAAAAGTGCGCATCATCACGTAAGGAACGGTGGCGCCCCAGGATGTGTAGCCGCCATTGTTTAGGAGGCAATTCACATCGCGGAAGGTCAGCGTGCCGTCTTTCTTGGCGCCGGCGCGGATATGGGCGCGCACCGGCTGGCGGGTAGGCGAGGCGATGAATTCCTCTTCCCGGGAAAATACCAGCTTTACCGGGCGCCGGGTTTTTTGCGCCAGGAACGCGCAGATGGGCTCGAACGGATAGACGTCCAGTTTCGAGCCGAAGGCGCCGCCGACGGGAGGCTGAATGACGCGGATATCGCCGGGATGGATGCCGAGGGTGGGCGCCAGGTCCATCTTGAAATTATACGGATACTGGGTCTGCGAATAGATGGTCAGCTTGCCCGCCCCATCGAACTCGGCGAGGGTGCAGCCCGGCCCCATGCAGCAATGGGTGACGTAATGAAGATCGTAGGTCTCATCCAGCACCACATCGGATTCCGCCTCGCCGGCGGCGATGTCGCCATAGCTGATATTATAGGACAATCCCACATTGCCGGGCTTGTCTTCGTGCAGTTGCGGCGCGCTTTCCTTTAATGCTTCCGCCGGATCAAAGACGGCGGGCAGGTCTTCATATTCCACCTCTATCAGCGCCAGGGCCTGATCGGCGATTGCTTCGGTCTCGGCGGCGACGGCGGCGATCTCGTCCCGGATGCAACGGACGGTGCCGGATTTGAGCGGTGGATTGTCCTTGTTGACGCCGATGCCGATCATCGGCGTATCATCGCCGGTGATTACCGCATGCACGCCGGGCAGCGCCGCCGCCTTCGATATATCAAGCCGAACAATGCGCGCATGAACCCGGTCCGTGCGCAGGATTTTGCCGATCAGCATGCGGTGCAGAACCATGTCATTTATGTATTGGGTGCGGCCCAGCACCTTGGCCGGTGCGTCCGGTTTCGGGATGCGTTGGCCGATCAGGCTTTCTTGTTCGGCGATCTGGTCCATCATCCGGCCCTCAAGGTTTGCGCCGCGGATTTAACCGCGTCGATGATTTTCGAATAGCCGGTGCAGCGGCAGATATTGCCTTCCAGCCCCCGGCGGATGGCGGCCTCGTCCGGGTCCGGGTTCTCCGCCAAAAGATGCTTGATCTGCATGACCATGCCCGGCGTGCAATAGCCGCACTGCACGGCGCCGGTCTCGATAAACGCCGCCTGCACCGGGTCCAGCGCCTCGCCCGCATCCAGCCCCTCCACCGTCTCCACGTCGCGGCCATCCAGATCGGCGGCGTAGAGGATGCAGGCGCAGACCGACGCGCCATCGACGATGATGGTGCAGGCTCCGCATTCGCCCTCACCGCAGGCCAACTTGGCGGCGGTCAGATCGAATTCATGGCGCAAGACGTTAAGCGCGCTGGCCGCTGGCGCCACGACAAGGCTGCGCGCCTGACCGTTGAGGGTGAAGGAAATGTCAGACTTGGAAGACATCGGCCAAAATCTCCTGGGTTAAGACGCGGGTGAGGTGGCGGCGGTACCAGGCGCTGGCGCGCACATCATCGATTGGCGATATATCGGCGTCCACGCAATCGAGGGCGGCGGCGATGGTTTCCTCCGTGGCCGGTTTGCCTTCCAGCGCCGCTTCCACATTCTTGCCGCGTACAGGTGTCGGGGCCACCGCCCCAAAGGCGACGCGCATATTGGTAAACTTGCCGGCTTCGATGCGTCCGGTTACGGCGACGGCGGCCATGGCGATTTCCAGGGCTGGGCGTGGCCCGAATTTGCGGAAGGCGCCAGCCGCGCCGTCCGCCAAGGGAATATGTATAAAGGTAAGCATCTCGGCATCACCTAGCGCCGACGTGCCGGGGCCGGTGACGAATTCTTCCAGGGGCGCGCGGCGGCTGTGCAGCCGGCCATCCGGTTTCGATACCAGCTCCACCTCGGCGCCCAGGGCTATCAGCGGCACCAGCAAATCGCCGGCTGGCGAGGCGTTGCAGATATTGCCGCCGATGGAAGCCATGTTGCGGATTTGCGGGCTGCCGAACTGATCGGCGGTCTCGGCCAATATAGGGCAATGGGCCTGGATCGTGGCATCGTTGAGCAAGTCGGTGACCGTGGTCAGCGCGCCGATGGTGAGCGCGCCTTCTTCCAGCCGTACGCCGCGCAGTTCGGCCACCCGGCGGATATTCATCAAGGTGGCGGCGTAGGTGCGCGCGCCGGCTTCTGTTTGCAGCATCAAATCGGTGCCGCCGGCGAGCACCGTCACCGGCCCTGCCGCCAGGGTTTCGGCGGCGGCTTCTATGGTATCGACGGCGATATAGTTGGCGATCTCGTTCATATCAAAACCGGATCGGCTCCTCGTAGCGGCCATAAACCTGGATCATGGCATCGGTAATCTCGCCCACCGTGGCGTAGGCTTTGACCGCTTCCATGATCGCCGGCATGACGTTCTCGCCGGCCTCGGCGGCGCCCCTCACCATGGCCAGACTGGCGCTGGCCACCTTGGCATCGCGCCTGGCGCGTGTGCTGCGCAGGCTTTTGATCTGCATCTCCGCGTCGGCAATATCGTAGGGGTGGAACGCCACCTCGTGCTCGTCGTCTTCTTCAATGCGGTAGCGGTTGACGCCTACCTTGGGAAATTCGCCGCTCTCGATATTTTTGTGCATGTCGTAGGCCTGTTCGGAAACCTTGGCCTGGATGCGGCCATCCTTGACCATTTCGACGATGCCGCCGGCTTGGTCCACCTCTTCCATCACCGCTTCCATCTTATCCCGCATCTGGTTGGTCAGGGTCTCCACATAATACGATCCGGCCAGGGGATCGACGGTATCGCAAAGTCCCATCTCGTCCATTAGCAATTGCATGGTGCGCAAGGATATGCGCGCCGAATATTCGGTGGGGATGGTGTAGGCTTCGTCGTAGGAACAAAGCGCCATGGTTTGCGTGCCCGACAAAGCCGAGATCAGCGCGTAATAGGCGCCGCGCATGATGTTCACTTCGGGCTGCTCGAACGTCAGGCCGCCGCCGCCGCCGCCGGCAATCATGCGCAGCCACATGGAGCGCGGGTCCTCGGCGCCGTATTCTTCTTTGATGATCTTTGCCCAGAGCGAGCGCCCGGCGCGGAACTTGGCAACCTGCTCAAACAGATTGCCGAACAGGTTGAAGTTATAAGATAGCCGCCCGGCGAACTCGTCCACGTGAAGCCCGCGCCCGATGACATCGTCCGCATAGGCCTTGGCGATACAAAACGCATAGGCCATTTCTTCCGCCGGATTGCAGCCCGATTCCCGTATGTGATAGCCGCAGACGGAAACGGGGGAATATTTGGGCGCGTGCTCTGCGCAAAATTCGATGGTGTCGCCGACCAGTTTGATCGACGGTTCCACCGGAAACACCCAGGTGCCGCGGCCGATGAATTCCTTCAAAATATCGTTCTGGGCGGTGCCGCGTAAGGATTTCAAGTCGTAGCCGCGCTTTTCCGCCATCGCCAGATACATGGCAATCAGGATGGCCGCCGAGCCGTTGATGGTCAGCGAGACGGTGATTTTATCGAGATCGATGCCATCGAATGCGGTCTCGAAATCGGCCAGGCTGTCGATGGCCATGCCGACCCGGCCGACCTCGCCCTCGGCCAGCACATTGTCGCTATCGAGGCCGGTCTGGGTGGGCAGATCGAACGCCACGTTAAGCCCGGTCTGGCCGTTTTCAATTAGGTACTTGAAGCGCTGATTGGTTTCCGCCGGGTTCCCGAAGCCCGCATATTGACGCATGGTCCAGGGGCGCTTGCGGTACATTTCTTTGTGGATGCCCCTTGTAAACGGATAGCCGCCGGGATCGCCGACGAAATCCATGCCGCCGGAGCGTTCCACATCGCCCGGCCCATAGAGCGCTTGAATCTCGATACCGGATTCGTTGACCACTTTTTTTGCGTCGCTGCCATCCATGATGCGGTCTCCTTAAGCCTGGTTTGAGCCCGTGTTGGCATTAATAAATTCTACAATATCGTCCAGCCGGCTGCCGTTGGGAAAAATACCATCAAGGCCGATTTCCTTCAGCGCCCCATGGTCTTGTTTCGGGATGCAGCCGCCGATCACCCACAGCTTTTCCTTTAGCCCATATTGATCGATCAGCCCCTTGAGCTTGGTGCAAAAATCGATATGCGAGCCGGCCAGGCTGGAAAGCCCGATTACGTCGGCTTCGGTCTCCAAGGCTTGGGCCGCGATCTCTGACGGTGTCTTGCGGAGCCCGGTATAGACCACATCGAAGCCCGCATCGATCAGCGCCCTTGCCACAATCTTGGCGCCCACATCGTGGCCATCCAGCCCCGGCTTGCCGATCAGGACTTTGATCTTTTTGTCCCCGCTCATACGGATAATTCCTTGGCGATGACCAATTTCAATATATCGGAAGTGCCGCCGCCGATGAGGGTGAAGCGGACATCGCGCAGGAAGCGCTGCACCGGATATTCCATGGCGTAGCCGTAGGACGCGAAGATGCGCGCCGCGTTGTCGCAGATCCGGGCGGCGGCTTCGGTGGCGAACAGTTTTGCCATGGAAGCCTCTTTGCGGTGTGGCGCGCCGGAATCCAGCAACTGGGCGGCGTGATAGGTGATGTGGCGCGCCGCCTCCAGGTCCGTCGCCATATCGGCGATGCGCATCTGCACCGCCTGGAAGCGGTTGATGGGTTTGCCGAACTGCTTGCGCTCGCCGGCGTAGCGCACCGCTTCATCCAATGCGGCGCGCGCGATGCCGACGCCGAGGACGGCGGTAACGATGCGTATCTCCGACAGAAGCTTGCGCAAATGCTCCTCGCCGTCGCCGATCTCGGCGCTCAAGCGGTGGCTCGCCGGCACGAAGCAATCGTTGAAGGCCACCTCCGAAGTGGGCAGCGCCCAGACCCCCATTTTCTCGATGGGCCGGCCGATCACCAGGCCGTCCGACCCCTTTTCCACCAAAAAGATGGTCAGCTTGTCCTCGGTGCCGGCGCGGGCGAAGACGGTGAAGAAATCGGCAACCGGGGCCGAGGTGACCCAGGTCTTGGAGCCGTTCAAAATATAGCCGCCATCGGTTTCCACGGCGCGGGTGGCGATGGCGCCGAGGTCCGAGCCCGCGTCCGGCTCGGTCATGCAGATGGCGCCGATTTTGTCCAACGCAAGGGCGGGTTTGAACAGGCGCTCGCGGATATCGTCATTACCCAGCATTTCCAGGAACTTGGTGCCCATCAGCGCCTGCATGGTGACGCACGCGGCCACCGACATGGAGCCTCTGGCCACCTCTTCCAGGGCCAGGCAGCAGGTCACCAGATCGACGCCGGAGCCGCCGGCATCTTCCGGATAACGCATGCCGACGAAACCCAAATCGGCCAACCGCTTGACCATGGACGTGGGGTATTCGTGGGCTTCGTCGATGGCCGCTGCGGCGGGAATGATCTCGGCGTCGGTGAAGCGGGCGAAGGTGTCCCGGATGGCGATTTGTTCTTCGGTCAGGTTCAGCATCAATCTTCCAGCCCGTAGACATCGCGCGCCGCATCGTCGGAGATGGTGCCGTCGCGAACTTCGGTGCGCAAAATATCCCTCGCGCGGCGCTTCGGGTCTCCATAACCGCCGCCGCCGCCGGCGAATTGATGATAGACCGTGCCCTTGGGAACGCCGGTGATCAGGTCTTTATTGTTGGGCACTGTTTTGCTGCCGTCCGGGTAGATCAAGGTGATCGAATTGAGGGTCGCATCGTGGCCGCCGAATAGCCCGAAGGCGGGTTCGAAATCGCCGTCGCCGAAGGTGACGAACTGGGTATCGTCGGAGCCGAAGGTATACTTGGTCTCAATCCCAAGACCGCCGCGCCATTCGCCGGCGCCCGCCGAATCGGTCAAATATTCATGCATTTCCAAATGGTGCGGCGTCTGCTGCTCGAACATCTCGTAGTCCTGATCGAGGATGCCGCCGGACGCATCGATCATGCCGATATGGTCATAACCGTCGGTGCCGTTCATGCCGCCGGAGCCACCCTTGAAGCCCATGAAAAAGATATCGACATATTTTTCGCCCTTGGCGTCGTCCATGCCGGTGGTCAGCGAACAAAGAAGATTGTTCCAGCCGGCGGTTACCCGGTCCGGTATGGCCGGCGCCAGGGCGCGGATGATGGCGTCGGCGTTGGGCGGGCAGAGATGATTGCCGAAGGTGGTGGCTTTGGGGTAGGCGGCGTTGAGGATGGTGCCTTCCGGGATGATGATGTCGATCGGCTCAACCATGCCTTCGTTGTGGGGAATGTCGGGGTTGATCATCTGCAGGAAGGTAAGCACGGCGGCCGATGCGCTGGAAGTATAGGTGCCGTTGACGAAGCCGTCGGTCTGGGCGTCGGTTTCGGAATAATCGAAGGTGATGGCATCGTTCGTGACATGCACCGTGACCCGGATGGTGAACTCGGTGCCCAGATGGTGGCCGTCGAAATAGACCTTGCCCTCGCCCGAATAGCTGCCGTTCGGGATCTTGCCAATCTCCGCCTGCATCATCTTGCGGGTGCTCTCGAACAAAGCAACCTTGTGACTATCGAAACTTGCCCGCCCATATTTTTCCAATAGCTCCAGCATACGCCGCTCGCCGACGGTGCAGGCGCCCATCTGGGCGCGCATGTCGTGCTGAACGATTTCCAGGCGGATATTTGCGAAGATCAAATCCCAGACGTCTTTCCGGAAGACGCCTTTGTCGTAGATTTTCACCGGCGGGATGCGCAGGGCTTCCTGCCAAACCTCCGTGGCGTTGGGATTATAGCCGCCGGCGACCGCGCCGCCGATATCGGCCTGATGGCCCTTGACCGCCGAGAAGGCGACCAGCTCGCCATGATAAAAGATCGGCCGGTAGACGGCCACATCGTTGTTCTGGTTGCCCATGGAAAAGACGTCGTTGTGGAAGATGACGTCGCCTTCGTTTATGTCGCCGTCGAAATATTCGATGATGTATTTGCATACCGGCGCCAGGGAAAAGGCGAGGATCGGCAGGTTCTCTGTCTGCTCCAGCATCTGGCCCTTGGCGTCATAAAGACCGGTGACGAAATCCTTGGCCTCGCATAATATTGGCGAGCGCGTGGTCTTTTGCACCGAGATACTCATCTCGTCGGTGATCGATTTAAAGGTCCTGGCATAGACCGACGTGAGGATCGGATCGATGTTGCTCATAGCGCGCCCCTGATTAGATCGC
>Ga0114993_10002626_pt1 | contig 19473 bp, 12 predicted proteins | sample ArcticOcean_MG_C_FD_87042 | JGI IMG/M metagenome (GOLD analysis project Ga0114993, IMG submission 87042) | Marine microbial communities from western Arctic Ocean - ArcticOcean_MG_CB2_150 | ecosystem: Environmental > Aquatic > Marine > Oceanic | place: Arctic Ocean: Canada Basin | collected...
AGTCTGAATCATTTAGGTTTTTATTTGTACTTTTTATCTGGGTCATGGTTTTACTTCTTATTATTTGCTTCTTTTCAAAACAAATTTAAGAGAAAACTGTGACCCCTTTTTTAAAAGTACAGATAATTATGGACATAACTTTATTTTACCTTCCATGAATAACATTAAAGCGGTTTTACCATCTTTTATCCAATTAGATTAGAAAAGGAATCATAAGAATACCTATACAAATAAAAAATAACGCAGACACTGTCCTTACGTTCTCTGAATGGGGCAACTCTAACAGATTGGAAAATTCGAGGGAAGAAAGGAAACTTTATTGGTATTTTACTTGGCTACCATAACAAAGTATTTTTCAAAACTAGCCCGCTTTATCTAGGGTCAACTGTTGGTAGATACGCCAACCGTATCAAGAACGGGCAATTTTCTAAGGAAAAAAAGTCTACCAATTAAGTAAGAACAATAATGAAAACCATCTACATGGCGGTATACAAGGTTTCAGTTGATTTATAATCTGCATAAGGTGAATTAGGTTATAACCTGGATTCAAGTATTAAAATAATTCCGTTACACTCATTTATCTTGTGGTAAAAAGATACTGTTTCTATCTTCAAGCTGTGTGTTTTAATCAAATTTCATGATTTATGGATAGAGATACTCTAAACATGAATAGTAATATTCTAGACATATCTTCAAAGATAGTCATCTGCACCGGTATAGCATCAGGTATCGGCAAATCAATCGCGAAACTATTCTTGTCTGCTGGGGTTCAAGGATTTATAGGAGTTGATAACAACGAGAATATGGATGAAATATTTTCAGAAGAATTATCCAGATACCCAGACACCTTTTTCCCTTTATGCTGCGACATCTCTATCGAAAATGATGTCCGTAAGTATATGAATCTTGCCAGATCAACATTCGGCCGTATAGATATAATGATTAATAATGCTGCGGTCGCACATGCCTTTCAGATCCATGAAACTCCAGAAGAGCTCTGGGATAAAACATTTGATGTAAATGTGAAATCATTGTATTTCAACGCCAAGCATTTAATACCATCCATGAAAGAAAACGGCGGTGGGCTCATCATTAATACGGGTTCCATCTCCAGCCATGTGGGTATACCCACACAGGGAGCATATGCCGCTTCCAAAGGGGCCATAGCACAGCTAACAAGACAGATGGCAATTGATTACGCGGGTGATAATATCAGGGTCGTTGCTGTTTGCCCCGGAACTGTGGATACACCACTCGTACACGCTTCCGCTAAAGAGTCAGGTGATGAAGATCAATTTTGGAAAATGATTTATGACGGGCATCCTCTTGGTCGTATTGCCAGTCCCGATGAAGTTGCAAAATTATACCTATATCTTTCGTCTGATGATGCATCATTTATCACAGGTGCGAACATGATGATCGATGGTGGATTTACAGCAAAATAAATCATTGTGTTTTCATGATAATTAGTCTAGAAAATTCAACTGCTTTGGTTACTGGCAGTTCAAAGGGAATAGGCCTTGCCATTGCCACAAAATTACTCGAAGCTAATGCGGATTTAATTCTAAATAGCCGACACAGTGATGATTTAGCTCTAGTAAGGAATATTCTAGAAGCAAGATTCCCAGAACGGAAAATCGGAATTTCTGCCTACGATTTTTCTGAGACATCAGGAATACCTGAATGGTATGATCAAATTTGTGATAAACATGGACCAATAAACATTCTTATCAACAATGCGGGAACAATTCACAGAGAAGCTGCCAGTGATATTAAACTAGAAGACTTCAGAAAAGTATTGACCACCAATCTGGATGCAGTTTTTATTCTTTGCCAACAATTCTACCATCATCTTTCCAGCAAACCCGGAAAAATTATAAATATTTCTTCTCTGATAAGTAACCTTGCTCGAGAGAAAAATGTTGCCTATGCATCATCAAAAGGGGCCATCAACCAACTGACCAGAACCTTGGCACTCGAATGGGCAAAAAAAGGTATAAATGTGAATGCCATAGCACCCGGTTTTATTCACACTGATCTTACAGACGAACTATTCAATGATGAAAATTTTAATAATTGGGTGAAAGAAAAATGTCCAATGTCCCGCTGGGGAGAGCCTGAAGATATTTCGGCCACCGCTGTTTTTCTTGCTTCCTCTGTCGCTGATTATATCACAGGGCAGATCATATATGTTGATGGTGGCTGGACTGCATCGGCATAAAATTAAATGAAGATAAAAAACTATCAAACATATGTAATTGGAACTCCGTGGCGTAACCTGACCCTACTGGTAATTGAAACGGATTCTGGGATTAGGGGTATAGGTGAATCCCGTGTTGTAGGAAAAACGCACACTGTTCTAGAATATCTAAAGGATATTAGAAGACATATTATTGGTGCCGAAGTGACTGATATTGAACACTTATATAGAAAATTAACGCTACTTGATTTTGGAGTTGCCGGTGAAATAACCATGACCGGACTGGCACTGGTGGAGATGGCCTGCTGGGATGCAATCGGGAAAAAAACAAATATGCCGGTCTACAAATTGCTGGGAGGAAAAGTACAAAATGAAATTAAGGCCTATGCAAATGGCTGGTACCAGATGGATCGGACGCCGGAGGACTTTAACAAAGCAGCAAAAAGAGTTATTGCAACAGGGTATAAAGCGTTGAAGTTTGACCCTTTTGGGAATGGTGACCTGGAGTTAACAAGAGATGAGTTTGATAAATCAATTTCTTTAATTGAAGCTGTTTACGACGCTACAAAAGACAAGGCAGAAATTTTAATTGAGATGCACGGTCGTTTTGCACCGCACCAGGCCGTTGAAATTGCGAAGGAAATCGAGCGCTTCCGCCCCGGCTGGATTGAAGAACCCTGTCGGCCAGATGATCTAGATGCCATCGCCTATGTTAGAGATCACACATCAATTCCAATCGCGACTGGTGAGCGTCTATACACAGCGAAACAATTCAACCGCCTTTTTGAAGACCGATTAGTACATATAATCCAGCCTGATATCAATCAATGTGGGGGTATTTTTGAAGTCAAAAAAATCGCGTCTACTGCAGAATCCTATTCCATAATGGTTGCCCCGCATAATGTTGGTGGGATCGTATCAACTGCGGCCGCCCTCCATCTAATGACAACGCTACGTAACGGAAAAATACTTGAGCACTTTAATGATTTTTCAGACTCCCAAATCAAAAAAGCAGGATCTCCATATCCAGAAGTAAAAAACGGTGTCTTTCAATTGCCTGATGGCCCTGGATGGGGCATAGAACTTAATTTTGATTTTATAGAATCAAACCCTCCCAAATCAAAAAATGGAGTCATTCTCGATCCTGGCCTAGACATGTTTCAAGAAATAAACTGGCACAAAAGAATATAGAAACGTATGAGCCTAAAATTCAAATTTTCCCAGCTATCAAAAAGCAGAGTAACAGCTGTCCTGGTAATCGATGATGCTAATGATGCTGCCTATGTCGCTGATGCTTTGTTATCGGGCGGAATAAATTCTATTGAAATAACGCTTAGAACAGATGCTGCATTTGCTGCAATTGATTTGATTTCTAAACGTTTTTCAGAGATGATTACTGGTGCTGGAACTGTTTTATCCCCAGATAAATTGGAGCGGTCAATGCAGTCTGGAGCATCATTTGCGGTCGCCCCTGGATTAAACCCAGAAGTTGTTCAGAAAGCACAAGCAATCAACTTCCCCTTTGCACCTGGGATCTGCACACCTAGTGAACTGGAAAAAGCATTAGGCCTTGATTGTAAGGTAGTAAAATTTTTCCCAGCGGAAGCCAGTGGCGGTATGAAATATTTAAAATCCATGGCCGCACCTTATACGCATCTGGGGATTAAATATTTTCCACTAGGCGGAATTGACATGATTTCTGCATCAAGCTATCTAGAATCTGATTTAGTACTCTGCATAGGGGGATCTTGGATAGCAGAAAGAAAAATAATTCTTGATCGAGACTGGGAGCATATTGAAAAACAAGCAAGGGAAGTGAGAGATTTACTCGATAAACTTGAAAGAGATAGCTATGAAAAGTGAACTGGTGACTTTTGGGGAGATAATGACCAGGTTTAGTCCCCAGGAAAACCTAAAGCTCGAACAGGCAATGCCGGGCAAGCTTGAAGTAATATTCGCGGGCGCAGAAGCAAGTGTTGCTGTCTCCTACTCTCGGTTGGGAGGGAAGTCTCATTTCGTAACAGCATTACCAAAAAATGCAATGTCTGATGCATGCATCATGGACCTAAAGCGCCACAGCGTCGGGCTTGACGGCATCCTAAGAGTGGATCAAGGTCGATTAGGAACCTACTATCTTGAAACAGGAGCAAACCAGAGAGCAAGCAGAGTTGAATATGACAGGAGTAAATCTTCGGTCTCACTAACAGAAGCAAGTAAATATGATTGGCAAAATATTTTTAATAACAAAACCTGGTTCCACATAACAGGGATAACACCGGCCCTTTCAAAAGAAGCATGCAAGACAACCAAGGTTGCGGTTCAAGCCGCAAAGGAACAAAATCTTACCGTCTCTTGCGATCTCAATTTTAGAGGGAAACTCTGGAAATGGAATAAGAATTACAGTCCGAGAGAATTGGCAAAAAAAGAAATGACTGAAATCCTAAAATTTGTTGATATAATTATTGGTAATGAACAAGATGCCGATAATGTTCTCGGAATTCAAATAAAAGACGCAGACTTTGATAAGGGAAGCATTGATATCTCACAATACTCAGATATCGCTAAAATGATATCAGAAGAATTTAGTAACCTGAGCTATGTTGCTATAACCTTACGAGAAAGTATATCAGCAAATCATAATCGCTGGGGAGCAATGCTATATGATTGTAAGAATCAAGCTGCCTACTTTTCTCCAGAAAAAGCTGGCCAATATTCTCCGTATGAAATCACGCACATAGTAGACCGTCTTGGTACTGGTGACTCCTTTGCCGCAGCATTGATCTTTTCGTTGAGTGAGTATGAATTCCGGCCAAAGGATGCTCTGAATTTTTCAGTAGCCGCATCCTGCATCTCTCACTCTATTAAGGGAGATTTTAACATAACAAGTGCGGACGAAGTGAAAAGACTGGCAGGAGGATTCACATCAGGAAGGGTTGTACGCTGAAAAGAATATTCGGTATAATCTAGTATGGATCCCAGGAAATATAACTTTTCTCTCAATGATCCCTTTGACAGGGATGCTCCAATAAAGTTGGTCACCCCACCCCTGAAAAGTTCAATGGACTTTATGAAGGCAATCAAAGAATATACGGTTGCGCCCAGCAGTATGGTTATCTGGTCGCTAGGACAAAACGGCTTCATCGTCAAGAGTGAAGATGGTGTCATAGTTTGTATTGACCCCTATCTTTCTAATTACTGTGCCGAAGTGGATAAATATCAACATTTTAAGTTCAGGCTAGATCGTCAGCTACCGATATTTATTGAGCCAGAAGATCTAGATGTTGACATCATACTAACCACACACTCCCACGATGATCATGCCGATCCAATTACCCTATCCAGAATTAAGAATGAACCTATTTTTGTAGGTCCCTGGGAAGCGTTTGAACGATTCAAGGAATGTGGTATCGATGAAAAAAATTGTTTATTAATTCATCCTAATCAAGAAATTAATGTCAAAGGAGTGAATATCTTCGGCACCTTCTCTATGCCCACAGATTACACTGACCTGAACCACATGGGATTTATTATTGCGTTTAATAATGGAATCAGTTTCTACAACTCTGGAGACACAGATTATACTGAATTATTGGGCTTTGCTGGCAAGTTTAAGCCTGATGTTGCGAGTATCTGTATAAATGGAGGCTTCAATAATCTGGATAATATGGACGCAGTAAAGATTACAAAAATGATCGACCCTAGGGTTGTTATTCCCTGCCACTACGATATGATGGTGAATAATATCGGTAATCCACTAATCTTCGAGTCTTTTTTAGATGCACAAGAGTGTGGTAGTATATTCAAGATGATGGCCTATTATAAACCATACGTTTACCTAAAATAGAGTAAAGTATTATGCAGAATACTAAATTAATTATCCCTATCATAATAGTCCTTGCTTTTGCACTTGTGTATCTATTCACAGAAAAACAAAGTACGGACAAAGCCATTGAATCATATTTAAACGATGAAGAAATAGATTATGGTACAGTCGAAAATATTATAGCTGAGAGAGAATCCCTTAATAATACAGTTTGGAAAGATGAAGTGCAGGCACAGAAATATGAAGAATCTATCATCGCACTGTGGGACTCTATTAGAATCTCAAATGATAAATTTTCCCAGATTAAAAATTTTGAATTCAAAAATATTTTTCTACCAGAATTTACTGAAAGAGTATCGCTTGAAAGAAAAATATATAAAAGGGTCTTTTCGGGGGAAAAAATTGAACTCAATTTTGAACAATGGTCGCAGAAAATTTCAGATTGGGCAGGTATCTATGATTTATTCCATGTAGAGTTCCACCAGAAGGAATTCCATCCCGGTAACGAAGATCTCTCCGAATACAGCTTTGAATTCCATATTCAATCTGATAAAACCAGGTTTATTCTAAATGGGACTTGTAATGTATCATGGAGTCAAAAGCTAAATCTGGCAGGAAACCATATACCCAAATCATTGAATGTTGAAAATCTGGTAATGCTTGAGTATGGTGGAGAAGATAATTTTGAATTGACACAGCTTATTGGTGCTGAAGGCGACAAGTCATTTACCGGATTCGGGGTGCCGATTGCCCTAATGGACCTCGATCAAGATTATTTTTCTGAACTTATTGTCATTGCTGCAAACAAAGTTTACCCAAATAACCAGGGAACATTTGGTAGCCCCCAGACACTAAGTAATCATTTCCCAAATGAGTTGATCACTGGAAGTGTATTTGGCGATTTTACCGGAAATGGTTTTTTGGATATGATTTGTTTTGGGCGCAATATATTTCCAATGCTGTTTGAAGGAACAGGCGAAATAAGCTTCAATAAAAAACCAAGGATCATAGATTCAATTATTGACCCGTTGATTATGCCAATCTCCGCTACTGCGGCTGATATTGATAATGACAATGACTTGGATCTTTGGGTTACCCAATACGAATCCCCCTATATCTATGGCCAAATGCCCACTCCCTACTATGATGCAAATGATGGCTATCCGTCCTACCTGCTGATTAATGATGGACAGGGTAATTTCATCGATATGACTGCAGATTATAATCTGGATATTAAACGCTTTAGGCGAACATACAGTTGTTCATTTATAAATCTAAACAATGATGATTATATCGATCTAATCACCGTTAATGATTTTGCGGGTATTGACCTATATTTTAACAATAATGGAATAACATTTACTGATGTCACTCAAGATATAATTTCTGAAAAATCCAGTTTTGGTATGTCACATACCGTTGGAGATTATAATCTGGATGGATTGGAAGATATTTTTGTTACCGGTATGTCCAGCACCACTGCGAATAGGCTGGAAAAAATGAACTTAAATCGGCCTGGCTATGAAGATCAAAACTCAGCAAGATCAAAAATGAGCTACGGGAATAGAATGTACATCAAACAAGAAAATGGAAATTATGTTGAAGAACAATTCCCAGATATGAACCAAATTTCGAAAACAGGATGGTCCTGGGGAGCAACTACATTTGATTTCGACAATGATGGAGATTCTGATATATACGTAACAAACGGAAATATGAGCAAGAAGACTGCCAAAGATTACTGTACAACATATTGGCGCCACGACGTTTATACAGGCAATTCAGTTTCAAACGATGTGCTTAAAGATTTTTTTGCTGACCTTACTTATAATATTGAGTCCGAGGGGATATCCTGGAATCCCTTTGAGACTAATCATTTAATCATGAATATAAATGGAAAAGATTTTCTTAAAATAGGGTTCCTACTAGGTGTAGCCCTGGAAAATGATTCTCGCTCTATTATCAGCGAAGATATCAATAATGATGGTATGGTAGACCTTGTTGTCTCAACAACCAGACATCATAGTTATTTCATTGATGGTAAATTTCCTGATGAAAGTATCTATATCTTTAAAAATAACGTAAAAAGCGCCACCAGTAATCATTGGGTTGGTGTAATTCTTTATCCGAAGGCTGGTGGATTTCACCAGGCAGGGGCTAGAATAACTGTCTCCACAACTGATAACAAAAACTATTCAAAAACTTTGTTGAATGGAGATTCTTTTCGTTCACTACACTCTAATAAAATACACTTTGGGCTTGGTGATTCTGGTACCATAAAACAGTTACAGGTGACATGGCCAAATGGCACAACTGAGACTCTGGAAAATCCAGAAACAAATAATTATTATATATTCCCGCTCAGTACGGAGCATCACCAAAAACTAATTCTTCGTTAATCCTGACTCCGTATTTATTAAAAAGTCTTTTCCTGGCTTTTTTTTCTTCTTTTTCTTTGAATCCTCTTTCTAGCTTAAACTTGACCGAAGATTTAACCTCTTGAAAGCTTCTTTCTTGAGGGGGAATTTTCTCGATCACTTTTGCAATAAAATATTTATTCCCTCTTTTAAAGGGAATACTTATTTCATTATTCCTTAGTGTAAATAAACCTGCAAAGGGATCTGTTTTAGATCCTAGGCTTATGAAATCTTTTTTAGTTCCATTTTTCATATTTTTATTTGACTCTATCTGCTTATATAGTTTATCGTAGCTTACTTGCTTACTAATTATTTTTTCATAATAATTGTTTGCATCTTCATTATCCTTAAACCAGATTAGATAAGCTAGCACATTAGCCGGAGTTGTAAAATCTTTCTTGTTATTAGTGTAATAATCATATAGATCATCATCGATAATATGGTTTTTTTCGAAGTATATATTCTGTTCATAAAAATTTCTAGTTCTCACTGCAAATTCTTCTCTCAACTTTTTTTTGTAGATAGGACTTTTATCATAACCCATCTCGATCGCTGTTTTATAATTTAATTTAGTACTAACGAGTCCTGTAATAAATGCAACGGATTGGCTACGATCTGCAAGATTCTCAGCCAACATATTTTTTTCTTCTTTTAATGACTTCAAGAGCCACTGCCTATCAATTGTTATCCCACTATACCTGCCAATAGGTTCCCTGTGTTTCATGGATTCCAGGCCAGTAATAATATCTTTTCCATTCATGCTGCGATTTAATTGGTCTGAAAATGCTCTTACCTTTTCAAGGTCAAGGTAAAAATCTGATATATCTAATAAATCCTTTGTATAGCTTGAGAAAGCTTCAAATAAAGGTTTCTTCCACAATTCCATCACCTGTCCAATTAAGGTTTCCTTGTGTTGTTTAAATGGTGGCACTCGCTCATTTTTTCTTTCTCCATTAATTTTTATAATCCTAAACGCTTGACCATCATCAATAGGTTCACAAACATCACCAATATTGTAATCCCAAATCTTACGGTCCACAACCTTTATACCTCTAAACAATTGGGCCCAATAACCTTGTTCTCTTCCTTTAGTAGTCCTAGAAGGAGATTTTGAGAATTCTTTTTGCAACAGTCCAAAATCTGTGCTCTGGCTCATCTCGTATACCCTATTTGCAATTATGTGTGCTTCATCGCGGCTGGGAATTTGATCTTTTTCATTATTTGTATATGGTATCATTACTACAGAAACATTTCTTTCATGAATAAATTGATCATAGATACTCATCAGGCGATCTTCTGGAAATATCTTATCGAGAACCATTTTGTTAAACAGCATTCCCACGATTGCCCTTTTTGACCAAACATCCATCTCCTTTTTTATCTCTGGCTCGTTTTGAATATTCATTCTCTCTATATCCTGTTTAATCAGAAACTCCTTCAAAAAGTCATCTAATTTCAAAATCCTGGTGGAATCATCAAAAGAGTAAAAACGGGTTGCAGGCAGTTTCTTATGAAATGTTGACGCAGATATTTTCTGCCTATCAATAATTGCGATAGTTTGATCATCAAAACTTTGGACACATCCAAGGATCGCCAATAAATAGAAAGGTGCAAATAATTTTAAAGTGGATTTCATTGAATTAATTGTTTTGAGTTGATTAAAAAAATATTTATTATTACTGCAGTACGCGATGCGCTTATCTTATTACATTATTTTAATTCGAATCTTAACCTGTAATCTTTGTATTTGCCAAGAAGTAATCATTAATGAATTAATCTCATCTAATTTTTCGGTATTTATGGATCGCGATGCGGAATACTCTGATTGGATAGAAATGACCAATGTATCCAATGATACATTTGACCTTACCGGATTTTGGCTATCGGATGATTTTAGTGAGCCCCAGAGGTGGAGCATTCCTGAGCTCAAGATAGCCCCCGGGGAGTACGAAGTTATTTTCTGCTCAGGAAAAGATTACCGAGACCGTGGTTTTTTTTGGGAAACCATTATCGATGAAAATAGCAATTGGAAATACGCAGATAATAATAGTGGGCTTGATATACCTGAAAACTGGCGAGAAATGTCGGCAACACTTAACTGGCCATCAGGGCCTAGCGGATTTGGCTATGGTGATGATGACGATCAAACAATCATTGAATCCACAACCGGATTGGCGATTCGTAAGTTATTTTACATTGAAACACCGGAAAATATTGCGGCAATGGTCCTTCACGTTGATTACGACGATGGTTTTATCGCTTACATTAACGGTATAGAAATCGCACGGGACAATGTTTGCTGTGAATACCCGCCCCTTAGCCAACTTGCAATAGGAAACCATGAAGCACAGATCTATCAAGGGGGATTTCCTTCTGAATTTCCGGTAGACGATTGGCAGTATATTATTAACGATGGTTATAATATAATCGCTATCCAGGTGCACAATGTCACAGAGAATAGTTCTGATATGACCATAAGGCCTTTTCTAAGTATCGCTCACTATGAACCTGACTCCAGCTATGAAATTAGTTCTTTCCTCTTGGGCGAATTAGGATCTCAGTCATGGGGACATTACCATACGAACTTTAAACTTGATGGTGATGGAGAAGAGATCATTCTTTCTGACCCCAATGGTATTGGCATAGATTCACGTCAATTTGATGAGATACCTACAGATATTAGTTTTGGGAGAACATTAGATGACATTGAAGTATGGGCATATTTTGATATCCCCACACCACTTGAACCAAATGGGGATGAATCCTTCTTGGGTATCACAGAAACTCCAGTAATTTTTCCTGGTGGAGGTTTCTTTATTGGTGATACAGAGATCCAAATTGAGTCGACTGCAGAGAATAGCAATATATTCTATACCATCGATGGTACTATTCCAACCCAGAGCGACGAATTATTTAACAGCTTCATAGTGCAGGGTACAACCACTGCCAGATTTAGAGCATTTAAAGAAGGTTACCTGCCCAGCAAAACTGTAACTCATACTTACTTTGACGAATCAGCAATAAACTCACTTCCTGTGATATCTATTGTTACAGACCCTGAGCATTTTTTCGATGATGAAACAGGAATATATGTATTGGGTAATGAAGCGACCGACTGGTTTCCATTCTGGGGAGCAAACTGGTGGTCAGACTGCCCCCACAGTAATATGCGGGCCTACGGATGCGATAACTGGGAAAGACCGATCCATATAGAGTTTTTTGAACCAAATGGGTCACTCGGATTCGGGCTTGATGCTGGTGTTAGGATCCACGGTCACTGGATGCGCGGTCTGCCACAAAAAAGCCTAGCAGTGATAGCACGTGGTCAATACGGATCGGATAAGATTGAGCATCAAATATTCCCAAATATCCCTTTAAATGAATTCAAAAGTATATTAATAAGGCAATCTGGAAATGATTGGTCTTCAACCATGATTAGAGATGGAATAGGTGCGGTCATGGCCCGGAAAATTGATCTTGATTACCAGGAACACCGACAAGCAATAGTGTATATTAATGGAGAGTATTGGGGTATACATAATGTACGAGAAAAGATCAATGAACGCTATATATCAGATCATCACAATGTTGATCTCGATAACTTGGACTTAGTTGAAAATTCCTATGGGACATGGGCCAACTATGGTTCTACAGATAACTGGTTTGAGCTGATCGATTTCCTATCATCGAGTGATCTATCTATTGATAGCAACTATCAAGCTCTGCAAGATTGGGTAGATATACAGGAATGGATCAACTATCTTGTTATAGAACTATATGCAGCCAACAATGATTGGATCGGTGGAAATTATAAGAGGTGGTATAATAATGATGGAAAATGGAGATTTATTCTGAATGATCTGGATGCCGGTTTCAACCAGTATCCTGAAGAATATAATCCTCCTGATGAGAACATTTTTGATAATGAAAGTTTGTCTGGTTCAGGACCTGACCAGATAGGTAGTTTTATAGAATATCATAGTATGATGACTAATCCTGATTTCAGGAGAAAATTCATCAACACCTTTGCAGACCTGTTTAATACTTTATTTGAGCCAAACAATTTCTCTTCCATTGTGGACAGCCTCAAAGAAGTCATCGAGCCAGAAATGCCAGCACATATCGAAAGATGGGCAAACACATGTCCTTTCTGCCCTGGCAACTGGATCGGAGACGGAATAAACTCCATGGATGAATGGTATGAAGAATTGGATAGACTATATGATTTTACCACAGTAAGAAATGAAGTAGGATGGTACAACATACTAGAAGAATTTGATCTTGATGGTTTTGTTTATGTTATACTTGAAGAAAATAATAACGAAGGAAGTATCAAAATAAATTCGATCAATCCATCTGAGTATCCTTGGACAGGAAAATATTTTCAAGGTAATTCAATAACCGTATCTGCATTACCCAACCCTGGATTTGAATTCCTAAACTGGACTATCAATGGTGTAACGGTCATAGAAGAGAACCCTTTCGTAGTGTCATTATCTGGGTTTGAGAGTACGTATGATGCGGAATTATCTATTGAAATATTTTTCCAAGAAAGTAACACCTTGGGTCCCATAAATCCGATAGTGATTAATGAGATTAACTATAATTCTTCAGATGAGTCAAACTCCGGAGACTGGATTGAATTAATTAATATCACTGATTCAAGTGTAAATATTTCTAACTGGATAATCAGAGATGAAGACTGGTCCCACACTTTTGAAATTCCTAATGGAGAAGTTTTAGGTGCAGATGATTACATGGTAATATGTAAAGATTCCATGTTATTTAGACAGGTGTATCCCAATACAGAAAACCTCGTAGGTAATATGAACTTTGGACTCTCAGGAAATAGTGATGAAGTCAGAATATTTAATGATCAAGGAAATTTGATAGACAGTGTCCGCTACAGCGATGACCCACCATGGCCCAGCGGTCCAGATGGGAATGGATCATCATTAGAACTAATTAACCCATTAATGGATAATAATATCGCCACAACCTGGTCTACATCGGATGAATCCGGTACACCAGGTTATTTGAATGATTCGTATACAATCCTAGAATCTAGTGATAGTGAGAATATCCCAGACAATACTTATTTGGGCGCAAGTTACCCTAACCCCTTCAATATGAGCCTAAATATTCCTCTTTTCCTTGTGCAAAATAGTGAAGTCATGATTAATATTTTTGATCTATTAGGAAGGAAAATATTTTCAACAAAGTTTAACCTTAATACTGGAAAAAATATTTTAAACTGGTCAGGACAAACTGATGGAGGCTCTTATGTTTCTTCTGGAGTATATTTTGTAACTGTATCATGGAATACAGGACTCGATACCAAAAAAATAATTTGTATAAAATAACTTACTCTTATTTAAATTGCAAATTGCTATACTGAAATAAGTATTATAATCTTATAAACGAAATCAAGGTACGCTATGAAAATCCAAAAGAATTTCCCTCAAGTTTATGATAATGATTTCTTAGAGAAGATAAATAGAGAATTCTCCTTTATACCAATAGAAATTGGGAATCCCATTACACTATCAAAAAAAGATATTCAATCATTCAACGAGGATGGATTTTTATCTGGAATACAACTTTTTAATGATAATGAAATTCAGGGTATAGGAGATTATTTTGATACACTCCTAGAAAACGCGCTGGATTCTGGGGATGATAGCTATTCAATAAGTACCGCACATTTGAAACACAAAAATGTTTATAATCTATTACTAAATGACAGAATAGTAAAAATTGTTAGTGACCTCCTAGGTGAAAATATTATAGGCTGGGGCTCCCACTTCTTTTGTAAACTCCCGGGAGATCGTAAAAAAATATCTTGGCACCAAGATGCAAGCTATTGGCCATTCTCAAAAACGAATACTGTTTCATGCTGGCTCGCGATAGATGATACTAAAATTGAGAACGGTTGTGTAGAATTCATCCCAGGATCACATCGTTTTGGCCTGGTTAATTACGAAATGAGCAAAAAAGAAGAGAATAATATTCTTAATCAAACCGTCCATGAAATAGAAAAATATGGTGACCCTATACCCATAGAACTAAATGCTGGACAAATATCAATACACAGTGATCTATTGTTGCACTCTTCTAAACCAAATACTTCAAAAAGAAGAAGATGTGGTCTATCACTTCAATATTGTACACCAGATATAAAACCATATGCAGGGTGGGATGCAAAGGGAGTTCTTATCAAGGGCAGTGACCCTCAAAATAACTGGTTAAATCCCCCACCGCCTGTTAGCTAAAACAGAAATTGAATAAAAAAAGAAAAAATATTGTTTTCATCCTCACCGACCAACAACGGTTTGACACCTTAGGGTGCAATGGCGCTATCCAATGTAAAACACCTACAGCTGATAAACTCGCAGAAGAAGGTATCAATTTTTCACACGCTTTTACCCCTATTGCACTTTGTTCTCCAGCTAGGGGCTCAATAATCACAGGCTTATTCCCGCACAACCACGGTCAGTTAGTAAACACTTCTAATTTTAACGGGGTATTTGATAAAAACATTCTTGATAAACCTTCATGGATTAAAATACTGCATGACTCAGGTTTTAATACTGGATATATAGGCAAATGGCACATCCCAAGAGAAGGTGATAATGAATTCTGGGGCATTGATACCTGGCACCTTTACCGAGACTACTATGATGAACTTCGCCAGGAAGGTGTTGAAAACTTTTTTGATTATCACGGTGATTCCGGCATGAAATCGGAGTGGGGTATCACAAACCCGCCATCATGGGGAAGGTCCGGATTATCGTATGAACAGATGCAGGAGACTTGGTCATCAAACAAAACCATAGAAACAATAAAACAATTCGCAAACAAAGATAAGCCTTTTATGGTTTTCACCAGTTTTAAAGGGCCACACTGGGACTATATGGTCCCTCCACCCTACGACACAATGTATGACCCCCGATCAATTGATAAATGGGGAAATTTTGATGACCCATTTATTGACAAGCCCGAGATACAGCAAAAAGAGATACTTCGCTGGAATGCGGGTCATCTTACCTGGAAAGACTGGCAAGAAATGATTGCAGTCTATTGGGGATATTGCAGCTACATAGATGACGAACTAAAAAGGATTATAGATTGTCTGAAAGAAAATGGGATATACGATGACACCATCATTATTTTTTCTTCTGATCACGGGGATATGATTGGCAGCCACCGAATTTTTAATAAAGGATTTCAAATGTATGAAGAGACTCACCGGATTCCATTTATACTTCGAGATCCTGATCATGCTACTAATGGAACTACTATTGATTCATTTATCAGCCATGTAGATATTTTTGATACGATCTTAAATTATTGTAATGTTAAAGGATCTAATAGAAATGATGGCCAGTCATTACTACCTTTAATAGAAAATAGGAATTTAGACTGGAGAGACGACATCTTTGCAGAGTTTCATGGATACGAACCCTGCCTTACATCCATCAGAATGGTTAGAACAAAATCCTGGAAGTATGTATACAACCCATTTAGTATCGATGAACTATATAATCTGGAGAGTGACCCCTATGAAATTCATAACCTTGCAGGTCGAATCGGTCAAAGAACGGTGCTAAAACGCATGAAGGAAAGAATGATAGAATGGATGAGAAGAACAAATGATGACCTTGGTAGAAAATCACAGGGTCGTGTTGACTCATATGATCTAATATTCTCAAAAGAAGATAACTGGCATCCTAATAGGCCAAAATAATCTTTTGTAATATTATTTTTTCTGTATCAATTGCTTTCTCTAAATAACAAATCAACTGGGATGTCCTGCTGTTTCATATTTGGTCCAGAAATCTCAACAAATAAAGCCTTTCTTGTCTTATTTTGGAAGTAATCTATGGCTATTGGATGAAAACCTGCTTCTAGAGCAATCCTGGATGGTGCTGCAAAAATTGGATCAAGTCCTGCGGTTCCACTAAGGATGGATAAAATTTCATTACTAACTGTCAATCTACTTCCATCATTAGAACGTAAATAGAATGTGTAAATGCCAGTCTCTGGAATATTAATATAACCACTAAAAACCAATCCAAAATTTTCTTCTTTCGGAACGACATCAGCCGAAAGGTTATTACAGGCTCCTTCTTTAATAGCAACCTCATTTTTAAAATTTGGTAGTTTATTCCAGTTACCTTCAAAATATTTATAATTTAATCCAACCACTTTATTTTTAATTCGGACTGCATCAATTGGTTTTTCTTTTACGAAATCGAACTCATATATTTTTTTTACATAATTTTCCTGATCTACCTTTACTAATAGGGTACCAGATTCCGTAATCTCTATTGGAGAAGAATACAATTTAAACCTATTAGAGCCAGGGCTCTTATAATACAGATCGCCTTTTGACATCATATTTTTGATATTGACTATCTGCTTATCAATAAACTGTCTAGACTCAGGGGTAACAAGAACTCTGGGTTGAAGAGGTTTATTATCAGAACCAAGCTGCAATTCTAATGTGTGTTGTTTGGATTCAGAGAAAGTGTAAGTGGATTCTCCTAATTTATTTTTTATTAGCTTGGAAGGTGATGCGTCTGTTTTAATAATGTTTCTATCTTCAAGCCAAGGGGTGATCTCTACATTCCAATCACCTGAATTTGAAATAGTATAGTATTTTGATATTTCGGCTTCCTTAAGGTGGCTTTCGTCATTCCTTTCTATTTTCAAATCAACCCACTTAGGATGTTTTGGCCCATCTTTTACAGGAACCATGATGTGTAAATAGCTCCATTCTGGAGGCATATGATCTGAAATATTTATCGATCTTTCCTTTACGGAGTAATCAAATCCTGATAACCTCTTTATTATTGGCAGAACGATTGCACCATCCCAATTGTAATACATTGACCCCCAGGGCTTGTACTCAGGCGTCCAGACTTCGGGAGCAACCGGGAATCCATAGTCTCTATTCATACCATTGATATGGCTTAGTGTGATAAATACAGCTTCTTTATCAACGTTATTCTGAAACAACCCTTCAATCACCTGCCAAGTACTGATTGTTGATACTTCAAAAATACCGTTTTGTGTGGATGTTTTTGACCTTACATCTAGCGCAACAGGGCCAAGAAATCCATTTTCAGTATCCATGACCCATGTATCCGTTAATGCTCTTGCCCATTCATCAGGAAATTCATCCGCCATAAGTGCAGCCAAATGCCAAATATCTTTTCCTAGGTAATTATAGCTGCTATAATAATCGGGTGACTGTATTTCCCAGGATTCCTGGAAATCTTCAAAAGCATCATCATATTTTTTATTCCATATATGCATTTGATCATTTTTATCTAATTCTATTGCCATTTTTTTCAAATAAGATAGTGCCATAAGCACAAATGCTGGGTCTGCCTGTATCTCATCTTTGAAGAGAGTGTGTAAAAAACCATAAGCTTCTTTCAAATAGTTTTCATCACCTGAGTGCTGATATTGCATCCATGCACCTGGTATGATATATATAGGAGTAAACCACGCCGGAGAGTACCAATCAATACCGAAGTTGTCTGGAAGCCGCCCCCCTTCTTTGCTAAATGGAATCATATTTTTCCAGTTGAGTACATTACCAAATCCATAGTTCCATTTATCCACGACCCATGAACCCATTCTTGCATACACCGATGAATCCCATAGATGCAATCCCATAAAATTATTTATTGCGGTCTGTGTATGGGGGTATTCTAAATAACCTTCTCCCACATCAAGAAAGTACATAAAATATAATGCCCACAAATAATAGTAGGTCTCTACAACGGTGGTATCAGAACAACGAAAGTATGGTATTTGAAAGCTTAATAATTCATTCATTGAGCGAGTTTTCTTCTCAAGTTCTTTGTTTATATCCTTTTTAGCATTTTCAACCTTACTTAATAATTCGCTATAACTATCTCCAATAGAGTAGTATAAAACAATGCCCGAAGTGTCACAGAGAACCGTAAAATCGTATGATGGTATATTTTTATCATTATAGCTAATATTATGTGATTTATTAATTGGTTCCGATACACTGATTAGAACACTCATGCCTTCATACATCATCTTACCTAAGGTAGCCTGTTTTCCCCAGTTTGGTTTAACAATCATATCTGAAGATTCATCAATCCTGATATTATTATTTAGTTTATCAAAGCTGATCTTTGATTGGATGTTTTGTTGGAATGGTACTCCAGCCTTATCGCCATCAAAGGTTGGGATGCTATTGTTATTATAGTAACTCCTACCCTCGAATCTTATCTTCACTGGCTGATTAGATTTAATAATAGCACAAACCACATCATCATTATTGATGAATTTTGTCTCAGTTATTGTTACATCATCTAAATTATAATATGTTAATTGGCGGTCCGGTCTCCACACTATTTTATCAGGCTTTGGGTGCATATATTCTTTATCATTAGCGATTACAGTTCCATATGCAGCCTTTGACATTCGATAAAATTCCCATCCCCACTTATCGTGTCCTCTCCCATAATCATCCTTTATAATACCAAAACCTCGTGATCTCATATCTCTAAAAAATGGATGGGTAAGACCAATCGTCTCTTCTTCTAATATTCCTTCCCAAAATGCACCTGTCTGACCTCCTACATAATACATCTTATTTCCCGCTATGAATCCATGCTGGACTCCGGAAATATCTTTTTCTAACATTTTACAATAATCAGTATATGGCGGAAATATATTATTCCCTCTCGCATAATCTAATGATGCAGCCATAATGAGAATTGTAGATACACTAAATAAAGGTTTTATCAATCCTCCATAAATGTAACTATTGCTATTCTCTTTTTTTATCGCGTACCTTTTATACATGAAAAATTAGATTTTGTTAGAATGCAATTAACCCACTAATAAAGAAGTTACAATATTGGTCAAGTCCAAAATGTTCTGTAAAATGAGTCAAGCGATCACGGTTTCTCCGCCTGCACCTGTGTACTGTTGAGCAGGTTGATTTATTGTTTTGGTTTCTTTTCTTCTTTCAAGCAATGACA
>Ga0114993_10002630_pt1 | contig 19451 bp, 17 predicted proteins | sample ArcticOcean_MG_C_FD_87042 | JGI IMG/M metagenome (GOLD analysis project Ga0114993, IMG submission 87042) | Marine microbial communities from western Arctic Ocean - ArcticOcean_MG_CB2_150 | ecosystem: Environmental > Aquatic > Marine > Oceanic | place: Arctic Ocean: Canada Basin | collected...
AAGTTGACGCCGAAATCGAGCGCCCGATCCATAATCCGGAAGCTCGTCTCTGGCGATGCGCCGAACGGGTTTCCGAAGTTATCACTCCCGAGGCACAGTTCTGAGACCTTCAACCCCGTGCGTCCGAGTTTGCTGTACTGCATTAACGTTCCTGGCTTGCGGCTCTGACCTGCGTTGACCTGCGTTGAAAGGACATGGCTAGTTCAGATCCACCCAGTGGTCCTCTTTAGACGAGAGGAAAGCTGCGTCCACAATCTCCGCCGCCTTCATGCCGTCGTAAAAACTGGTCCGCACCGGCGTGCCTGTGAGAATGGCGTCCACGAATTGCCGGTAGGGCTGCGGGTACTCGGGTCCAGGCTCGACTTCCTGCAATACGCCCGATATGCCGTGGACGCCCTTGATCCCCGTGATTCCGGTGTTTTCCAGGCGACCCTGAGATCCCGAGATCTCTATGCGGGGATTGGTTCTTCCGTCGGCGTCTTCGCCCTTGGACACGAAGCTGGTGTGTACGACCGCGTATCCTCCGTTTACCCACTCAAGCAGGTAGCCTCCGGAATCGGGGACATCGACATCGACCTCCTCGCCATTGGGGAAGGACCTGTGCGGGACGGACGTTGTAAGAAGTGCACAGACCCGCTTGATCTCGCCGCCGATAAGACGAGCCATGTCGAAAACGTGGATCAGCTCGTAGACAGGCCCGCCACCGTCTTCGGCCTTGAAACGCCAGGGAGCGACGTATGGCTTGTCCTCGACCGCCTGCGTCTGGCCCCACCAGATGTTGGCGTGGAAAAGCTGCCCAATGTACCCGGCGTTCATGTGCTGCTTCATCCGGCCGACAGGTGTGCGGCCGCGCTGGTTGAAGTTGGTGACGTGCACGACACCGGCGGCCTCGGCCGCGTCCAGCATCTCTTTAGCATCCGAGGCCACAAGCGCCAGCGGCTTCTCGCACAGCACGTGCTTTCCGGCTGCGATGGCGTCGAGCGATATCTGCCTGTGCGACCCGGTCGGTGTGATGATCGCTACCGCATCTAGTCCGTCCATCTTCAGCATGTCCCGGTAGTCGGTAAACCGGTGCTCGATGCCGTACTCATCCGCCATCTCGTTCAACGCCGCTTTATTACGACGGCAGAACGCGACGATCTTAGCCTCAGGGATCTCCGCAAAAGAGTCCATATGCGTACGCATAAAGCCGCCAGCGCCGATGATGCCGATTCGTACGGGAGCGGACTGTGACATAGGAAGACCTCAACACTGGTGTGGGACGGGCGGTCAGTTTAGCGAACTTGGGGCGGTGACACGCACACGACTACTATCTGTCATCCCGAGCGTAGCCGAGGGACCTTCACCAAAACACCAACCAGCAAACCAAACACGTCAACGGAAGAACCTTTGTCCTCCCTCACGCTTGAACTATCTGGCCTCCCCCACCGGGAGAGGGGCATGGCGTCCTACGCCCCTAAATCACCATGTCCGCGGTAAGCCGCTGCATGATCGCTCCGTGCGGGAGTCCGGTTCTCTGCTCATCTGTCGGGAAGATCTTGCCGGGGTTGAACATCCCGGCTGCGCCGAAGGCCGGCTTGAGCCGCGCCATGGCTTCAAGGTCCTCGTCGGTGAAAACCAGCGGCAGGTACCCCTGCTTCTCAAGACCGATGCCGTGCTCTCCGGAAAGCGCTCCCCCTACCTCGACACACATTTCGAGAATGCGCCCGCCTGCGATCAGCGCCTTTTCGACCTGCACGGGGTCTCGGGAATCGAACAATATGCAGGGGTGCAGATTGCCGTCGCCTGCGTGGAGCACGTTGGCTATCGGAATGTCCAGTTCATCGGATAACGCGTTGATCTTGGACATCGTCTCAGGGAGGCGCGTCGGCGGGATCACGCCATCGATCAGATAGTAGTTAGGGGCGAGTCGTCCCAGCGCGCCGAGCGCCTTCTTGCGGGACGCCCACAGCGTCTCCCGCTCCGCCTCGTCCTCCGCAGTTCGCCAGTCGGTCGTGCCGTGCTTTCGACACAGCTCTTCCACGAGCGACGCCTGCTCTGCGACCGTCTCAACGAGGCCATCGACCTCCACCAACAATATGGCCTGGGCATCTTCGGGATAGCCCGGATGGAACGCCGGTTCTACGGCCTCGATACAAAGTCGGTCGATCATCTCGACGGCACCCGGAATGACGCCAGAGGCCACGATGTCCGCCACCGTCTCGCTGGCCGCCTCGACGCTGGAGAACGCCGCCACCATCGTGCGGATCGCCTCCGGGATGGGCACCAGCCGGACAGCCACTTTGGTGACCACGCCGAGCGTGCCTTCCGAGCCGATGAAGACGCCCCGGAGGTCGTACCCCGGAACTTCCCGTGAATCGCTGCCCAGCCATGTGACCGTGCCGTCCGCCAGCACGACCTCCATGCCGAGGACGTGGTTGGTGGTCACGCCGTATGCCAGACAGTGTGGCCCGCCGGCGTTTTCGCCCACGTTGCCGCCGATCGTGCAGGCGCTCTGGCTGGACGGGTCGGGGACGTACTGCAATCCGTAGGGTGCTACAGCCTGCCCGAGCTCCAGATTGACCACGCCGGGTTCGACGATGGCGACCCGGTTTTCTTTGTCGATCTCAAGGACTTTGTTCAGCCGGGTAAGCACCAAGACGATGGCGCCTTCCATCGCTATGGCGCCTCCGGATAGGCCGGTCCCCGCGCCGCGCGGTACGACGGGAACGTCGTGTTTGCGAGCGATTTTGATGATCTCCGCCACCTGTTCAGCTGTGGCCGGCACGACTACTGCGCCCGGGTTGTTGCGGTCGATAGAGCCGTCGTACTCGTAAACGAGCAGGTCTTCCAGCTTCCACACCACGTGTGTGGGCTCGACAATCTTCTCAAGGTCCCGGACGAGGGCGGATTTTTCATTCATGGGTTCAGGATGACATATCGAGGTGGGGAACGGGGGGTGCCTCGAGCTTGACATCAAGGAGCAACAGACTAGCTTAACAAGTCATTCTGAGGAGCCTGCGACGAAGAATCTCGCCGCTGGATGACTGCAAGCACGTCGGATCTTCTTCCGCTCTACTACCGGCGAGATCCTTGGCCTCGGGCTCAGGATGACTTGACGGGGGAAGACCGTGTCCCCTCTCCCGGTGGGAGAAGGCTAGGGTGAGGGAGGTTCAAACGGTACGCAAACCTTCTTTGCGACGACGCCGTGAGGGGGACCGCCAACAGGCGGTCAGTACGCCAGCGCGCCTGATAGGGATGACACCCCGAGGGCGGAGCAAGCCCCGCCCCTACGACTCGCTGCCTACTTACTCCCCGGGACCATCTCCACGTACACGTTCCGAATGTAGTTCTTAGCGCGCCCAACCACTCGATCCGTCCACTCTGACCGTCCCTCGCCAGACGCGTACTTGTATGCCGGTGAGTCCAGCACTTCCGGACTGTCCATCTCGTAAATGGCCAGGTACTTCGGCCCGCCCTCGATAGCCCGGTATCGGCGACCGGTCAGGAACCCCGGGATCGCCATCCGCTCCGGGACGTGCTCCTCGTCATACCAACGGTTGAAGTCGTCCTCGTGCTCCGGGTCGATGTCCATCATCACGAGCAGCAGCCCTGTTCCCTTGCCTGATTCATTAGTTGGCACCTAGTCGCGCCCTGCAACGATCTGACGACCGCCATCCAGCAGCATCGAGTGCACCCAGTTGGCGACCATGAAGTCGTCACCAACACGTCCTCCGCCAGCCCGCACTCGGTCGAGAATCTTTCCCTTCGCCTCGCCGACTTCCGGTGAGTCGCCCATCCCGGGCAGACCGATCGACTGACCAAAGTCGTTCTGCCCGACGCCGAAGTAGTCGATCCCACCCACCTCCAGGATTTCGTCCAGCCCCTCGATCACCTGTTTATCTTCAAGTAGCGCTCCGACCAGCATGTTGTCGTTTGCGTTCTTGTAGAACTCTCGTCGGTCGGGCCAACCACCGGGACCCGGCTCGAAAAAATCGTACCCAGTTCCGCGGTTTGCGCCGTACGACCGATCACCCTCGGGTCCGAACCTGCAAGCACGAACAAGCTGTTCGGCGTCGGCCTTTGAAGCGATGTGCGGGCCCATGATCCCTTTCAAGCCGCGGTCCAGGTACTGGAGCACGACGTGCGACTGGATGCTTGGGACGCGCCCGATGGGCGTGATGCCAACAGCCTCGGCTGTACGGCAGGCGGCTTCGACGTCCTGGAGCGAGAAAGGTCCGTGCTCGCAGTCCAGCCATACGTAGTCGAAATCAAGGGGCGCCATGATCTCGATGATCTGAGGGGCCGGAAAGGTCAGTTGGAATCCGTACGCTTTTCGGCCTTCGCGCATTGCGGATATGACTCGGTTGGGCTGGTCCAATGGAACGACTCCGGATGTGGGGTGATTCTAGGAATAGGGAAGCGCCCGTAAGGTACGCCCGCTCCTGGAATGCGGCAAGAGCGTGTTCGGACTGTTGCTTTAACACGGCGATAAGTCATTCTGAGGAGCCTAGGACGAAGAATCTCGCCGCTGGATGGCTGCAAGCACGCCGGAACTGCTTCCGCTCTGCTAACCGGGAGATCCTTCCGCGGGCTCAGGATGACTTGTTGTGGACAGACCGTAGAGGTGCGGGTTGTCCTTGAGGCCGGACCAATCTCAATCCTGTCTCGGAAGAGGCCAGATACTGGGCTCACGGGCCATATAATCTGCCGACCCCACCCATAGCAGACCCCTCACCAAAACGCAGGATCACAACCACTTGACCACCACCACCGACTGGCGCGCCAGCGCCGGCGCCACATTCGAGACCTTCAAACAGTCAGCAGTCGCATCACGTGGGATGGTCGTCACCAACCACCCGATGGGTTCCGCGGCCGGGCTTGAGATGCTGTCCATGGGCGGCAACGCGATCGACGCCGCAATAGGCGCCGTATTCGCCCTCAGCGTCGTCGAGCCGATGATGGTCGGGCCATTTGGCGGCGGCTACATCAATCTGCGCACTGCCGAGGGCGAATCGGTATGTATCGACAACTACACACTCGCCCCTTCAACCGCGACGCCGGACATGTACCGGCCGGTCTCAGACACCTGGCCCGACTACCTGCTTACAGAGGACCGGGAGAGTCAGGTCGGCTACCTCTCCGTCGGCGTTCCTGGCAACCTGAAGGCGTGGGAAGAGTTGCACTCCGGGTACGGGAAGCTCAGCTGGGAAGCCGTCGTCGCACCGGCAATCCGGTACGCCGAGAAAGGATTTCCGGCGTCCGGGTACCTCGTGCGGCTTATTACAGAACACCAGGAAGACCTCAGGAAATTCCCCGCAACGGCCGAAATATTCCTCCCCGGCGGATCGCCACCAACACCCGGGCAGAGCATCGTCCGGCATGATTATGCAGAGTCGTTGAAGGCCATCGCGTCGGGCGGAGCGGATGAGTTGTATGACGGCCCCCTGGGACACGCCATCGCAGAAGATATGAAACGCAACGGCGGGTTGATCACTATCGACGATCTGCGGAACTACAGCACCCTCAGAAAAGACCCCGTTCGTGGGACCTACCGGGGCTTCGAGATATCTGGCCCGCCGCCCGGCAACACCGGCATCACGCTCATCATCGAGATGCTCAACATCCTTGAGAACTTTGATGTCGCAGGTCAGGGCTTCGGGACCCAGCACGGCCTTCACTTGCTCGCCGAGTCGCTCAAGATCGCCTTTGCGGACCGATATGAGTACCTCGGTGACCCGGCAACTATAAATATTCCACTCGACTGGATAACTTCCAAAGCCTACGCAAAGCAACGAGCCGCAGGAATAGACACGTCACGAGCCAGCGAACAGCGTGCCGGTACACGCTCCTCTGAGTCCGAAAACACCACGCACCTGACCATCGCAGATGATAAGGGCAACATGGTCTCGATGACGCAGACCATCAACGAGCTTTTCGGCTCCAAGGTCACAGTCCCCGGCACCGGAATCCTGCTCAATAACACGCAGGCGATGTTCGATCCGCACCCCGGAAACCCGAATTCGGTGCTGCCCAACAAACGGGTCGTGAGCAGCATGTCGCCAACCATCGTCAGCCGTGACGGCAAGCCTTTCCTGGGCATTGGCACTCCCGGAGGTGTGCGCATCTTCGGATCGGTCATGCAGGCGATCATGAACGTGATCGACCACGGCATGACCCTTCAGGAAGCGGTAGAAGCGCCCCGATTGTGGACACAGGGCCAGGCCGTTGAGCTCGAACAGGGGTTTGGGCAGGGACCGTCTGACGGCATGTCTGGGCTTGGCCACCCGGTGGTTCGTGTCGCCAACGTCGCCGGAGGCATGAACGGAATCCTGATCGATTATGAACGTGGACTCATGACCGGCGCTGCTTGCTGGAGAGCCGACGGGGTTCCGGCAGGCCTGAGCGGCGGCCCGGCCAACAGCGACGCCCGTTTCAACCCACTCGTTTGATGCCGATGCAGTTTGAATTTCGATGCGTCTCGTGTGGGGCAACACAACCGGCCCGGATAACCGACCTCGCCTGTGCATCGTGTGGCTCCGTGATGGACGTGTCGTACGGCGAACCGGCCGACCAGTACTGGCCTCGCCTCCCGTTGGCCCGGGCCTCTGAACGGATGTCGCTTGGAGAGGGGAACACGCCGCTTGTGGCGCTGCCGTCGATAGCCCGCTCGCTCGGCATCCGGCAACTGTGGGCCAAGCTGGAAATGATGGCGCCGACCGGGTCGTTCAAGGACCGCGGGTCTGCCGTGCTGGTTTCTGCCGCTCTCGAGGCCGGGGTCACCGAGTTCGTGGAGGACTCGTCGGGCAACGCCGGCGCATCTCTATCGGCATACGCCGCCGCCGCCGGGATCACGGCCCACGTTTTCTTTCCGGACAGCGCAGCGCAAGGGAAGGTCGATCAGATCGGCATCTTCGGCGCCACGCTGCACCCGACGCACGGCCCACGACAGGCGGCCACCGACGCCGCCGTGTCGTACGTGGCGGAGCACTCGCTGCCGTACCTGTCGCACAACCTCAGCCCTTACTTCCTCGAAGGCATGAAGTCGTTCTCCTACGAGATAGTGGGTTCCGACGCCGCCTCGATTACTGACATAGTCGTGCCGGTTGGCAATGGCTCACTGCTGATCGGCATGTTCAAAGGTTTCGAGGAGTTGAGGGCGTCCGAGCGCATCACATTGGCCCCGGCTCTTCATGCGATCCAGGCTTCAGCGGTGCGACCGCTAGTGGCCGCGTTGAATGACGAAGAGTGGACGTTTGATGCCGACCTGAAGACGGTCGCAAGCGGGATCTCAGTATCGCACCCACCTCGCTTGCAGCAGTGCGTGGACGTGATCACGCTATCCAACGGCTCGGGTACCGCTGTGGACGACGACGCAATGCTGCGATGGCAGCGGCGACTATCTTCTGAAGTCGGCATTTTTTGCGAGGCAACCTCCGCAGCAGCATTCGCCGGACTGGCGGCGATGGTGGCGAGTGGCGCTATCTCGGAGGATGCCCAGGTCTTAATTCCGATCACCGGATCAGGGCTGAAAGAGCCGTTGACGCGGGGTTGACATGATTGTTGAGCCGCAACGCCCTAAAGTCCCATCACCACGTTCTTCTAACGTCATCCCGAGCTAAGCCGAGGGATCTTCACCGGTACGCCAACTTGTGACTACTCTTGTTTTGACATTCTCGTTCGTCTTCGCGACCTGAACAGCATCGACGTCTGTGGGCGCGCCAACTGCAGACAAACGAATTTCGCGATAACGAGTTTGGTTCGCCGTACAACCTCATGGTGAAGACCCCTCGGCTTCGCTCGGGATGACATGATTGCCGTGGTTCCGGTACCGAATTCGATTCGACACTCCCTCTACGAAAGCAGGCCCCATTGGAGACGTCACAGCTCGGCAGCACCGATGTACAGCCCAGTCGACTGGGCTTCGGCGGCGCGCCTGCGGGATTGGCGCAGTACCTGGGCGAATACGAACCATCACGCGATACCGACCGTGAAGGCGTCGTAGCGGCGATCAAGCGATCTGTCGAACTTGGCATCACCTACTTCGACACCGCACCAGGCTACGGAGGCGGGGAAGGGGAGTCGATTTACGGTGAGGCGCTGGATGGGGTCCGAGAGGACGTCTTTGTTGCGACCAAAGTCTCCGGGGATGTTGAGGACATCCGAGCATCCGTGGAGCAAAGCCTCAAGCTGCTACGCACCGACCACGTCGACCTCGTCCAGATTCACGGCAACTCGTACACCTCGGATCAAGCCGATGAGATCCTCGCCCCCGGCGGGACGCTGGAACAACTGGAACAACTCAAAAGTGAAGGACTGACGCGCTTCGTCGGGTTCACCAGCGAGGACAATAACGCTGCCGTCTTTCGGTTTATTGACTCGGGCCGATTCGACGTGATGCAGATCAGCTACAACCTGCTCCACCAGCACCCGGCCGAGTGGACGCGCCCCTTCGGCAGCTTGTTCGAGGCCCGTGACGCGGGCGTCGGTGTCGTGACGATGCGGACCCTGACCTCCGGCATCTTCCAGAAATGGGTCAACACCGTGAGGCCCGACGACGACTTCGACTACACGCCGTCACTCTTGCAGTTCGTACTGTCCAACCCGTTGGTGAACGTGGCGCTGGTAGGCATGCGAACCGTGCACGAGGTAGAGAGCAACGTCGCGACGGCCAACGACATGGCCGGCCGCGTCGATCACAAAGAGCTACACCGGAAGTACCCGGAATAAGCGCGCACCTCACGACCGGGCGGGGCGCGCACCGCCCGGTCGGTTGCATCGAACGGGGCGTCTCTCCCCCTCTCCCGAGCGGGAGAGGGCTGTGGTGAGGGTGCACGAACGGATCGCAATCTGTTCGTGGGACCGAGCGAGCGCTCGAAGGGTGGGAATCCAGTGACGTCTCCTGTCATTCAGTCGCGTGACCGTACGATCTGACTATCTGGATTCCCACCTGCGTGGGAATGACGGAGTCGAGTAAGCCATACGCCCCTACGCTGCCATGAACGTTGCGCCTACCGCGCTCGCGCCTCCTCAAACGCTTCCCTGAAGCCCTTCAGCGAGCCCTCCAGCGTACGGTCCGGCACGCAGAACGACAGCCGGAAGTAGCCCGGTCCACCGAATCCGCTTCCAGGCACCACAAGCACCATCTTTTCCTGCAGCATCCGGACGAACTCCACATCGTCTTCAAGTGGTGACTTCGGAAACAGGAAGAAAGCGCCGCCCGGCTTCACGATGTCGTAGCCGATCTCCGTCAGCGCGTCGTAGATGAAATCACGCTTCTTGCGGTACACGGTGACGTCCACTGTGACATCCTGAATACCGGCCACTACGCGCTGCATCAAAGCCGGAGCGTTCACGAAACCCAACGTCCGTAGCGAGAACACCATCGCGTCCAGCATCTCAGCCTTGTCCGGGTAGTCCGGGTTGATGGCGATGTAGCCGATGCGTTCCCCGGCCAGGCCCAGGTCCTTGGAATGCGAGGTTGCCACAATAGTGCGGGGGTGGTGCTTGAACACGAACGGATACGGCTCATCCGTGTAGATCAGCTTGCGATACGGCTCGTCCGTGACCAACGCTATCTCAATGCCGAACTTCCGCTCAGCCTCGCCGATACGTTTGCCGATTTCAGCAACAACAGATTCCGGGTAGATCACGCCGGTCGGATTGTTCGGCGAGTTCATGATCACAGCTTTGGTGCGCGGCGACATCTGCGCCTCGAGGTCGTCCATGTCTGGCATGAAGTCATCGTGGAATCCGGCTAGCTTGTGCACGCCGTTGTTGTGGCTGACGTAGTAGACGTACTCCACAAAAAAGGGCGTCAGAATCACCACCTCATCGCCCGGATCCAGGAGCGAACGCAGGATGATATTCAACGAACTGCTAGCGCCGCCCGTCATAATGATGTCGCCGCCCTCGAAATCCACGCCCGACTCAATCGCCAGGTTATCCGCGACGGCGGCGCGGACTTCCGGGAATCCGGAGTTTGGCATGTAGCGATGCGTGCCCGGACTCTCGTCCCGGGCTAGCTCCAACAACCGGTCACGGAACTCCAGAGGCGGCTCAAGAAGTGGGTTTCCCAGGCTCAGGTCAAACACGTTCTCTGCGCCGTGCTCCGCCGTCAGGCGGATACCCTCTTCAAACATCTTGCGAATCCACGACGCGCCTTCCATCTGGCCGCGAATCGCATCAGATACTGCCATCTATGATCCTTTTGGAGGGTGAATGCATGGTGCCGGACTTAACGGGGGCGGCGGCTATTATAGGTCGCCCCCCCCCCAACTCACTCATAGGAGCCCACTTGTCGACGAACCCCGTAAATTCACTCCCCGGAGCCTCTGGCGAGTTGACCCTTGTCACGGGGGGTACCGGGTTGATCGGGGGCGCGATCGCCCGACTGCTTCTGGACCGCGGAGATCGGGTTCGCGTGTTGGTGCGACAAAGCGGTCACGCAACTGAAGAACTCGAGACACTGGGCGTTGAAATCGCTCATGGCGATGTGACGGATGCGCGGACTGTAACCGCCGCCGTGGACGGCTGCTCTGACGTATATCACTGCGCGGCGCTGGTCGATCCGTTCCACTGGAATCTGGACGACTTCGATCGCATTAACGTGGAAGGCACGCGGAACGTCCTGGACGCTGCGGTGGCGTCGGGCGTTCGACGATTCCTCCACATGAGCAGCATCGCAGCACTGGGCGCAGAACCGGGCCTACATGCCGATGAATTCACCAGGCCACATGGGCCGTGGAAGCCCGGCTATGGCCGTTCAAAGTTCGAGTCAGAAGAACTGGTCCGGGCCGCCGCCGGTGAAATGCACGCCATCACGGTCAACCCGGCGATCGTCTTCGGCCCGGGCGACCGCCACTTCGTTCAGCTCATCAACGCGTTCGTGCGCGGCCGTATTCCGGTGATCGCATTTGCAGAACGTCCGATGCCGCTCGTGTACGCGGACGACGTGGCCCGCGGCAGCCTGCTAGCAATGGAGCGCGGAGAGAGCGGGCAGCGCTACATCCTCGCCCAGCCGACGGTCACGATAGCGGAGTTCTTCCTTGAATTGGCCGTCGCATCTGGCCGTCGTCCGCCGAGAGTGCATCTGCCGGACTGGCTTACGATCCCGGGCGCGTTGGCGTGGACGGTCGTTTCATGGGCGAGGCGAAAACGTTCGCCAGTGGGCTCATTCCGCTCCATGCGAATCGGCGCTGCGGAGTTCGACGGCGGGCGCGCCAACAGGGAACTTGGGCTTGAGTACACCGACTTCCCGGACGCAGTTGCAGCAACGGTTTCAGAGTTACTGCGGGACGGCTAGCCCTTGCGGCGGAAACGCCACGGGCGTTGTTTGGCCGGTCGCTTTTCGCTTGAATCTCCGGGATTAAACCTATCGAGACCGGATCGATTGGACCGTTCAGGCTTTGGCTTCATCACGACGTACGTTCCGGCGATCTTATCGTGCCAGCCCTGGTGTTTGGCGTCCAGAGAAATCCAGGCCAGACCCAATCCTAGCGCCGCGCTGGCGATAAGTCTTCCGACCATCTCACGGGGGATGGCGACCGCAACCCCCGGCACATGGCCCTCGTCGTCCACGACGATGATGCCTGCGACCATCTTGCCGGGCGTCTGTCCCTTGATCCCGGTGAATAGGATCAAGTACCCGAGCAGGATGAATATGTCCTGAGGGGCCGTGTTAGATCCCGTAAAGGCGTTTCCACCCGTGACCCAACGTACCGTCACGATGATGATCAGAAGCAGCCCGATGTCCACAACCGCGGCGTACATGCGCCTGAATGTGTGCGCATATAAGAAGGGATACGTGGGGCGTTCCGGCGCGCTGTTATCAGGTTGGGAAGACATCACTAAGAATGATACGCGGATTTGCGGCCGACAGGCGCTTCGCGTTGACCGGCAATCTCCCCATCTTTACGATGCCTCGACAGGTCAGTTCTGGACAAACCAGATTTTTAACCAGAGGCCCGATCCCGTGATTGCATACTCGGGTTGGATCGGCCCGCCACATTCTTGAGAAAGGACGCTCAATGCGACTAGACAACAAGGTTGCCCTGATAACCGGCGGCGGCTCCGGAATCGGCGAGGCGTCATCCGAGCTGTTCGCCCGAGAGGGAGCGGCGGTCGGTGTTTGCGACCTGAACGCAGATACCGCTGAATCGGTCGCTGCAAGGATCAGGAATGCGGGCGGTCGGGCGATCGCGCTACAGGCGGACGTGACGAGCCGTGACGATGTGCAGCGCGTGGTTGACGCCGTTGTATCGGAGTTTGGTGGATTGAACATACTCGTCAACTCTGCGGGTGTTTCGGATCGTGGAGCGCCCTCTGACTACGACGAGGATCAGACATGGCAGTGGGTGATGGACATAAATGTGAGTGGCACACTGCTGCCTTGCCGGATAGGGGTCGAAGCGATGCGCAAGTCTGGTGGCGGCTCGATCATCAACCTGAGCTCGATCTACGGACTGGTCGGCCGAACAGAGTGGCTCGGGGATGGCTTTAGCGCGTATGCACATTCCAAGGGCGCCGTGCTTCAGATCACTCGTGATCTAGCGGTGAAGACGGCCCGGGAGGGCATACGGGTCAACGCGCTCTGCCCGGGATTCGCCCACACGGCGCTGACTGCCGGACTGCGCGATAACCCGGAGCTACTGGCGCGTATGGAAGAGGCTCACCCGATGGGCCGTCTTGGCGAGGCGATAGAGATCGCCAACTGTGCGCTGTTCCTGGCGTCGGACGAGGCGTCTTTTGTGACCGGTACAGCGCTGAGTGTGGACGGCGGTTACACGGCTCAATGAGCGGCTCTGAGTCATCTGGGAATGAGATGCCGGAAGTCCTGTCCAACACGATCCCTTATGACGACGGGTGGGCACGGCTCAATCTGGACAAATTGCGATTCCCGGACGGCTCCGAGGGTCCACGGATATGGCTGGAACTGCTGTTCCCCTTCGTTTGCAATATCGTGCCAGTGTTGCCCTCAGGTGATGTGGTGTTGGTCGAGGTTTATCGGCACCCGGTCAGACGATGGCTGCTGGAGTTGCCGGGCGGCCTCGGTGAGGTAGGGGAGACGCCCGAGACGTCCGCACTCCGAGAGTTGAAGGAAGAGACGGGACTCGACGCAGGTCACATTACGAAACTCGGGCTGGTGAACGTCGATCCCGGAATCCTCTCGCACGACACCTACGTCTTTCGTGCTGAAGACTGCTCGGGTTGGGACGCCGATCACAGCGAATCAGCCGATCAGATAATACGAGTAGTCAGTTATCCGATGGCGGAGGTGGAGCGCCGGATCCTTGCGGGAGAGATTGTCCACGGCCCGACGCTGATAGCGCTCTATCTGGACAAGCTGGAGCGAGAGCGAGCGGGGTAGCCGGCGAATTTCGCGACTACACCCGACACACAAAAAGTCATCCTGAGCCCGCAGGCGAAGAGCCTGTCCTGAGCTTGACTCAGGAATCTCCCGGAGAGTAGAGCGCGAACAGATCTGGCGTGCGGCCGTTATCCAGCGGCGAGATCCTTCGTCGCAGGCTCCTCAGGATGACTTGTTGTGGGATGGCCGGAACGGGCTTTGACGGCCGTATCAGAGGCGTCGGTCGAACGAACAAATCCTCAGTACGCCCAACTACCCGTACGAAAACCGAGCCGCGTCAAATACGTCCGGGATCACGTCCCGGCCCGCTTCTCCAGTGATCACCCCCGCCACCATTCGGCCCATCACCGGGCTGAGGAGAATCCCCTTCTTGCCCGCGCCGTTCGCTGCGAACAAGCCGTCGTAACCCGGCAGTGCGCCGAGTATCGGCATCTCGTCCGAAGACACGGGCCGTAGACATGCCGTGTGTTGCACGATCTCTGCGTTCTCCAACGACGGCGCTAACGCAAGAATGCCCGACATGATCGAATCCCTGGCGGCAGATGTCGGCCTGTCGTCGAACCCGGCGTATTCCTCGGTGGAACCGCCCCAGACGAGGCCGTCCGGCTTGCGGGCGATGTAGTGCCCGCCGAGCGAAATTCGGTGGACGAAATCTCGTCCCGGAAATCTCAGTCGGAGAATCTCGCCCTTCTTCGGTTTCACCGGAAAATTGGGCAGCCCCTTGCTGCCGTCGCCCGACCACGGACCGGTCGCCAGTACTACCGAGCCGCCAGATATCTCTGACCCGTTCCCGAGCCGCACGCCGGTCACGCGTTCTCCGTTTCGAAGCATCCCGACAACGTCACCCGGTACATGCGCACCGCCGGCGCGCTCGAAAGCCGTCACAAGCGCCAACGTGTACTTGTACGAATCGACCTCGAAATGACTCCGTTGCATCAGTCCGCCGGCCAGTTCGACCGTTAACGAAGGCTCCTCGGAACGGACGCCCGCTGCGTCAAGCAAATCCGCCGCAAGATCCTCCTCCGCCTGCCACGCAAGAGACTCCTGAAGCTTCTTGTACCCGGCCTCGTCGACGGCCAGATCGATAGACCGCACCGCCCGGAGTTCGATATCAATCCCGGTGGCGTCTTCCAGCTCAGGGGCCAGCCGCTTGTGTAGCGATATGCCACGCTTGGCGTGTTGCAACGCCGGACCCGGAACACCCGCGCCCATCGTCGGAAACAACCCGCCGTACGCAAAACCGCTCGCGTGGCTGGCAATAGAATCGCGCTCGATCATCGTGACGCTGACGCCGCGCTTAACCAGCTCGTAGGCGACCGAAGCTCCTGCCGCTCCGGCCCCAACGACGATCACATCAGACGCGTTCGTCACATCACCCCTCGCTCTACCCGAGCACCGTCCTGGTAGACATCGATCACGTTCCATAGGGCCTTCAAATCACTGGAAGGGTTCCCGCCAACAACCAGCAGATCGGCCGATCTTCCAGGTGCCAGACGGCCGGATATTTCGCCCATGCCTATCGAATCAGCCGCGCCGGACATGCCCGACTCCAACGCCTCAGGTGCGGTCAAACCTGCACCAGCCAGCATCAGGACCTCGTTAACAAACTCCCCCGGCGCGTAGTCGCCCCACGGCGAGTCGGAGCCGGCGGTCATCTTCACCCCGGCCTCCATCATCTTGCCGCACGCCTCCATCCGGTTGTCCAACCCACGCCGACGTTGATCAAGCGCCTCTTGCAATACGGGGGCGTCGTCGCCAGCGGATTCCACGCGCTGAGCGAGTCGTTCTATCCCGGCTTGCACCACGTATAGGGTCGGGTTCACCCACGCATCCGCTTCAAGAAGCCGGCCCACAAGGTCCGGCCGGTATTCATATCGACCCTCAGAGTCCTCGAAAACACAGTGGACGATCATGTCCACTTCGGCGTCGAGGCAGTTCTGAACTCCCTGTGCCGAGGCGCAGTGGGCGGCGGTGAGCTTGCCAAATCGGTGTGCCTCATCCGTAGCGACGCGTAACTCGGCAACGGAATAAGAGGGGAGTAGTGGATTAGACGTGACCGTGCTGCCGCCCGTGGCGACAATCTTGATGTAATCAGCGCCCTCTTTGATGAGTTGCCGGACCTGTTTTCGGACGCCCTCGGTTCCGTCCGCTTCGCCGCCGAAGTACCACATGTGGCCGCCTGTGATAGTCACTGGTCGGCCACAGAGCGTCATCTTCGGCCCGACCACCAGCCCGCGATCGATACCCTCTCGCAACGAGAAGGTCACGTGGTTCTTAGCCCCGTTCTCCCGTATGGAGGTGACGCCGGAGTGAAGAATGGTCCGGGCGTTCTTGATCGCCTGCATGAGCAAAATGTCGTCGGCCTCCGCTCCGATAACGTCCGATGGCGTGCCGTCCCCCGGCGATACCAGGTGCGTGTGGGCATCGACCATCCCCGGCAGTATCGAGGCGTCGCCGTAGTCGACAACCGTTACCTCGGCCCCATCAGGCGCACAAACCTCGGACCGGCTCCCAACCAGCTCGATCCTGTCCTCGTGGATCAGGACGGCGGCGTCTTCAATAGCGGGGTTGCCCTCGCCATCCAGCAGACGTGAAGCGGTTAGCAGCGTGTATACGTTGTCTATCGACGGTGTGGAGGCCATGCGTCGCTACTCCAGTTCGATTCCAAGGTCGTTCAGATCAGATTCAAGTTGCTCGATGGTGGTGAACCGTAACGCCCTGATAGCGGTGGCGATCGCCGACTCAACGTTCTTCTGATTGTCGTCGATGAACACTATCTGGCCCGGTTCGGCGGCGCAGGCGCTGATCAAATCGCGATAGATCTGCTGATCCGGCTTCATCGACCCGACTTCAAAAGACAGTACTTTTGGGCCAAACAGGTCCGTTACAGGGACGGTTGCCCTGATCTCATCCCAGTGCGCCCCGCTGGTGTTACTACAGCAGCCAAGATTGAACCGGGGAGCCAAGGCGCGCACGACATCAAACATCGGCTCGTACGGCGTCAGGACTGACGTGAATACACCACGGAACTCGTCATCGTCCATATCCAGGCTTAGTTCCGAGCGAATCATTTCTGAGTACTCGCGCCAAGTCTGGAAACCTGACTCAAGCGGCCTCTTCCGCTCCGGGGAGAACATGGCGGTGTTGACGTCTTTTTCAGAGCGGCCGGTGCGCGCCGCAACGACGCCCACCGCTACCGATTCATCGACCATCGTCAGGACCTGGCCCAGGTCAAAAATGACGTGGGTAATTCCAGGTGTCACGACCATTAGTAGACGACCGGCATGCCCGGGGTCTGGACTCGGATGCTGTAGACAGAGGTCCGGGAGGTGAACACCAGCGTCTTCCGATCCTCTCCGATGAAGCCCAGGTTTGCTGGCAACTCGGGCGCTTCGATGACGCCGATCTTCGTGCCGTCTGATGAGAAAACCCAGCCGCCGCCTGTGCCCGTGCAGAAGACGTTTCCGGATTCGTCGACTTTGACGCCATCCGGCACTCCGTCCACCGTGCCGTTTGGCCCGTAAGGAATGTCTGCGAACCGCTTGCCCTTGCCCAGGGAGCCGTCAGACTTCACCTCGTACACGTTCAGATACGGGTTGCTCCGGGTGTTGGACACGTAGAGCTTGCTGCCGTCCGCGGACATCGCAAGCCCGTTGGGGAACTCCATCTCGTCTGCCTCCATGTGCACCTCGCCATCCGGCGAAATTCGATACACACCTGCGAAATCAAGCTGGCGCTTTTCCGGCTTTACGGACCACGGCGGGTCGGTGAAATAGACCGTGCCATCCGGTCTGGCGATCACGTCGTTCGGGGAGTTGAGCCGCAGCTTGTTCCAGCGCTCGGCGATGATCTCGATCCGGCCTGTGTCCTTGTTGGTCCGCGTCAGGCGGCGATGCCTGCCCTCGCACATCAGCAGGTTGCCGTTATGGTCAAAGGTCAGGCCATCCCCGGCGCCGGTCTCCCTCCGAACCACCTCGTAATCTTCGCCCGGTTTCATCCTGCACAAAAGGTTCGTGCGGATGTCGACAAAGTAGAGGTAGCCAGAGTCCCAGACAGGACCCTCCGTGAACACGAAACCAGTTGCCATCTGCTCGAACTCTGAACCGGCTTCGATGATGTTGCTGAGGTCGCCTGCCATTTATTACTCCAGTAGTTGATTGCGCGGCTTAAATACGCGGCCGGCCGAACCTACTTTGAAGTGGCGGGCGTGTCAATCAATTCGGGCCGTCCGGCCGGGGCGTCCGGGCGTCCAGATATCTACGCGTCTGAGCTGGGTCCGGCGAACGGGATCTGGACCGTGAAGGTGGTTCCAGAGCCGGAGACGCTGCTAACGCCCACCTGTCCGCCGTGAACCTCGACAAGCCGTTTCATGATCGTGAGTCCCAGTCCGGCTCCGCCGGTCACTCGGTTGCGTGAAGGGTCGACCCGGTAGAAACGGTCGAAAACGTGCGGCAGATTCTCCGGAGATATGCCGGTTCCTGTGTCGGACACGGAGATGGTGGCCGCGCCTGCGTGTGTTGCGGCACCCACCGTGACGACCACACGTCCGCCGTCCGGTGTGTGCGTGATCGCGTTCTCGACCAGGTTGGACACCACCTGCCTGATGCGTGTCGGGTCAAGCCGGGCGACGGGCATGCCGTCAGAGACCGTAACTTCCAGTGCGATAGAACGGTCCACAGCGCGTGGCCGGAACGCCTCGGCGGCATCACTGACCAGCCCGGAAATGTCAGCGTCTGTCAGTTCAAGACGCAGACTTCCCGCCTCGACAAGCGCGAGCAAACGCAGGTCTTCGACCAGTGTGCCAAGGTGCTTCGTCTGCGAGTAGATCGTGTCGATGGTGCTCTCGTCGGCCTCCAGCACCCCGTCCTTGATCGCCTCAAGATAGCCCTGGATGTTGGTCAACGGGCTTCGCAGTTCGTGTGCGATATCAGCGACAAGTCTACGTCGCTCAAATTCTGCGTCTTCCAGAGCGCCTGCCATGTTGTTGAATGCGATTCCCAGTCCCCCAAGCTCGCTCCCCGGGTTCGCATCGACACGCTGTGAAAGATCGCCCCGGGCGACTTCTGAAGCGGCGACGCTCAAGGCATGTACGGGCGCAAGAGCCCGGCGGGTTGTGAACGTCACCATGCCAATACCGGCTGCGGCGGTCGCGAGACCGGACCAGAGCAGGGATCGATTAAAAGATGCAGCCAGTTCCGAGAGTCGCGGCTCGGCGGCGATCTCGGTCTGTGGTGGACGTGACGGAATCTGAGAGGTCTGTCGCTGCAAATCCCGACTCAGCTCACGAATAATGGACGAGCGAGATCCAGGTGGCGCCACAAACCCCTCGCCGGTCTCGATGAAGAAATTGCCCATCTGGACCCCGCCAACGACCAGCGGTCGCTGGAAGAACACCTGGGACAGGAGTGGACTCCGGGTGAAGACGGAATGGGAGTCGCCGACGATAAGACCGCTCTGGTCTTCGATCACGATCCGCCAGTCGTACAGTCGTGACACCTGTTCAAGCGCGTCCTGAACGCCCTCCCAGCTATCGGTCTTCGAGTATGACGCTGACACCACGTGATCCAGCCGCTCCGCACGTGCGATGGAGATCTCTTCGCTGAAGGCGTCGATCTTCCGCTCGGTAGTTGCATAAGCGAACGCGCTTACGGACAGCAGGGCGCCGCCGAGGATCAATGTGAACCCCAGCGTCAGCTTGAATTGGAGGGACCTTGCCCAGCTAGGCGTCGCCAAGTCTGTAACCCATCCCGTAAACGGTGTGGACGAATCGTCGTCCGGCGGATTTTTCTAGCTTCCTGCGGATGTTTGAAATATGCGTGTCCACGGTGCGGTCCATACCGTCGTAGTCGTACCCGAGGACCTTCTCGATGATGCTGTCTCTAGACAATATCTGGCCGCCGTTGACCATCAGATAGGACAGCAAGCGCATCTCGGTTGCGGTGAAGCGAAGCATCTCTCCAGCCACCTTCACCGAGCCCGCCCGCATATCCAACTCGATCGGACCAAACCTCTGGATCTCCGGGCCCTCTTCTGAGTCCTCTTTTGGTGATGTGCGCCTGAGGACGGCCCGAATCCTGGCGGCAAGCTCCCGGGGCGAAAAAGG
>Ga0114993_10002632_pt1 | contig 19443 bp, 18 predicted proteins | sample ArcticOcean_MG_C_FD_87042 | JGI IMG/M metagenome (GOLD analysis project Ga0114993, IMG submission 87042) | Marine microbial communities from western Arctic Ocean - ArcticOcean_MG_CB2_150 | ecosystem: Environmental > Aquatic > Marine > Oceanic | place: Arctic Ocean: Canada Basin | collected...
ACAAAATCTTTATCAATTTGAAAGTTTGACATTTTCAATCATTTTAGTGAGTTTGACAAATGCCTCGCAATTGAGGGATTCAGGCCTTACATCAAATATACTATCTTCTGTAAGATTTTTTGGCAGACTTAGTGTTTTTAAACTATTTCTGAGTGTTTTTCTTCTTTGTTGGAAGCTTGTTTTAACTACATGAAATAATAATTTTTCATTACAACCAAGAGATTTTTTTTCTTTTCTACGCATTTGAATTACCCCAGACTCAACTTTAGGTTTAGGATTAAAGACATTTGGTGAGACTGAAAACAAATAATCAGTCACAAAAAAAAGTTGACATAAAACAGAAAGAATACCATATTTTTTTGAACCAGGGGGTTCACATATTCGCTGAGCAACTTCCTTCTGAAACATTCCTGAAAAAAAAGGAATTATGCTACGATTATCAATTACTTTAAACACAATTTGAGAAGAAATATTATATGGAAAATTTCCAATTATAGCAAAAGGTTTATTAAAAATATTTTTTAGATCTAATTTTAAAAAATCCTCTTTAATAATCTTTCCTTTTAACTCAGGAAAATTATTGTTTAAGTATTCTACTAATTCTATATCTAATTCAACTACAAAAGGTGTTTTTCTTTGTATAATAAATTTAGTTAACACACCCATGCCTGGACCAATTTCAAGAACATGATCGTAGTTTTTATAATCTAGAGTTTCTGAAATTTTTTTGGCAATATTTAAATCAGTTAAAAAATGCTGACCAAGTTTTTTTTTGGGAGTTACATTTTTCATTTGTGCTCACTTATTTCCAGTTTATCTTTAAAAGAAAGAGCTCTTTCTTCAAATTTTTCAATTGTTTTGTTTTTTAAAATACCAGCATACTTTTTTAAGTAATTATTGAGTAGAAATTTTGAACTTGAATAGTATTGAGCAGCATGAGCATGGAGGTTTCCAGAATCATCTAGTATAAGTTTTAATAACTTCACTTTAAAAAATTTCTCGGTATTTAACATTTCTGAATATCCTCTCTTTTAATCCAATTTATCCATTCAATTTCAATAACTCTATCTAGCTGGGCGGTTACGTTATAATAGATCATTAGCTTATAATATCAAAACCTGTATAGGGTATAAGAACTTTAGGAATTCTAATTCCTTGATCAGTTTGGAAATTTTCTAACAAGCCAGCAACAACTCTGGGTAGAGCTAAAGCACTTCCATTAAGTGTATGTACAGGCTGTTTATTACCTTCCTTTGTCTTATATCTTAGCTTAAGACGTTCGGATTGATAATTATTAAAATTAGACACTGAACTAACTTCTAACCATCTTTTTTGAGCTGCAGAATATATTTCAAAGTCATAAGTTAAAGCTGAAGCAAAACCTAAGTCTCCTCCGCATAGTTTTAATATTCGGTAAGGTAATTCCAATGCTACAAGTATTTGTTTTACGTGTTCAACCATATTATCTAGAGCTAACATTGCTTTTTCAGGAGTTTCCAAACGAACAATCTCAACTTTGTCAAACTGATGTAAACGGTTTAACCCTCTTACATCTGCTCCATAACTTCCTGCCTCTCTTCTAAAACATGGAGTATAACCTGTTAAACAAACAGGCAAGTCACTTTCTTTCAATAAAACATTTCTATATAGATTGGTTAATGGAACTTCTGCAGTTGGAATTAAGTAAAGATCATCTTCTGTTGAATGGTACATTTGTCCTTCTTTGTCAGGTAATTGGCCAGTTCCAAATCCAGATTCGGCATTTACAAGATGAGGAACCTGAAATTCATTATATCCTGCAGAGGTGTTTTGATCAAGAAAAAAATTAATTAAAGCACGTTGAAGACGAGCACCTTTATTTTTATAAACTGGAAATCCAGAACCAGAAATTTTACTACCAAGATCAAAATCAATAATATCATATTTTCTAGCAAGTTCCCAGTGGGGAATAGCATCCTTTGATAAATCTATTAAATTATCACTTCTAAAAATTTCTTCATTATCTTTTTCTGAATTTCCATAAGGAACATTTTCATCAGGAATATTTGGAATTTGTGTCCTAAGGTCAAGAAGTTTTTTTTCAATTTCGCTTAAATTGGCTTGAATAACTTTTGAACTAGTTTTAAGTTTAGATGACTCTTTTTTTAAATCATTTGCTTTTTCATTATCACCAGCTTTATAGTATTTTCCAATTTCTTTTGCTATAATATTAGCTTTAGTTAATTTATTTTCCAGCTCAGTTTGCTTATTTCTTCTTAAAGAGTCAAGTTTAATTATTTCATCTAATATGTTTTCAGCATCATAATTTCTTTTCTTTTGAGCTTCAATGATTAACTCTCTATTTTCTCGGATGTACAAAAGTGCTAACATTTTTTATTATTTAAAGACAAAAATAGTCGATTTGTTAATTAGTTTTTTCCAATTCATAACAGAATTTTTTATCAATTTTAAGTTGTGATCTTAAGGATTCTAATGAATCAAATTTTTTCTCATCTCTAATTTTAACATGAAAACTTATATTAATGGTCTCATTATATATGTTTTTATCAAAATTAAAAAAATGAATTTCAATTGTATGCTTTTTACTCGATACAGAAGGTCTAATACCAAAATTTAACATTCCAAAATATTTTTGATTCTTCCATATCATGGAGACCCAGTAGACTCCGATTTTTGGCAATGCTTTATTTTTTGAAGTAATTTCAATATTAGCAGTTGGAAAACCTATTTTAGATCCTAAGCCTTGATCATGTACAACAATTCCTTCAAGCTGGTAGCTTCTTCCTAAATACTCACTTACAAGCTTGATATCTCCATTAGAGAGCGCTTTTCTTATTTTTGTTGAACTTACAGAAATGGCATCAATATCTTGGGCCGGAATAACATCAACATCAAAACCATAAGTTTGACTGTATGAGATTAAATCAGAAACTGAGGCTGTCCTGTTTTTACCAAATCGATGGTCATATCCAATAAACAATTTAGAAACATTCAATTTATTAACTAATATATCCCGTGTAAATTTTTGAGCACTAAGATTTGAAAATGCCATAGTAAATGGGTGAATAATTAAAATGTCAACTCCAAGCTTTCGCAATAGATTTTCTTTTTCTTTCATACTATCAATAAATGATAGATTTGTTTCAACTTGAATAACACTTCTAGGATGGGGAAAAAAAGTTAAAACAACCGCATGAGCATTATTGGAGTGAGCATCATTAACCAATTTGTTTATTATAGCTTGGTGCCCAATATGCACACCATCAAAAGTTCCTATAGTTAGAAAAGATGGTTTCAAATTTTTATAATCTTTGATGCGCTTATAAACCTTCATTAAAATTCAGTATATTAGAAATTAATAACCAAAAATACTATTTTCATTTTATCATTTTGACTTGAATTTTTGAATTATATGAAAAAGTTATATTTATACTTATCATTGTTTATAGCTATAATACTTTTTTCTAATAATCTTAGGTCACAAGATTATTGGGTTTCAGATATAAATCAGACTGAAGAGCTTGATAACACTCCAGTAAAAACTTTTAGTTTAAATGATTTGAAATTTAAAAATGAGTTTAAAATTCAAAAGCAAAAAGTAATTTTTCTTCCAAATGAAAATGAAGATTATGAATTATTTATTATTGAAGAGATATTAACACTATCACCTGAGCTTTCATTGAAACACCCTTCAATTAAAACTTATAAAGGTTTTAGCGAAAAACGACCTAATGTTTCTTTAAGAATGACATTGTCTCCTAGAGGTGTTAGCGCATGGATTAATGTTCCTGGAGAAGAAAATGTATTTATTCAACCCTACAGAAAATTAAAAGGGAAACATTATACCTATAAAAGAAGTGAGAAAAGTAAAAAAGAATGGGAATGTAAAACAATAACAGATTTTAATCATAAATCAGATATTAAAATCAATAAAAATAAAGATTTATTTCCTAGAATAAATAATGATAAAACATTAAGAACCTTTAGATTAGCTATTGCTACTGATGCAGAGTATACAATTTATTGGGATGATAATGATGACGAAAACGGAACAGCGCAAGAGGATGCACTTGCAGCGATTGTCTCTACAATAAACCGTGTAAATAGTGTTTATGAAACTGATTTAAGCATAACAATGCAATTAATTTCTGGAACAGAGACTATTTATACAGATCCAGAGACAGATCCATTTTCAGATGATTTAAATTCAGAGGTTCAGGAGGACCTTACGAAAATCATTGGTGAAGAAAACTATGATATAGGACATTTATTTTCTTTTGGCTCTAATAACGGCAATGCAGGATGCATAGGTTGTATATGCGTGAATGGATTAAAAGGAAGTGCTTTTACATCTCATGGCTTTTCAAATACTAACACAGAATTTTTAACTGATTTTTTTGATATCGATTATGTAGCTCACGAAATGGGACATCAGTTTGGGGCGTATCATACTTTTGCTTTCAACGATGAAGGATCAGGAGCAAATGTTGAGCCTGGTAGCGGAAGCACAATCATGGGATATGCAGGAATAACTGGTCCAGATGATCTTCAAGAACACAGTGATCCCTATTTTAATTTTAAAAGCATAGAAAACATTCTGAATTATCTAGAGACACAATCTTGTTATAGTTCAACAGAATTAAACAACAATCCACCAATTGCTAATGCAGGCATTGATTTTACCTTACCAAAAGGAACAGCATATGAGCTTAAGGCTACAGCCACCGATATAGATAATGATCAGTTGACATATTGTTGGGAGCAAATTGATAGTGGATTAATGACAGTATCTCAATTTGGACCTGATAATTATTCTGGGGCAACCGCAAGATCGCTTCCTCCATCTTCAAGTCCATTGAGAAGTATACCAAATTTGATGTCTGTTTTAAATGGGGAGTTAACACAAAATAATCCGACATTAGGTTCTGCTTGGGAGACTGTCTCGAACTCTCCTAGAGAATTAAATTGGGGATTAACAGTTAGAGATAGATCACCTACATTAACTGGGCAGGGAGGTCAATCCTCTACCGATTCGATTACTTTAACAGTAATAGCTAATGCAGGTCCTTTCAGTGTAACCTCTCAATCCGAAGATGAAAACATATGGAAAACAGGAGATAAAGTTATTATTCAATGGAATGTAGCGAACACTAATATAGATCCGATAAGTACTTTGGATGTGGCTATAGTTTTATCTTTGGATGCGGGTCAAAATTTCAACACTTCAATTATTGATTCTACTCCAAATGATGGTGAATATATTTATAGAGTACCTAGTGGAATTTCATCTGAAAATGCAAGAATAAAAATTATTCCAAAAAATTCAATTTATTATTCGGTAAACAAAAAACCAATTCAAATTCAGCAAAGACCTTTTGCAGTCTTATTTGATCAATTTTCATATGATTTTTGTAATCCACAAACTGAAACAATATTATTTGATGTAGGAGTTTATGATAATTTGAATGATCCAATTTCACTTAACACAATAAATTCATCGAATGGTTTAAATGCTTCCTTTGATCAAAATTCATTTTCATCAAATGCTACAAACATTGGACTTACTCTATCTGGATTTTCAAATATTCCTATAGGAACAAATAGAATTGAGGTGATTGCTTCTTCAGGAAATGTATCTGCAGTTTTTCCTATTGATATCAATAATTACACAGACTTCATGTCTACTCCTAATCTATTATTACCTACTCAGGGAAATGAAGAAGTTTTAGATTTTCTAGGATTATATATTTTTGAATGGAATACGAATCCAAATACCTCAAATTATATATTTGAAATTTCTACAAGTATAAGTTTTGAAACTTTAAATTATCAGATAAATACAGAAAATAATTTTTTAAATATAACAGAATTAGATCCTGCAACCTCATATTTTTGGAGAGTAGCTTCAATAAACGAATGTGGAACTAGTGATTGGTCTGAGGTGTTTTCATTTATTACTGCAAAAATTACTAATAATAATTACGTTGCAAGCAACTTACCTTTACTGCTCAATGACGCTCCAAGCTTTGAAAGTGTTGGGTATACAACTTCTTCAATTTTCATCAGTGATGTAAATACCATAAGTGATATTGAAGTCCTTTTGAATATTGATCACTCATATGTATCAGACCTCTCGTTGTTTTTAGTTTCTCCTGATGGATCAATTTTTAGTCTTGCTGAAAATATTGGTTTAGGAACTCCATTAGAATCTGGAGATAATTTCACTAATACTGTTTTTTCTCAAAATTCTAGTGTATCAATAAATAATGCAAGTCCCCCATTTACAGGAAGCTTTCTCCCTAACCAACCTATAGATGGATTGATTGGAAAATCTGCATTTGGATATTGGACATTAAACATTGAAGATAATTATCCAGAAGATTCAGGAGAATTATTAAGTTTTGAACTCAACATTACCATTAAAGGAGAGTTATTAATAAATAGTGATTTTGACAGTTTTGCAGATTCAATAGATAATTGTCCTAAAATCACCAATCAAGACCAAGTTGATAGTGATTTAGATGGAGAAGGAGATATTTGTGATTTCGATGCACAAAATAATTTTCAAATTTTAAAATTTGATGAAAGTTGTATCACAAGAAATAATGGTGTAATATCAATTTCAGCTTTTGCAGACTTCAACTATACCTATAACTTATTGGGTCCAAATGGGTATAATGAGCAAGGAAACTTTACTAAACAGACAGGTAAAACTATCAGTAATCTTCAAAGTGGAGACTATACTTTATGTATATATTCTAATGATGATCAACAAATAGAAAGGTGTTTTACTGCAGCAATAAATGAGCCAGAGCAGTTAACAGTCAACACTATTGTTAATTATGTTGATCAGGAATTAAATTTAAATTTAAATGGAGGGGCTAATTATTTAGTTGAATTAAATGGTAGATTTTATAATTATGACAAATCGGATATTGTAAGATTACCGTTAAAGAAAGGAATAAATCAATTTAAGGTTACAACGGATTTAGGTTGTCAGGGATCTTATCAAAGAATAATTAATATTAATCAGAATGCTTATGTTTCTCCTAACCCAGTTAGTTCGGTTGCGGAAATTTTTATTGGGAACCAGAGTAATAATTTAAATATAGAATTTTATAGCATAGAAGGAGAATTTATAAAATCAGACAAAATAAACCTTTATGATGGTAAAAATTCTTTTGAATGGTCTATGAATGAATACCCTCAGGGGGTTTATATTATGAATATTATTACAAATAAAGGAACTCAAACAGTTAAAATTATTAAAAGATGAAAATTAAAATATTTATATTTTTCTTTATAATTATTGGGTGTGGTAAAGATTCGATACCTGATCCAAATCCGGCAATTTTATTATCTCCTGATAATGGTAACAATTGTAATACTGCAACAAGTATAAGTCTAGATCAAAGTAGAGTGGATTTTTTATGGTCAAAAGCGGAGAATACCGATTATTATGAAATTATTGCCATCAACAAGTCTACTAATTTTAAATATAAAGACACAACAAGCGGAGTTCAATCTAATGGAGAAATTTCTCAAATTATTTCTAAAAAATTAACACTACCAAAAGGAGCAGCGTATTCTTGGTCAGTACTTTCAATATCAAATTCAACAATAGTAACAACTGAAAGCGAAATATGGGAATTTTATTTGGAAGGAAATGTAACTGGTGACTTTTTACCACAGCCAGCGAATTTAGTGTACCCGTCAAATGAAGAACTAATATCACTTGCGAACTCTGACATGGTTGAATTTTTATGGACAAGCAGTGATGAGGATAATAATATTTTTGGATATGATTTTTATTTAGGAACTTCTATTGATAATCTGACAAAACTTGGGGATAAAATATCACAAACTTTATTTACTCAGGAATTAGTTGTCAATACAACTTATTTCTGGCAGGTTATTACTTTTGATCAACAGGGTAATAATTCAGCTTCAGGAATTAATCAATTTCAAACTGAGCCTTAAGTTTTAGTGTTAAAATTATTCATAGTGTTTTGAAGACCATCAGTGCCAAAACTTAAAATTATTCTGCAGCTAAGAGATATTTTATCTTTTAAAGAAAGTTTTTCAATTTCCAGCCATTTTCCCAAAACAAAATCAACTTGAGATTTTATTTTTTTATCTCCTATTCCAAATCTCAATCTAGGATAATTTGAAGTATTTAAATAATCTTCGATGTTTTTAAGTCCATTATGTCCCCCAGAACTTCCCTTGGCTCTAAGTCTAAGTTGACAAAAAGGAATATTTAAATCATCAGTTATAATAAGAATATTTTCAATATCAATTTTCTCTTTTTGAATCCAATATTTAACAGCTTTACCACTAAGATTCATAAAAGTAGAAGGTTTTATGCATATAAAAATCCTACCCTTATATTTAAATGAACTTTTTAAAGCATGTCTAGAAATTTCAAATCTTTTATCACGTTCATCAATTAATTTATCTAAAACTTCAAAACCTATATTATGTCGAGTTCCAACATAATCTTCACCAAAATTTCCTAACCCAACAATAAGAATTTTTTTCATTTTATTAGGTTTAGATGGATTTGTAAATAAATTAATTAACCACATTATATGCTAAAATAAAAAAAGCACCTCTATTTAGAGGTGCTTTTAACAATGATAAATATTTTAAAATTAATTTTCTGAAGAAGATTCTTCTTTTGCAGGAGCTTTTTTATCTTTATTTTCTCCTTCTGCTCCTTCTGCTCCTTCTGCTCCTTCTGCTCCTTCTGCTCCTTCTTCAACCTCTTCTTCATCAATATCGAGAGATACTCGAGATATTTTAACTTGACAAATAACTGTATTGTCAGAGTGCTGAAAAGTGTACTTTTCTGTTTTGAAATCTGCAGTATAAATTTTATCACCTAGCTCTAAACCAGAAATATCAACAGTTATATGATCTGGAAGATTAGTTGGAATAGATTTAATTTTTAATTTACGTTTATTTAAAATTAAAGTACCTCCACTATTTAAAACTCCAGGAGCGGTACCTTCTACTTTTACTGGAATATTCATAGAAATTTCTCGGTTATCGAATAATTGATAAAAATCTACATGAAGAATTGAATCGGTGACAGGATGAAATTGAATATCTTGAAGAACTGCATCTATTTTTGTTCCATCTTCCATAGCTATTACAACAGTATGTGCATTTGGAGTATATACTAATTTGCTGAAATCAAGTTCTAACGCAGAAAAGTGAAGTGGATTGTCTCCACCATACAATACGCACGGAACTCTTCCAGCATTACGTATGGCTTTTGTAGCTACTTTGCCTACGCTTTCTCTTTTAGATCCTTTAATTGTTATTGATTTCATTTGTATATAATTTAAATTTTTATTTAATTAATAAAGTTTGAACTGATTGATAAATCATTATGAACACTCTTCATAACTTTAGCAAACAATGGCGCACAACTTAAAACACGAACTTTATAGTGATCTTCTTTTGAAGGTATAGAGTCAGTTACTATTAATTCTTCTAAGTTTGATTTTTCAATTTTCTCATAAGCATTTCCTGAAAGAATTGCATGAGTGCATATAGCTCTTACTGACAGAGCACCTCTTTTAATCATAAGATCAGCAGCCTTTGCAAGAGTTCCGGCTGTATCAACCATATCATCAACTAAAACAACATTTTTCCCTTTTACATCCCCTATCAATTCCATATGAGAAATTATATTGGCTTTCGTTCTTTGTTTGTAACAAATTACAACATCACTTTGAAGAAATTTAGAGTAAGCATATGCTCTCTTAGATCCACCCATATCGGGAGATGCTATAGTTAAATTATCAAGTTTTAATGATTTTATGTAGGGAAGAAAAATACTAGATGCAAATAAATGGTCCACAGGTTTTTCAAAAAAACCTTGGATTTGATCTGCATGCAAATCCATTGTTATAATTCTAGTAGCTCCAGCTGTCTCAATTAATTTTGCAATTAATTTTGCACCTATTGGTACCCTAGGTTTGTCTTTCCTATCCTGTCTTGCCCATCCAAAATAGGGGAGAACAGCTGTTATATGTCTTGCAGATGAACGTTTAGCCGCATCAAGCATTAAGAGCATTTCCATTAAATTTTCTGAACTTGGATGAGTTGAACCAATTATGAATATTCTTGCACCTCGAATAGATTCTTCAAAAGAAGGTTGAAACTCACCATCACTGTATCTTGAAAATAATATTTTACCTAGAGGTTGGCTATAAGAATTAGCAATTAGCTTTGACAATGCTTCACTTTGTGTGCATGAAAATATTTTAGCTGCTGTTTTCAACTATTTAATAGTTTAGAGTCTGCAAATTTAAAAATTAATTTGGGTCATTAACCTATTTTTTTATAGAAATAATGAGTAAATAGAATTATTTTATAAGTTTGCACACTCTAATGCCTTGGTGGCGGAATTGGTAGACGCGCTGGATTCAAAATCCAGTTCTTTTCGAGAGTGTGGGTTCGATTCCCACCCAAGGTACTATCTCGACTAGCTGAATTTAAGTTTTTTTATTAAAAACACATTAAATTTTGTAAATTTAAACATGAGAGTATTTTTCTTTATAGGATTGATTTTCAAATCTATTTTTTTAATCAGTCAAGATTATGATTATGAAATTTTCGAGCCTATAAATGATTCTTCATTGGATGGGCAAAGATTATTTGTAGAAGAATTGTTAGATCTGGCAGGATATGTGCCTGAAAAAATATGGGTATATCAAACCTTACCAAACAAAGCCCATGTTTTTAGAGTTAAGCTAGATTCTATTTTTGGCGGATTTATTTTTGTAAGGTGGGATAAAACTAAAAAAGAAAATTTTATTGCGAATAAATTAATAGATCCTGGTTTGTATTTTAATTTAAAATCTGCGAAGCAAATAATGAGAAGACAAACAAATAAAGCATCATTCTCTACAAATGATGTGTCTATTCAGGCTTCTGATCAGCAAACTATTTCAGAAGATGATCTTATGAGTCTTCGGCAAGAATTTGATCTAAAAGAGAGAAAAAAAGCATTACAAGAGGCTAAGCAAAAATTAAAACAACGATCAAAAAAAAAATCAAAAAAAAAGGATTCTAACTAAACTTTTTGTCACAAGCAACACCAGAACCTCAAACCTCAAGAGTATGGGTTGCAACGAAAATTGATGGATCAATTATAATCCCTAGAAACATAGTTCCTATAGGGACTGTTAGACCAAAATAGTCTTATCCCAAGTTTTGGATTTGTATTTTATTTTTAGATTTTATTTAAAAGCATTTAAGCCTGTAACATCCAAACCTGTAATTAATAAATGTATATCATGAGTTCCTTCATAAGTTAGAACAGACTCTAAATTCATCATATGTCTCATTACAGAATATTCTCCAGTAATCCCCATACCTCCTAACATTTGCCTTGCTTGTCTTGTAATATCAGCAGCAATAGCAACATTATTCCTTTTAGCCATAGAGATTTGCGCAGAGGTAGCTTTTCCTTGGTTTTTGAGCACGCCGAGTCTCCATGCCAAAAGCTGAGCTTTTGTAATTTCAGTTATCATTTCAGCTAATTTTTTTTGCTGTAATTGTGTCCCCGCAATTGGTTTATCAAATTGTATTCTTTCTTTTGAATAACGAAGCGCTGTATCATAACAATCCATCGCTACTCCAATTGCTCCCCAAGCAATTCCGTATCTGGCTGAATCAAGGCAAGAAAGAGGGGCTCCTAATCCAGATCTTCCATGAAGCAAGTTATTTTTGGGAACTTTAACATTATTAAATATTAATTCACCAGTTGCAGAAGCCCGTAAAGACCATTTGTTATGTGTTTCAGGAGTGTTAAATCCTTTCATTCCTCTTTCTACAATCAAACCATGAATTCGATTTTCATCATTTTTAGCCCAAACAACTGCTATATCAGCAAAAGGAGAGTTAGAGATCCATAGTTTAGATCCATTTAGTAAATAATGATCCCCTTTATCTGTAAATCGAGTAGTCATACCACTGGGATCAGAACCATGATCGGGTTCTGTTAATCCAAAACACCCCATGTAAGAGCCATTAGCTAATTTGGGTAAATATTTCTTTTTTTGTTCTTCGCTACCATATTTCCATATCGGAAACATCACAAGTGAAGATTGAACAGATGCAGTTGATCTAATGCCTGAATCACCTCTTTCAATCTCTTGCATTATCAAACCATAACTTATGTAATCTAATCCTGCACCACCATACTCTTCAGGAATATAAGGTCCAAAAGCTCCAATACTAGCTAAACCAGGAAGTAGTTCTTTTGGAAAAGTAGCTTCTTGTGAGTGTTTTTCAATTATTGGAGATACATTTTTTTTCACCCAACTTCTTGTAGCATCTCTAACTAATCGGTGTTCTTCAGTGAGTAAATCATCAAGATTATAATAATCTGGAGCAATAAATAAGTCTGGCTTCATAGTCTATTTATGATAGATTACAAAGGTACATATTTTAATAAAATCATTAATGAAAAAGATCCATAAGTCCTTCGGGAAGATTAACTAAAATGCTTTGATTTTTTCTATCTACATTAATTAGCAAATCATCATGCAAGGGAATCAATATAATATTATTTCCGTCATTAACTTCAAAAAGAGGTTGAGTAGTTTGATCATTTATTTTAACAATAGCACCAATTTCTCCTTCTTTTTGATCTATAATTTTGAATCCAATAACTTCATGATAATAAAACTTATTTCCTTTGAGATTTGAGAGAAGTTCAAGTGGAAGGTAAATCTTTTTTTTTAATAATGAATTAGCAATTTCTTCATTATACACATCTTCAAGTTTAAAACGTAATAGAGATGATTTATGAACCAGGCATTTTTTGACAAAATAAGGGACTAATCTATTTTCAATATCAATAAAAATGTTTGATAATCCAGTATAACTTTCTATGTTATCTGTATCAGTTTTAACTAATAGCTCTCCTTTAAAACTGTATTTTCCAATTATACTGCCCAGATAAAAACAGGCCTCTTTCTTCATGGAAACAATGTGGGATATTATTTTTCAGGAGTTTCTTCAGCGGGAGTTTCTTCAGCAGGAGTTTCTTCAGCAGGAGTTTCTTCTTCAGCGGGAGTTTCTTCTTCAGCGGGAGTCTTTTCAGCGGGAGTTTCTTCTTCAGCGGGAGTTTCTTCTTCAGCAGGAGTCTTTTCAGCGGGAGTTTCTTCTTCAGCGGGAGTTTCTTCTTCAGCGGGAGTTTCTTCAGCGGGAGTTTCTTCTTCAGCAGGAGTTTCTTCTTCAGCGGGAGTTTCTTCTTCAGCAGGAGTCTTTTCAGCAGCAGTTTCTTCAGCAGCAGCAGTTTCTTCTTCAGCAGGAGTTTCTTCTTCAGAAGGAGTTTCTTCTTCAGAAGGAGTTTCTTCAGTAGCAGCCTCCTCTTCAGCTAGTACATTAGCAGCATCAGTTACGCGTTTTTCACTAACAGCTTTTTCAACTTCTAATGCTTTCTTTTTAGTTTCGGCTTCTTTTTTACTTAGACCGTCAACCTTAGCTTCTATTTTTTGTTGTTTTTCAGTCATCCATTTATCAAACTTCTCATCAGCTTGTTCTTGTGTAAGCGCTCCTTTTTTCACGCCTCCATTCAAGTGATGTTTAAGCATTATTCCAAGATAAGAAAGTAGGTTTCTGGTAGTTTCTGATGGAACTGCACCGTTTTCTAGCCACTTAAGAGCACTATCCGTGTTAATGTCAATAGATGCTGGATTAATATTAGGATTATAGGTCCCTATTTTTTCTAAATAACGACCGTCTCTTTTAGAGCGAGAATCAGCGGCTACTACCCAATAAAATGGTTTTCCTTTTTTCCCGTGTCTTTGTAATCGAATTCGTACTGGCATAAAAAATTAATTTATGAAGGTACCCGACCTTCTGTTTATTAATGAATTGGTCGGCAAAAATATGATTTTATTTTGTTAGGACAACACTTAAAGTTTAATTTTTTGAAACTTTGAAACTGTTTTAAAAAATACTTTAAAAGTGTAAATATAATTTTCCTTATCAAAACGAACAATTCTTAATTAAAAACTCGTTGGATAGGGTTCTATTTTATTGTATTTTTGCGCACCAAATTATTTTAAATGCAAATTTCACGTAAAGATACTGATTCACTTAATTCAACCATAACTATAACTGTATATCGTAATGATTTTGCTTCTAAGGTTGATGATGTGTTAAAAAATTATCGTAAGACTGCTAATGTTCCTGGTTTTAGAAAGGGGTATGTTCCAATGGGTATGATCAAGAAACAGTATGAAAATGCAGTAACAGCTGAAGAGGTTAATAAAATTTTACAAGAAAATTTAGATAAATATCTTAAAGATGAAAAAATAGCCATCTTAGGAAATCCTCTTCCTTTAATGAATAATAATTTAGACTGGAAATCAGATAGTCTTGATTTTAGTTTTGAATTAGGATTATCTCCAAAATTTGAAATTGATCTCAAAACTAGAAAAAAAGTAATTCATTATCACATACTTGCTGATGACAAAATGATTAATGAGCAGTTAAATAATATTCAAAAACAATACGGAAAGATAATTACTAAAAAAGTAATAAAAAAAGAATATGAAATAACTGCTTCATTTGATTCAAAAGAAAATAAAATTGAAACAACATCTACTTTTACTATTGATAACATTAAGGGAAAAAAAAATAAAGATTTAATATTGGAATCAAAACCTGGGACTTCAATTACTCTTGAGGGTAAAAACTTATTTGATGAAACAGAAAAAGCTCAGCAGCTTTTAGGAATCAGTAAAGAAGCTGTGTCAAATTTAAAGGGAGAAATTATAATTGAAATCAAAGAGGTCAATGAAAGAATTCTTGCTGATTTAAACCAAGAATTATTTGACAAAATATATAAGCCAGGAACCGTTAAGTCTGAAAAAGAATTAAAATTAAAAATAGCTGAGGGTATTGAAAAACAATTAGAACAACAATCTGAACAAAAATTACTGAATGATGTTACTGAATTTTTAATTAAGAATACAAAATTCAAGTTACCTGAAAAATTTCTAGTAAAATGGATGCAAAACTCAGGAAAAGAACCTTTAACTGCCGATAAAGCAGAAGAAGAGTATATTAAATCGGAAAAAGGAATAAGATACCAATTAATTGAGGGTAAAATTGTTGCTGATAACAATTTGCAAGTTAAGATTGAGGAATTAAAGGATTTTGCAAAAGAGATGATTACGATGCAAATGGCACAATATGGTCAACCTGCTCCTGGAGAAGAGGAGATGAAAGGGATAATTAGTCGAATTTTATCTAATCGAGAAGAGAAAAGACGTCTTCAAGAGCAATTAATGAGCAAAAAACTTTTAAAATTTTACAAAGAGAATGCCCCAGTGAAAGTAAAAAATATCAACTTTGAAAGCTTTGTAAAAGAAGCGTATGCAAAAGCCTAAATTTTTTGACTATTTTTAATAAAGATTTCAATAATAAATATATGGATTACGGAGAAGAATTTAAAAAATATGCTACTAAACATCATGGAATAAACTCTATGTATTATGATAATATAGTGAGCAGTATGACACCTTATATAATTGAAGAACGACAACTAAATGTGGCTCAAATGGATGTTTTTTCCAGACTTATGATGGATCGAATTATGTTTTTGGGAACTGCTATTAATGATAATGTTGCAAATGTAATTCAAGCTCAACTTTTATTTTTACAAAGCACAGATGCTAAGCGAGATATTCAAATGTATATAAATTCTCCAGGAGGTGGAGTTTATGCAGGTCTTGGAATATATGATACTATGCAATTTATTTCACCAGATGTAGCAACTATTTGTACTGGTATAGCAGCCTCAATGGGAGCAGTTTTATTGAGTGCTGGTAAGTCCGGTAAAAGATCTGCATTACCTCACTCAAGAGTAATGATCCATCAACCCCTAGGAGGAGCTCAAGGTCAGGCTTCTGATATCGAAATTACTGCTAGAGAAATACTTAAATTAAAAGATGAATTATATCAAATAATTGCAAAACACTCAGGACAATCAATGGATAAAGTTACTAATGATAGTGATCGTGATTATTGGATGAAAGCTGAAGAAGCAAAAAAATATGGTATGGTTGATGAAGTTTTAAAAGCAGCGAAATAATATTTTTAAAAATGAGTGGTGAAAACGAATTAAATTGTTCCTTTTGTGGACGCGTAAAACCTGAAACACAAATATTAGTAGCTGGACTTGATGCTCATATATGTGAAAAATGTATTGCTCAAGCTAATAACATAGTTCAAGAGGAGACGACAAAAGTCGATTCATCAGAATTTAATATTGAACTAAAACCACCAAAAGTAATTAAAGCTTTTTTAGATGATTATGTTATTGGACAGGAGACTGCAAAAAAAATTTTAAGTGTTGCAGTATATAATCATTACAAAAGAATAGCTAATCAAAAATCAAATGAAGATTTAGAAATTCAGAAAAGTAATTTATTACTTGTAGGGCAAACAGGAACTGGAAAAACCCTTTTAGCACAAACTATTTCAAAATTACTAGAGGTCCCTTTGGCAATTGTAGATGCAACAGTTCTTACTGAGGCTGGGTATGTTGGTGAAGATGTGGAAAGTATTTTGACTAGATTACTGCAATCTGCAGATTATGATTTGGATAAAACGCAACAAGGAATAGTTTTTATTGATGAAATAGATAAAATTGCTCGTAAAGGAGATAATCCATCAATTACTAGAGATGTTTCAGGAGAAGGGGTTCAGCAAGCATTATTAAAATTATTAGAGGGTACAATTGTTAATGTTCCTCCAAAGGGTGGTAGAAAACATCCTGATCAAAAGTTTATTGAAGTAGACACGTCTAATATTTTATTTATAGCAGGAGGAGCATTTGATGGTATTGATAGAGTAATTAGTAACAGATTGAATCTTCAGTCAATTGGTTATAAAAATCAAGTAAAGGCTGAAAAAATTGATAAAGAAAATTTACTTCAGTATATAACCCCAAAAGATATAAGAACATTTGGATTAATTCCAGAAATTATTGGAAGACTACCTGTGTTGTCATACATGAATCTTCTGGACAAGTTAACATTACGCTCTATTTTAACTGATCCAAAAAATGCTCTTATTAAACAATATCAAAAATTATTTTCTATGGACAATATTTCATTGACTTTTACTTCGGGCGCATTAGATTTTATTGTTCAAAAAGCTTTAGATTATAATTTAGGAGCTAGAGGATTACGTTCTTTGTGTGAAGGAGTCCTTAATCAAGCAATGTTTGATTTACCTGGTTCTGAAGTCTCTGAGCTAAAGATTACTAAAATATATGCTGAAGAGCAACTAAAGAGGGTTGAATTACCAGTCTTGAAAGCAGTTTCATGATTAAATGTTCATTTCTAGCAGTGAATCGATATAGCTCCTGGAATTTGATAATCTTGGAATTTTATGTTGACCACCAAGTTTATTTTTAGATGAGAGCCATTTATAAAAAACATCTCTTTTACCAATAGTTATTTTTGGTTTTTTTAGAGTCATATTTCTATATCTTTTAGCCTCATAATCAGAGTTTAATTCTTTGAGTTTTTTATCAAGAAAAATAGAAAAACTTTCAATATTTTCAGGGGGTTTGTCAAATTCTATAAGCCATTCATGCCTGCCTTTTGAAGCCAGCTTCATAAAAATTGGACCAACGGTGTAATTTATAATTGACACATTAAACTCTTTTGCTGTTAGGCTTATGGCTTCTTCTGTGTTTTCTATGATTAGTTCTTCTCCAAAAACATTAATAAAATGTTTTGTACGACCAGTAATTTTAATTCTATAAGGTTTTAAGTTTGTAAACTTTACTGTATCTCCAATTAAATATCTCCAAAGCCCAGCATTAGTTGTTATTACTAATGCGTAATTAATACCAACCTCCACTTCCCATAGAGGAATTGCATGCTGAATTGATTTATCAAGTAAATTCATTGGTATAAACTCATAAAAAATGCCATAATCAAGCATTAAAAGTAGTTCAGAGCTATTGTTTCGATCTTGAATTGCAAAAAAACCTTCTGAAGCATTATAAATTTCATAAAATTTAAGCTGCTTGTCATTAAAAAGATTTTCAAATTGTTTTTTATAGGGTTTAAAATTAACCCCTCCATGAAAATACAATTCAATATTCGGCCATATATCGGATATTTTTTTAGCATTTTCTCTATTTAAAACATTTTGGAGAAGAACTAACATCCACGATGGTATGCCAGCTAAACTAGTTACTTTCTCGTTTAATGTCTCTGATATAATAGCCTCCATTTTACTTTCCCATTCAGACATTAAGGATACTTTATGACTTGGGGTACTTCCTAATTCTGCCCAAAACGGTAAATTATCTATAAAAATTGCTGAGAGGTCACCAAAATAACTATCATTGTTTTCATACAATTCACTACTCCCTCCTAACCTTAAACACTTGCCCGCCAATAATTGAGAATCTTCATTGTTGTTTAAGTAAAGTGAAAGCATGTCTTTTCCAGCCTTATAATGACAGTCTTCAAGAGCTTCATTGCTAACCGGTATAAATTTGCTTTTCGAATTAGTAGTTCCGCTAGATTTTGCAAACCATTTTATTGTAGTTGGCCAAAAAATATTTTGTTCACCTTTTCTATTCCTTTCAATAGATGTACTTATTTCTTCGTACTTAACAATCGGTAATCTATCTTTGAAATCTTCATAATTTTTAATAGATTTAAATTTATATTCCCCCCCAATTTCTGTATTTTTTGCAGTATTTATTAGTTTTAGAAGAACTTCTTGTTGAGTTTCATTTGGGTATTTTACAAATAATTCAATCTGAGTAATTCTTTTTTTTAAAACCCATGAAGCTATAGAATGAAATAAAGGAATTGGCATAGGTTGCTTATATTTATCAAGTAAATTTAAAAACTTTGATTCATGTTTAAGGGGGTTTTAAAAAAAATGTATACAATTAATAGTTCTCCGATAAGGTATTTTTTATCATTTGAAAATGATTTTATAGAAATTAATCAATGTATAGGAAGAAAATTAAAGATTACTAAGACTGGAGAACAGTGTTTAAATTGTAAAAAAAATAAATCTATTTTTAGACAAGGCTTTTGTAAGAATTGCTTTTTTGAATCACCGTCTATTGGAGATTGGATTATTCGGCCCGAATTAAGCACTGCTCATTTAGGTATTGAAGATCGTGATCTTGAATTCGAAAAAAAAATGCAATTACAGCCTCACATTGTCTATTTGTCCTTGAGTAGTCATCTCAAAGTTGGTGTAACTAAAAAGAAACAACTAATAACACGCTGGATTGATCAGGGGGCTCAAAGTGCAATATCAATATTAGAAGTTCCTAATAGATATCTTGCTGGAAAAGCTGAGGTTGAGCTTAAAAAAGTTTTTTCAGATAAAACAAACTGGCGTAAAATGCTACAAAATGAA
>Ga0114993_10002633_pt1 | contig 19441 bp, 18 predicted proteins | sample ArcticOcean_MG_C_FD_87042 | JGI IMG/M metagenome (GOLD analysis project Ga0114993, IMG submission 87042) | Marine microbial communities from western Arctic Ocean - ArcticOcean_MG_CB2_150 | ecosystem: Environmental > Aquatic > Marine > Oceanic | place: Arctic Ocean: Canada Basin | collected...
GCCTTTTACCAACAAAATTATCGTAAAACATAGTGAATCCTCCTTTGTTGACTACGGTGATGCATCCCTTGTGACCGAAAGAAAGATGTCACGATACGATCTAGAAATCCCCATCAGCCCGACCACAGCTGGGTGATCCGATCTGCTAAGTATGCCCAACCCAGCTCTCCAACGTATAGCTGATCAATAATGTGGTTTCGATCCAGAAAAACAGTCGTTGGTAGGCCCTTTGGTCCGAGCATCGCAAGGATAGAGGCGGCACTGCCGAGTCGGCCATCACTGCCAGGCATATCAACTAGAATCGGGTACTGCACCCCGGTCGTATCGATGAAGGGTTGGACGGCTGATGCCGGCTCGTTGACCGCTAGACCGAGAACAACCAGTCCCTGATCAGCGAATTGCAGATGGGCAGTGTTCAGTAACGGCATTTCCCGTCGGCATGGCGGACACCAGGTCGCCCAGAAATTCAGCACCACAGGCTTGCCGGAAAAATCTGCAAGTTGAACTGTGTCCCCGTCTATGGATTGTAAGACAAACTCTGGGAACCGATCGCCATCGCGAAGGATATCCGGATCAGAAAAGAGCCCAACCATGGCATTGATCCCAATGATCAAGCTGACTGTCGCTGCCACCGATGTCAGCGCGGCGCGGGCGAATACCCAACGGGTAGACGCCTCGATTCGCCAGACACGCCAGATGAAATAGACCGTAGCGATGATCGCACCCGGAATCGGATAAAACCCAGGTTGCCAAAAGAAAAAGACAGACCAGGGTGCTTCAACATAGGCGTTCCAATTGGCAGCGGCATAAACCAATCGGGCGCTGATCAACCCAATTAGACAACTCCTCTCTAAAACACCTCGCCCCGCGCTCAAGTTCCGTTTTGAACGTCTGGAATAAACATCCAAAATCCCAAAGGTAATGAAAAAACCCACTATCAGCTGCAGGAAAGCCGTCAATACCAACGGGCCCAGAGTCATTGTGTTGAGCATGGCGTCCTCACAATCTGTCAGTCAATACCAAGGATGGCACCCCTCATGGTCGGCGATGAGGTGACATGGAATTCGAGGTCAGCCGCGGCAGACTTGTCACTGCTCATACTTCCATTTCGATCTTGGTAAAAACGTACTGCCCGGTCTTTGTTCGTAGCTTTCGCTGGTTGGGGCGTACACTAATCTCTCATAAGAATGCAGCATCTGTACTACTGACTCGGGGCCTTTCTCACCACTTGAACCGGTGAACAGGAGATCGGAATTTTCATGGAGCATCTGGAATGCCTCGCGGGCAAAGCTCGAATAAGGGAATCGATAGATAACTTCGCGAAAATAAGGGTCGTCTGGAATACGATCAAATATGCCATCGGCACCCTGCATATGCCCTAACATCAACAGTGCTTGGGCCACGCGCCAATCGTTCTGCTTTGACGTCAGGACAAAAGGAACCAGATTGCGTCTCGCCACCTCGATAGCCTGTTGAGCCGCGAGTACATCAGAATTCTGATAACGAATGATCCCTAGTCGGTAATGCTGGGAGCCGACTTGAAATACCTTGCCTCGATTTTCACCGGCCTGATAGCCATAAGTGTCCGCATCTTGGCCGAACACCAACCAGCCTTCGAGCTTCAGATTCTCAGCTTCGCTTAGAGTTGACTCGGCGAGTCTAAGTTTGATTTCATTTATCAGTGTACGTGGTTGACGATAGTCAAACAAAAGCCGGGAGTACCTGGCGTCGGTGTTGCTCTGTGAAAGTCTTGGATCAGAGTTTGCAGACACAGACAGGGACTCTGGTAGTAAGGGGCTCATTAGAATGTGGTCACTCTTTTTGTCATCAAAGCGACCGAGAGGAGGACTGCTATTCTCAATCTGGCTTTCGACAGGATTGGTTGTACATCCACCAACTAAGATACAAACGATTGCCACCGCGGTGACGAACCTCAGGTACCGAACTACTGTGATTGTGGAGGCCATCAATTTTCTGCAGCTACCTTCAATATGTGTGCGCGAAAAGTCTCAGCATCCATGTAACCTATGACCCGTAAATGACGCAACTCTCTGCCATCGGAATCAAAGAACAGGATCGCCGGGGGGCCAAACAAGCCGTAACGTTTCAGCAAAGCATTGTCCGCGGTGTCATTATTGGTCACATCTGTCTGCAACAGTAGTGTGTCGGCGAGAGCGTTTTGGACGCCTTTGTCTGAGAAAGTGTTCCTTTCCATCTGTTTGCACGAAATGCACCAATCAGCGTAGTAGTCCAGGAGTACAGCACGCCCTTGACTCGCAGCGATCGCTAATTCCCGGTCCAATTCCTCGAGACCTTTGACTCGCTTGAAATGAACCGCAGTCGTCTCGTCGCCTACCATACGAGCCCACACTTGGTCGAGCGGTCGGATGACGTCAGTCGATCCCGTCCCAGCTCCAACCAGCAGAGCCACGGTATACAGACCTGCCGCTGTAGTGACCAATCTCAAAATCAGTTGACGACGTCCACTGGGATGATCGCGAAAGAGCGTGGCACCCGTCTTGATGACGACCAACACTGACAGACCAGCTACCAGCAACATCGTCAGCCACCCGGGAATGATTCTCTCCAATAAATAAACGGCAACCGCTAAAAGAAGCAGGCCAAAAATCCATTTGATGACATCCATCCACGGACCGACTTTCGGTAACACCTTGCCGGCGGAAGTCCCAATCAATAACAGCGGTGCGCCCATGCCCATGCTGAGTGAGAACAGCGCAAATCCCCCGAGATAAGGATCTCCAGTCTGCCCAATGTAAATCAAAGCACCCGCCAATGGGGCGGCGATACAAGGGCCCACAATCAACGCTGACAGAACCCCCATGGCGGTCACGCCGATGTAGGTTCCACCTTGATAACTGCCAGAAATCTCCACGAGTCTTGTCTGCCATCGGGCCGGTAGTTGAAGGTCGTAGAAACCGAACATAGACATCGCGAACGCCACGAATACCCCGGAGAACCCAACGAGTATCCACGGGTTCTGGAATAGCGTCTGTAAGTTGGCACCGAGAATCCCGGTGATGACGCCAGCGATCGTGTAGGTCGCGGCCATTGCCAGCACATAGGCAAGGGACAAAGAGAAAGCCCGACCCGTTGTAATGTTGTCACCTTGGCCTACGATGATGCCGGATAGAATCGGTAGCATAGGCAGGACGCAGGGTGTGAAGCAAAGAAGCAAGCCAAAACCGAAGAAACTTAGCATCACAAGCCAGGTATTCCCGGTCAATAGCGATTGAGCGATCTGGTCCTGTTGTGTGAGTTCAGCGGCAGGCATCGTTGCTAAGGACGACGCGAAGGATGGTGACCCGGTACTCGTTGGGCTAGAGGCAGTGACTGCCCCCATCACCAGATAAACTTGTTTGTCGATGGGGGGATAGCACAGTCCAGCATCGGCGCAGCCTTGGTAGCGGATGTTCAGGACGATATCCGATGACTGAGCCGTCGATCGATGGACGGGTACGACTATCTTCACATTCTCGTGAAATACCTCTGTCTTGCCGAAGAACTCATCCGTTTTTTCCTCTCCAGGCGGCAGTACCACTGGCCCGATAGTGATCCCTTCTGGTTCTTGTATTGAAAAGTCAAATTTGTCCCTGTAGAGGTAATACCCCTGTGCGATGTCCCACGATGCACTGACTTGATTACCACTATCAGGAACTACAGTCAGCAGGAATGCTTTGTCAGGATCAAGAAACTCGCCAGCAGTCGAGCCAGAAAATGAAGGATTGTTCTTGGACAACAGATCAAGCAGGGTCTGAACATTGGAGTCCAGTCTAGAGTCGATACTCTCTGGAATAGTAGTCTGGCCCGCCTCACTTGATTGGGTTTCGACACCGTGATGAGGCAACACCGGTGCGTTGAGTACCCACAGCAAGAAGAAAACGACTGAAGTAGCCAGGTTTCTCAATTTTCCGCCCGAAGATATTTGAGACTAAAGATTCGGTCATAGGCTGTCTTGGTCGGTGGGACTTTGGGCGGATTGAGTTCGTCCCCCCAGGTCACCCAGTTTTCAAAAGACTGGCACGCCTTGCACTGTAGAACGCAAACCATCCAGAATCGGCATTTACGCTCACAAGGTGCAGCCCAGTCGCTGTCTTGCGACTGCGACTGGATTTGTTTTCTGATTCGACGCATCGAAGTTAAGTATTCGGACAGAGTATTTGTTCCAGACAGATAGCATCGTTGGGTCCAACTAGAAAAGCGCGAGACTCTCTGTGTGTCTCGGTCGGTCCGCCAAGCGAAGCCAACCGACAGTTGGACCAGTCAAGTTACGACTGAGGATTATGAAAGGCGAGGAGGATGAAAAATGTTATCGAGCAACACAAACGAGGCAGATCCATCAGAATCAACCACAGAATAGCCATCTCTATTTAGTTTCAGATAAACACTAGAATCATTGCTTAGGCGTAGCACTGGGTGGCTACAAGACATCAGCCCATCTAAACACACAAGGTCTTCAACATCCCCATGGTGCTCTAGGCTCGCCTGTCTAGCAGATACATCCGTATCGACGCTGCCGGATGTTATAAAACTTGCCAAGGCCACCACAACAAGCAAAACCGCAGTGGCTAAAACGAGTTTAATGTGCCGGAGTGTTGAGATCATGAAATGGGCTTTTATCTTGGTCTACCTTGCGCAATCCCTATGGTACCACTACAGTGTACGTCGTCAGAATCTTGTGGACTTGGGGTTACCTGAATTAAGAGAGACTTAGCTCATCAGGTTGTGTTGATGTTGATTACGGTAATGCATTCCCGAGCAGTGACGGTTTATTGAGTTAACAATTAATAACGAGAGAACACACTCAACTGCTGGAGCTTGTCAAACTGAAGCACATCATATCCCTTGGGTTCAACACTATGCATCCCCGGCGACATCTTCGGCATACCCGGCGCCGTCAATCCAAGGATATCCGGGCGTTCTGCCATCAAGCGTCTGATGTCAGAAGCAGGCACGTGACCTTCGATGACATAACCGTCAATTAGAGCAGTGTGGCAGGAGTAGAGTTCTGGATTCGTGAGTCCAAGGTCTCGTTTGAACGGAGTTACCTCCCCAACATCATGGGCCACAACATCAAATCCGCTGTCCCTTAAGTAATCTACCCATTTCTGACAGCAACCACAGGTTGCTGATTTCCAGACAGTAATGCCCAATTCAGAAGAAAAAACTACACCAATGCTAAAACCGAACAGTAACACTACCAAAAACAATTTACGCATCAAGATAGTTCTCATTTTCTCAATCCTTCTAATTATTTATGTGCCACTGCGACAATCCGTTTTGTTGTTGGATCGATAGGCATGGAAACGTACAATATGAGCAAAACACACAACATTCACCTGATTGCGGCGTTAGCATCTGATGACCTGATTTACACTCATAATACCAGAGCCAAGAATCCATTGGCATTCTCTCAATAGAGCGGTGACCACACTCTGGGCAAGTGATCACCGAATCAAGAACTAGATTTGAGTCCATTTCCGCACTCTATTTGCAATAAAACAGGGATTGATGATGGTAGATTGGGAGTCTCGTTGATACAGATGGAGTGTGTTCAATATGTGCTGAAACTGGGTCCGTTCCTGTCCTCTCCAGTCCCTTCAGGTCCGTTTGCGTGGAGTCGGAGCCTGTTACTTAAAGGGTTTTAGGACTGTTGGTGAAGGAAATGTTTCGACCATTCATCAAAGAAAGCTTCCACATCCATTATTGCTGAATCAGCCAAATGTCTTGTGCCATTCCGTGTAACCGCCCAAAAGATTCTTAACGTTACTGATACCCATATCCTTAATGGTCTTGGTTGCAAGTGCGCTCTGCCCGCCAAGGTTACAGAGCACAATATATTCTTTGTCAGTAGGTTCCTTGAACTCGTCGACTTGCAAGGGGCTTCCGTCAGCAAGGTAAAACTCGAGTAACCCTCTCTCTAGATTAATCGCATTGCCGATGGTTCCTTTTTCATACGTTTCTTTATCTCTAACGTCAATAAACTGAACATTGGGATCATTTAGTTTGTTTCGAGCATCCTCTACCGAAATATTTTCGATAGTGTCCTTTACATTCATCACTTCACTGATGTGTTTCATGCGTATTCCTTACGGCTTTTTTGTCTGGTAAACGTCGAATTATTCTATATATTTTACCCGAAATTCGATTCCAGTTGCGAAGAGTTGCCCAGATTACATCGCGGTCTATCTCTTCAGATATATGCTTTATTCATGGCGAAAGCAGGCCAAGTACCGTATAGAAGGCACAACAAAAAGTAAATCGGCATAATATCAATCTAAGGTAGCCACGTTGGCTCGACAAAAAGCACCTGACCACAGTCACCCACTACTTTCTTATTATCTAACGAGGCATCCTCCATGAGAATTGCCATACGACTGATTATTGCCGCAACACTGACACTGGTGAGCGCTACATACATAGCCGCCAGCACGCTGACATCTCCTTATGCTGGGGAAGAAGCACGCGTCATCAAATCGCTTTCGGCCAAGGATATAGACGATCTGTTGAACGGCCGCGGCTGGGGTCTTGCTAAGCCTGCTGAGTTGAATGGTGTACCCGGACCCGCACACCTGTTGGAGATGAAATCCGAGATCAATCTTTCCGCTGAACAGGTCAGCGCCATCGAAGTCATTTGGTCGGAGATGAACCAGAATGCTCGCCGTCTTGGTGAACACTATGTGGCTCTTGAACGAGAACTGAATGAGCAGTTTGCCACGGGCCAGATCACCTCGGACACACTAAAGACTCTGCTCTTAAAGATTGCCACTGTGCAGACTGAACTCCGCTATACCCACCTCTTCGCACACTTGCAGGCCAGTCCGATACTCAAGCCTGCCCAGGTGGCTCTATACAATCGTCTACGTGGTTATTCAAGCGACGATCCCTGTCTGAACATACCCGAGGGCCATGATCCAAACATGTGGAAAAAACACAACAATTGTGAGTAATCGGCCAGACTCAGAAGGCTGGGCACTCACGATATAGTGGTTAGCATCAATATTCAGCACACTAGTTGTTTGCGAAAAAGGATAGGCCAGTAGCAATGGCTTAAAAGTAGTGGAAAACGGATGGAGCGGCAGTGACTTACTTAAGTCGAACGACCGCCATACCCTTTATTTGACCAACCACCAGGAGCCTTGGCTGTCATGATCTTCCAGCAACTGTTTGATACCACCTCCTCGACCTATACCTACATGCTCGCAGATGACGATACCCGGAAGGCTGTGGTCATCGATCCCGTGTTCGAACAGATGAATCGTGACCTGGCCCTGCTGCGGGAACTGGACCTGACACTGCTCTACGTTTTAGATACTCACTGTCATGCCGATCACGTCACCGGTGCCTGGCTGATGAAGCAGAAGACGGGTTGCCAGATTGCCGTTTCGCAGATGATCGGTGCCGCCAATGTCGATGTTGAACTCGCCCATGGTGACGTCATCAGATTCGGTCGCCACTCACTCGAAGTACGCGCCACACCGGGCCACACTGACGGGTGTCTAAGCTATGTGACTGCGAATCATTCGCGGGTGTTCACAGGTGATGCATTACTGATTCGTGGCTGTGGTCGCTGTGACTTCCAACAGGGTAATGCCGGCACACTATACGATTCCATCAGTGGCCAGATTTTATCATTGCCGGATAGTTGCCTGATTTATCCGGGACACGACTACAACGGGCGAACCGTCAGCTCTGTGGCTGAAGAAAAAGCGTATAACGCCCGGATCGGCGGCGGTGCCAGCAAGCAGGATTTCGTTGGCTACATGGATGCCATGCAGCTCCCGCATCCGAAGCATATTGATATCGCGCTGCCCGCCAACATGGTCAGTGGCAAGCCCGAAGACGGAAAGATGCCTACTGAGCCTGATTGGGCACCGGTTGTCGTGACGTTCGCCGGAGTGATGGAAGTGGAGCCGGCATGGGTGGCAGAACACCGCGCAGATATCCATCTGCTGGACGTTCGGGAACCCGAGGAATGTATCCCCGGGGAAACAACCATGGCAGACAAGACCATCCCCCTGGGTCAGTTGCGTGAACGCGTGCCCGAGGTCCCGACAGACAAACCGGTCATGGCCATCTGCCGGTCTGGCCGCCGTTCCGCCATGGCGGTAAACATCCTGCGCTTTGCCGGCTACGAGCGAGTCGCTAACGTGGCTGGCGGACTGCTGCGTTGGAAGGACGAAGGACTCCCGCTCAGTTCATGACAATTATTTCGAAAATTACTGTCGCGGCAAATGCGCCGACCTTTCAGGTCGTTCGCGCGGACATGCACTGTTGTCCACGACAAAGCCGGAATGAGGAATAGGAATTTGCTTTCAGCAGATGTGGGGGCGGTGGATCGTTCCACCAAAATCTAGCATTGATCTCTACTGTAGAATAATTTTGCTAGTGGGCAAGAAACCCACCAATCTAACATAGATGTCTATTTCACCTTTACCCTGTCTGTCCGCATATCAAATCTCTGGGTAGCACCCTATTCGCAGTATCAGCAGTTCTTGTTTGACACGATATGCGGTTTCCGTGAAAAGGGGTGGAACTACCAACAAATCGCAGATTGGTTGAACCAGAACGAATACAAGACCTCACGAGGCAAGAAGTTCTTTAATTCCAGTTGCCACTCAATAGTCAGTAAGAAGAATGCCCGAGATGCCAGATTGTCTAAAACCTACCCTCCAAAACTATCAAACTTCGCAATATCCTTTGTAGATAAAACCCTCATAAATCAATAACCGACATACCTTCGCATTCCCGGAACTCCATAAATCCCGGTAGTATTGTGAGGATAGGACCATTGGAAGTCCTGGGGTATTACAACTATGAATAAAACCCGACCACTGTTTCTTGTTTTCGTTCTCCTTCTCGCAGGTCTATTCGCATTCAACTGGTATGTAAATGATGTGACTATTGAGCAAGAAAATGGAACTTATAAAGGAGAAGTATCTCTCGGTAGAATTGTGTGGAGTGGTGTTCCGCATGGTCAGGGCACCTACACCTATGCCGGTGGATCAAAGTATGTTGGGGAATTTAAGGGTGGTAAAAAGAATGGTCAGGGCACATTCACCTTCGGCAGTGGTCCACATTCAGGGGACAAGTATGTTGGGGAATTCAAGGACGACAAATGGAATGGTCAGGGCACCTTCACGTTTGGCACAGGACCTCATTTAGGGGATACATATGTCGGTGAGTTCAAGGATGGCAACTGGCATGGTCAAGGTGCCTACACATGGTCCGATGGATCAACCTATGTCGGTGAATTCAAAGACAGAAAATTCCAAGGTCAGGGGACGTGGACTCATCCAGATGGAAGAAAGTATGTCGGTGAATTCAAGGACGACAAAACATGGAACGGTACCGAATACGACAAGGATGGGAATGTGACCGCAACTTATTCGGAAGGTGTTAGAACGGAGAAGTGAGAAGGTTGTGAATAAACATTCAAACTTTGTTGCCGGTCTGTGCTTGTATCTCCTCGCAGGTCTATTCGCATTCAACTCGTATGCGGATGAGGTGACTATTGAATACCAAGGTGGCACTTACATAGGGGAAGTTGTCGGTGGTGTTCCGCACGGACAGGGAATTTGGACCCATCTCAATCAAAAAAAGTATGTTGGAGAGTTCAAGGACGGACTACTGAATGGTCAGGGCACTTGGAAATCAGCGGGCATGGACAGCCGAATATTCAACGGCAGATTCGTGGTATCCGGAAGAAAGCCTAAAAAGTTAACGAAAGCTGAGGAGAAAAAGGAAAAGCGGCGAGCAGAGTAAACCTTAACTTGAGCCCCGCTTCGGCGGGGTTTTCTTTCTCCAAAACCGAAAATTCTGAAAAATTTCTGAGTCGGTTCCCACTATCAACGTAGCCCCCCTCGTTTTTTTTGGGGGGGGGGTCGGATTTGGTGGAAATTGGATACCTCTCCAGCCAGAACCGTAGATGACAAGCCAGCGGCGTCCAACAGGAGTTCGGTAGTGCTGCCAGGAACCGAATCAACCGAATAATGCGAGGAAACTAGTGGGGTTTACCGCCGATGTGACTATAGATACCGTCAGTTACCGTCAGATTCCACCCGATTGGCCTGGATCAGAATGGTCAGTGATTTACATATAACACCTACATTTAAAGTATTAATTGGATAATATTGGACGAGACTAGATGCTGGTATGGTGGGCCCTGCAGGGATATAACCTGCGACCACCTGATTAAAAGTCAGATGCACAAAAGTACGTTTGAGACAGCTATTGCGACTTGTGCCAAACCAAAATTTCTCACCTATTCTTTAGCCACCACACTGCATCTTCAATCCGATCATCACCCCAGAAAAGTTCGCCATCGACAATACAAGTTGGACTACCGAAGATACCTTTCTCTCTGGCAGAATCCGTCTGTTCTAGATAAGCCTTTGTGACCTGATCACTTTCAACTAACTGGAGCACCCTTTTCGGATCTTGACCGATCTCCGTAAGGCTATCAGACAGGTTGGGTTCACTGCCCGCTTCTAGACCTTCCTGAAACCATCTGCGATAGGTAGCGCAGACGTAATCGACACACCACCCTTCCTGCATTCCAAGCACTGCAATCTTGTTCGCCAGATCAAACCCTTGCAGGGGATAAGGCGCTGGCACACTAACCGGAAAATCGTACTTTTGTGCCCTTCTCTCAATATCCCGCCACATGTAGTCGGCTTTAGCCTTTTTACTAGGCGGAAATGGAATGTTGTCCATTTCCTGCATGAGCTTACGAACACTAAATGGATGCCATGAAAAGGTCACGCCTGTATCGCGCTCCAGTGCAGGCAGACGGGCTACGGAAAGATAGGAGTAGGTGCTGCCAATTGAAAACCAGAACTCAATGTCCTTCATAACCGCAAACCTTTCAGCCTTCTAGTAAATCATAGATCACCCAATATCTCCTGACCTTATATATTGGACTCTGCCAAGAGGCAGGATACGTCATAGGTTTATCCCGGTCGCTTATCAAATACCGTCATGTCTTCAGGAATATGATGATAATCCTGTTTATCGCAGGTATAGATCGCGACAGCCGGTTTGAAAATTGAAGGGTCATCGAGCGTACCAACCTTCATAACGATCGAGCCCGGTCTATTTGGGGTTTCTGATGCAACGCCAGTCCCACAGTTCTCACAAAAATGCCGCGTCACGGGACGTTCAAGGTCAGAGCGACGAAATTGCTTCATTTCACCAGAGGTAAGCTGAAAACTTTCAAGAGGAAATAGCATCAGCGCTGCTGGATTCCCTCCACTTATGTACTGACACTCTCGACAATGGCACTGAAGAGACCCTTGCGGTTCACCGTCAATTTCGTAACGAACTGCACCACAGTAACAACCTCCGTTTATCTTCATGTTATGCGTCTCTCCAAGTGGGGGTAATTCGGTCAACGATTATAGATAGTCTTTTGAGAGGCAACCAGACGTTTCATCCCACTATCGCAAACCCAAATAATAATGTTGTTATGCAAGACAAACAGGATCAAAAACGACCTTAAATGCGCTGCGAACCACCTTTTTGTGTTCTGATTCGGCTAGATTGAATTGATTGGGCTGAGAGGGTTTCGAAAATCGACCGTAAGTGATTGATTTATTGGTGGACCACGCAGGGATCGAACCTGAAACCAGCTGATTATTAAATCCACTATCTATGATAATTCGCGCTCTGTTTGAGCAGAAGAGTACTATTACTCGATGAAAACTAACTGGACAATTCTAAGCGCCAAACTTGATGAGATTAGTCGCCACGGCGATATTGGGATTAGCGTTATGTCACATACTGGTGAAGTATGGAGTAGGCAGGGAGACATCCAATTTCCGGCTGCAAGTGTCGCCAAAATCCCGGTCATGATAACAATATATCGACTAATAGATCTGGGACAAATCACGTTAGACCATGAACATGTTTTACAAGATGACGACAAGTCAAATGGCTCGGGTGTACTACGTCATATGCACAGCGGCATTGTTCTATCTCTATCGGATTTAATTTTCCTTATGGTGTCGATCAGTGACAATACAGCAACAAATATTCTGATTAGAACAGTCGGGATGAATTCAATTCAATCAACTATACGCGAGCTTAGAATGTACAACTCAAACCTCTCAAGGTTTTTTGTCGGGAGACTTGCGATCGAAGGAGAACGGGAGAATATGGCAACTCCAAATGACTATGTTCATGCTCTAGATGCAATTGTCAGTGGGGAGGCTGCTTCTACATCTGCATGCGAAGCCATGCTCACAACACTTTCACTACAACAAAACAGACACCGTATCGGACGTTATGTGCCCAAAGATTCAAACTTCCGATGGGGCTCAAAGACTGGCACAAATCCTGGAATTACCAACGATGTCGGCTTCGTCACCTCATCTCTTGGCACGATGCGGATCGCAATTCTGTGTCGTGACCTCCAAAGCGAGGTTGTCGGTGAGCAATTAATCGCTGATGCCACTCTGGCTGCAATGCAGTCCACGAACATTTTTCCTTGAGGACTTTCCTCTACCAGTACTAATTGCTTGAACTATGTTGTATACGAATCTAGTATCACACAATCAAAATTAACGCCTTTATTGCAGGTCGTTACTAATCACGACTTGACAGGCATTGCGAGAACATCATGAAAAATATTGCAATCTGCGGATTCAATCTCGAATCGAATCGTTTTGCCTCTCCCTGTGATAGACAAGACTTTGAAGAAAGCATGTATCTTCGAGGTGACGAAATTACACAACAAGCGCGACATAAACATCCTAGTATTCATCTAAGTGTTTGTGGGTTTTACAAAGTAATGGATGAAACATTTGGTGGACCAGATAACTGGATCGCACGACCGTCAGTCTTAATTAGCTCTCAACCTGCCGGAGCTGTCAAAGAAGACTTTTTTAATGAATTTCTCGAAGAGCTCAAAAGTGATCTGCAGCGGATTGGGCAAATCGATGGCGTGTATATATGTGAACACGGTGGAGCAATCGCAACACACACCCATGATCCGGATGGAGAGGTGTATTCCTTGGTCCGTAAGACCGTAGGCGCAACGGTACCCATCGTCACAACACTTGATCTACATGCGAATGTATCTGAAATGATGATGAGCAACGCCGATATTCTTATCGGCTATAGAACTAATCCTCATGTTGATTTATTCGAACGTGGTGAAGAAGCCGCTAGATTGTTGCTCGAAATTTTTGACGGTGTTGAGCCGACTAAGCATCGAATACGTCTACCATTAGTAGCGCCATCAGTAACCCAACTTACAGCACCTGGACATCCTTATGGAGATCTCATTCGGCTAGGTCAAACCCATGTCGATGAAACGGTCATGAATGTGACTATTCTTGCTGGATTTGCTTGGGCTGATACTCCCAAGAACGGCATGACTATAATCGTGACAACGCGAAATGATCCCGACCGAGCTAAAAGAGTTGCGGTTGAACTAGCAGAGAACGCGTGGGCTGATCGAGAACGCTATCGACCAGCTATGATGACACTTAATGACGCAACCGCACTAGCACTCGAGGTAGATAAGAACCCTCATCTACCTGCAGTGCTGTTTGCTGACCCAGCCGATAACCCCGGAGGTGGGGGGCGTGGAAATACAACAACAATTCTAAAATCGTTTCTAGATGCGGGCGTTCAAAACTGCGCATTGGCAGTGTTTTATGACCCGGCTGCGGTTGATGCCGCTTTTGTATCAGGTGAAGGCGCAACTATAAAATTGATCTTGAACTCTAATGAATCCAGTCCTTTCTCTGACGAGCTCGATGTTGAAGCCCGAATAGAAAAGTTATCACCGGGAGAATTTATTGGAGAGCATGGGATGGTCGCCGGAAAAACCGTCGACACTGGTAGAACTGCTGTGGTAAACATCAATGGAATTCAGATTGTGATCATTTCGAAACGACAACAGTGCTTATCAGTAGACTTTTTGTCTGCCTTCGGAATAGATCCTAAAAATTGTCGCGTAATTGTTGTCAAAAGCCGTGGACACTTCCGTGCTGGTTTCAAGCATATGTTTGAGCCTAGCCATATTAACGAGGTCGACGTGCCAGGGCTTACATCACCAAATCTTTCAACGTTCGAATGGAAGTATCTGCCTCGGCCAGTGTTCCCACTAGACGAAGTTACCTGGTCCATAGACAATGTTGAATAAATTCGAAACTACCCCCTAATTCACACAGTCGGATTATTTTAGTCTGCTGAAAGATCGAATTGTTCAGTGGGAAAGTATTTACGTAAACGATCATCACCTGATAAGGCATGACCCACCATACCTTCTGCACGTGAGATCCTGGCGCTGACCGCACCCACATTACGGTTCGCCTCACGGGTCATCCGCTGCCAGGTTACAGTCTTTATGAACTTGGCAACACTAAGACCGCCGGTATAACGCGCACTTCCCTTAGTGGGTAGTATATGATTTGGCCCGGATGCTTTGTCCCCATAAGTAACGGTTGTTTCCTCACCAAGAAATAGTGATCCGTAATTGCGTAAATTGCGCAACCACCAGTCCAGATTTTCTGCATGAACCTCAAGATGCTCTGGCGCGTAGTGATCACTCTGCGCAACAGCAGATTCGCGGCTATCAACCAGGACTACTTCACCGTAATCCCGCCAGGCTGAGCTTGCGGCAGAACGGTTGGGTTCTTGAAGCCGATTGATACAATCTGGAATCTTAGCCATCACTGCTTTAGCCAACTCTCTTGAAGTTGTAATCAACCATACTGGAGAGTCCGGACCATGTTCTGCCTGACCTGCGAGGTCAATTGCAATAATTTCGGGATCTGCCGAATCGTCGGCTATTACCGCAATTTCGGTAGGCCCAGCGAAAAGATCAATACCGACCCGTCCATATAGAAGACGTTTCGCCTCAGCAACATAACGGTTGCCCGGACCAACCAATATATCGGCTGAATGACCGGAAAATAATCCGAAAGCCAGCGCCGCAATTCCCTGTACGCCTCCAAGTGACAGCAAGGTATCAACCCCAGCTAAGTGAGCCGCGTAAATGATTGAAGGATGAATGCCCTCGGCACCGCGAGCAGGTGAACATGCGATGATATTATCTACACCAGCTACTTTTGCGGTCGTGACACTCATAATTGCTGACGCGATATGCGCATACCGTCCACCCGGTATATAGCAACCAGCCGTTCCAATCGGAATCAATTTCTGGCCCGCTACTAAACCAGGAGAGAGCTCCACCTCAAACTCAGTCAGCGAGTTGAGTTGCGCTTCGGCAAACTTTCGAACACGATCGTGAGAAAACTGAATATCATCTTTCATTTTTTGTGACAACGATGCTGATGCACTTTCGATCGCCTCCTCGGATACGACCGGATCGCCAGACCAATGGTCTAGGGTACGAGCATAGAAAAGCGCTCTCGACTCGCCGCCACTTTCTATGTCTTCAAGCATATCGTGGACTTTCCCGCGAGTAGCATCTTCTTCTGTCTTTGATGTTTTGCTCGCTGTTTTAAGAAATTCAGTCATAACAATTTACCTATAACAAATATCTACGCTAAATCTATCTCCAAGGAATAGCTACTGCGATTGCATATAAGTGGAGACGTTTGATGCAAGGCCAAGAATTCGGTGCTACTCCACCTTAGTCTTGCTAGCGACGGCTACAGCTTCGGTGATGATCTCCCCGATGAGTTGGCAGTCTTCTACGCTGAAAGTCAGTGGTATTCGCATGTCTAAAAGTTTTGAAAGAATCTGGTCTGTTTTAGAAAGATCCTGTTGCTCCATATACCGCCAACTATTATGACGACTTGTATATCCTGTTGGTTTCTCTGCCCCGAACCATTTCAGCTCTACGCCACGCGCACGACACTCAGCAATGACTGCCTCAATCTGAGTCGACGACATGCTGTTCAAGAAGAATTGTATTGAACTACCAACGTACTTCTCGGAATCCTTCCGATGCGTCAAAGCAATTTCTGTGCTACTCGAGAGTGTTTGTTCCAGGGTGTGGTAGCGCTCATTCCAACGTTTACAATTCGAATCGAGCAATCCCAACTGCGGCCTTAATATTGCCGCACGTAAGTTGTCCATGCGCCCGCTACAATTGGGATTATCCAGTCTAATTTCTGTATAGGTGTCTTGACTAGGCGCGGCCTCGTGGTGTTCATAGAGCATGTAGGAGCCGGATCTTACAACTGCACGCGCCATCAAATCCGGATCGTCGGTAGTTATAAATCCACCCTCACCAGAATTGATGTGTTTATAAGTCTGGGTGCTAAAACACGCCGCCAGCCCAAAAGTGCCACTTAAACGGCCGTTCCAACTTGCACCCATCGTATGCGCACAATCTTCTATTAGAAGAATCGACCTAGTTTCTAAGAGATCACATAACTTTTCCATATCAACTATATGCCCACGCATATGAGAGAGCAAAAGCACTCTGGCACCAGAGCTACGTATTTTTTTGTCAAGATCGTCAAGATCTATCACCAACTGATCAGTCGTCTCAACTAAAACTGGGTTCGCACCGACATTGTGTATTGCACCTGGGACCGGGGACAAAGTAAACGCATTGGTGAGAACAGGTTCGTTGTGCTCAAGACCGATACTTGCTAACGCCAATTGCATTGCGTACCCACCGGAGGCACATGCCAGGCAGAATGTAGAACCCTGGTATTGTGCAAACTCTAGCTCAAGTTGCGTAGCCTCAGCCTTCTCCCCAATAGCTACGTTGTACCGATGCAGACGACCTGAGCGCATCACTTCAATAGCCTTGTTTATAGCCGAATCTGGAATTGCTTCCTGCTGTGTAAAGTTACCGGTAAATGTTTTCATAAGTAGTTAGAAACCAACAAAACATAAATGGTGATACAACACCGATCTAAAGCACCGGCGTATTAAACCGAAAATCTTTTTTATTTTTTGTATTCTGCCTAAGCCAACGCACAATCTTAATTTGTCCAGTCACGTAACCATTTGGTTCAACGATGACGTGTTTTGCGACTAACTGGTGGGTTTTGGGCAATCTGTAGAATGGAAAATTGGGAAATAGATGATGTTCGGCATGGTATGGCATCTGCCATGCGAGCAAATGAACCCATCGAGCACTCAATGTTGTCCTCGTGTTACTTAAAATATCTGAGGTTTCTGAACAACCAACATGCTCAGCAACACGAAGAATCCTTTGGATCGGCTCACCAATTAACCGGGGCAATAGCCAACATATTATTAGCGCCAGACCGGCGTCAGCTGAAATAGCAAAACCGAACAACGTACAGTAAACGATTATCATAACCCTGGCTTCCATCACCATTAAGTGAATCCGCTTATGGGGGACATAGGTCTTGCTGGCTGGATCCACCTTGCCAAATGCATGCCTGATTATCCAACTAACGTTCCTCCACCAAAACCACAATCCTGCACAGTACCAAACATACTGCCTAATCGTTGCTGGCTCAGGTAGAACCAGTGATGGATCTTTACCAGGAACTTGCGTGTAGCGATGGTGTCCTAGATGGAAATATCGGAAAAAATAAGGTGGTACAACATAAGCCAACGCAGTTACCCACAGGATGCTCTCATTTATCCAACGACTCTTAAATGCCGACCCATGAGCGCACTCATGTAAGGGAGAAAACAAAAATCCTATAACAACTGCCTGACCTAGCATTGCGAGCAAACACCAATAACTTGGAAATGTAGTCCAGACAAACCATCCAAGAATAACAATTAGGCCATAGTGGTTCAGAACATAGGCCGTCGGGATAATATCCGAGCGCGCGCTCAGACGAGTCACCTGCTCATCCGATAGAAGCCCGACCGGCCGCCTAGAGGTCACCTTAGGGCCTCTAGCTGACTCATCAACCTGACGGAAACCAAATTCCGTCTCGTTGATCAATTGCTCTTTCATATAAATGCTGTTAGTTCAATTAATCAGGCAAAAGGCGCCCTCAACACCGTCCCGTTGTTTACGCTCGTACGCTCTCCAGAGGAAATGGTTTGGCGGCCATTGACGAAGACATGCTCAATACCTTTCGGATAGCTTCGGGGCTCTTTAACAGTCCAGGTACTTCTGATGGAACCAGTATCAAATACAACAATATCTGCTTTCATATTTTCTTTCAGGATGCCTCTGTCTTTTACACCTAGTCGCTTAGCCGGAAGACTCGTTATTCGGCGAATCCCTTCTTCAATGGAGATGATCTTTTTTTCATTGACGTATTTACTTAGGAATTCCGGCGTCCATCCGTACCCACTCAGTGAACCGACTTTCTTCTCGAGCGGACCGTACGGTGCTAACGCCAACGTATCCGATATCACAGCACACTCTTCCTGTTCCAGACAAAGTTCTAGATCAGACTGACTGAACGAATTAGACGTCCATAAGAGCTGGTGCATGGCCGCACCTTCTTCCAGCAGAAGATCAAACACTAAATCGTAGGGATCTATGCCTCTCATTCGCGCTATATCGGAGAACTTTTCCCCAATTAGATCGACATTCTCGGTCGAATTCAGTAGGACTATCTTATCCCAAATCCGATCCGCCACAAGCAACCACCTTGGATTTCTATTCTTCTTAATGCGTTCCCGACAGGCCTTATCCTTCAATCGCTCAATGATCTTCCCAGCCCCACCTTCCAGCGCCCATTTAGGCAGGATTGCCATAATCAAAGTATGGTTCCAGTCATGAGGAATAACATCGAATGCCACATCGAGGCCATAGCCTCGGTTTGTATGAACCATTTCGAGGGTGTGCTCCATAGCGTAGTCGGGAGCACCATATTTAGGTTGAATATGCGAGATTTGCAGCCGGCAGCCAGCCGACCGGGCAGTCGCCATCGCCTCACCGAAACCCAAATCGTAATATCGATCGCGGTTGCGCACATGAGTTGCGTAAAGGCGATCGTGTTTAGCTGCGACCTGACACAATGGTTCAATATGATCGGGCGTCGATTGGCTGCCTGGCCAGTATTCCAGTCCGGTCGAGAACCCAGCAGCACCCTCCTCTATAGACTGCTCGACCAGCAACGCCATTTGGTCAACTTCTTCTGGCTCCGGCAACCGAAGGTCATCTCCCATAACAGCGTGGTGAACCGTCCCGTGTCCAACAAACGCCGCCACATTAACGCCCAACGCCTGCGAATCTAGTGTCTCGAGATACTCACCAAAGCTCTTCCAGCCTTTGATCTTGGAGTCGGCAACAAACCCAATAGCTCTTTTAGCAATTTCATCATGGTGGCAAACTGGCGCCACGCTGTGCCCACACTGCCCAATTACCTCTGTCGTAACACCTTGGTGGACCTGACTCTCTGCGCTACCATCAACAATCAGCGTGAAATCGGAATGGGTGTGTAGATCAATAAACCCTGGCGAAACAGCCAGACCTTGCACATTAATTCTCTGCGCACTGTCGGCATCTTTTAGGTTACCTATATGCTCAATCCTGTCACCAACGATA
>Ga0114993_10002634_pt1 | contig 19439 bp, 18 predicted proteins | sample ArcticOcean_MG_C_FD_87042 | JGI IMG/M metagenome (GOLD analysis project Ga0114993, IMG submission 87042) | Marine microbial communities from western Arctic Ocean - ArcticOcean_MG_CB2_150 | ecosystem: Environmental > Aquatic > Marine > Oceanic | place: Arctic Ocean: Canada Basin | collected...
CTGCCCCGGACATGGGACAGGAAATGAAGTCCCCCCGCGACATCCAGCCGCCAACGCGGCAAACTCACACTCAACAACAACTTACGTCAGCATAACCACCGCCACGTAAAGGGATCACGCCCAGTACGTTGAGACCATCGACGAAATCGATGTTCGTGCCAACGGTGCCATCTTGTGTGACGGCTCGAATCTCCAAGCGTCGAAGTCGCAGAGTCATTGATTCGCACCCCAAGAGAAGAGCATCTCGATCTGCTTCTGACTGACTTTTTGTGGAATTGCATCGAGAAACTGCTTCAAACCGGTGAAGCAGTCATCCATGGAATGAATCTGCTTTAGAAGCTCTCGACCTTTCTTAGTCAGCAAAACGCGATAAGGCGGCGAACTTCCGTTGCGTTCACCGTTCAATGAAAGCTGGAGTTCTCGTCGTGTCACCAAGTCCTCAGCAAAGGCGAAATGAACGGCGCGATTCAGACTCGGGTCGTATCGCACGATGATCTGACTAGGCGTTCTCTTGCCACTTAGGAACGCAAGAAAATCTTGTCTCGATTCGCGTGTCCGTGCTGCCCAATTCAATACGTGAAGTTGCTCCATATTTGCCTGCCCACCACGGCATTTCTCAAGAATCAGCACCAGTACGTGCAGACGCCAGACAGGGCGGAGCTCACAGGCGATCGGACGAGGCCGTGCGTGGTAGGTAAATGGTGCGTCAAAGATGTCTTCGAATGTTGCGTTAGCCATTGGAGTCTCCGGGGAAATCCAACGGGCACTCACCGAGCCACTTTGCGACGGTACCATACGACACCGAGGTTCGATCGGACGTCGTGAGGAATTCGAATTCAGTCGAATCGAGCTTGGTTTCGAATTCGTGTCTTGTCTCCCGCAAACGCTGAACGGGAGGTCGAGTATCAACGGCTTCCTCTGTCTCAATCGACTGGCCAGTGACTTCGATCAGCTCGTCCAACTCCTCCCAGAGATTTGGGAACGAATTGAATAGGTGATCCAAGAGGTTGGCAGATTTCAGGTGCCATCGAAGCCATTGTTCGGCGTATTCAACCAGCTTTTCAGGTGTGGCAGACGGCATCGCCAACCTGAGTTTGCGATTAAGGTGAGCAATGAACGCTGGCTGTGCTTCCCGAAACGCGACAATGTCTTCATCAGCGACGCTGCCGGACTCTGGGCGAGGTAATTTGGGGTCGCGAAGGTATGTTTTGGCAGCCGGGAAGCCTTCAGCCGTTTTCACGTCAGCAAAGAAAGTTGGCGAAAGGAACGGCAGTCCTTTCTTTGCGAGTTGGCGAGCCAGTTTCTTCGCGTACTTAACGACTTCTTTGTCATCCAGATTTGGGACCATTAATGTCCAATGCTGGAGTTGAATATCTCCCAACATTTCCTGCCAGAAATCGCTGTACTTTTCAAGCTTACCTAGATCCTCACGGATTTTCTTTTTCTGCTTACGTGTTCGTTCCTCATTGTTCTTTGAACCTTGGTCCGCATACGCCTGATATGCGTCGCCGGTGTCGGTAAACCCTTCCAATCCTCGGTCGCCGCCATAGTCCGGTACCGGCTGATAGCTGCCTCCGAAGATAGAGTGATGAGTAGCGAGTAACTGATTGACGTATCGCTCCCATTCTTTTTCTTGCCAGTTTTGTGTGTTGCTGCTCATGCGGTTGTTTTCTGCCGTTTTGCTGTACTGCTATTCCTCTTCAAACCCCTGTGAATCGAACTTCAGGGTTCGGCAGTTTTCGGTGACGGTGCGGACAACGTTGTCGGGGACGCCTTCGGGGATTTTGACTTCGATGTCGAGAGTGACTTCGGCCTTGGCTCCCTGAAGGCTGGCAAGGTGGCTGAGGACTTCTTCGTTGATGCGACCGGCGTCGCGGCCAAGCCGTGTCGCGTCGAGGGTTACCGTGCCGAAGAAGCGTCTGGGCTTCGTTTGCACCGGCTCCGTTGGCTCGGTTCCGCCAGCCGTGGGCGTTTCAGTGGCACCGGTTGGTCCGGGTGCTGTGCCACCGACAGGTGTTGGCGTGCCGGTTCCTGTCGTGGCGGCGGCGGCGACAAGTTGAGCGGATGCGATATCGGGTTTAACAACCAAACTGGTGTTGTCGGCCGCCACCTGAGTGTTTCGGCCACCGCATAAGCCAACATATCGATTTCGATCGGCGTCGAAGTCCTGTGCGTACGCGAAACCATCGTCAGCCCACGTGAGCATCGAGATTCCCTGCTCAATCGATGACAGCAAGACACGGTCGTTCTTAATTCTCGGCAGGTACAGGTACTGGGCGAAGTCTTCGCAGAGTTGCTTCAGCAATACGTGATTGCCACGCCACAGCGGAATATCGTCGAGCACCATTCGCAAGAGATTGCTGCCGTAGACTGTCACCAATGCTCCCTGATCGGCAAGCTTCTTTGAGGATCGCTCTGCGATCGAGTCCGACCCGCGAAGCCGGAATGCTTCGTAGCTGACCGGATCGCTGGACTTCAGTTGAGTCGGCACGATCAACCAGCAATAGGTTTCGCTGAGTCGTTGACCGACAACGCCTTGCCACTCCTTCTTCTTTGCGTCGGCAGTCCGAATCTGAGACTGGTTCAAATCCAGTTCTTCGCGTTTGGTGTAGATGGCGTCCCACGCCATGCTCCAGCGGACGGCGTCTTCCAGTTCAGCCAGACGTGTGTGATCAGGTGCGGCGAAGACAAGCATATTGCGGTAGATTCGAGGCCCAGTTCCACGCGAGTTGAGGAACTGCTCGGCTTGTTTGACCGCTTGGGATTCCGCGTTCTTTGACGTGTGAGTGTCGACGGGAGACAGAATGACGAGTCTGGCGGTAGGCTCGTCCACAACTTCCGACGGAGACGAGGGGCACGGATGGACCTTTTCAAAGTCCGCCTTGTCCGTCTCAATCGATTTGATCAGCTTTGCAATTCGTTCGTGAACAGAATCAAGGCGGAAGTCTTCCTTGCGAGATTCGGCATCGCGGCTGATGTTCTGAGCGGGATCGTAGAATGTGCGTTCGCCATCCGTGTGCAGATACCGAGCTTTGTTCTGCAATCGTCGTAACGCATCGCCAAATGTGGCAGTGCTTTCCCCCGGTTGAACGCAACCAAGGTTGATCTGTTTGATGTCTTTGCCATTGTTGGCAGTTCCTCGCATCGGCGCGGTGCCAAGGAACAGCGTTCGAGCGACGCGACGCGTCGCCGAGAATCGGCCAAGGTTGGAGTTTTCGCGATCGATCGCCAACGGTGTGGAGTCGGGACCGTCCACGTCGGACTCCACGATCACCGGCCATGATGGTTCGAGGTAACGAATCAGTTCTTTCGTGACGGACGGCTGGTGCAGAGGCAGCATGCCCGGCAGGATCATCAGGTTCTTGTCTTCGTTCTCCCACAGCTCGTGGATGACGGCAGCCATCAAACGCAGCACACCACGGGTGCGTTGAAAGCGGTCAAGGGTTGACCATTCGGTGTAAAGCCGATCGAACAGGTCGGGATGAATTGGGTACGCCGACTTCATGCGTGCTTCGTAGTCGGCTGACGACGTATCTTTGGGGAAGTCGTTTCCGCCAGCTCGGTAGGACTCGCTGAAAGCACGAACAACGGAATCACGTTCGCGAAACAGGTCTTCCGATGCGATCGGTTTGAACAGGCGGCGACGAATAATCTCAAAGCCTTCTTCGCTGCTCGCGGGTTGCCATGTGGCCTCTTTGCGAGCCACGACATTCTCCAGTCGAGTCAATGCTTCTTTACCAGCCGTGCCGCCCAATTCGATGTCCGATGACGGAATACTGAGAACGACAAACGTGTTGTCGGAATCGGCGGCGGCCTCGGTCAGGGCTTGAGCAAACGTAAATTGAGTATCAAAGCTGCCGGCTGGCAGGTCGTGTTTCTCGTAGAGTTGTCTGGCGTAAGCGATCCATTCATCGACGAGGATCAGACACGGACCAACCGTGTCGAACAGTTTGATAAGCGATCGGCCCGGATTCGTTCCACTCTCGTCGGCCTGCCGGACCAGTTCGTAACCCTCTTTGCCGCCAAGCTGCCACGCCATTTCGCCCCAGAGTGTGCGAACCTCGGTGCCGTCAGCCATTTTGTGAACTTCGCCGGGCGAAAGGTATTGGCCAACCAGTACGGCGCGTTGGACTTTTGGAAGTCCATCGATGCCCAGACTTGAGATCAGTTCGTCGACATTCGGCAACTGTGCTGCCGGTGTCTCGGAGAACAGATGGTAAAGAGCCAGCATCGAGTGCGTTTTACCGCCTCCGAAGTTGGTTTGCAGAGCCACGACAGGATCGCCCTGATCCTGCACCAATCGCTTGAGCGAGTTGGTCAGCAGGTCTCTGAGCCCCTGCGTGAGATACGTGCGGCGAAAGAACTCGACTGGATCGCCGTATTCTGCGGTGGCTCGCTTGGTGTGGACCTGATGCAAGTCGGCGGCGAATTCAGCTTGCTGGTAGTTACCCGATGCAACGTCTTCATGTGGTTCGATGATGTCACGCCATGGTGACAGCCCGGACGCCGGGTTGCCTTCAGTGGCCCCGGCGGCACGACGTTTGGTGTCGTGCCTCGTTTGCTCGGCCAGCTTAAGTCGCATCACCTCCATCTTTTGCTGGTTGATCTCTAAGGCGACGTCGCCAGCGGAAACGGCTTCCAGTAGCCGTTCCATGCTGTCCATTGCGCGGTAGGTGTCGTCGGATGAGAACGTCTTCTCGTGAGCCCAACTATTTCGGACGCCGCGCAGTTCCTGCACCATGCTTCGTTCGGCGGGGCCGAGCGTGTTGCGGAAGATGAGATTCCAATGCTCCCACATCACGGCCAGCAAGGCCCAAGTATCCCAGTCGTCGCCCGGATCGAACCGCAGCGACTCCGCTGCCTGCTTCTTCCAGTCGTCTCCGTAATGCGATCGTAATTCACGTTCAACGAACGGACAGATGCCGCTCTTGAACAGCATGATCGCCTGTCCGATCTTTTCTCTATTTGATTTCGCCATGGTGAGCGTCTCAGTGCCTTATGTTTATGAGTCAAACATTTCTTGCTGTGTTGCCGTTGGACCGCTGGATTTCATCTCGCGAGCCAGCTTTGCGATCTCCGGCCAACTGACGACCAGACCGTTGTAACTCAGTGCTTCTGCTGGCCAGCTTTTGCGTTCGCAGGTGCTGTAGAGACGATAGGCAAGGTCGCGAGCACATTCGCCATAGTCACTCCCGCGAACACGCACAATCTCATGGAGTAATTCGGCTGCACCGGATTCTCCGTCGACTTCAAGTCTGCGAATCAACTGCTGAACACATTCCCACAGCGTTAAACGCACATCTGAAGCAGGTGTCCAATCCGACGCGAGGTCGTCTCTGGCGATCAGCTTCACCTTGCCTGATTGTGCAACGACGATCCCTGCTTCTTGAAGCCCGTTAATACCAATTGCAAGCGCATTCGCTAGAGTGTTTGCATCGCCAAACGAACCTTGGTCGTGGGCGTATTGCTCAAACCACTTCAGCGCGAACCGCGTGTCGTTGTCAAATTCGCCTTCCTGTTCGGTGAGCACCTCGTCGAGCACTTCGTTAATGATGCCAAGCGAGGTCCGAACAGACATTCTCGAGCCGTCCTGCTCAAGTACTTCCAAGTAGCGAGAAAACACGCCAATACCGGGCCCAATTGCCGCCTGTGCCAGATCAACTGGGGCAATGTTACTCTGTTGTAGCAATCGAAGTGCGTCCGGCAGTTCGGCCTTCAATGCAGCACGAAACTCTCTGCGAGATACACGCTCGGCAGTCTCGGCACGGAGGCGACAAACCAAGACAATTGATGAAGCCAACACGTTGGTGCCAGTCTTGAGACCTTGATCTCGTTCAGTCCGCACCGGCCAAGTTCCAACGATCGAGAACCCAGCCCCCAAAACGGCTGCCAAGAATGTCTCCCATCCGGTTGATGCCTGACCCTCGGATGTTATCTCCGATTGTTTGAACGCGTAAAATATAGTAACCGGAATAGAAGAGTCAGCAATTTTTGCAAAATTGTTGAGTGTTTCCCCTAGCCCTTTCTCAAAATACGACTTTGCAGCCTTCGCTCCGCCCGCGTGTCGATTGGGCGATGCGATCAATTCCTCTGTCTTGGGAGTGAGCAGAGTCGTGAGCTCCTGCGGGTAGACATGGGCAAGTGCTCGCCGTATCCAGACATAGAAAAAATCCGAAAGGTCGGCGTATCCAATATTGTCGTAATAAGGCGGATCAGTACAAATTGCCGCCGTGCCGCCACCAGCAATTGAAGCCGACCTGGCGTCCTGTTGAGAGATGATGGTCGGTACTGCGGCGGGCAACCGTCGAATGATCTTTTCGAGCGATGTGAATGACTGCAGTGGATCCCCGGCCGCACCAGAAAAGGGGTTTATCTCAGGAAAATCCCAAGTCATTGGCATCGCCTGCCGACCAAATGCGTTGATCGATTGATCCCTTGATGTCGACCAAATCGCAAGTGTGCAATTGGCGCCTGCACATCGACTTATCGCGAGTCCCAAATATGTAGTCACAGCTTCTGCATACTCATCAGTCACACGGTCGCCCGTTGCCGCATCGCAATCACCTTTCACCTTCTTTAGTGCATCGGGAATTAGTGCACAGAGCGTTGCAAGAAACGCAAGCTGTCGCTCTGTAAACAAATCGCTGAAAGATGGAAGGCCATATAGAGGTGGCGAAAACCATCGCTTGTCGTTCGTAATCAGTTGGTCGATTTCGGGTAAGTCGAACGACGGGATGTTACTTGTTCCAAATTTAACGCCTTCGACATAAACACGACCAGATTTGGTGTTGAGGACAGCTGCAACTGGAATGTGCTCGACACCGTACTGAGTCGCAACTTCACGAAGTTGCGACTTCTTCATCACAGTGCCACAGTAAACGCAGCGTGCCATCGAACGCGTTGATGTGGGTTCAGGTACGTCGCCGTCCGTTCCCTGAACTATTCGGAAACACAATTTATCAGCTTTAGTATCTGGCACGACATAGCATTCATTTCCCTTCTTTTTCGAAAGCCAAAATGATGTGAGCATTGGCATTCGTTTACCGCACGCAGGGTTCGGGCATTGGACTGTTCTTGCCCATAGCCATGCTACAACTGTAATCGAGTTGCCGACTTCTGATTGTAGTTTTGGATTGGTAGCCGCCATTGCATCAGTGACGGTTACCGATGGGTACAGGTGCTGTAGTTGTGATTTCGCTTGTTCACGTATCCATTTGCCATAATACAGAACGTCATCAGCCAAGCCTTCTGCCCCTTGCCAACCATCGGCTGTGACTCTCCCTACACGTGAATCCGGATTCACCGGCGGAAGATTCGCGAACTGTGGTGGAAATTCAGCAAGGGCCTTGTTTAGCAGCAGTGGGACAGGATTTAAGTCGCTAGCATAGCTCCTCAGGCCGAGGCGTTGGGCTTCCAATGGAATTGATCCCCCGCCCGCAAACGGGTCCAGCACAGCTGGCGCGAAATGATAAAGAAAATGAAGAATTTGCTGACTATCTGCGAGCTTGTGTTTTATCTCGTGCGGTGTGTATTCCGAGGGCTGGCCGCCACGATAGCTTCGGCCATGCGGTAGCGTTTTCGATTCGGCGACGAGCTTGGCATGTTCCGTGAGCCGCCGAATGTCCACTAAATCGGCCGCGACGCTTCGGGCTATTTCTTGCCGGGCGCGACCAATAACGCGTGAGTTGGCACTATTCTCCCACGTGACCAACTCTTCGATGAGATCGAACAAACGTGCGCGTTCTGTCGAAGCGATCTCAGAGTCGATTCCATACATCGGGTCATCATCAGGGTCATTGACATACGACGCAAACAGCACGGCACGGCAAGCGCCCAGGGGGCGTCTCGCCCACCAGAGGTGCAGACTAGAAGGGTGCCCTTGGCGGATTGACTTTTCCCTCACACACTCCAGATTGATCTTTTTCAACGGCAGAGCGACTTCGATAAGTTTCTTCCGACTCATTTTTGGCTCCCTTTTGCTTTGTCAGACTTTGTGAAAAGAAGCCTGTCGAAGCAGCCTTTGCCTTCGTCGGATAAGTACAGGAAAGACTGAGGTGGATTGAAAACAGCGTGTTCTCGTAACTCTGGCAGTGTTACCAGAGAGTGCGCATTCTCTATCGAGCCAAACTCATACATCCCAATATTTGCAGCTGTCCCAACATACTTGCGAATTTCGGAATCTTTCAACTGAAGTTGATCGAAAGAACCCAATGCCCTTAGTAAGTCAACGTGGCAGCAATTGGTCAACCTCGCCCGGCCAGCAATGTAACTTGCGGGAGCGTTTACATAAAAATAGAGCCATTCGGGCGAACCACTAGTTGGGATACGTTTTCGAATCGCAGCACGAATGCGATCTTCTTTGATAAGAGCTAGGTGTTTGTGTGCGAATGAAACCACGATGGCATTCGAGCGATCGTGTACTCCTTGTGCTTTTGAAATAATCACTTTGTATTAACCTCGCGTGCGACTAACGTGTGGTATGCAGTATGCTGAATACGTTGCTGTTGCGCATCAGCCTCTAATAAAATGTCGGTGTCTTGTAATCGCAGGCCCGTCTAAACGAGAGCGATCTTGGAGCATGGCTCGATTCACGATCGTGGCCATCCCTTCTGAAACGTTTCCTTTGTTCTCTTTGTTGGTGACGTGAATCTGGTCGTCTTCGGGTTCTTTCTCCAGCGACGGAAACAGCACTGCTTGGCAAGCCGTTAGCGGCAGCCTCGCCCGCCACAAGTACAGTGTCAAAGGATGCCGAATCGGACCGAAATCTCCCGTGCACTCACCTTCAACGGCAACGCGACTTCGATCAGCTTTTTTCGGTAGGTTGTGTCCGTCATGATGCTCCTTCAGCTGCGGACAAGCCCATAGAGCCCCATAAGGCAGGCGGCGTAACTTCCGTTGCACAAATGCGTTGTGAAATGTGGCACTTTCCCGTCGGCAGGGGTTTGCTCCGAAATGTGCCATAGAACCCCATAGGATTCTGTGGGCATCCGGGAACAACACCGGACAAAACACAATCTCCGTAAGCGATTGATTTGATTGGCGTCCGAGTCACCTTAATCTTGGTTTGAAATGGTCCACTCGGACAGATCGCCACGAATTGCGATAAGAATCGGGGCGCGTCATTCATGGCTTTCCGGCGGTGTATTTTCCAGAATTGCTTCCGTCATCCGTTTGAAGTCGCAATAGCTTTTGGTGACGCTTTGGGCGTGAGCACCAATTGCTCCGTCAGCAGACTTGAGAAAGAAGATCGGCTTCCTCGCCTCCTGCGCCATCGGGACGAGGCTTTGGTAGTTCCGCACCATTCCTAAGCAATGGGGATCGGGTTCCGGAATGTCACCATCTGGTTGACCAAGTACATACTCTCTGTATGTTTGAGGGATTCTCCGGACCCACTTTTGGAAAGCCTTGACGGGCCGGTTCTTTCGTTCAACGTGCTGCATGACGATGTAGCCAGCGGGATTCATTCTTCCGATGGGAAGACTGATGTTGAGGTTCTCCGGTTTTTGTTCGAGTCGTTGCCTCCAACCCTGACGCCAGTCCTTCAGCGTCGGACCAAGGTTCTTCAGTCCTTGAAGAGAATAGAGGTCCGGTGCCAGTGGTGACACGACGTGATCGGCGGCAATCAGTGCAGAGCGATTGATAGCGCCGAGATTTGGGCCAACGTCCAACAGTGCAATCTGGGCGTCAACGGAATCGGCTGCGTTCTTAACGATCCGATAAAACGCGGTAATTGCACGGAACGCTGCCGGATCACGGTCGAGGCAGCGTGGCCAACTATCTGAGAGTTTGTCCTCGAACTGCGAGAGTCCAAGATCACCCGGAATCAGGTGAAGGTTTTCGAGCACCTTTTGTGTCGATGCGGGCGCGATGTCACCAATTCCTTCGAGAATCGGCGAAACCGAGGCGAGCACACTGGAGTGCTGATCGTCTTCTGGCCACAAGTTTTCGAGCGTTTCCTCTTGCAGGAACATGCTTGACAGATTGGATTGCGGATCGAGGTCGGCTGCCAGCACTTTGTGCCCCAGCTCGGCCATCATCCAGGCGATGTGATAGACCAACGTTGTCTTACCCACGCCGCCCTTGTTATTGAAAAAGGCTATAGTTTTCATGACTGGGCTTCCCGTACCGTGGCGAGGAATAATGTTGTTTCACTCGTGTCGAATTCAGCGGGCGGATTTGCGTTGTTGTCCAACTGGGCTTGAACTGTGGCGATGCCGCGGCCAAATCTGTTGACATACCCGAGTGTCTTCATCGCTTCGGCGATCTTGGGATTTCGATAATCGTTCTGATTGGGGAAATTCGTGGCATTGCCGTAGAGTCCACCTGGGTTTTGGATTTCGATGCGATCTGAGAACCAGTAAAACCGAATCGGAGCATTCGACTGGTAATCGCGGTGCATGACCGCATTCATCAATAGCTCGCGAACAGCCCAAGTCGGATAAGGTGTGACCTGTCTTTCTCTCAACGCAGAATCGGGAACGGGACGCGAAGGAAACAACGTCTTGAGAAAGGCGTCGAGTTCTCGAAGCATGGTGACCTGATCGCCGCCGAAATTGCGCTCGTCCAGAACTTCGGATTCCAAACCGTTCCCCTCATAATGCACGTACTGGAGATACGCGCCGGGCAGCCAGTTCTGGGGTGATTCAGAAAACAGCAGGACACCGGCATTGGTGAGACACTGATTTTTAGTATCCCAAAGCCCGAGAGCTGCCATTTGCTCGAGCCTGTCACGGTTGTTTTCTTCAATGATCTCCGGCGCGATTGCCGCATTTCGATAATCGTCGAAAAGTGAATGGACAATCTGGTCAGTGCTGCAACCAAGACAGGGTTGTATGTCGAACGTCCTGGCCGAGTGGACTCGTCGCTCTGTAAGGGTTCGTTCTTCCTGCTCGGTGGCGATTCCACGGCGTGGACCGACCCGAACCCAAACTCGTCCGCGATATCGGACTGGCGGCATATCCGAAGGCTGAACTTCTACGACAGCGACATCGCCTTCCGGAAAGGATGCCTTCTGCACGACGAGTGACGGCAATGGGACAATCTGACCAGAGTCCCGGTGACTGGCAAGGTTTTGGAGTAATTGGTCGGTAATATCTATCGCTGCGATCTTGCCGGTTCCGTCCTCCGCTCCAATAAAGAGGTAGCCCGGCTGGCCATGTCCTGGCATGTCATTCGCAAAAGCGCAAATCGCTTCACAGAACTTGTTCGTATTGTTTGTCGAGGTTGTGCGCTCGACATTATCTGCTTCGATGTCCTGCAGGAGGCTCTTGATTTGTTCGTTCGTTAGCACGGTGCAGTTCCCTTCGCAAGCAGCTCGTTTAGCTTGTAATTCACGCTCGTCACGTCGAAGTCAGGCTCACGCTCGAACGGCATCCGCACATAAACCGGCGGCAAAGGGTCGTCTCCATCGACCTGCACTATGGCAAGGATGAAGCTCGTTGAAGAGTTGATGCCCGTGACGATTTCATTGCGTGTGATCGTGACGGTATCAGCTCCAACACCCCGTCCTTTCACTTCGATAAATCGGAGACGCCCGGTTTCTCCATCCGTCGATTCGATGTCGTAACCGCACTTGTCCTCACTGACATCGCGAGGGTTATGGCCGAGTGCGATTTCGGCTGTCTCAACGGCCTTCATCGCAATCATTTCGACGCGTTTTGTTTCGCGTGCTTGGACCGTATCGGCCGACGATGCCTGACCGGAGAGTTTCCTGAGCATACCGGCAGAAACGACCAACGCGCCACCGACTGCGATCGGTGCCTTGGGCGAAAGTTGCTTTTCCTGATCCAACTCTTCCAAACGTTTCTTCAGACGCGTTTGCAAATCGTCTGCTCGCTGCTCGGCCTTTCGCGAGTTGAGCTTCGGGGTCTTCCCTGCTTCCTCCTGTGCTTTCAACTGCTGGGCGCGGTTATCCCAATGCATGTACTCCTTCGTTAGCCTCTCAGTCACCGCCTGAATCGTCTTGTCGATCAGCTTGTCTTTACGTCCGCGGATTTCCTGCACGTGACGAGGCACAAGTTCCGAGATGGCGTACTCAATTGCCCGATCTTCGAGACCATGAGTCAGCCAATCTTCCTCAAGTACCGGTTGGATTGACTCGATCTCCTCCTCGGTTGCCGCTCTGTAATCGAGATACGGTGCGTATCCCGCAGATCGCACTTTGGCATCGCGGTCGATCGACACAAACTGCAGCTGGCGGCTTATCACCCGACGCGAACCGCTCGCTGTCGTGCGCCCGTCCTGAATCGAGTGTTCCAGATAGAACAGTGCGCGGACTTCCTCTTCCAGATCGTTGTCATTGATCAAGATCGCGCCCTGCTTCAACAGATCTCGATAGCGTTCAAGAATCAGGTCGATACAGGTATCCAACAGCGGATGCCCGGGGCAAACAAACGCAGCCTGACGCTGGCCTTCGACATTGATCAGGTTCTTGTCGAACGTGATCCGTTCGTATTTTCGCTGAACCCTGTTTCGAGTGCCGATCTGTCGATCACGATTACGGACATCGGCGGGGACATGCGTAATCTCGAATCGCTTACTCTCTCGTTCGCGAAGGTTTCCACCAAGATGAGCGAATCCGTCGCGGAAAAACGTGGCGATGAAATAGGGCTGAAGTCTTCGTGCGTTTGCCCGCTCCATAGTCGCCCGGATCTCGCGTACACGCGACGTGTCCATCGTTTCGTGCCCCAACGAGCGATCCTCGATCAGTTCGCGAAGCCGTGCATGGTCGAGAGCCCCTTCGACTTTCTCTTTGAGTTTTGCTTTAACTTCCGGCTGATTGCCATACAGGATGGCCTCTTGAAGCAGGTCACGAAGCCGACGGCCTTCGATGGCCTGTCCCAGCACGTCAAATACGGCTCCGCCCAGAGCCTCGCGTTCGACCTCGAGCTTCTCCAGCAAACGACGAAAGACATCGCCTTCCCGTGTTTCACCGGCGACGAGATTCCAGAGGTGGCAGACGTTGGTTTGGCCGATACGGTGAATTCGCCCGAACCGCTGCTCGAGACGATTCGGATTCCACGGAAGGTCATAGTTGACCATTAAGTGTGCCTGCTGGAGGTTGATCCCTTCTCCCGCCGCATCAGTCGCAAGCAGGACCAGCGTTTGCTTGTCGTGTGCGAACCTGTCCTGAGCGTCCTTTCTGTGCTCGCGAAGCATGCCACCACTGATCGTGACAACGGATTCCGGCATCCCCAGTAATGTCGTGATGCGATTGTGAAGGTAATTGAGCGTGTCACGGTGCTCCGTGAAAATGACGAGCTTTCGACGGTTTCCATACTCGTCAAACATGTGTTCGTTGTCCTGCAGCAATGACGAAAGCTGCTCCCATTTCATATCGGTTCCGCTGTTTCGAACGCGCCCTGCAAGTACCTCAAGTTCTTTCAGTCGATCGATCTCCAATTCCAGTTCGGCAATCGTCTGGGCCGCAGTGGCCTGATCGAGAATGTCCTCTTCGGCATCTTCGAACTCCTCGCCGGGGCGATCTTCGAAATCTTCGATATCGTCATCGGTTTCGAGCATTGGCAGATCGGAAGTAAACTCGATCATCGCGGTCTCACCGCGTTTCATCAGCTTCACTTCCTGTATCCGGCTTGCGAGTCGTTCTCGCCGTCGGCGCAATGACTGGAAAATCGCCTCCGGTGACGATGCCAATCGTCGCTGGAGGATAGTTAGCGCAAAACCAACGGTTCCCCTGCGGCCACCATTCTCCAGTGCTTTCGCTCGGTCGAATTCGGTTCGGACGTAATCTGTGACTTCGGAATAAAGGGCCGCCTCGTCTTCACTGAGTGCGTAGTTGACGGTATAGGCCTTCCGCTCGGGGAACAGGCGTGTCTCATCGAACCTGAGTAAATCCTCTTTCACCATCCGTCGCATCATGTCGCTGGCGTCGCACGCGTGAACTCCAGGGCGGAAATTGCCTTCAAACCGATCACCGTCCAGCAACCGCATGAACAACTGGAAGTCTTCTTCCTTACCGTTGTGCGGTGTGGCCGTCATCAGGAGAAAATGTCGCGTCAACGACGAGAGAAAGCGGCCAAGCTTGTGGCGTTTCGTTTCCTTGACTTCGTTACCGTACAACGACGCCGACATCTTGTGGGCTTCGTCAACCACGACCAGATCCCAGTCAGTGACTTGCAGCTTGTCCTGTACTGATTCATTGCGACTGAGTTTGTCGAGGCGGCAGATGACCAGATCGTTTTCGAGAAACCAATTGCCACTGTAAGCCGATTCAAATTTATCGTTCGTCATGATCTCAAACGGCAATTGAAACTTCTCGCTCAGCTCATCCTGCCATTGTTCGACAAGATTTCCGGGTGCGACAATCATGCAGCGTTTCAGGTCGCCACGAACAATCAACTCTTTGATCAGCAGGCCGGCCATGATTGTCTTGCCGGCACCGGGGTCGTCGGCAAGCAGGAATCGGAGCGGCTGGCGAGTCAGCATCTCTTCGTAAACGGCCGTGATTTGGTGCGGCAGTGGTTCGACAAGCGAAGTGTGCACCGCCAACACGGGATCAAACAGATAGGCCAGCTGAATTCGCTGTGCTTCAGACACCAGCCGAAAGAGGCTTCCATCGCCGGTGAAGCTCCACGGACGTCCTGATTCGACCAGCTCAAGCGTGGGCTCTCGATCGCGATACAGGATCTCCTGATCGGTCGTGCCATCGGGAGCCTCGTAGACAACCTTCAGCGCGTTTGAACCAATTGGCTTCGCATCAATGATCCGTACGGCCGCATTGGCGAGTATGCCCTTGACGGTTGCGTCTTTCGTGATTTCTTCGAGTTGCGCCACGGCTACTTCGCCTTGCGAGTTTTTTGTTTGACCGGTTCAGGATTTGCGATCTGATCCAGCAGGGCCTCAACCTCATCGCGTCGAAACAGACGGTAGTTGTTCACTGGGTGTCGGTATTCCTGCAGCTTTCCCGTTGTCGCCCACGCGCGAATGGTGTTCGCAGAGACCCCGAGAAGTTCGGCCGCCTCCTTGACCAACAGAAATTCGTCCGTCTTCATTGCTCGACACCCAAGAGACATGGTTCGCCGCCCCAACTGCGTAAACCTTACCAAGGGTCACAAGGGACTACAATCAGCCCGATCAGCGGTTGCTGACAGCGGGGACGCAGGCTTTGCGCGACCGTTAAAATGCCCCGAGCTTAACTGGCTCGGGGCTCCGCCTGTGAAATCAGGCGCAGTGACCGCAGCGGTCATGTTCCTCAACGGTTTGGATGGTGGCGGTGACAGGGCGAGCCCATTCGTTGTCGTCGTTCAGAAGCCGTCCTTCGCAGTCGTTTGGCGACGACTACGCCGTTTCTTTACATCATCAACTTTGTTGGCAACAACGAGGCACGTGAACGATGCGATCGTTTTATGCCATTGCTGGCCGAGTGATTCGTCGCCAACCGTGACGGGCGGAAATCCGCCTTTGCGAATCCACTCATAGAGGGCGTCCGCCAATTCCTTCGCTTCGTCCCACTGCTTCCGCTTCATTGCATCGAGCATATCGGACCACGTTTGGTGAGGATCCATCACAAATCCTCCCCGAACCCGACCATTGCTTCCGGCCAGTATTTGATCGCTCCGTCGTTGAACGCATCGGGCTCAACGACATAGCAGTCGCCACATTCCGTGCATTCCACTTCAAGAGTGGCGTCGTCGGCACCGACGACTTCTAACTGGCTTTCACAACTCCGGCACTGTCCATCATCCAGTTCAACAAGCATTGCAGTACTCCCAATGTGAGAAAGAACACAACCGCTGTCAGCGGACTCTGTTCCGTGTGAACAGAGTGGGAACACGATGCCAGGCTCCTTTGAAAAGCGCAATCAATTCATCGGTGCTCTCGTCAGCGACCGTCGCCCCAATGTTTAGATCGGGTCGCTGCAAGAGTCTCACCGATTCCGCCGAAGGTGATTGCCTGCTCGTACTCAACCCGCACGATCGGGTCGTGAGTGATCGCCCCTGGAGAGAAAAGAACGGCAGATCGGAATCCGCAACGAATATCTGCACGCATTCGATCGCCAAACAGGCTTCTACCAGCTCGAACGCTATCCGTCCGACTCGATCAGCTCGGTCTCGCGAGTCGTCGTCTGTTTCTCCGGGTAATCGCAGCGTCCGTGGCATCAGGAATCTGGAGCAGGTTCAATAAAACCGAAAAGCCCACCGTCAAGTAGTTCGAGGATCTGCCGACGTGCTGCGTGCTGAGAGGCAACGCAGTTGCTCGAAGTCTGTTCCGGGCTGAAGTGCCGACGGGCGGTCTTTATGAAGAAGTCGATGCATTCTTCTCGCGATGAGAACACAGTCCATGGGACGCCGATTCCGGACATGTTGCCAGTGTCGTACCGGCAATTGATTCGAACCGCGTATCGCTCACCCGTCAGCGGAGCGATTTCATAAGTGGCACTTGCCGTTCCGTTGGCAGACTCCAACGTTCGAAGTTTCTCGCTCGTCTGCTGTGCCGGATCACGAACGGTCGCCACCCATTCGTCGAATTCTACAAAACACTGATTGTCGCCGTCGCTGATGGCGTGGAATGACTTCATGGCGGGAACGAAGCAAAATGCCGATCGGCGATATTCAGCGTGACTGTCAGCGTACGGTTCATATCGAACAGTGCGACAGCTGGCGAAATGAAACGAGCCTGTCGGCATAGCGGCACGACAGGCTCGGAGCCATGAACCTGCAAACGCAGAGATCACTTCTGCTTCGGTTGCTTCGGTACTTGCTTTCCTTCTTCAGCGTTCGAATTCGTCTTGGGTTCAGCCTTGTCATTAGTAGGTGAGCCGCCGTTTGCCATCTTTCTGCTCCTGTCATGTGCCTGTTGTGAAATAACAGGCCATGTTGGCCTAATCCAAAACGGACTATACGCTCGCCTCAATTCGGAGGCAAGCGAAAAATGGAAAAGTCGATCTACACGCGGGAATACGCCGCAGTGACACAACTGCTGAAAGTTCTCCGCAAGGAAGCTGGCATGACGCAGGTGGAGCTTGGCGAAGTGCTCGGCCAGTCTCAGTCATTCGTTACGAAGTTTGAGCGTGGCGAGCGTCGCCTTGACATTGTTCAGCTGAGAACTTTGTGCCACAAACTCGGCGTCACTCTGCCCCAGTTCGTGAAACGGCTGGAGGCGGCTCTTGCGAAGTCGAAATAGGCTGACTGCCGGATGTCTTCGGCGCAACGCAGACTTCCATCGGAGAATCCTGTCCGGAGAGCAGCTGGCTGGCGCGGGCATAGTATTTCTTTAGCGTGTCCCGAGATGTGGCGAAGAACACGGATTCCAGAATCACGAATCCGAGATCGATCCATTCTAACGGCCAGATAGTGCCAAGCTTCACGTGATAGCAGACATATGCAATAGCTGTGGCGACGAACATGTTCGAGTAGAACTGGTAGTGGCGGTAATGGATCTCAATCAGCAGCCCAAATGCCGTGACGTTGGCTCCGAGTCGAGCGAATTCGAGATTCGGCATCGGCAATCCCGTACGACGATGAATGCTGTCGATGGCGGCCCATCGGAGAGCACTCACAGTCATGCCTGCAGCGATTGACGATACTGTGAGGTAAAGAAAACCGCCGATGGTCGGTACGTCGGAAGGAGTCGTCGCAAACCAACTCTTGAGCGTTACCGAGAACTGGCTGAAGCCGACCAACACAGTGGCCCCCGGCACGAGGTATGCGATGAGAGGGCCGAAGTTGTCGTTCGTAACCGCCTGCATTCATTCCAAATGATACCACGACATCCAACAATGCACACCAGCCGACATTTCCGCCCGATAGAAACTGCCTGATTCAACACATTGTTGAACGACTTAGGAGAGCGGTTGGACAAGCCACGTTTTAATATCTCGTCAATGTATTTCATAATGTCCTTTATGATAGAGTTTTCATGATCTTCCTCTCTTCTTCATGGACGCAACGCACACGACAATCATTTCGCAAGATCGTCAACTGGTCAGCCGGCCGTTCAGCCAACTCCCGACCGTAATCGCGGACGCGGGAAATCATGCTTCCAAACGTTTCCTGGAATTCTTCACCGTAACCATTCGCAATCGCAACACGCGGGAAGCATACGCGAGAGCGGCGTGGCGATTCTTCGATTGGTGCGACGGACGCGACGTTGAACTTGCCCTGATCGAGCCGATGCTCGTCTCCTTATATATCGAGGAACTAGGGCAACAGCTTTCCAAGCCGACGGTAAAGCAACAACTCGCGGCAATCCGGATGCTGTTCGATTGGCTTGTCACCGGCCAGGTCGTTTCCTCAAACCCTGCTTCCGCCGTTCGTGGACCGAAGCACGTCGTAAAGCAAGGCAAGACCCATGTCTTGAACGCCGACGAGGCCCGGTTGCTGCTGGACAGCATCGACACAGGCACGATTGCCGGTCTTCGAGATCGGGCACTCATCGGCGTGATGGTCTACAGCTTTGCCCGTGTTGGCGCCGTCGTCGGCATGAATGCGGGCGACTACATCCAACGTGGAAGGAGAATGTGGTTTCGATTGAACGAAAAGGGCGGCAAACACCACGAAGTTCCAGCCCACCACAAGGTTGAGGTTTTCGTCGGCGCCTACTTGCACGCAGCCGGCGCTGTATGCGAACAGAAAACTCCGCTGTTCCGCAGTCTCAACCGACACCGTCAACTGACCGACCGACGAATCGCTCGCCAGGAAGTTTTGGCAATGATCAAGCGTCGCTCCCGGCGAGCAAGATTGTCGAACTTAATCTGCTGCCACACGTTCCGAGCAACCGGAATCACCGCTTATCTAGAAAACGGCGGCACGCTCGAAAACGCCCAAAGAATCGCAGCCCACGAGTCACCACGAACGACAAGCCTCTATGACCGAACTGGTGACGAAATCAGTCTCGATGAGATTGAGCGGATTCTTATTTAACGACTTCGCTGTCGGCTTTCGCGCCGTAGTCCTGCATTCGATACTGTTCTGCACACGAATAGAATTGCCGACAACAATCGATTCACGACCGCCCATGCCGCAGTGGCGATTCGATCGGTAATCCAAATGGCGACTTGTTCCCAAAACAGTGCATGACGATCGCGTTCAATCGCAGAGATCGAATACGCCCCTTTTCTGTGGCATCGACGACATAGCGGGCGCAGGTCGTTGACTGATTCAAACCCGAATCGGGAATATGTCACATGGTGCATTTCCAATCGACTCACTAAACCACACAGATAACACCTTCGGCCCCATCGCCCGAATGCGGCGCCGCGTTTTGCTTTCCAGGCTACACCGTTGAGGTAGGCGTCGTAATCTGTCATGCGCGACTCATGATAACATAGTCAAAGCGATGACGGTCTCACTGGCACTCCAGCAGTTCCCGGGCTGCTGGAATTCGCGGGAAAACGAGCGATTCTGCGGATCGTGTTCGTAGATGAAGACCTGCTTGTGGGCAGACGTTTCTGGCGTCCGGGCAGGATTGGTGTTGCCGTA
>Ga0114993_10002638_pt1 | contig 19417 bp, 18 predicted proteins | sample ArcticOcean_MG_C_FD_87042 | JGI IMG/M metagenome (GOLD analysis project Ga0114993, IMG submission 87042) | Marine microbial communities from western Arctic Ocean - ArcticOcean_MG_CB2_150 | ecosystem: Environmental > Aquatic > Marine > Oceanic | place: Arctic Ocean: Canada Basin | collected...
GCAAAAGATTCATATGAAAAATCAATTAAAATTCAACCAAATGTTTCTCAAGTTCATAATAACCTGGGTAATGTTTTTAAGGATTTGGGGAAATTAGCTGATGCTATTCAGGCTTATAAAACTGCAATTAAAATACAGCCAAACCACGCGAACGCTTATCATAATCTCGGTAACACGTTTAAAGAAATGGGAGATTTTAAAAAAGCTGAAGATTCATATAACAAAGCTTTCACATTTCAACCTACAAACTTAGAAACTTTAGACACTTTATGTTCGTTAAATAAAAAAAAGCTTGATCAAACTTTACTAAATCATATTAAAAGTGTTATGAAAAATAAGAATCTTCTACAAAAAGACTTTGCTTATGGTAACTTTTTATTAGCTAAATATGCTTTGAAAAGCAGTAATCAAGAAGAAGAATTTAATTATTTAATAGAGGGACATAAAAACTATTTTAATCATAAAAAAAAATACTTTAATAAGGGATTAGATTACTGGTTAAATGATGTTCCTCAATTAAAAGAACTAATGAACCTAGGTCAAGCTACTGAAAAAATTAAAAACCCCAATACAATAAAACCAATATTTATAATTGGTGTTCCAAGATCTGGATCTACATTGGTTGAAAAAGTTCTTGCATCAGGACCGTTAAGCATTCCCATAGGTGAAGAGACTGGTGTTATTAGTTTTTATGCAGCACCTAATATTCTAGCAAAGAAGTCGATTAAACTAAATATAAAAAATATTTACAAGAATGTTGTAGAAAAATACAAAATTCTTAACTTAATAAATGAAAAAAATGATTACATATTTACAGACAAATCTTTAGATAATTTTTTCTTTATAGGTTTGATAAAGGAAATATTTCCAAATGCTAAATTTGTAAATTGTATAAGAAATCCCATGTCATCAATTATGTCTATTTTGAAAAATAACTTAGGAGATGTTGCGTGGGCTCATGATTTAAAAAATATTTTTAAGTATTTTGATATTTATTACAAAAAAATTGATGAGTTTAAAAAGAAATTTCCTAAATCTATTTATGATATACAGCTGGAAAATTTTGTTAATAATCCTGAAGCAGAATCAAAAAAGTTAATGAATTTTTGCAATTTAAAATGGGATATTAAATGTTTAGAATATTATAAAAGAAACGATCTTACTTCTCGTACAGCAAGTAATGTGCAAATAAGAAAACCTATTTATCAAGATACAAAACAAAAATATTATATATATAAACAATTTTTACAAAAATATTCAAAAAAACATTTTTGGTTTAACGAGTAAATGACAATTTATGCTTTATCTACTGGATCTGGTGTATCTGGTATAGCTGTTATTAGAGTATCAGGCATAAACACATCTGAAGTAGTAAAAAATATAACAGGAAACAAATTACCACTCCCAAGAGTAGCAACGCTTAAAAAATTCAATAAAAATGGGGGAAAAGAGCTGATCGATGAAGGTATAATTATATGGTTTCCAGCTCCAAACAGCTACACAGGTGAAGATTTAGCCGAATTTCATGTCCATGGTAGCAGGGCAGTTATAAATGCAATGCATCTAGCAATATCTAAGATTAAAAATTGTCGCTTAGCAGAACCCGGGGAATTCACAAAAAGGGCATTTCAAAATGGAAGAATAAACTTATTAAAAGCTGAGAGCATTGCTGATTTAATTTCATCTGAAACTGAAATACAAAGAAAGCAGGCACTCAAAATTATGAGTGGCAGATCCTCAGATAGGCTTAATTCTTGGAGAACAAAACTTTTAAAAATTTTATCACATATAGAAGCTAAGATCGATTTCCCTGATGAGGATTTACCTAAAAATATTTTGAATAATATTCAAAAAATATCTAATAATATTTTATATGAAATTAAAAAAACTTTAAATGATCAAAAAGTTGGAGAAAGAATTAGAGAAGGATTTAAAATTGCCATTGTTGGTCCTCCTAATTCTGGTAAATCGAGTTTAGCAAATCATCTTTCCAAAAGAGATGTTGCAATAGTTTCAAAAACTGCTGGCACAACAAGAGATGTAATAGAAACCCATCTAAATCTTGATGGTTATCCGGTAATCGTTTCTGATACAGCAGGTATTAGAAGTTCAAAAAATGAAATAGAAAAAAAAGGAATTAAAATTGCTTTAAAAAGAGCTGAAGATGCTGATCTAAGGTTAATTATTGTATCTGCCAAAAACGTTGACTTTACTGGAGTTTTGGAGGGTTTGTTAACTAAAAATGCTATTTTAGTAGTTAATAAATCTGATTTAATAAAAGGAAAGTTAAATATTAAATTTAAAAAATATGACCATGTTTTAATATCGATTAAAAAAGATTTAAATTTAAATAAACTAATTAAAAAAATAAAAAATAAACTAAAAAATAAATTTTTAACCAATGACGATATTTTAATTACTAGAGCAAGACACAGACAAAATTTAATTAACTGCGTGTATCATTTAGAAAAATTTAAAAAAAAGAAATCAAATCAAGATTTTGATAAAGCCGCTGAAGATTTAAGATTAGCTACAAGACATTTAGGTATGATAGTTGGAAAAGTAGAGGTAGAGGAGCTCCTAGGCAGTATTTTCAATGACTTTTGCATAGGAAAGTAGTAAAAAAAAATCATCTAAAAGACCAGTAAAATCAACATTTTTAAGCACATTATCAATCTCTTATCTTGAAAATTAAACTATCACCTGTAAGTTAATTATATGAATAAAGATTTAACATTTGACGTAGTGGTTATAGGTGGTGGGCACGCAGGATGTGAGGCCGCTGCAGCTTCTGCCCGAATGGGAGTTTACACAGGGTTGTTTACTCATAAAACAGAAACTATAGGAGAGATGTCTTGTAATCCAGCTATTGGAGGTTTAGGGAAAGGTCATCTTGTGAAAGAGATTGATGCACTAGATGGAGTGATGGGTGTAGTAGCTGATAAATCAGGAATTCAATTTAGATTATTAAATAGAAGCAGAGGCCCAGCAGTTAGGGGTCCAAGAACCCAATCAGATCGACGTTTATATAAAAAATATATGCAAAAAACGCTCCTAAGTTATTGTAATTTAAAGGTTATTGCAGACCCGGTAATTGAGTTTATTTTTGATAAAAATCGGGTAATTGGATTTCATACTAAGTCAGGTAAAAAAATAAACTGTAAAAAAATGATCTTAACAACAGGAACTTTTCTAAATGGCTTAATTCATATTGGTGATGAAATAACTCCAGCTGGAAGACATAACGAAAAACCATCTACAGGATTAAGTGAACAGTTAAAAAAATTTAAAATAAAATTAGGAAGATTAAAAACTGGAACTCCACCACGACTAGATGGATCAACAATTAATTATGAAAATTTAGAAAAGCAAAATGCAGATGATAATCCAGAATTTTTTTCTTTCTTAACAAAAAAAACTTACAACACACAAATTGTTTGCAGTGTTACTTACACAAATAAAAAAGTTCATGAAATTATAAAAAAGAATTTAAAAAAAAGTGCAATGTATTCAGGTAACATCAAAGGTGTTGGCCCAAGATATTGTCCATCCATAGAAGATAAAATTATAAAGTTTTCTGATAAGGATAGGCATCAAATATTTTTAGAACCAGAGGGCTTAAATGATACAACTGTTTATCCAAATGGTATCTCTACTTCCTTACCAGCTGATGTTCAGGCTGAAATACTAAGTCAAATCAATGGGTTAGAGAAAACACGTATAATTAGACCAGGTTATGCAATTGAATATGATTATGTAGATCCTCGAGAATTATTTCACACACTAGAAACTAAGAAAATTAATTCTCTTTACCTTGCGGGTCAAATTAACGGAACAACTGGATATGAAGAAGCTGCAGCTCAGGGGTTAATGGCAGGAATTAATGCAGCATTATCTATACAAAGTCATGAACCATTAGTTTTAGATCGAGCACAAGCTTACATAGGAGTAATGATAGATGATTTAGTCACTAAAGGTGTGGCTGAACCTTATAGGATGTTTACTTCTCGTGCTGAATATAGATTAAGTTTGCGGGCTGATAACGCTGATACTAGGTTAACCCAAATTGGTATAAACATAGGTCTTGTAGAATTAGAAAGAAGCAAATTGTTCACAAAAAAAATAAATAATATAAAAGCGTTAAATAACTCATTAAAAAGTTTGAAATTATCGCCTAATGAAGCTGAAAAATTCGATATTAAAATTGCAAAAGATGGAGTAAAAAGAACCGGTTTTGATTTATTGTCAAGAAAAGGAGTTAGCTTTAGTAAAATAAGGTCAATTTGGAAGGAAATACCTAAGGCTGATAAATTTGAAGAAGAGCAAATTGAAATTGCAGCACATTACTCAGGGTACTTAGATAAGCAAGAAGCTGATATTGTTGCTTTTAGAAGAGATGAAAATCTTATAATTCCAAATAGTATTGATTATTCAAAATTAAGTGGTCTTTCAAATGAAGTTAAAAGTAAGTTCAAGCTCATAAGACCAAAAACTATGGGACAAGCCCTTAGAATTGATGGAATTACCCCAGCAGCAGCTTATATTTTACTTTCGTATGTAAAAAAACGAAAAAATAAGATAAAAGTTGCCTAATGGACAGACAACAACAGATAGATACCTTTAGTAGATTTTCTAAAGTTTCACGTGAAACATTTTCTAGTTTTAAAAAGTACGAAGAAATAATAATAGAGGCCAATAAGACACTAAATTTGATAGGAAAGTCTACAATATCAAAAATATGGGAAAGACATATCTTAGATTCATTTCAAGTCATTGATTTTATTGATAAAAATGATAGTATAGTAACAGATTTGGGTTCTGGAGCAGGTTTGCCAGGAATTATTTTGGCTTTGGCAGCTCAAGATAGGAAAATTCCTTTGAAAATTAACCTGATAGATAAAAGTCGAAAAAAAACAATGTTTCTAGAATCTACAATTAAAAGATTGAAATTAAATGTGGTAGTAAGTCATGAAAATATTTTTGAAAATGAAAAAAAATTAATTGGAGATGTCTTTGTAGCTCGAGCGTTTAAACCTTTACCAATAATTTTAAAACTTATTAACAATAAAGCTATAAGTTTTAAAAAATTTTTTATTTTTCTAGGTAAAACGGGGAAGAATGAGTTACTAGAAGCTTCAAAAAGTTGGGATATTGAGTATAAGCAAAGGGTAAGTATCACAAATTGTGATTCGTTAATAATAGAGGTTAACAAATTAAAAAAAAAATAAATTGAAAAACACTCAGATCATTTCAGTTATTAATCAAAAAGGAGGGGTAGGAAAAACTACAACTGTAATTAATTTAGCTACAGCACTATCACTGCAAAATAAAAAAGTTTTAATAATTGATTTAGATCCACAAGGTAATGCCACAACTGGATTAGGGTTATCCAATACATCAAATTTAAAAAATATTTATGATATTTTAAATGGCAAATGTCAATTTGAAGATGCTATTCAAAATACAGAAATAAAAAATTTAAAAATAATAACATCAAATGTTGATTTATCAGGTTTAGAAGTTGAGACAGCATCAGAACATAGAAGAGCTTTTTTACTAAAAGATAAAATTGAAAGTTTTATAAATAATCAAAAAAATGATTTCTCTTATGTATTTATTGATTGTCCTCCGTCTTTAAGTCTTCTAACAGTTATGGCGTTAGTAGCAGCCAGGTCGTTGATTGTGCCGTTACAAGCTGAGTTTTTCGCACTAGAAGGTGTGAGTCAACTAATAAAAACAATTGATAGAATTAAAGTAAATTTAAACCCAAAATTAGAAATTAGGGGTGTAATTCTTACTATGTTCGATAAAAGAAATAAGCTTTCCACGCAGGTAGATATGGAAGCTAGAAAATTTTTTAAAGATAAAGTTTATCAAACTGTTATCCCAAGAAATGTTAGACTTTCTGAGGCACCATCACATGGAAAACCAATTTTGGTTTATGATAAAGTATGTAGTGGAAGCAAATCTTATTTATCTTTTACACAAGAATTTTTAGAACAAGAAAATGTGATGGAAAGTGCAGCTTAATGAACAGAAAAGAGGATATGTTTGAGATTGATAGTATTGAACTGGTAACATCAAATAATAAAAAAATAGATAATTCTTTTAAAAAAGGATTAGGGCGAGGATTATCATCTTTGCTAGGTGATTCTGAGAAAAGTACGATAAAAAATAAAGTTGCTATTGAAAATTTATCTAGAAATAGATTTCAACCACGAAAACAATTTACTAAAGAGAGTATTGATGAGTTAGCAAGTTCAATTAAAGAACAGGGTGTTATCCAACCAATCGTTGTTAGGCCAGATAAAGTATCAAAAGGAAAATACGAAATAATTGCTGGCGAGAGAAGATGGTTAGCTTCTCAAAACGCAGGCCTTCATGAGGTACCTGTTGTTATTTTAGATGTTAATGACGAAAAATCTTTAGAAATTGCAATTATTGAAAATGTGCAAAGAGAAGAATTAAATTCTGTAGATGAATCCAGAGGCTATCAAAGACTCATTGGTGAATTTAATTACACCCAAGATAAATTATCGAAGCTTATTGGAAAAAGCAGAAGTTATATTTCTAATTCATTAAGATTATTAAACTTGCCAAGTGATGTTTTATATCTTATTGAAAAAGGAAGTTTATCAGTTGGGCATGCTAGGTCACTTATCGGATTAAACAATTCTTCAGATTTAGCAAAAAAAATAGTTAATCATAAACTTTCTGTAAGACAAGCTGAAGAATTGGTGAGAAAATTTAAAGATAAAAAATTTAAAATTATTAATAAAAAAGATTCTAATATATTAGATTTACAAAGAATTTTAGAAGATAAAACTGGTTTAAACGTGATAATTTCCAATAAAAAAAATAACTCAGGAAATATTTCTTTTCATTATAAAAATCTTGATCAACTTGATAAAATCATTAATACAATTAAGAAGAGCTACTAGCTTTTTTACATATATTACTAAAAAAGTTAAAAAAAATAACTTTTGAAATTTGCGGATTTTTTTTACATAATATTTCAACACTATTCAATTCACTAATAACTTTTTTTAATGCATCTAAACTCCAGATGCTAAGCTGTTTTTTTATCACCGGCTTCTCTTTCCAAAAAATAGGTGGTTTAGAAGAGTTAATTAAAATATCTAAATTATTATAACTTTCCTCATTTTTTTTCATAAAAAGTAATTTTTGTATTTTACTATCTAATATTCTTAATAAAAAAATTTGATTTACAGCATTAGAATAAAGTTCTGATACAATTTTTTTGTATTGCGAAATATTACCACACAGACATTCGTTAATAAAAATATCTGATTTATACTCTCCAGAAAAGTTTACTAAAGATTTTACTTCATCTATTGTTAAATCTTTTTTACTTAAGGAGTAAGAAATGATTTTTTCTAATTCATTTTTCAAATTATTTCTATCATTATTTGATTGAGCAATTAATAAATTCATAGATTCTTTTGAAATACTTATTGCATTTTTCTTTAATTTATTTTGAGCAATAATTTCTAAGTCTTTTTCTGTATCTAAATAACATGGAATACAAGCTGTTTTAGAATTTCTTTCAAAAAAATTTCTTAGTTTAGATTTTTTTTCTAAAATATCTGAAAAAATTATTATAAATACGTTTTCAGGATATTTACCCACAATATCTTCAATCTGATTTATTATTTTATCAGTACTATTATTAATAGAAATTATTTTTTTATTCCCAAAGAGTGATCCAGAATAAATATTATTGTAAAAGGTTTCTTCATTTTCAATTATGTCATCTTCATAAAAAGATAAACTTTCTATTTCTGAATCTTTTTGAGTAATCGAGTTTTTAATTGTTTCTTTGATATCCTGTTTTAATCCAAAATTTTCTCCATAACATAAAAAAAAATTATATTTTGAAAGTTTAGTGGAATTTCTTTGTATTTCGTAGCTCTTGAAAATCATTTTTAAATAATATTCCGAGAAAGATTTATTAATAATTTTTGGTACATCGAGCTTAGTAAGTTTTCAATTGCCCTTCTTTCTGAGTTTATCGTTTCAGAATATTGATCTTCATTTTTATATGTAGTCGATGTATTGGAAGATTCATATAACAGAATTTCATCTGTTAAAGCATCTCTAATACTTATCGTAGATGAAAGATTAATTTTATATTCCAAGATTTTTCCTGAACTATTTTTTGATGTTGCAATCCTGTTCTTTGAAATATTTATTTTCAGATCGATAAGTTGGATGTTTTCATTACTTTTGCTACTTTTAGAAATGTCATTTAATTTAGAATAAATTTTGTTTCCTAACTTTTTGTCACCTTCTATAGTATAGCTTGATATTTTAAAATTTAAATTTTTTGACTCAAAAATAGGATTATAGCCAGCACAACCACTGATTATGAAAAATAATGTTATTATAAATATTGAATTTTTTTTTGTTTTCATTCTGTTGTAATAAAATTTACTAATCTATTTTTTACATAGATATTTTTTTTTATTTTTTTATTTTTAATATACTTTGAAACATTGTCTACCATTTTTGCTGTTTCTATCACTATACTATCTTCTGAATTTATTGGTATTTTAAAAATACCTCTTTTTCTTCCATCAATTTGTATTATTATAGTACAATCATCTTCTTTAAGAAGAGAGATATCGTACTCAGGCCAATAAAATTTTTTATCTTTATCGCCCCAACATTCGTATGCTAAATGAGGTATCATTGGCATAAGTAACATGATTATTTTTTCCCAGGAATTTTTTAATACTTTATTTGATGTTTTGTTTTTTAGAACATGTTGATTTAAAAAATTATATGCTTCGTGAACATTCGCTATTACGACATTGTATTGAAAATTTTCTAAGTTTTTAGTTATATCATATATAGTTTTATTTATCGATTTTTTTAATAGTACATCTCTTTCAGTAGAGTTAGATTCTTTTTTATTTGTGATATCATTATTTAATTTCCAAAGTTTTTGAATAAACTTATATGATGCGGAAACTCCTTCTTGCGACCACTGAACATCTCTTTCTGGTGGGCTATCTGATAACATAAACCATCTTATTGAATCTGCGCCATATACATCAATCATTTCTTCGAAATCAACAGTATTTTTTTTAGATTTTGACATTGATTCAGAGGGACCTACTAAAACTTTTTTTTTTTCATTTTTAGTAACAAAATTTCCTTCAGAATTTTTTTCTATTTCATCTGGATATAACCATTTATTATTCTCATTTTTATAAGTTTCGTGACACACCATTCCTTGTGTAAATAAGCTTTCAAATGGTTCGTTATATGTAAAATTTTTATTTTCAAATGCTAGGGCTCTCATAAAAAATCTTGAATAAAGCAGATGCAAAATTGCATGTTCAACCCCTCCTATATATTGGTCAACAGGCATCCAATAATTTATATCATCAATCTCGTAACCATATTTTTCATACCTAGGAGAACAAAATCTTAAAAAATACCATGATGAATCTACAAATGTATCTAGAGTATCAGTTTCCCTAATTACTTCTTCGCCAGAAGAAAGCTTAGTAAATTTCCAGGTAGGATGAATTTCAAGTGGGTTGCCTTTAGTATTTTTTAAATCAATATTTTCTGGTAATAAAATAGGCAAATCCTTTTTTTCAACTGTTAGTGTCTCACCTTTTTTATTGTATACAATTGGTATAGGACAGCCCCAATATCTTTGTCTTGAAACTCCCCAATCTTTAAGTCGAAATGTTATTTTTTTTTCACCTAACTTTTTTTCAGTTATAATTTTTATTGATTTTTCTATAGCTTTACCTACCGCCAAATCATTCAAAAAGTCTGAATTAAATAGTATTCCTTCACCTGTATAAGCCTCTTTATCAATTTTGAACTTTAAAGGATCTACTCCTTTAGGTTTTACAACCGGCAAAACATCAAGTTTGTATTTGTTAGCAAAATCTAAGTCCCTTTGATCATGGGCAGGGCATCCAAATATTGCTCCAGTTCCATAATCCATTAGAACAAAATTGGCAATATAAATTGGAAGTTCAACATTTTTTTTAAATGGGTGTAAGGCAAATAAATTAGTATTAAAACCAATTTTTTCAGCAATTGCTAATGCCTCTTCTGTAGTTCCTGATTTTGTACATTCTGATTTAAACTTATGAAAATCTTTATTATTCTCAAATTCTTTTGCAATTGGATGATCAATTGAAAGTGCAATAAAAGAAGCCCCAAATATTGTATCTGGTCTTGTTGTAAAAACTTTTATTTTTTCTTCATCATTTTTTTTATTAATTTGAAAATTAATTTCGCAACCAAAAGATTTCCCAATCCAATTTTTTTGCATAAGCTTAACTTTATCAGGCCAGTTTTTTAAATTTTCTAATTCATCTAATAAATTTTGGGAAAATTTTTTAATATTAAAAAACCACTGGGAAAGTTTTTTTCTTTCTACGGCAACACCGGAACGCCAACCTTTACCATCAATTACTTGTTCGTTAGCTAAAACAGTTTGTTCGGCTGGGTCCCAGTTTACATAAGTATCTTTTTTATAAACTAATTTTTTTTTAAAAAGTTCAATGAAAAATTCCTGTTGATGCTTATAGTATTCAGGTTCGCAGGTAGATATTTCTCGGTCCCAATCTAAAGATAATCCAAGAAGCTTTAACTGCTTTTTCATGGTTTTAATATTTTTTTTAGTCCAATCTTTCGGATGAAGATTATTTTCACGAGCTGCATTTTCAGCTGGTAGGCCAAAAGAATCCCAACCCATTGGGTGAAGAACATTAAAACCTTTAAGTTTTTTATATCGCGCTAATGCATCGCCAATTGTGTAATTACGCACATGTCCCATATGAATTTTCCCCGAAGGATAAGGAAACATCTCAAGACAATAAAATTTTTTTTTAGTTTTATCTAAAGTAGATGAATTAGTTTTTTTTTTGGCCCATATATCTTGCCATTTTTTTTCTACTATTTTTATATTATATCTTTCCATTGGTGGTACAAAAAATTACACTATTGCGAAAATAAAAACTAGTTTCTTAATTCAGGTCTCTTTCTTTTATTTTTTTTTGTGCTCTCTTTTTCAAAAATTACAGCCTGCTTTAAGATAGCAACTCTAAGTTCATTTTCCAAAACTGAAGTTATTTTTTTAATTGAACAATCTTGATTAGTATTACATTTTTTTCTGTGAACAATTACTTTAATACCATCAGCTCTTATTTCATTCGAGAGAAATCTTACAGTAATTTTTATTGATTCACTTTTTGCGTTTTTATCTGCGTACCAATCTGTACTAATTATTCCTCCTGAATAACTAACATTAGTTAAAGGAATAAAATCTAAAACATCTAATGTCGCTCTCCACATAGGATTTGACGAAGCAAATTGAAAATTTGTACCACTTTTTTTACCACCCATAATGGTAAAACCTTTACCTTCTTCAAGATTTTTTCTAACTCTATCCTCAACATTTGGGCTAGTTTTTCTAGCATCAACAGGCTTGTATAAACCACATGAGTTTAAAAATCCTGTTAGTGCAACTATCGCCACAAATGATATTAAATTATTTGTGCTATTTTTTAAAAAATTCATTAATACATTCACTTATTACACTAACATTGAGACAAAAATTACAAATAAAATTATAACAATATTAGAAAAAAAGCTAAATTAACTAGTGATATAACAATTATTAGCTAAATGTACCATTTATGTGACAGTTTATAAAAATTTCAGGAATTTATCAATTTTTTCGTATTATTAGAGCCAAATAGTGTTAATTTTCCGCTATTCATATGAATGTATATATAAACAAAGGAGTTAACTATGAATAAATTAACAAAAATAGGAGCATCTGCTTTATGCGGATCTCTAGCTGTAGTTTCAGCTGCTAATGCAGGTGAACTTTCAGTGGCAGGTGGAGCAACGATGACGTACGCATCTCTTGAAGGTACTGTAACTGGTAACCCTCTTGGAATGAGCACAGGTATGACGTTCTCAGGTTCAGGCGAACTTGATAACGGAACTACTTTCGCATTAACAATGACTCAAACTGATAAAACAGCATGGTCAGGTGGATCATTAGTAATGACTACTCCTAGCATGGGTGCATTTAACTTTAATCACGGTGCAGCTGGTATTGGTGTCGATCGTTATGATGATGCTATGCCTACAGCATGGGAAGAGACTACTGGTACTGCTTTAGGTACAGGTCTTGACTACGTGAGTGGAGTTACTGGATCAAACGCAATAGAGTGGACTTTACCTTCTAGTTTCGTACCAGAAGGAATGGCTGCACATATAACATACAACCCTAGAGTAAACGGCGGACTAGCTTCTGATAAAGGAACTGGTGGAACTGCTTCTGAGGGTGTTGGTGCTGGAATGGGCCTAACAGTAAGCCATACAGGTTTAATGGATGGTTTAACAGCATTCGCTGGTGTTTCTGAAATCGAGCAGGAATCTACTACTGCAATGACTGGTGATAAAACTGAGTACGTTCTAGGAGCTACATATGCGATCGGTGGAGTTACTTTGGGATACCAAGTATCACACGAGAACCCAAATAACAGCACTGGAACACAGTACTATGATAACGCTGCGTACGGTATTTCTTTTGCAGTTAATGATGATCTTTCAATTTCTTATGGAGAACATAAGTCTCAGAGAGGTGTTGCAGGAGCAACCGTTGCAGAAATTGAAGTAAAAGCTAAATCTGCACAGATTGCTTATTCAATGGGTGGAGCTTCTCTTAAGATTGCTCAATCTTCAGTTACTAACCAAGCCTATGCTAGCGGATCTGCTAACGATAGAGATGGTACAACTGTTGCGCTTTCATTAGCATTCTAAATATTTAAAAGATTTAATTCTTTAAAAAAGCCGGCCTTTTTAAGGCCGGTTTTTTTTTTGCTTATTCCAATACCACCAAAGCCGCTGATATTTAATAATTTAAGTTTATTAATATTATATGTGTCTATGCCACCTAAAGCTAAAATATTTACTTTATTTAAAGAAGATAGAAAATTAAATTTATGCAAGTAAAGATGATTTCTAGTTTTTTTTATAGGAAATATTGGAGACAAAAAAATCCCAATACACTTTTGCAAAATTTTTTGATAAATTTCTTTCTGATTGTGTGCAGAGCCTAATATTATAAGGTTTTTATTTTCTAAATTTCTGAGTCTTTTTGTTTTATTAAATGAAGGTAAATAGACCCCGTTTGCTTTTACTTTTAAGGCCAATTTAATATCATTTGAAACAAATAATAGGTATCTTTTCTTTTTACATTCTTTTGCTATTTTTATTAATTCTTTTTCTCTATTTAAATTATTATAATTTCTATAAATAATTCCTATATTTGTTATATTATTTTGGAAAATTGTACTATTGTACTTATCTATAAAAATAAAAAAACTTGGTAAATTTTTATGCATGAAAGTATTGAAAAAATAAAAATTATTAAAGATAAAATTAAAGAAATTATAATTAAAAAACAACTAAAAACTAACCCAAAAATTATAGCTGTCACCAAAAAATTTCCAGAAAAATCTATTATTCCTTTACTAGATGCTGGCCATGAAGATTTTGGTGAAAATAAGGTTCAAGAAGCTGAAGAAAAATGGTCTTTATTAAAGAAAAAATATAAAAATGTTCATTTGCATATGATTGGCAAGCTACAATCCAATAAAGCAAAAAAAGCTGTTCAGTTATTTGATTATATACATTCTTTAGATAGCGTAAAATTAGCTAATAAATTAAGTTTTTACGAAAAAGAATTAAACAAGAAAAATAAAATATTTATTCAAGTTAATATTGGAGAAGAAAACCAAAAATCTGGAGTTTTATTAAATAACTTATCCAATTTTTATAATCATTGTAAAAATGAATTATCATTGAATATTGTTGGATTAATGTGCCTACCTCCCGAAAATCTAAACTCTGAAAAGTATTTTAAAATATTAAAAGAATTATCAGATGGTTTTGTCTTAAATGATTTAAGCATGGGAATGAGCTCAGATTATGATCTAGCTGTAATAAATGGATCAACTTATTTAAGAATAGGTACTGCCATTTTTGGCCCCAGAAACACTTAACAAATTAATATTTTAGTTTTTTTATTAATGTGCGGAAGAATTTTTAGAAATCTATTTTTCGTGATAGCCACACATCCCTTTGTATGACCATATTTTTTATTTGTTAAATGTAAAAAAATTGCACTACCTTTTTTTTTAATGATTGGACTTGAATTATATTTAATATTAATTAGCAAATCATAAATTCTATCTTTTCTAAATAACTTTTCAGCATTATATTTAAATGGAAATTTAATTTGCTTATTATACTTTTTGCTTCTACTATCATCGCACCAACCCATATTTTTTTTAATAATTTTCTTTGTTATATTGCATTTGGGTAATTTTATTCTATCTTTTCTATAATAAAGACAACCAATTTTAAAAATACCTTTTGGAGTAGATAAATCGCCCTCTGTTTTTATGTTTTTAATACCTGATTTACCAATGACACATTTTAATTTATAACCTTTATATGAAAGCAAATTTTTTTTTATTTTTATATTCATAAATTTATTTAAATGAAAAATTTTACCCTATCATTTTTTGGCAATCAAATCTTTTTAGATATTATTAAAGAATTATCATTATTTTCTAAATTTAAAATTAAACTTCATATTGACACCAATAACCAATTAATCAACTTAGATGATGAGAAAAATCTCATAATATTTTTCATTACACAAAATAATATAGCTGCTTATAATTCATTAGTAGATAAAAATTTACCGATATTATTAATTTTGAGTTTACAGAAACCTATTGATATTAAAAAAAATCAATTCACTGAAAATATTTATTTTCCTTTCAAAATTTTAGATTTAGAAAAAAAAATTATTTCTCTTATTTTAAAATTTCAGCTTAATAAAAATTCAATAATTACTTTATCTGATTATACAATTGATGTGCAGCAGCGCAAATTAACTAAAGATAACATAGAACTTTATCTTACAGAAAAAGAAATTAATTTTCTCGCTTTATTTAAAAATTACCAAAAACCTATCAATAAACAATTTATTCTAAAAACTGCATGGAACTATTCTTCGGAAAGCGAAACACATACAGTAGAAACTCATATTCATCGACTTAGAAAAAAAATTTTTGATAAATTTGGCGATAATCTTTTTATTAAAAATAATAAAAAGGGGTATTATATTTGAGAAATAAATCGAGAAATTTTATTGCCAGAGATCTATTTTCTCCTAAGTATAAAAAAAGAGTAGTTAAAGCAAAAAAAGGCAAAGGTAGTTTTAAAAGAAAAAAGCGTTAATTTAGTCTAGCTCCTATTTTTTGTATAATTTTAGAAGACATTTCCGTTCCTTTTTTTAAGCTTTCTTTTATAGATAATTTATTAATATAGCCATGCAGAAAACCTCCAGCAAAAAGATCACCCGCACCAGTTAGATCAACAATTTTTAAATTTTTTTGACTTTCATGCTCAAATACTTCATCTTTTTCTATCCCAACACTTCCTTTTTCACCACGGGTAATTACTATTAATTTTCCAAGTTGTTTTCCAAATGAAATAACTTCATTAAAACTTTTTGCATCAATCAAAGATGTGATTTCTTGCTCATTTGCAAATGTAACATCTAGTTTATTTTTTATTAAATCTAGAAAATTAAGTTTATGTCTTTCCACACAAAAAAGATCCGATAAGGACATTGCTACCTTATTCGCATTTTGAATTGCTTTATTAAAAGCTTTTTTAGGATCTCCTTCATCCCATAAATAACCTTCTAAAAATGTTATTTCACTATTTTTAATAGCATCAATATCAACATCATTTTCATTAATTTTTCCTGCAGTTCCTAAAAAAGTAACCATTGTTCTTTCAGAGTCGGGTGTGATTAATATCAAACAGGTTCCTGTTGGTAATTTCTCATTTTTTTTGGAATAAAAATATTCAACATTTTCTTTTTTAAGACCATCTTCATATTTATTACCCAGGTCATCATTATTAACTTTACCTATAAAACCAACTTTATTTCCAAGTTGCGAGAGGCCTACAATAGAATTTGCAATTGAACCACCCGAAATAGTTTCCTCAATTTTTAATTTAGATAATAGTTTTTTATACTCAACTTCTTCCACTAATTTCATTGTACTTTTAGTAAGACTATTTTCAGATAAAAAATTATCTTTTACTTTACAAATTACATCAACTATGGCGTTTCCAATTCCCAAAATTTTCATATTATGCTTTCTTTGTTATAATTATTTTTTTTCGGCCAGGATAACAATTAGTACAAATTTTACAAGATATACCATGACAACTTCTTGCGGCACAAAACTCTCTTCCATAATATATTATTTGTAGATGAAGTTTATTCCATGATTTTTTAGAAAATAATCTTTTTAAGTCTTTTTCAGTCTGCACTACATTTTTTCCATTAGTTAACCCCCATCTTTGGGCTAAACGATGAATATGAGTATCCACAGGAAAAGCAGGATAACCAAATCCTTGTGCCATGACTACACTGGCAGTTTTATGTCCAACTCCCGGAAGTTCTTCTAATTCTTTAAAAGTTTTAGGAACTTTTCCATTATATTTTTCAAGTAAAATTTTTGAGAGATTATAAATATTTTTAGCCTTTATTCTAAATATACCAATTCTTTTTATTAACTTTTCAATTTTTCTTCTTCCCAATTTAACAAAATGTTTTGGTTTATGATATTTTGGATAAATATCTTTAGTTACATTATTCACATTAACATCGGTGCATTGAGCAGAAAGCAATACAGAAATTAATAATGTAAAAATATTTCTGCTTTTTAAAGGTACTTTAATTATTGGGTAGATCTTATTTAATGTTTTAAGAACTAATTTAGCTCTCTGAGATTCTCTCATGACTTAGAAATACATTTTTTGGCCAAAGGCTACGTCAACAGTCGCCGCTAATCCTGAAGACCCGGCTCCTATTACAACAACATCTGGATTTGTTTGTGAAAATGAAATCATGGAAAAACCTAAAAATTTAAGTAAATATAATGATGTTTTTAAAAAATTTCTTCTATTCATTTAATTTTAAAACATCTCTCATACTATAAAGACCTGGTTTTTTACTCATTAACCATTTTGCTGCACCTAGTGCGCCCTCTGAGTAAAGAGCCCTATCGAATGCCTCGTGATTTAAAGTGATTGTTTCTTTTCCACTTGAAAAAATTACCTCATGTTCACCAATAACTTCATTTTTTCTTATTGAATTAAAATTTATTTTTCTACTATAAGGGAATGATTTTTTGTTTAAATATTTTTTACCCATAAGTTTATAAAAATCTTTATTTTTTCCAATAGCTATTCCTTTTCCAAGCATCAAAGCAGTGCCCGATGGGTGATCTTTTTTATGTTTATGATGTATCTCAAAAACTTTACTTAAAAATGAATCTCCAAGAGATTTAGAAGCAATTTCAGTTATATACATTAACAAGTTTATTCCTAAACTCATATTACCAGCTTTGAGTATGGGTATTTTTTTAGAATATTTTTTTATTAATTTTTTTTCTTTATTAGAAAAACCGGTTGTACCGATAACAACTCTTTTTTTAAGTTTAGAGGCAATTTTTAATATTTCTAAGGTACATTTTGGGATAGTAAAATCAATAATAACAGAAGTATTTTTAAAAGCTTCAACACAATTTAATTGAGGTTTTATATTTGATATTTTTTTATTTATTTTCTTATTCTCTGTCAAAGAAATAAGTTTAAAATCTTTTGATTTTAGTGAAGATTTTATTACTTGTTGACCCATTCTACCCAGGCAACCAGTTATTGATATTTTAATTTTATTCATTTTTTACTTGTGCTAAAACAATAACATATTTAAACATCTTTTAAAATTCTTCGTTTAAAGTTTATTAAGCGTTAATTTATTTATTTTATGGATTTTTTTTTAGAAGCTTTAATATTATTAGTCTTAATAATTTTTCAGTCAATTTTTGGAGTTGGTTTACTATTATTTGGAACGCCTACATTTTTAATATTTGATTATGATTTTTTAAATACTCTAAATATTTTACTACCTATTTCAATAGTAATAAGCTTTCTACAATTTATAAGTTTAAAAACACCAATCAAAAAAATAGTTTTTGACTATAATTTTTATTGTTTACCGTTTTTAATCATATTTTTGATAGTTGCTTTAAATTTTAAAGAAATTTTAAATTTTAAGCTTTATGTAGCATTTATTTTAATAATTACTTCAATATTATCTTTAAAAAAAAATACTGTTTCTTTACAAAAGAAAAAAACGTTAAAATATAAAAAACTAATTTTAGTTTTTATAGGTTTCGTCCATGGACTTACAAATATGGGGGGAGGATTTTTATCTATATTTTCTTCTTTAATTAATAATAATAAAAAATATGTTAGACACTTTATATCCTATGGTTATTTAACTATGGGGTTATTACAATATTTTATCTTATTATTTTTAGAGCAAAAAAATTTAAATTTTTCTAAAATTTATTATATTTTTCTAGTAATGTTTGTTTATTTTCCTTGTCAAAAAATTTTTAAAAAAGTTAATGATATTTATTTTAGTAAGATAATTGGCGTTATTGCGTTACTTTATGGAGTGGTAATTTTAGGTTCTAATTTTTATATTAATTAATTTTTCCAAAATCTTTTTGCTTTTTCAAAAAAATCTTTCATAAGTGGGCTAGATTTTGTTTCTTCTAACTTTTTAAATTTTTCTAAAAGACTTTTTTGCTCCTTAGTTAATAATGTAGGAACTTCAGTAACCGCTTGGATATATAAATCTCCATAGTTTTTGCCTCTAATAGTTGGCATGCCTTTTTCTTTTAATCTAAATTGTTTACCATTTTGAGTACCTGCTGGAACTTTTACTTTTGCTTTTCCACCATTAATCGTAGGAACTTCAATAGTAGCTCCAAGAGCTGCATCTGCTATAGAAATAGGAAATTCAAAAAATAAATTTTCTTCTGATCTTTTAAAAATAACGTGATTCTCTACCGAAACAAAAATATATAAGTCACCATTTGCCCCACCTTTTACCCCAGCCTCTCCTTTACCTGACAATCTAATTCTTGTTCCGTCATCAACACCTTTTGGTATATTGGTAAATATTTTTTTTTTAGTATGTTTTTTTCCTATTCCTTTACATTCCTTACAAGGATTAGAAATTTGTTCGCCAGATCCGCTGCATTCAGGACACGCTTGTTGAATAGTAAAAAAACCTTGGCTTGATCTAACTTTACCCTGTCCACCACAAATAGAACAAGTTATAGGTTTAGAGCCTGGTTCTGCACCGTGTCCTTTACATCTTCCACATTTATCAGATGAAGAAAAATTAATTTCTTGTTTTTTACCATTATATGCATCTTCTAATGAAATAGATAAA